>Ga0182742_1000566_pt1 | contig 56562 bp, 62 predicted proteins | sample eDN5th37CBELigMG_FD_128880 | JGI IMG/M metagenome (GOLD analysis project Ga0182742, IMG submission 128880) | Enriched Miracle-Growth compost microbial communities from Emeryville, California, USA - eDNA 5th pass 37_C BE-Lig MG (version 2)... ...
AAAATGCCTGGAACGCATCCTCTTGATAACACTTGTAACATATGGGTAAGCCGTATGCCTTAATAGGGCACGTACGGTTTGATAAGGGGGAAGCCATGATAGTGGTTTCCCTACTTTATTATTCTGTCCTGTATTAAAAAATGAAAATTGAAACTTTTTATTGGGAAGTTATTTTGGAAAAACCTATTAAGCTTTGTTTAAAGTGGTGATTACAATGTTTGATTAGTATTAGACTCTTTTCAAACCTTGTTGCTTTTCAACAAAAGATACGTCTGAATATGCTAGGTTATTCAAAAAAATAGATACATTTTATGAGAAATGAGCTTGCGAACAAATTTTACACATACAAAAGGGCTGCTATTTCGTTAAAATCGGCTTTTGGATTTGTTACGAAAACAGCCTAATATTATTATTGTATGATTATTTTTTAATGTTTGGAAATTTTGATAATCAACCATTTCGTTCACAGGAAAATGGGTCTATGGTACTATTAAAGTTGGTTTTCGAAATGTGTGTTTTTACAAATTTTAGTGAGTGGTTTACATTTAAGGATTGTTTCATAAATAATCCTTTTGTGCTTCCTCTACCGAAGGAGGAAATGTTCACCAATTGAATAGTAAGATTAGTTCTATAAAAATAGAGAAGGTAAGACGTTTCCAAAAAAGATTCAGTTTTTACGCATGGATCCATGCATTAGGAAACATACGGACTATTAAACTGTAGAGTGAAAAAGTATGGATAAAAAGGAGTCTAATATTGATGAATCGTATTTACGATCATATTGAACTAAACGGGAATGCACTTGCTAGTATGTTTGATTTAATAGTCGATTTAGTTTTCTTAATGGAGGTGGACGGGGATTCCTTTCGTTATAGGTATGTAAATCTATCAGCGATGAATCTTTTAAATCTAGGAGAAAACTCATCGGCATGCGTATAGATGAAGTGTTCTCAAAGTGGCAGACCTTGTCACTGATAGAGAACTATGAAAAAGTCCGAGTTATGAAAGAGCCAGTAAGTTTTTTTGAAACGATTCAAACGGACGGCGGCGAGTTTATAGGGGAAACCACGCTCAATCCAATCTTACTGGAGGATGGACAATGCCAATATATTATGGCCATTGTCCGTGATATTACAGATCGAAAGCAAAAAGAGTGGGAACTGAAGGAAACAAGAAAAATTCTAGAAAAAGACCAAAAGAAGTTGACCTCTCTTATTGAAAATAATGGGGATGCTGTATTTGAGTTTGATTTAAATGGGATATTCAGACAGGTTAATAAGATGGTGACTCAAATTACCGGTTATGAGGAAGAGGAATTAGTGGGTCAATTATTTATCCCGCTTATTGTCGAGGAGTTTTTAGAAGATACAATCTGTCAATTCGAGAACAGTTTAACAGGCAATAAGGTAGAATATGAAACATGGATCTATCATCGAAACGGAAAAAAGATTCACCTCTCTGTGAAGAATATCCCGATAACAGTCGATGGTATCCTTGTCGGTGTCTATGGGATTGCCAAGGATATCACGGCAGAAAAAAGGCTAGAAAAGCTGCTATTTGAAAGTGAGCAAAGGTATAAATCATTATTTGACAATCATCCTGATGCGATCTTTTCCTATGACTTAGTGGGGAACTTCACCAGTGGAAATAGTGGTGTGGTAAAAATGACGGGATATAGCTTGTCTGAATTACTTGGGGAATCCTTCCTTTCCATCGTGATTCCTGAAGATCATGAGAAAACCCTCACCTACTTCACGAAAGCGATTAAGGAAAAAGAACCACAAAGCTATGAAGTGGCATTTAAGCATAAAGATGGTTACGAACTAGAAGTTTTTGTGATGAGTATTCCAATGATGATAGATGGTCAAGTAGTCGGTATATATGGGATTGCCAAAAATATTACAGAAATGAACCGAACACAAAAGGAATTACTGGAAGCAAAAGAGGAATTAGAAGTATTCTGGGAGTACTCTGTAGACCCTGTTTTCTTCATTAATACAAAAGGGGATATATTAAAAGTAAACCCTGCGTTTGAAAAAACATTTTTGTATAGCGAAGGAGAAGTTGTTGAGCAGAAGCAATCCATTGTTCCAAAACACTTAAAATCAGACCCATTAGCGATTGATGAAAGAATTCGGAATGGGGAAAGTATTACCTCTCATGAAACAAAGCGAATCACCAAAAACGGGGAACTGTTGGACATCATTGCTTCCTACACCCCAGTACGCAACGAAAAGGGCGTTATTATTGGGGCAACAGCCTTCTATAAAAATGTCACGGAATTGAAAAGAGCGGAAAGAAAGTTGCTCAAAAGCCAGCGGAAATATAGACTCATCACAGATCACGCATTTGATGTGATTAAGATGATTAACTCTTTGGGGATTGTTGAATATGTATCTTCATCTAATGAAAAAGTCCTTGGATACCCACCTTCTGAATACATTGGTAAACCTTTGTATGAGTATATTCACCCCGAAGATCAACCTACCGTTGAAGCGGTTTTTAAGGAGATTATGACTGGAGCCGAACCATCGTCTGTTGAGTTTCGCCACCTCCATCGAGATGGACATTATATTTGGATGGAGGCAAGCAATAGACCGGTCCTAGATGATGGAAAAGTTACACAGGTTGTAACGATATCTCGTGACATTACGGAAAGGAAGAATCTTAGAGATAAACTGGCCAACATGGCTTTTTATGATTATTTGTCAGGACTGCCTAACCGAAGAGCATTTGATGAACAATTAAATATCGCGGTGAATCAAGCGGACCGTTCGAATAAGAAAGTGGCCATTATGATGATAGATGGTCAAAAGTTTAAGAAAATCAATGATACGTACGGACACGATCCTGGAGATGCTGTGATCAAGGAAATGGCAAGGCGAATTCAAAACAGTGTTCATGAGACAGATACAGTGGCAAGATTAGGTGGCGATGAGTTTGCAGTTATTTTGCCTGAACTAGAGTCGCAGCAAATGGCAGAAAACATTGCAAAGCGGATCATTCGTTCATTCGAAGCGCCATTTTTCTTTGGAGATGAGGAAATTAAAATGGGCGCAGGGTTGGGAATCTCATTTTACCCTGAGCATTCAGCCAATAAAGCAGGTCGTCAAACTGGCCGATGCTGCGCTCTATGAAGCGAAAGAAGCGCCACAGAGCACTTATCGAATTTATCAAAACGGAAACACCTAATTTTATGTAGGTGTTTTTGTTTGCCTCGAATTAGCAACGAAGAATCCACACTTTCTGTATATCCTTTACTTGGTTATCTTGAAAAAAGAAGTATGGCCATTACTTCTAAAGTTACTAATATTTTCATGTTAAAAATAGTAGAAGGATGTTGTACTATTTAGCTATACAAAAATTTACAAAAAGGTGATCATTTGAATCAAGAACAGATTTCTCTACCATTATTGTCGGTACTGGGTCGAATATCAGATGGTGTTTTCGGTATAAATCTTAATGGAGAAGTCGAATACTTAAATGATCAAGCTGTCAGCCTATTTGGCATGAATGAAAGTGATTGCATTGGGAAGCAGCTTGATCAGTTATTTAACGATCGTGAGGAAAATGCGAAGGTTTTTTTCGATAAAATCAATCAATCCATTGAAAGTCAACTCCGCTCCCATTTTGAAGCGGTTTGGCCTAAAGATGAAACAAAGTGGGTTGAAGTGAATCTGTATCCTTCGTCTGATGGAATAACGATTTGGGTTAAAGACATTACATCTAAGAAAAAGGTACATGAAACAATTGAGGATAAACATCAGAAACTAGCCTTATTAATGGATGCGACCTATCATTTATATACTAAAAACGAGCCGAAGGAAATTTTTGACTCCTTGTTCAATGAGCTGGCCGAGCACTTGGATTTAGATGTGTATTTTAATTATCAATTTAATGAATCAGAACAGAAACTTCAACTAATGAATTACGCAGGTGTTACCGAAGCTGTTGCCAAAGAGCTTGAATGGTTGGAAATGGGAGAAGCTGTCTGTGGGTGTGTAGCTCTGAGTCAAAAGCGGATTGTCGCAGAAAAAATTGATTCATCGGATGACCCGCGTGTACAGCTTGTTAAGGGGATGGGAATTAAAACCTATGCCTGTCATCCGCTAATGTCATATGGGAAGTTTGTTGGAACACTCTCTTTTGGTTCGAGCAAGCGCTCTAAGTTTACTGAAGAAGAAATTGCTTTAATTTACAAGATTTGTAATCAACTGGCTGTTACGCTCGATCGCTTGTCCTTAATAACGGAATTGACGAGAAAAAGGAAGAAGCGGAGAGAGCAAATGCAGCAAAATCAGATTTTCTTTCAATGATGAGCCATGAATTACGAACACCAATGAACTCCATTTTAGGTTTTGCCCAAATACTTGTGCGAGATACAAGAGAACCATTAACTGCAAAACAAAAAGAGAGAGTTCAAAAAATCTTAAAAGCCAGTCACCATCTATTAACTTTGATCAATGATTTGTTGAATCTTGGAAAAATAGAGTCTGAAACTTCGTTAATGGCAATGGAACCCGTGTTTTTTCATTCCATTGTGAGAGAAAGCTTAAAAAAAGCAGATAGGGATCGATTACCACTTTGATTGTCATCTTTCAGGGAGAATTCAAGCTGACCCAATAAGAGTAAAGCAAGTGATGCTGAACTTGTTATCGAATGCTGTCAAATATACCCATCAAAACGGGGAAATCCTCATTACAAGTCAGAGAGAAGGAAACAACTTGAAAGTAGTGGTGAAAGATACTGGTATTGGGATCCCGCAGGAAGAACATCAGTTGATTTTTAATCCTTTTTACCGGATTTTCAATAAAGACATTAATATAGAAGGAACTGGTATTGGGTTAACGTTAGTGAAACAGTTTGTTCAAGATATGGGGGGGAGCGTCGGCATAGAAAGTTCTCCTGGACAAGGTAGTAGCTTTTGGTTTACTTTGCCGATTTTAGCAAATGAGAATTGTAATTTAACAACCAAAGAAGGGTAATCAAATGAATTCAATAAGAGTATTACTGGCTGATGATCATCAAGATTCGATGGAAATCATGGAGTATTTTGTTCAAGATATAAGGGATTATGAAATTATTGGAAAATGTGAAAATGGCGATGAGTTAGTGGAAGCAGTTATGCGAACGAAGCCAGACCTTGTTCTTACTGACATCAATATGCCAAAAGAAAATGGACTGGATGCAATCAAAGAGTGTGTGGCTTTTTGTCCTAATCTAAAGTTTATTTTTATAACAGGATATGAAGATTATGCAGTAGAGGCTTTTCGGCTTTCAGCTGTTGACTATATTGTAAAACCAGTAGAACAATCCAGACTATATAAGGCGTTGGATAAGGCAAAGAGCATTATTTCCTCCGAAAGAGAAAGTCAAGGTGAACCGCAACAGCTGAATCCAATAAAAAACCTGTCGTTACGAGATCAAAGTGGCATCCGGTATATTCCATTTTCCGCAATTTATTTCATCGAAAAGATAGGGAAAAAGTGTAGAGTTTATACTAAAAATGAAACATTCGAAACAAATGAAACGATTGGAAGAATATTAGAGCGTCTGGACTCCACCTTTTACCAAGGACATCGATCCTTTATTATAAATTTAACAAAGGTTTCGCATATCGCTCCAGAAAACGAAACCTTTATTGTTCATTTTCATCATTTTAATGAGAAAGCCAGCATTTCTAAGTTGAAAATTCAGGAGTTTCGGGAAAAGATTTCTGTGTTATACGGGTAGGGGGGATTGTTCAATAGAACGAATCCCTTTTTGTTCGCCTCTAATTTGTGGATCAACCATCCTAAAAGGTACCCTCCCTTTGGATTTCATGTAAGACAACTCCATTCTGGCTTTCCCCTTGTTAAGAAATTAAAATTCAATCATGTATGATTTTATAATCAGTTAAATATCTTTTTAAAAGGCTGCTTTCGGTAAGATTGTTGTTAACCGGAATATTGCGTGCTCTTTTCTTCAAACACAATTATGTTGAAGAGAATAGCCTTTAATACCAAAGCATTAAGACGGTTCTACTACAAAAACAATGGAATCCTTCATCCGCGCCCTGCTCCAACGCCTAGTTTCTCAGGAGAATTTGAAGTCCTTGCTTTTGCTCTTTCTTCAAACATCAGTAAATTGAGTAATGTATCTAAACGCTGGCTGCATTCTAAAGTATGTTCGGAGGTAAACCCATGCTTATAAGCCAACTCAATCATTTCATGCTGGGTTTCTTTTATTAATGTTAATAAATTGGTCATAGAACATCACTCCTCATGTCAGACTATAGAACTAAAACTTTGAACCTAGTTTTATTATAGTTTAAATTGAGAAAATTGTATTAACAACGTTCCAATATGGACCAGTTTTGGTTTGAAATGTCTGAAAGTATCACGTAGAAGGAAGGTTTGGGACTTAAAAACAATAGAACTATTCTGAAGAATAACTCTTAAAGCGTCTTTATATGCAGGTGGAAATTTGATTGCTTTCCTTCACTAATAGGATATTAGACCTAAAAATTACTAATAATCTTAAAAATGTCGTAATATGTCGTAAATCTGTCTTATTCTGTCGGTTGTCAGTCGTGATAAGCCGAAATTGATGTGTATGATGACCTTCGTCCATTAGACAGAATATGGGATAAAAGTTAGAGTATAAGAAATAAGTTCAATCATGAAATGGACGGGGTGACAATGAGCATCAAGATTTTTTCAGGGATTCAGGATCAAACAGTAGAACACGTCTTTCAACCTCTTTGGAATATAACGAGTAACGAAATATTTGGATATGAAGCGCTAGTAAGGTTTCCAAAAGGTTTTTGTGATGGGAATATTGAAAAAGCCTTTGAACTCGCAAGACTTCAGGGCAGTTTATACAATCTAGATACTCTGTCAATCCACGGTGCAGTAGTCAGTTTTCCTATTCATGAACTAAGGGATAAAATGCTGTTTATTAATGTCTACCCATCTACCCTTGTTAATAAACAGTTTGAAACATTTATTGAACAACTATTATTTCGATTTCCCCAAATTTCAGGGAAAATAGTTTTTGAATTAAACGAAACAAAAAAGGAAGAATATATTTGGAATACATCTGACTTAAAGCGTAAAGTTGCTTTTTTAAAGGAAAAGGGCTTTTTAGTGGCATTAGACGATATTGGAAAAGGTGCAGCAGAGTTAGCGAAAATAATTGAGTTTCAGCCAAACTTTATTAAGCTGGATCGTTATTTTGCCAAGGATTTAAGTTATTCAAGAGAAAAGCAGCAAATGCTCGATTTTTTAGTTCAATATTCAAAGAATCGGATGGTCCTTGTCTTAGAGGGAATTGAAGAAGAGGTGGATCTAGCTCAAGCCAAAAAACTAAATGTTCCAGTTGTTCAGGGTTATCTTTTGGGAAGACCGCAAAAACTACTTTCTCAACCTTTACCAAGTCAATTTGAACCCGTATTCTTAAGGGGGAACTTGAGTAGTGTTATTCTTTAAGTCATTTTCTTAAGGTATGTGGTAAACTCTTTGATGACTATGATTATATGGTAGAAAGAGGGATGCTCATGGAACAAATGAAAGTCATAATCGCGGATGATGACAATCCTTCTAGAATGCTCTTGTTGCATTTCATTCAAATGCTCCCTGAATATTCAATTGTGGGAGAAGCTTCGACAGGGGACGAGCTAGTCGAATTGGTGATGAGTGAAAAGCCAGATATCGCCTTAGTGGACATCAATATGCCTCGTCTAAACGGGGTTGAGGCAGTAAAGGTTTGTAAAAGGGTATTCCCTTCCTTACAGGTTATTTTTACAACTGGATATGATGAATTTGCCGTTGAGGCTTTCAATCTCTCCGCGTCTGATTATATCGTTAAGCCAATTGAGCGTTCACGACTATTCATGGCTTTAGAAAAGGCGAAAAGATCTCTTCAAATTTGTATGAAACAGGCAAAGAGTTGTGAAGGAAAGACGAAAAAGCTTGCAGTAAAATCAAATAATACGTATTTTTATTTGCCATTAGATGACCTTTTGTATATAGAGAAAGAAGGTAGAAAAACGGTTCTCCACATGGAAAACGATCGACTTGAAACCAATGAATCATTACAAGAGCTTGAGGAACGGCTACCATCGACTTTTTATAAAACACATCGCTCTTATTTAGTTAACTTAAAGAAGGTTAAGAAAATAGTGCCAAGTGGGGAGACTTACCTTGTTTATTTTGCTGGTTCAAACAAAGGGGCGCAAATATCTAAACTAAAAATAAATGAGGTTCAGAAATTGATCGGTTCTTGAGAGGTAAAATCACTATACCCGATTCAAAAATGGACGTCCCTGATTACAGCAGAGTAAAACACCCCATGCCCTTTCAAAAAGGAGTGTTGCTTGTGTATAAATTAAATGACTTAGAGATGGATATGCAGACCATATTGGATCAACATAAATCTGTTTCGCATACAAACCTAGTTCAATTGCTAATTGACAATATCCTTCAAGATGAATACGCGAGTCATTCTACTAGAGTGGAGTACCTTAAAGTTCTCATTCAATATATTCAAAAACTTAGAGAAGAAGCTATATAAGAAGATTCATGTTGCCGTTGGCAGGACCTTTCCTGTTTCAACGGCATTTTTTATTTTTGCGAAGGTTTATTTGAACCATACCACAGGAACATCCTGAAGTGGTCGAAAGGTCCTGAGTTTTCTTTACCTGGTTTTATTAAAGAAAATTCGTAACTGCCGATATTAATAGTATCTTAATTGGATTGGAGAGTGTGGCAATGCAGGTGGGAGAGTATAATTCTGCTTTTTTTATCAATGATGTGAGTCGGATCCTTGATCAAAGTAAAGAAGAGGGGAAAATTGAGCAACCTATCGAGTATAAAATCACAAAGGAAATAATTGACCACAAAGTAAATGAACTAAACACATTACTGGAACCGAAGTATGTCTCAATAAGATTTGAATGGCATGAAAAGCTTCATGACTATTATGTCAAAGTCGTGAATACTGAAAATGAACGGGTGATTAGGGAAATCCCATCAAAGCAATTTCTTGACCGATATGCCTCGATGATGGAGTTCATTGGGCTTTTGGTGGATGAAAAGGTGTAAAACAATCTTAGATGAATTTGGTTCTTCACTTTTTTCTAAAGTTCGATAAAAATATGCCGATATAAAGAGTAGGAAAATAAGAACGGAGTGATCAAGGTTGAGAATTGGCGGATTAGCTTCCGGGATGGATATCGATAGTTTAGTTACAGATTTGATGAGAGCAGAACGCATCCCTTTGGATAAACTAACGCAAGAAAAACAATGGATGGAATGGCAAAAGGACAGCTATCGTGAAATCAACTTAATGTTATCAGAATTGCGGACAAGTACTTCAAATTTGAGACTTCAGTCGTCTTTTTCTTCTTACAGTATGACTTCTTCGAATCCTGATATTGCAACAGGCACGGCGACGGCCAATGCTACCCCTGGGAGCTATACTGTGACAGTCAAGCAACTAGCGGATTCAGCAAAGTTAAATTCAGTTAGCAACTTGGGGAAGCAGTCAACCGATCGTGTTGATGCAGGTTCGTTTATAATTACGACCGACAAAGGAACCGCAACCATTACGACTAGTGGGTCAGAAACCTATGCTGATCTTGCAAAAAAGATTGCTGGAGCGGTTAACGCAAATGGAGAGTCTTTAGGACTTCGGGCCAATTTTGATAACACCACTTCGCGTTTTTTTATTTCCACAAAGGAAATGGGCCCAAATGCAAAGATTGAAATTTCCGGACAACTGGCTGACAAAATCATGGGTGATACTACCGGCACCTATACCGGTCAAGGAAAGGATGCGCAGTTGGACTTTAAAGGCAGTGATGGCCGTGATATCCCAATCATCGAGTTAACGAAGAATGTAGCAACCATCAATGGGATGAATATTAATCTATTAAAAGCAGAACCTGGAACAAGTGTGACCATCAATGTTCAAAGTGATCCAGAGACAACGGTTAAGTCCATTAAAGAATTTGTTGAAAAATACAATGAAGTGATTGAAAAAATTGAAAAAAAGCTAGTTGAGCCACGGTACCGCGACTTTGCACCGTTAACAGACGAACAAAAAGAAGCAATGTCAGACAAAGAAATCGAGTTGTGGGACGAGAAAGCAAAGAGCGGTTTGCTCCGCGGTGACCAGATCCTCCAAAACACGTTGAACAGTTTGAGGCGTGCGATTATGGACCCTGTACAGGGGATTGCAGACGGTGAAATTCAATTGCTTTCCAAAATTGGTATTAATACTGGGGATTATCGTGATGGCGGGAAACTCTTTATTGATGAAAACAAGTTAAAACAAGCGCTTCAGGATAAGCCAGATGAAGTGATGAACTTATTCACTAAAAGTGATGTGAGTGGCTCTGGAATTGGAGATCGCATTTACAAAGAATTACAGGATTCTGTTAAGCGACTCGGAGAGCGTGCCGGTAATCCAGACATCACGGTTGATAATAGTTTGCTATCAAAACGAATTAGAGAAATGAATGACGAGATTTCAAACTGGCAGGACCGGTTAATTAGGATAGAAGATCGATATTGGAAGCAGTTCACAGCGATGGAAAAGGCTCTTAATCAAATGAATCAACAAAGTATGTGGATGCAGCAAAGTCTATTTGGTGGCATGTAATGAAAATACAGCAAAGATTATTAACGGAGCTGCTTGCTTGTACAGAAGGAATTGCCGAGCAAGTAAAAGGGATTCATAATAATATGAAGGAAAATGAACTGGAGTCATTCGCAAAGATTCAAGTTTTACTTGATCAGCGGGAAAAAGTGCTAAACCAGTTAGATGTGATCCAACAACAACAGCCATTTGGTTGGACAGAAAATGACCAACAAATCATTCAAAAACTAAAAAGCATTGAACAAACCGTACAGTTGCGGATGAACGAGTTGTACCAATCCTTCGCAAGACAAATGAAGCGTGTCCAGCAGACGAAGAGTGTTTCGAAAAAATACTTAGCAGCTTATCAAACTCTTACAGTAGATGGGTCATTTATTGATAGAAGGAAATAAATTTAGGAGGTTTCTCATGTCATGAACAATCCTTATCAATCATATCAGCAAAATTCCGTCATGACGGCTTCTCCACAAGAGCTTACCTTGATGCTTTACAATGGTTGTCTGAAATTTATCCGGCTTGCGAAAAAAGCGATGACAGAAAAGAAGTTTGAGGAAAAAAACAAGAATATGATTAAAGCTCAAAACATCGTTCAAGAGCTTCATGTTACGTTAAATCCGGAAATGGAAATTTCAAAAAGCATGGGACAACTATATGAGTATATGTACAACCGGTTAATTGAAGCCAATTTAAAAAATGACCTCGAAACCTTAGAAGAAGTTGAGGGATATGTGGTTGAATTCCGTGATGCCTGGAAACAGGCAATGGCGCTTGTTAAAAAATGAGATAACGAACTTGAATAACACTAGTTCATACTTCTAGAGGTTGTAAGGGTTATATGGACTTATCATTACTTTGAATTGAAAAGAGGGAATGGTGTGGATAAGACATCATTGTTTGGCATCATATTAGGTTTTGTTGTATTAGTGGGCGGAATGATTTTAAAAGGTTCTGACCCTTCAGCTTTACTAAATCCTGCAGCGATTGTCATTATTCTAGTAGGAACAGTTGCTGCCTTGTTAAATGCTTTTACGCTTAATGAAATAAAAAGAATTCCTGTTTTGTTTAAGGTACTTTTTACAGATACAAAACTTATGAGTGTAAAAGAACTGATTCCGATTTTTACGGAATGGGCGAATGTTGCAAGAAGAGAAGGTCTCCTAGCGTTAGAAGATCAAGCGGAACAAGTAGAAGACCCCTTCTTACAAAGAGGGCTGAAAATGATCGTTGATGGCCAGTCTCCAGATTTAGTTCGCGATATGTTAGAAGAGGAAATTGCGGCAATGGAGGAACGTCATGAGCTTGGGGCAAAGATTTTCTCGCAAGCGGGAACTTATGCGCCAACATTGGGTGTTCTTGGTGCGGTTATCGGTCTAGTTGCAGCGCTAGGGCACTTGGAAGATGTTGCTTTGCTAGGTAAATCAATTTCGGCCGCATTTATTGCCACCTTGTTTGGTATTTTCACGGGTTATGTGTTATGGCATCCATTTGCAAATAAATTGAAGCGGAAGTCCCAACAAGAGGCTTGGATCAAACAAATTATGGTAGAAGGATTGCTTGCTGTTCAAGAGGGCATTCCGTCGCGTCTAGTAGAAGAAAAAATGTTAACATACCTCTCAGCCAATGAGCGAGTGCTCGAAACAGAAAGAGGAGTAGGTGACCGCGTTGAAGCGTACTAAAAAGCAAGAAGACCATGTGGATGAATCTTGGCTGATTCCTTATGCTGATATTTTAACGCTTCTGCTAGCTTTGTTTATTGTTCTGTTTGCTTCGAGCGAAGTCGACTCAAAAAAATTTGAGGCGCTTGCTAAATCGCTTAACAGTGCGATGCAAGGCGGAACAGGCTTATTAGAGGAAGAGGCGGTCGTGGAGCCGATAGATGATGCTGGACAGATTCCGAAAATAGGAGATGCTGAGCAGACAGCCGAAAATCAAAAAAATCAACCTCAAGAAGAAGACTCAAACGAAATGACTCCTGAACAAGACGAAAAAGAACTTGGAGAGTTGCAGGAGACGATTGAGGGATACATTAAAGAAAAAGGTCTTTCCCCAAGACTACAAACAGAGCTAACCGAACAAGGGTTGCTTGTTACCATCACGGAGGGTGTTTTATTTCAGTCAGGCACTGCGGAAGTGGTCGGAGAGTCAAAAAAGATTGCTACTGAATTATCGAATTTACTCGTATCTGACCCACCGAGACAAATTGTCATCGAAGGGCATACAGATAATCATCCAATTCATACAGCAACATACCCTTCAAACTGGGAATTAAGTTCGGCAAGAGCGATTAATTTTATGAAGGTTTTACTTGAAAATGAAAAATTAGATCCAACAAAGTTTAGTGCAACAGGATATGGTGAATTTCAACCAGTCGATACTAATGCTACAGCAGAAGGAAGAGCGAAAAATCGCCGTGTTGAAGTATTGATATTGCCATATCAACAACAAAATCGATAGATTGAGGTGACCTATGGGGAAATTAAATATTTTTCTCTCCATTGTGCTTGTCGTTGTCATTGGTACGGGAGCATTCTTGTTTTTAGGAAAAGATGCATTTGGCTTTGGAAATGAAAATGAACTTTCTGTAGAGGATATTGCCGAGTTAAGCATAGATACCGATGTGATTACCACCAATTTAGCTTCAAATAACTTTGGTGTTGTCCAATTTAATATTTTATTAGACACTAAGACAGCGAAAGAAGAATTGGAACAGCGAAAGCCTGAAGTTCGAGCAGCGATCATCTCCATTGTTGCTGGGTTCAAGAAAGACCAGTTAACAGGGAGAGCGGGAATTACAAACTTGGAAGAGGAGTTATATGAAAAGCTCAATAAAATCGTGGAAACAGGACAAGTCGAACGGGTTTTAGTAACAGAATTTAAAGTGCAATAGCTGAAAAATTCTACTAAACAGTTTATCCATCCTGCCGATATATTAAGTAGAAACCAGGTGATGAAATGCAGTCGGCCAAACTAGATAACTGTAGAATTTGTGGCAGGTTATTTCTAAAAGATCATACAGATTGCTGCTTGGATTGTTATAAAGAAATGGAACTCGAGTTTAATCGGGTGACAAAATTTTTAAAATTGGAGCAGAATCGTGAGGCTACTGTTGAAACGGTAAGCAAGTGCACAAACGTTTCAGTCAAACGAATTGCCCATTTCATTCGTGAAGGACGCATTTATGCGGAGGATTATCCTAATCTTGGTTATCCCTGTGCTTACTGTGGTAAATTAATAAAAAAGCAACTCCTGTGCAACAGTTGTTTTGAAAATTTATCCCGGGAAATCGATGAATCCTTAAAGAAAGATGAGCTTGTGAATGAAATTCTTAAAAACCAACAAACGACTTTTAGAGAATCTCAATATTGGCGGTTAAAAAAAGAAAAATAATGACGTGGACATGGTGGTGAGAGAATGAATATCGATAAATCGACAGGCCCATTCTTTATTCAATCGTACCAAAAACAAACTCAAGTATCGAAAATTGAAAAGACAAAACCAGTACAAAACGAAGACCAACTTCAAATTTCACAACAGGCAAAAGAGATGTATGAAAACAAGGCGGTTGATTCGGCGAGACAAGAAAAAATTGAGACTCTTAAAGCTCAAATTCAATCAGGAGAATATCAGGTAAACACAGAGAAAGTTGCCAATAAAGTCTATGATTTTTGGTTTGGAAAATAGATTTGTGCTGTGAACGGAGGAGGAATTTAGGTGCTTGATTCAATCGTCATTACGCTTGAAGAGATGATACTTATTCAAAAGCAGCTTATCGACTGCGCACAACAAAAAAAAACGGTATTAATTGAGAGAAAAATAGATGAGTTAAATCAAATTGTTCAAGAAGAAGCAAAATTGGTCAAACAACTTGGTAAACTTGAGAAAGAGCGAACACAGCAGGTGGATCGTGCTTTGCTCAATTATCCTTCCTTATCCTTTCATCAGTTTATGGATACTCTTCCAGATGATGAGATGAAAAAGATATTATCCTCTAAATTTGAGACTTTGCGCAAGCTTACGATTGAACTCCAATCGATAAACAAAGGAAATGAGCAGCTCCTTACAGACTCCTTGAGCTTTGTTCAACATATGATTCATTCGGTGACACAACCAAGGCAACGTCATTACAATTATCAATCCCCACTAAACCCACAAAATACAGAGACAACGAGTCGCGGCTTTTTTGATACGAAGGCTTGATGATCAGAAAAGCTGCGGTATTTATTACGGTTTCTCTAATGAAAAGTGAAGCGAACCAAATTTTTGGCATAACTTCGTTCATTTAGTAGAATGTTTCCTTCAAAAGAAACAAAGTTTGAGAAAAGAGCCTAGCGTAAAAAGGATGGGAAAGAGATGGTTTCAACTTTTCATAGTTTAGAGCTTGGAAAGCGCGGTTTATTTGCCGGGCAAACAGGCGTGACAACATCAGGGCATAATATTGCGAATGCGAACACAAAAGGCTATTCACGCCAACAGGTGAATCTAACCACTTCTCCTTCGCTTGATGTTTGGACGAGCGGTGAAGCGAACTCAGGTCAGCTTGGCTCAGGAGTGTCGGTAGAGTCGATAACACGTGTACGGGATCAGTTTTTGGATCGGCAATATCGTGAACAGTCCGGAACACTTGGCGAATGGTCGGTTAAACAAGATACATTAGCAAAGCTTGAAACAATTATAAATGAACCGAGCGAGAATGGGCTTCGGTCGGCGATGGACCAGTTTTGGGGAGCATGGGAGGATTTAGCGAACGAGCCCGATAGTCTCCCAGCACGCGCCGTCATTAAAGAAAGTGCCCAAGCATTTGTCGATACAGCAAAGTCAATCGATCGATCGATGACTCAGTTGAAAAATGATTTAAGCAGTCAATTAACTTCAAGAGTCAGTGAAGCAAACAGTTATTTAAACCAAATTGTCGAAATAAACAAGAGCATTCAACAAACAGGTAAACAAGCGAATGATTTGCTCGACCAGCGCGATTTATATGTAGAAGAACTTTCGAAGTTAGTGTCCATCAATGTAGAAGAACGTTCAAATGGAGTGCTTACCATTAAATTAGCTTCTGATGATACGACTCTCGTTGAAGGGACAACCATTGGAACCGTCCTTGAATCTGATCGTCAAATGTCTGGTGGCAGTATTTTGGGTACGATGGATTCCATCAGGACAGTCGAGTCGTATCAGAGAAAACTGAATGAGATGGTAAAAGGATTTGTCTTCGGGGATATAACAGTAGAGATCCCTGCGGGGAGTAATTTGGCAGACGGGACACCTGTTTCTGATAATCAAAATAGCCAAGTACCAGTTAAGGGGATTAATGGACTTCATCGAATAGGATGGTCATTAAAAGAAGATGAAAATGGGAATAGTCAAGCGGGGGCTTCGTTATTTTTAGGAGATGAAACCAATTTTGAAATTGCTTCCTTGGAAGTCAATCCCGCAATCAAAGAAGATTCTCGCCTTATTGCCGCTTCGCTTCGGAGTGAGTCCGTCAATGGTCAACAAAAAGTCATCAGCGGGAATGGCGATTTAGCTCAGTTAATCGGAAAACTGCGCGACCAAGGGGTTACGATTGATGGCGATACAAGCAATATCCGTCAGTATTTCCAATCGATGGTCAGCGAGCTTGGTGCTGAAACCCGAACATCCAACCGCCAAATGACGAATTATGAAACCGCATTGTTGGCGACGGACAATCGGCGTCAATCCGTTACAGGTGTTTCTCTCGATGAAGAAATGGCTAACTTAATTAAGTATCAACATGCATATAATGCAGCTGCTAGAATTGTCACAACAACCGACGAACTGCTTGATACGATCATTAATCGAATGGCAGCACGTTAAGCAGCTGGTAGGAGGTAAACTATAATGAGAATTACACAGCAGATGCTGCATCAAAGCTCTGTTCGCCAGATGCACCAAAACTTGAATCGATTTAATCAAATTAGCCAGCAAGTTTCGACTGGGAAACTGCTTCAGCGCCCTTCCGATGACCCGTTTGGTGTTTCTAAGTCTATGAATCTTAAAAGTACGCTTGCAGCTAATGAACAATACGAGCGAAATACAACTAACGCCTCTTTGTGGTTGGATGAGACAGATCAAGTAATCAAACAAACGGTAAATGTCCTTCATCGAGCAAGAGAGCTAGCTGTTCAAGGAAATACTGGAACTTTGTCCGACTCAGATCGGGCAGCGATTGCAGAGGAAGTGGAACACTTAACCGATCAAATTCGTCAGTTCGCGAACACAAAAGTGAATGGCAAGTATTTGTTTAATGGGCAAAAAACCAATCAGCCGCCATATCCTGAACAGGATTCTTACCAGATCAACTCGTTTGATACGGGGGCAGTTGCATTTGCCGTCTCCGATAGCTTATCGATTAAGGTCAATGTGACGGCTGATAAGCTGTTTGGCACCGCTGACGACGAAACGAACTTATTTAAAACATTGACGAATGTGACAACCTCCCTTCGTTCAGGTGAATCGGTCCCGCTTGAGGAAATGGAAAAAGGCTTGAACCGAATCTTAACGTCTTGGGCCGAGGTAGGTGCTGTGGCAGAGCGTGTGGAATCCATTGCAAATCGCTTGAAAGATAGCAATTTGCAATTAACATCCATGTTGTCGAAAGTCGAAGATGTGGATTATGCGGAGGCCATTACCAAACTAAAAAGCGAAGAAAGTATCTACCAGGCAAGTCTATCCGTTACCTCTAAAATCATCCAATCGAGTTTGGTGGACTTTATTCGATAGATTGAAAAAAGAGCCGGTCCTAAACATGGGGACCGGCTCCTTTTTACTAGTTTTCACTTAATGACGTGGATCTTTTATTCTTTGGTATTCATTTATAAAAAAGTCTAATTCCTGGCTAGCCCGTACAGTTCGCTCATCATTAAATCCAAAGCTCAGTCCAGTATTTATTAGGTCTCGTCTCAAAAATTCAATATAACCTAGAAGTTCATTTGGATTTAAAACAGATAATGCTGATGTTCTCATAAATACTCTCCACCTCACTCCTACATTTACATACAAACGCATAAATAAAATATTACCAAATTTATGGGAAAGTTGTAAAAGGTAGTTATGAACAAAGTATGACACTCACAGTAAGGTTAAAAAGAACCGGTTCTTTTAAACTAAGGCTGTTTTCGTAAAGATTGTTGTTAAAATCCTAAAGCCGATTTTAACGAAATAGTAGCCATTTTGTATGTTTAAAATTAGTTTGCAAGCTCTTTTCTCATAAAATGTAGCTATTTTTATGAATAACCTAGCCATATTCAGAGTGTTTTTTTTGTTGAAAAGCAACAATGAGAAAAGAGCCTAACCTAAAAAAACACTCAGATAGCTGAGTGTTTTAACGAAAGTTCACATTATGCAGTTTTTCACAAGCAAAGAATCCGTCACTTGCCTGCAGGAGGATTAGCCTCGCATCGTGTTTACCAGGCCCATCATATCATCCGCGAAGCTAATTGCTCTTCCTTGAGACTGAATGAGCCGTTGTGTTGAAATCAATTCGGTCATTTCTTCCGTCATATCGACATTGGCCGTTTCCAATGCTCCTTGTTTGATTTGAAGCTTTTTATCATTTTGTTGCGATAAGTTAACAACTTGTAAAGTTCCAATTGCAATTTGCTCCGGTTCATTTCCAGGAAGCTGATAGAGGTTGCCACCAGCTTTTTCAAGGAGATTTGGTCGGTTCACTCTGGCTATACTTAATTGGAAACTAACAGGTTGGTTTGCTTGATCTTTGAACGTGACCTCCATTACGCCATTGGCATTCACCTTGATTGCTTCGTAGTCTCTGTCGAAAACAATCGGCTGATTATTGCTATCGAGTACAGAGTCTCCGGATGACGTCACAAGACGAACTTGGTCTGAATTTAAGACAGGTTGTAATTGAAACGAACCATCTCTTGTATATCGCGTCGTTCCATCTGAAGCCACCCGAAAATAGCCAGAATCCCCTTCGATCATAAAATCAAGGTCTCGTCCTGTCAATTGAGCAGACCCTTGTTCAGAACGAATGCTCATTTGGGCCAATTTTGCTCCGGAACCGATTCGGAGGCCAGGGGGTGTAATTCGGCCGCCTTCTTGCTGTGGTTGTGCTTGTCTTTCGATTGACTGAACAAGCGCATCAGAAAAACGAGCTTCTTGGCGTTTGTAGCCGGTTGTATTTACATTGGCGATATTATTGGCAATCACATCAATCTTTTTTTGCAACTCGCGCATCGTACTTGCTGCTGTACTCATTTGTATGCTCATTTCATGCTCCTTCCTAAATCCGGCCGATATCATTTACCGTTTTTTCCATGCTGCGGTCATAAGCTTGAATGACTTTTTGATTCGATTCAAAGCCACGATAAGTAGTAATCATTTCTGTCATTGTTTGGGACACATCGACATTCGATTGTTCAATAAAACCTTGTTTTACAAAAGTACCTATATTATTTAATAATTCTATTTCGTCAACACCTTGTGGCCTGTTTTCTGGGTTCCCTTCCCAACGTAATAATCCATGTCCTTCTTTTTCAAGTTGTCCAGTTTCTTCGGTATACCCAATCCAGAGCTGCCCGTTATTTTCCCCGTTCGCTAGGATTATTTGACCGTTATCTAAGACTTTAAATTCATTTGAATTGACCTGAATGGGTTGTAAGTCTTGATTCAGGACAGGGTACCCTTCACTCGTTGTTAGGACACCTTCTTGGTTAACGGTAAATTGTCCGTTTTTTGTATAGCGAATTTGATTGTCATCAAGGGCAACGGCAAAAACCAAAGTCCCTTTTTGTTCCGTCTCAGGATTCACTGGCAATGCTTCATCAAGGAGAGAGAAGTCTGTAGTGTTACCTGTTTCTTTTAAAGGGCCTGGGCTAAAAGAGGGAATTGCTTCTTGGGCATGAACCCCTGTATGAAGGGTACCAATAGAAGGATTTTGAATAAGATGTTTTCCTCCTTTGTCTCCCATTTGCATAGCTTGAATGAGTTGGGCAGGGAATGCGCGCAATGTGGTTTGATCTTGCTTAAAACCTGGTGTATTCGCGTTCGCTAAATTATTTGTTAAAATTTGTTGTTTTCTGTTATGGGCCATCATTCCTGATGTGGCGGTATACAGACCTCGAAACATTTTGTTTTCTTCCTTTCGAAAAAAGTCTTCTATGTATTATAACGGTTTGATTTGTATTATTTTTAATGGAATAATAGTTAATTTCGTTAGTAAAAAATGCCTATTACATTTTGATTAAAAAAAGTTTACAATTTCCTACGGCAATGATAACCTTTAATAAGTAATGTTGTCGAATTCTGCCGAATTTTAAAAAATTATGACAATTCTATAGATTATCGTCACGATAATGGCAAACTCATTCGAAAGGTGAGGACGCAAAGCCACGGGCCTACATTCAGATGAACATGGTAGCCGGGTTACCGAAAGATGGTAGGATGATTCTGTCAATCCGCCCTTTTTCGGGGTGGATTTTTTGCTTTTCTTTGGTTAAATGTAAAAACTTTTCATTTAAAGAAATGTCGAGTTCCAGCGACAAACGCATGGGTCATAAGCCATAAAGAACCTTACTTTTCAGGTGCGTCTTATGCCTGTCGGAGTGGAATGAGCATTTTGCGCATTTCAATTAAGGAGGTTAATAGATGAAGATTTTCCCTCAGTCCTTCCAACAACTAGAACAAGCATTATCAACAGCTGCGTTAAAACAGAAAGTGATCTCAGCAAATATCGCCAATGTTGATACCCCTAATTACAAGAGTAAAACGGTTGATTTTCAAGCTGTATTAAATGGTGCCCTCAACGGACAAGGGACATCCAGTTATAAGACCCATTCTAAGCATCTTCCTTTTAGTACAGAAAATTCAACCTTTACCCCAAAAGTAACCGTTAATCATGAAACAAAGTATAAACTGAATGGAAATAACGTGGATATGGATTATGAAATGGCTCAGTTGGCCAAAAACCAATTATGGTATAACGCGGTAACCGACCGTGTGAACGGACATTTTAATAGTTTGCGGACGGTCATCAATGAAGGGAGATAAAGGTTATGAGTCTATTTAATAGCTTTAATATTAGTGCTTCTGGATTAACAGCCAATCGCTTACGAATGGATGTCGTATCCTCCAATATTGCCAATGCCAATACAACAAGGGCCGAGTTGGTGAATGGTGAATGGGTGCCTTATCGAAGAAAGTCGGTTGAATTAACGCAAGCAGGCGTTTCTTCATTTGAACAAAAGCTACAATCTGCGATGAACAAAGGGAATGGAAAAGTTTCTGGAGTAGCGGTAGCAAAGATCGATGAAGACCAAACACCCTTTCAGCTTTCCTATGATCCAACTCATCCAGACGCGGATGAAAATGGATATGTTCGTTTGCCTAATGTTGACCCAATAAGAGAAATGGTTGACCTCATGTCGGCAACCCGATCTTATGAAGCAAATGTTACGGCCTTAAATGCTTCAAAAAGTATGTTTGTGAAAGCTTTAGAAATTGGGAAATAGGTACCTTTATCCCGCATTAACTGGCAGTAAGGCCCCCACTGAATAAAGTTACACAACACAATATAAAAAGTCATGGTACTAGAGAAGTTCGATTGCTCCGCAATGATGACTGTACAGGAGGTTAAGAGATGAATACATTAAGTGAAATACAAACTCCGTTTATCCAAAGCCAAGTGACCCCAAAAGCAACTGCTAAAAATAAAGTGGACGGTTTTGGAGATTTATTTAAAAAGGCGTTACAAGAGGTCAATTCAGCCCAAAAGGAATCGCAAATGAAAACTCAGCAATTGGTCAAGGGGGAAGGGACAGATATTCATGAAGTGATGATTGCTGCGCAAAAGTCCAGTTTGTCTTTGCAATTAACTGTGCAAATGCGGAATAAAGTGGTGGAAGCCTATCAAGAAATTATGAGAATGCAAGTTTGATTCTCTTGATTAGGATGATGAAAAGATGAAAGAAAAGTTATTGGGGTTTAAAAGTAAAGTCGTGGAGACGTGGGGCAGTTTCTCAGTAAAAACAAAATGGCTATTGGTTGGGACATTTGTTGTTACTCTTGTGCTCTTAAGTGTTTTTGTCTATATGGCTTCGAAGCCGAATCTTACCCCGCTCTATTCGGGTTTATCTCCTTCTGAGGCTGGTGAAATCAAATCAGCAATTGAAGAACGTGGAATCCTAGTGGAAGTTTCACCAGATGGTCAGACGATTAGTGTTCCGAATACAGAAGTGGCTAATTTAAAAGTAGCCCTAGCAGCCGAAGGGATACCAAAGAGCGGAAACGTAAATTACAGCATTTTTAGTGAAAATATGGGATTGGGCATGACCGATCGCCAATTCGATGTAGTCGAACGTGATGCGATGCAAAATGAACTTTCTGCTTTAATTAAGCAAATTGATGGTGTCAATGATGCCAATGTAATGATTACATTGCCAAAAGAAAATATTTGGATTACCGATGAAGAACAAGTAGCAACGGCTTCGGTTGTTGTCAAAGGGGACCCATCCTTTCAATTGGATCAAAAACAAGTGAATGGATTATACCATTTAATTAGCAAAAGTGTCCCTAACTTACCAACAGACCAGATTGTCATTATGGACCAAAATGGTCAAACCTATGATATGCAAGATCAAAAACTAGCAGATACCACCCTTTCTGTTTATCAGGAGCAACGTGAAATTCGCAAGGATATTGAACAAGATATTCAACGTGAACTCCAGCAAATGCTTGGCTTGATTCTCGGCCGTGATAAAGTCGTCGTGTCTGTTATGGCCAGCATTGACTTTACGAAGGAAAAACGAGAAGAACAACTCGTGGAGCCTGTTGTGGACAACGAAGGCATTGAGATTAGCCTCGAACGAATCGAGGAAACTTATTCAAGCGAGGGTGGCGCAGTGGACGAGGCTACCGGTACCGGGGAAACGGATATCGCTAATTATCCGGGCGTAGGTGGAGCTGGTAATAGCGACTCGGAAAGAACGGAAGAGCGAATTAACCGAGAAGTCAACAGAATTAAACGCCAAATTGAATTAAGTCCTTACGTAATTGATGACTTAACCGTTAATGTTGGCGTTGAACCGCCAGAACCGAACAATCCAGCAAGTTTAACCCAGCAAAATATGGATGATATTCAAAACCTGCTCACCAATGTAGTGAGTAATTCTTTAAGCATGAATGGCGTTCTGATGACCGAAGAGGATCTGGAAAACCGGATTTCTGTATTTGCAACGGAGTTCCAGGGGAAACCAGATGCGACTGAAGAAGCAGAACCACAGTTATTTGATCAGCTATCGAACGAGGTTCTGATGATGGTTGGAGCCGGTATTGTCGGTTTACTCATCGTCTTGATTATTGCTCTTGTACTCCGCAGAAGGAAACGGAAGAAAGAGGAGGAAGAATTCTTGCTCGATCTGTATGAGGAACCGAAGGCCCAAATGCCCAAAGTTGACCAAGATGAAATTGATTTATCTGACTTAACGTCAAGAACAAATCCAAAACGAAAAACGATTGAAAAGCTGGCAAAAGAACGACCTGAAGACTTTGCTAAATTATTACGCTCTTGGATGGCTCAAGATTAGGAGTGTTGTACATGGCTAAACGTATGAGAGAGTTAAATGGTATTCAAAAAGTGGCTGTGTTGTTAGTTTCGTTAGGTCCGGAGGTTTCGGTTGAGGTCTTTAAACAATTAACTGAACAAGAAATTGATCATTTAACAATGGAAATTGCCAATGTCCGAAAGTTAAGTAACAGTCAAACTGAACAAATATTGAATGAGTTCTATGAAATGATCCTCGCTCAAGACTTTATGAGCGAAGGTGGACTGGATTATGCAAAAGAGATTCTTGAAAAAGCATTAGGGAAAGATAAGGCAATGGAGACGATTGGACGTTTAACTTCCCGCTTGCAGGTGAAGCCGTTCAATTTCGCGAGAAAATCCGATCCAAGCCAAATCTTAAGCATCTTACAACATGAAAATGCCCAAACGATCGCGCTTGTTCTATCCTACTTGGATTCTAAACAATCTTCGCAAATTCTTTCTCAGTTACCACCTGAAAAACAGACAGAAGTGGCGCGAAGAATTGCGTTAATGGAAAGTACTTCCCCGGAGATTATTCACCAAGTTGAACAAGTCCTCGAACGTAAGCTTTCCGCTACAGGTATGCGTGATTATACATCGACTGGCGGGGTTGAAGCGATTGTGAAAGTGTTAAGCAAAGTGGACCGCGGAACGGAAAAAGCGATTCTTACCGAGCTTGGAATGGATAATCCAGAACTGGTTGAAGAAATTAAGAAACGCATGTTTGTCTTTGAGGATATTGTTTTCCTTGACACTCGCTCCATTCAGAGGGTAATCCGTGAGATTGAGGATTCCGATTTAACGTACGCGTTAAAAGTAGCGAGCGACGAAGTCCAAAACGTTCTTTACCGTAATATGTCAACCCGGAGAGCCGAGACACTACGGGAAGAAATTGCCTTTATGGGACCTGTGAAATTAAAAGATGTGGAAGAGGCCCAGGCACGGATTGTAACAATGATTCGAAGCCTTGAAGAAAAAGGAGAAATTGTCGTGTCTCGAGGCGGAGGAGATGATGTGATTGTCTAATATCCTTCGCTTCCATCCGCTCGTGCAAGCTGAAAAAAAGATTATTGGAACAAAAAAAATCGAACTGAAGAAAGCGACAGCGCTTCAAAACGATTTGACACCCATCCAACAGAAACAGTATTTACAAAAAGAAATTGAAATTTTACAAGAACAATATCAAAAATTGCAGGTTCAAATAGAAAAAGAGCAAGCCGAGGCAAAAGCGGAAATTGAAAGTTGGTGGCGATCTAAGCAAGATGAAGCACAACTAGAAGCAAAAAGGCTTGGAGACGAGGCGGCGGAACAAGGTTTCCAAGCTGGATTTCAACTAGGCCAACAGCATGCGGAAGCGGAGTATCAGCAAAAACAGGAAGAAATGCAGCAATTACTGGAAACAGCTTATGAGGAAAGAAACCAAATTATTCAACAATCTGAACCCTTTCTCTTGTCTCTTAGCGTTAAAATTGCGGAAAAAGTAATCAAAGAAGAAATCAAACAGCATGCCGATCAGCTAGTGAACATGGTGAAACAAGCGTTAAAGCAAGTGGAAGAGAAAGAAGATGTTGTGATTCAACTGGCTCCTGAGGATTATCCGGTTCTTCTTCCTTTTATGGATGAATTAAAAACCTATGTTGGCCCTGATTCCGAATTAAAGGTGATTCCTGTTCCAAATTTCACAAAAGGTGGTTGCTTGATCCATACCGTTAGCGGGTCTTATGATGTCACGGTAACCAGTCAGTTAGATGAAATTAAACAGCATTTACTCGCTTATTTTGAGGGGAAGGCAAGCCATGATTCTGGAGAATAAAGAGTATCTTGCTTTATTAGAAGAAATACAACCAATTAAAAAACATGGAAAAGTGACTCAAGTCATTGGGTTAACAATTGAATCAAAAGGCCCGAATGCCAAAATTGGTGAACTTTGCCTATTGTATCCTAATGAAAATGAACGACCGATTGAAGCGGAAGTGGTGGGTTTCAGAGAAAACAAAATTTTGCTGATGCCGTTAAGGGACTTAACACAGGTAGGACCAGGTTGTCTTGTCGTCGCTTCTGGAGTGCCGCTACAAATTAAAGTTGGACCATCGATCTTAGGGAAAGTTCTCGATGGAACAGGAAATCCGTTAGATGAAAGTCAACTTCCAAAAGGATTAAAGAACTACTCTACGAATAATCAGCCGCCCAATCCTTTAAAAAGACCAAGAATCACAAAACCTTTAGAGATTGGCGTCCGTGCGATTGACGGATTGCTCACCGTAGGTGAAGGGCAGCGCATTGGCGTATTCGCCGGTAGCGGTGTTGGGAAAAGTACACTGATGGGGATGATTGCCCGCAACACAGAAGCCGATATTAACGTGATTGCCTTGGTTGGTGAACGAGGTAGGGAAGTCCGTGATTTTATTGAACGCGATTTAGGCACGGAGGGTTTGAAACGATCCGTTTTAGTGGTTGCCACTTCTGACCAGCCACCGCTTCAGCGAATAAAAGCAGCGCTAACGGCTACTTCGATTGCGGAATACTTCCGGGATCAGGGAAAAAACGTGATGCTCATGATGGACTCGGTTACCCGATTTGCGATGGCTCAACGGGAAGTAGGTCTCGCCGTCGGTGAGCCACCTACAAGCAAAGGGTATACACCAAGTGTTTTTGCTCTGTTGCCTAAGCTGTTGGAACGTTCCGGTACTTCCAATCAAGGTTCTATTACTGCCTTTTATACGGTTTTGGTTGATGGTGACGATATGAATGAACCAATTGCCGATGCTGTACGAGGAATTCTGGACGGACATATTGTCTTAGATCGGAAAATTGCTCAAAAAGGCCAGTTCCCGGCGATTAATCTGCTTTCAAGTGTCAGCCGTGTGATGCATGATCTTGTCTCGGAAGACCATCGAAAAGCAGCCACCCAGTTTAAAAGGTTACTAGCTTCCTATGAATCCGCTGAGGACCTGATTAATATTGGTGCTTATAAAAGCGGAACAAATAAGGAAATCGACGATGCGATTCGTTTTTATCCGCTGATAAAAAAGTTCTTACAACAAGGAATCTATGAACAAACGAAGTTCAATGAAAATATCGACCAATTAATCGAGCAGTTTGGAGGTTAATCGTGGCTAAATTCCATTATCCATTTCAGAAAATCCTAGACTTAAAAGAAAATGAAAAAGAATTTGCACAAATCCAAATGGCAGAAGCCATTAAAAAGCAAGAAGCTAGCCTCCGCAAAAACCAGGAAATCTATCAAAAAATCATTGAAGTAGAAAATGAAAAAAATCAAAAGCAACAAGCTGGTGTTAACATCTTTGAACTAAGGATGCTTGAAAATTACATGACCCAGCTGAAAGACCAGCTTATATCTGCTGAACATGAGCTTGAACAAATGGAAACCCATGTGACGAAAACACAGAATCATTTGCGTGCAAAAGTTCAGGAAGAAAAAACCTGGATGAATTTAAAAAACCAGAAGCTACGTCAGTTTGAACTGAAAGAAAAATCTTCAGAACAAACTCTTCTTGACGAAATAGCCGCAAATCAATTTTACCGGGCATTTTCTCTAGAAAGAGGGTGAAGATCATCGAAACGTTCAGCATCTCTTTCCAGGCGCCGGATCGCCAAGCGTCAAAGTCGGTCAAACTTCCTAACAATCTTCAACAAACGAACGAAGGGGCTGCATTTTCCAAGCTTCTTCAAGCTACTTCTTCAGAACACCAAGAGACGCATGCAACACAGCAGCATGAGGAATTCTTGGGTAACGTAGAGGAAGTATTGAAAGCAATCCAAGAGTTCCCTAAAGATTCGTTGTTACCGGAGGAGACCGCAATTCTTTCTATGATCTTACAAATGCTGGCACAACCAATAAACAATCTAAACGTCCAGCAACATGGAAAACAACAGCTGTTGAGCTTATTCCAACAAGTTGAACAGGAGATGAACAAGCTATTTCCTTTTTCAGCTACTATACCTTTCGATGGTAATTCTCTTTTTGTGGGGGTCAAAGAAAATAATCCTTTTAGTCAGCAGCTTAATGATACAGGGCAGGCAACTAGCCAATTAAATAATCTGTTTCAACTACTCGAAGGAGGACAACAGTCAACGGAAAAACCCCTCGGTTTCTTCCAGCAACCTGAATCCTTCAACAAGCTCTTAAACCAACTAAACAATCTACTCGAGGAATTTGCAGAGGTCGTAGATCGAGAACAAATGAATCAACAAACTTTAAAAGTTGAATCTTCTGTTCCACTCACAGGAAGTTCAATTACTAGCGGAATCGGGTCTGAACTGATTTTGTCGAATGCTGGAAGCAGCAATCGTAAAATGGAACCATTTTCGGACCAAATGAACAGCCAGGTTACTACCGTTCATTCGGTACAAGATGTACAAGGAGGCCAAGGGGCTCAAAAAACAGAAACAACAAATCCCCAAACCTCGACTGTTCGCTTCACCCATCTGATGGAAGATTTAAGTGAAATCTTTAAAGGGACTTTTCGTTTGAATTCCAACCTTGAAGGAACACAGTTGAGGGTTAACATTTTCCCTGAACATTTAGGACATTTAGATATTCGCTTAACTACAGCCGATGGGAAGGTTACAGCGCAGATATTTACAGCCAGCCTTTCCACAAAAGAGGCGCTAGACACTCAAATTCAGCAGTTACGTAATGCGCTCATTCAGCAGGGGATTTCCGTTGAGAAAATCGAAATCACACACCAAACTTCACAACAATCTTACGGACAGCAGCATGCCCATTCAGAACAGCGTTTTTCGCAACAACAGCAAAGACAGGGTGTTTCCGTTAAAAACGGAAATGCATATCACACCATGGAAGAGGAAGCCGCTAAAGATGCTCAGCATTTATCGGATGGATCGGTGCAGGTGAATTATACGATTTAAGGGGAAAGGAGAATGTCTATGAACATAAACGGTACGAGCTCCGTTACTAGTCAAAATACTTCGGCAACCAAGCAAGCAGAGACGCAGAAGGGTCTTGGCAAAGAAGCCTTCCTAAAAATCTTAGTGACTCAATTGAAAAATCAGGATCCGATGGAGCCGTTAAAAGATACTGAATTTATTGGGCAAATGGCTCAGTTTACAAGTTTGGAACAATTAACGAATTTAAATCAGTCTATGAATCAATTAATTGGACTTCAAGGCAGTCAGAAATTAACTGACCATGGTGATTTACTCGGGACGACCGTCTATTGGGAACAAGAAATCGATGGTCAGGTACAGTCAGGCGAAGGTATTGTAAAAGCATTGGCCCTTAAAAACGGGGAAATAATCGCGGAACTTGAAAATAAAGACATCCGCGTTCCTATTGCTCATATCCACCGGATTGAAAAGGATTCTGAACAAGATCGTAAAGAAATTGAACGGGTCTAATCTTCATATGTGATTAGACAACACGAAAGGAGAAAATAATATGCTACGTTCCATGTATTCTGGTGTATCGGGAATGAAAGGTTTTCAAACGAAATTGGATGTCATCGGGAATAATATTGCCAATGTCAATACAATTGGCTATAAGAAAAGCCGCATCAATTTTCAGGATTTATTAAGTCAAAATTTGTCTGACAGCAGTGTCAACCCCATGCAGGTTGGCCTTGGGTCCGTCACTGCTTCGATTGATATGATCAACACACCGGGATCCCTTCAGACAACAGGTGTGAATTCAGATGTTGCCATCATGGGAGACGGATATTTCGTTGTTCAGAAACAACAAACAAATGCGAATGAGGCTCCAGAGGCATATTTAACTCGTTCTGGTAATTTCATTGTGAACTCAGATGGTCAATTAGTTACTACACAGGGCTACCAAGTATTAGGTTTAGACCCAAATGATGGTGTTATTAAGCCTATTGGAGGACTAGAGGATTCCAACTCTTTTAAAATTAACCGCTTAGGACAAGTCATCGAGAAGTCAGCAGAAGGGGAAGATGTAGTCATTGCCACTCTAGGAATTGTTACCCCTGAAAATCCTGCTGGTCTGCGTAAGGTGGGGGGATCCTTATATGAAATGACCGCAACAGCAGGCGGAAACGGATCGTTAGGTGGATTTGTGGGAAATCAATTCATTTACGATACAAATATTATTACGACTACGCAGGAGGCGAATTCAGAAATTGCATCTGGGCAAGTAGAAATGTCCAATGTGGACCTCACCGAAGAATTCACCGAGATGATTGTCGCACAACGTGGTTTTCAGGCGAACTCGAAGATTATTACGACTTCTGATGAAATCCTGCAGGAAGTTGTCAACTTGAAACGATAAAAAAATAGGAGGGTCAGACAGAGAGCGAACACTCTCTCGTCTGCTATTAACATGATCCGATTAACAAGATTCAATCAGTCATCGATTACTTTAAATGCGATTTATATTGAAAGAATAGAATCAACTCCAGATACAGTCATCACGTTATTATCAGGCAAGAAAGTCCATGTGTTGGAAACGGCTGAGGAGGTTACGCATAAAGTAACGGTCTTTTATCAAAAAATAAACCTTCTATCTAGTCTACAAGAACCAAATGGGAATGAATAAGGGGGGATGTAAATCTTGGAGAATTTTCATTCCACACATAATCGGGGACCCGGTGTAAAGGAAGAGGATGGAGGAAGAAGAGGGCGGAAAGTTAAAACGTATGATTTTAAAAATGCGATGCGCTTTTCCCAAGACCAAATTCGGACTTTGACGAGAATTCATGAAAACTGTGCACGGCTGTTAACATCGTATTTTTCGACGCAACTTCGGACCTTTGTCCAAATTTCTGTATCTGAAGTGGTCCAATATTCTTATGAGGAATTTATTAAAAATGTCGAAAAGCAATCCATTCTGGGGATTTTTAAAGCGTCACCGCTTCAAGGAAATATGGTCATGGTTCTTCCACCCACGATTGCGTATATCATGCTTGATCGATTGCTAGGTGGTCAAGGAAAAGTATCGAAAAGCAACAAGGATTTAACGGAAATCGAAATCGGAGTTATCCAAAGGGTATTTATGAGAGCTTTAAATAGTTTTCAAGAAGCTTGGGAATCGGTCGAAAAGTTAACTCCTGAGTTAAGCGAAATTGAGGTTAATCCACAGTTTTTAACCATGGTGGCGCCTAATGAGACGGTAATCCTAATCTCTTTAAACACCATTATTGGCGACGAAACAGGTGTTATTCATATTTGCTTACCGCATGTTGTGTTAGAACAGGTTCTTCCAAAATTATCTGCACGACATTGGTTGGCTACCCAGAAAAAGGCCGTTGAGAGCCATGAAGCCGAATTATTAGAAAAGAAATTAAAAGGAACAAAGCTGGATGTTAAAGCGATTTTAGGCCAGTCTACCATTGATATCAGCGAATTTCTTCATCTCAAGAAAGATGATGTGATTCGTTTGAATGAAACCGATCAAACTCCAATCACCGTGTTGGTGGACAACAAAAGAAAATTCTTGGCCCAGCCTGGAATTTCAAAAGGTAGGGTGGCCGTACAAATTACGGACGTAATTGAAGAGGGAGAGGATTTTGAATGACCAAAGGACTATCTCCGGATGAACTAAGTGTGCTATTAGGTCAACAGCAGAACGAAGAACAAAGTGTTTCAATGCCTTCTTTATCATCTTATGAAAAAGAAGTGTTAATTGAGATTTTGAGTGTTTCCTTTGGAAGTGCATCGGTTGAGCTGAGCAATCTTTTATCTGAACTAGTATCTGTATCAGGTCCTGAACTTTCCATTAAACAACGAACTGAAATTGAATATGACATTAGTACCCCTTCTTTTGCTGTCGTAGGGAACTATACAGGAACAGTGAATGGACTTCAGTTTCTGTTCATCCAGAAGAAAAGTGTTGAAGCCATTGCACAATTGATGAATGTAAACTCCGATACAGAAGGAAATGAAACGCTTTTCCAAGTTGTTCAAGAAGTGGTTGAAATCATGTTTGCGGCTGTTAGTCACTCTATGTCTGCTGTTTTAGAATCCAATCTTACCTACACGCGAACGGAGATGGATTTGATTGAGAACAGTCAGGAAGCATTTCATTTTGAAAACTTTACGGAAGAACAATGGTTTGTTCATGCGTCATTCCAATTACTAGAAGGTGTAAATTTTACGATTTGTATTCCGATTGGGACGGCACAACAAATCGCAGGAGTCATAACCAATCCTACTACTGATACGAATATGGAGGTGGAAATTCCAGCAATGACTGAACACAACCTAACATCCAAGCCAAAATCTTCGGGGAATTCCCCTAACATCCAACCTGTACAATTTTCTAGTTTTGATGAAAGTCCAACTCTACAGTCTGAACCAAATAATATTGATCTGTTGCTTGATATTCCACTTCAAGTAACTGTTGAGCTGGGAAGAACCAAAAAGATGGTGAAAGAAATTTTGGAGGTTTCTCCGGGATCCATCATTGAACTGGATAAACTAGCGGGTGAGCCCGTTGATATTTTAGTAAACAATAAGTTAATTGCAGTCGGAGAAGTCGTGGTCATTGATGACAATTTCGGAGTACGGGTTACGGATATTTTAAGTCCGATGGATCGAATCTCCAAGCTCCGGTGATTGACTTGCTAAGGAGTGCACGAAGTTTGATTCAAAAAACAGCTATTGTGGGTTACGTCATCCTCTTGTTCTTATGTGTGTTTGTAGTCGGCGGCCCGATTTCTGTCGCAGCTGAAGAGCCGAATGTGGTGGATTGGCTAAATGAGGAACAACCTACTTCCGACCAACCAGATAAGTTCGAAGTAGAAACGGGTTTAGAGCCTAACACTGTTCAAGAAAAGAGTCCAATGTTGTTAATCGGACAGCTTATCTTTTATACGCTTTTGATTGTGGCCATGATTTATGCACTTATTAAATTTTTGGCATCGAGGCAAAAGAAACTTCAACCCAATCAAGCCATCCACTTGATTGGTGGGACACCTATAGGGAACAATAAGTCGTTACAGCTGGTAAAAGTGGGCGGTAAAGTGTATTTGCTTGGAGTAGCGGACCAAATCACCTTAATCAAAGAGTTTGCGAGTGAGGATGAGATTGGGATTGATGACGGTGACCAGAGGAAATCTGCGTCTTTCTCGAGTTCCCTGCTAGGCTTGGCGAAAAAACAGCCGGCCCCTCAACCAAACCGACATTTCGAGCAATTGTTTCATCAAAGTCTAAAAAAACAAAAAGAAAAGCAGGGGCAATTGGCACAAGATTTGGTTGAAAATGATCAGGAAGGCAGGGAAAGATAATGGACGAACTTTTACTTTCCTTCATGATTCCTGGAATGGATCTTGGTACAGATGCACCTGAAGATGTTGGAGTCACACTACAGTTATTATTTTTGTTAACAATTTTGTCGCTCGCACCTGGAATTCTCATCATGCTGACGTGTTTTACACGGATTGTGATTGTTTTATCGTTTGTGCGGACTGCGTTAGGAACGCAATCGATGCCGCCCAATCAAGTGTTAATTGGCTTGGCATTGTTTTTAACGTTTTTTGTGATGTCGCCCGTGTTTATGGAAGTGAATCAAACCGCTCTGCAGCCTTATTTAGCAGGGGAAATGCCTCAGGATGAGGCGCTTGATACCGCGATTATGCCCATCAAGGAGTTTATGGCTGAGCATACGCGAGAAAAGGATTTGGCGCTCTTTTTTAAATACGGCGAATTAGAAAAGCCAGACAGTCTGGAAGAGATTCCTATGACCGCGTTGATTCCGGCATTTGCCATCAGTGAGTTGAAAACGGCTTTTCAAATCGGGTTTGTGATATTTATACCGTTTTTAGTCATTGATATGGTAGTTGCCAGCACCTTGATGGCAATGGGAATGATGATGCTTCCGCCGGTGATGATTTCACTACCGTTTAAAATTTTACTATTTGTGCTTGTGGACGGTTGGTACTTAATTGTAGAATCACTGCTTGTCAGCTTTTAACGAAGGGATGGAACAACTATGACGCCAGATGTGGTCATTCACTTAGCCGAACAATCAATCTACACGATTATGATCATCTCGGCTCCTATGCTATTAATTGCCCTCGCGGTAGGACTGCTTGTTAGCGTTTTTCAAGCGATGACTCAGATTCAGGAACAAACCCTTGCCTTTATTCCGAAAATCTTAGCGGTGTTTATTTCGATTGTCGTTTTTGGGCCATGGATGTTAACTCTATTACTGGATTATACAAGGGATTTGTTTCAAAGCCTCCCGCACTTAATCGGGTAGTGAAGCCAGCATGAATATCGTTCTTGAAATGTTGCCCTATTTTCTGCTGATGTTGGTTCGGTTGACTTCGTTTTTTCTTATAGCACCGGTTTATTCGATGAGAGGCGTACCAACTCAAATTAAGATTGGCCTTGCTTTTTTTCTGGCTTTGTTTGCTTTTTCCACTAGTGCGGGTGAAGAGCCACTTCTATTAGATGGGTATTATCTCTTCCTTCTTATAAAAGAAATCTTTGTCGGGCTTGCGCTTGGATTTACGGCAGCCTTGCTCTTATATGCAGTTCAAGTAGCCGGGGCGTTTATCGATTTCCAAATGGGATTTGCCCTTGCAAATGTGATGGACCCGCAAACAGGTGCGCAGGTACCAATGATCGGACACTTCAAATACACGATGGCCTTGCTGTTTTTACTGATTGTTGACGGGCATCACCTTATGCTGGATGGTGTCATGAAGAGTTTTCAGCTAGTGCCGGTAGAATTGATTTCTTTTTCATTCAAAAATGAGGAGATTGCACGTTTCATGAGCACCTTGTTTTTGCAAATGTTCCTGATTGCGATGCAAATCGCTTTGCCAGTGGTCGGAGCGTTGTTTTTAGTTGATGTTGCGCTTGGCATCTTAGCCAAAACGGTTCCACAAATGAATATTTTTGCGGTTGGTTTTCCGGTTAAGATTTTTGCTGGGTTTATGATGTTAATCCTGGTTATGCCGATTTTCTTCTTTGTGTTGCAAAGCTTATTCGAGAAAATCCTTGTCAGCATGGCTGAGTTAATCAAGTTATTAGGGGCGTAAAAAATGGCTGGTGAAAAAACAGAAAAGGCGACCCCCCAGAGGCGCCAAGAATCTAGGAAAAAAGGTCAAGTAGCGAAAAGTGCAGAAATTCCCTCAGCGCTGATTATGCTTGGAGGCTTTCTATTGCTCTTTTTCATGGGAGAAAGAATGCTTGAAGGTCTTTTGGCCATGTATCGACATCATTTTCAGCAGTCCACTGGTTTGGAACTCACACCGCAAAGTATTCAAAACTTGTTTGAGATGGTCACCATGGAGACCTTCAAGCTGATGCTGCCAATTGCGGTGATTGCTCTCGCGTTCGCGATTCTGGGGAATTATGTTCAAATTGGTTCGTTGTTTACAATCGAGCCGTTAAAAATGAAACTCGAAAAGATTAATCCAATATCCGGAGCGAAGCGGATTTTCTCTCTTCGCAGTTTGGTCGAAATGATGAAATCTTTACTAAAAATTGTCATTATTGCTTCAGCCGCTTTCGGCGTTTTGTGGCAAGGAAAAGATGAGTTGTTTTTGCTGTCGCAAAAGAGCATTGGCCACTCGCTCACCTATTTGGCCGGTCTCACGTTTCAAATGGGGTTAGCTGTAGCAATTATTTTATTGTTTTTAGCAATCTTGGACTATATGTATCAAAAATATGAATTTGAAAAAAGCATTCGGATGTCCAAACAGGATATCCAAGATGAAATGAAAAAGTCTGAGGGAGACCCTCTGATTAAATCCAAAATAAAAGAAAAACAACGACAAATGAGTCTGAATCGCATGATTCAGGACTTGCCGAAAGCAGATGTTCTGATTACGAACCCAACACACTATGCGATTGCGATCCAGTATGACGCGGAAACGATGGAAGCTCCGATGGTAATTGCGATGGGGAAAGATCATCTTGCCTTAAAAATTAAAGAAAAAGCGAAAGAATTCAACATTGTGATGATGGAAAATAAACCACTCGCCCGTGCTCTATATCATCAAGTTGATATTGGAGACTATGTTCCTGAGGAATTGTTCCAGGCGGTCGCAGAGGTATTAGCATATGTTTATCGATTAAAAGGAAGGCAGTATTCGTAAAGATGTTGTTAAAATCCTAAGCTGATTTTAACGCGGGATAAGGCTTTTTGTGCGTTTATACCAGGCTCTTTTCTCCTAATTTAAAGTGACTTTCCAATGAAAACATAAGCTCATTCTTTTCATTTATCTTTAATAGGAACAGAGAAAAGGGCCAAAAAGGCAAAATTCGTTAGGGAGGAGACAGCGGCTTTGAAAATGAAAGATCTTTCCGTCTTAATCGCGGTGATTCTAATCGTGGTTATGATGGTTATCCCTCTTCCGCCACTTTTATTAGATTTCTTAATTTTGATTAATATCAGTCTCTCATTAACGATTATACTTGTGGCCATGAATACAAAAGAGGCGCTGCAATTTTCGATTTTTCCGTCGTTGTTGCTGCTTACCACCTTGTTTCGACTAGGCCTAAATGTTTCCACCACTCGGTCGATCTTGACGAATCAAACGGGAGGAGAGGTTGTAGAAACCTTTGGGAGTTTCGTGGTTGGGGGCAGTCCGATTATTGGATTAATGGTGTTCTTGATTCTAATTATTATCCAATTTCTTGTTATTACAAAAGGTTCGGAACGTGTCGCTGAAGTGGCTGCTCGGTTTACCCTTGATTCAATGCCAGGAAAGCAAATGAGCATTGACGCAGACCTTGGGGCGGGAATGATTTCAGAGACCGAGGCAAGAAAGCGTAGAGAAAAGGTTAGCCAAGAAGCTGATTTCTATGGAGCGATGGATGGTGCGAGTAAGTTCGTCAAGGGGGATGCCATTGCCGGGATTATCATAACGCTCATTAATATCCTTGGGGGCTTATTGATTGGTGTCTTGGTTCATCAAATGTCATTCGGAGATGCAGCCAACTTGTTTACCCTTCTATCGATTGGAGACGGATTGGTCAGCCAAATTCCGGCCTTGCTCATTTCAACTGCAACCGGAATTGTGGTCACAAGGGCGGCTTCTGATGGTAATTTAGGGACGGATATCACCAATCAGCTATTTGCTTATCCCAAGCTCTTATATATCGTTGCGGGAACCCTCGCTTTGCTTGCGGTATTTACTCCTATCAATTTGTTTTTGATTTTACCAATTGCTGGTCTTGTGGCTCTCGGTGGGTATAAAATGCAACGTTCGCTTAAAGCCGAGGAAACAGAAGAGACTGAAACCGTTCAAGAAGGCCAGGAGCTTGAGAAACTAAAAAGTCCTGATAGTGTCATGGACCTCCTACAAGTGGATTATATTGAATTTGAATTTGGTTACGGGTTAATTCCGATTGCGGATAAAAACCAGGGCGGGGATTTATTAGATCGTGTGATTATGATTCGAAGACAAATTGCACTTGAACTGGGCATCGTTGTTCCCGTTATTCGGATTCGTGACAATATTCAGCTTCAACCTAGTGAATATACAATCAAAATAAAAGGAAATAAGGTAGCATCGGGCGAGATCCTGCTTGATCATTATTTGGCCATCAGTCCAGGGATCGATGATGAAGCGGTTGTCGGTATCGAGACGGTTGAACCAGCCTTTGGTATGCCAGCCTTATGGGTAAACGAAGAAATGAAAGAAGAAGCCGAGCTCTCAGGCTATGCAATTGTGGATCCACCTTCTGTCGTTTCTACCCACCTTACCGAGGTTATTAAGCGGCATGCGCATGAATTGATTGGGCGACAAGAAGTGAAGTCACTGATAGATCATGTACGTGAAACTTCGCCAGCGGTGGTCGAAGAGTTAATTCCACAAATGATGACCATCGGTGAAGTGCAAAAAGTATTAATGAAACTTTTAAAAGAAAAAGTCTCGATTCGGAATTTGCTGGTGATCTTAGAAACGTTGGCGGATTATGCCTCGCAAACGAAAGATGTGGATGTATTGACGGAATATGTGAGGCAGGCTCTTTCAAGACAAATTACCTTGCAGTATGCGAACCAAAATGAAGCATTACAGGTGATTACCGCGGGTGCCAGTCTGGAAAAAAAGGTAGCGGAATCGGTTCATCGTACAGAGCAAGGCAATTACTTATCCTTGGACCCAGAAACATCACAGACAATCTATCAAAACATTGCGGAACAGGCAAGACAGCTTCAAGCATCAGGCGTTCAGCCGGTTTTACTAACCTCACCTGCGATCCGCATGTATATCCGTCAGTTTTTAGAACGCTATCTGCCGGAACTTACCGTGCTTTCTTATAATGAGTTGGAACCAGACATTGAAATTCAAAGCGTCGGAGTGGTGAATCTATAAGATGAGGTTAAAAACATATACGGTCAACAACCTTCATGAAGGAATGGCGCAAATCAAGAAAGACTTGGGTGAAGAAGCCCTGATTTTAAATACAAAAAAGGTGAAAACACGCGGATTTTTAGGGTTTTTTAAAAAGGAAAGGCTTGAAATCATCGCAGCCGTGGAGACAAAGCCAACTAGCCGTGAACAACACCCGAAAAAAGAGGGGAATGCTGATTTTTCGCCTCTCGTTGTTGCGAGCACCGAAGAGAAAAGGGGTAAAGTTGAAACGAAGGCTAAACCTGTTGCTGAGAAAGTCCGTAATGATGAACACTCACATGAAAAAGATGAGAGTATGACGAACGAACTCATGCAGGAGTTGAAGAATATTAAAAAAATGATGGTGCAAGTCATGGAAGAAGACAGGCTTCCACCATCTTTGAAACAGCTTAATAAACAACTAACTAGTCAGGAAATTTCCGAGGAACTCCGTTCGGAACTGTTGTCAAAACTGATGTTCATGATTAGCCAGAATCCGGCGATTACAGATGAGCAAATACGGGATTATGCACGAAATGAAATTGCTCGTTTCATAAAGACACATCAGAAAATGCCTGAGAAAGTAAACGGAGAAATGATCTGTTTTGTCGGCCCGACAGGTGTCGGTAAAACGACCACAATTGCCAAAATCGCTGCTGATTATCTTTTGAACGAGGACAAAGTAGTTGGATTGATTACGTCCGATACTTATCGAATTGCAGCAGTAGAGCAATTAAAAACCTATGCCGGTATTTTAAATATCCCGATTCAAGTGGTTCAGTCTCCTGCTGATATGAAGCAAGCGATGGCTGAACTCAGTTCCTGCGATCTGATTTTAATGGACACGGCAGGGCGCAATTATCAGCAACAAGAATATATGAATGAACTGGAAATGCTTCTTTCCGACAAAGATAAAATTCAAATTAATTTAGTGTTGAGTCTGACTACCAAATACGAAGATATGAAGAAAATCATTGAAAGCTTTAAAACAATTGCCATTGACCAGCTGATTTTAACGAAGAAAGATGAGACAAGTTCCTATGGAGCAATTGTTAATTTGATGTATGAATACCCGATTCCATTGCGTTATATCACCACTGGTCAAAACGTTCCGGATGATATTGTCGAAGTTACTCCTGAATTACTCGTAAACCTCTTACTGGGAGAAGATGAAAAATGATGGATCAAGCAAAACGATTGAGAGAAAAAGTCCGCCAATCAAAATCCTTAAAGGAACAAAGAAGAACACGCATTGTTGCCGTCACAAGCGGTAAAGGTGGAGTAGGAAAATCCAATTTTGCCTTAAATTTCGCGTTAAGTCTCGTGAACCAAAAGAAAAAAGTTCTGATCTTTGATGTTGACTTAGGTTTTGCCAATGTCGATGTCTTGTTAGGAAGATCCCCGAGGGAAACCATTGCGACGATGCTCGAAAAAGGGCTGTCTGTTTGGGACATTATCGAAGAAGGTCCAAATGGATTGTTATTTATTTCAGGCGGAACTGGTTTTAATGATTTGTTCCGGTTAGACGAAACAAAGCTGAATATCTTTTTTAGCGAACTAAGTACGCTACAAGGGCATGTGGACTATATTATTCTCGATACGGGTGCAGGACTTTCTACTGAAAATTTGCGGTTTATTTTGGCGGCGGATGATGTCATTTTGGTGACTACTCCGGAACCGACAGCAATGACCGATGCCTATGCGGTGGTGAAAATGGTTCACTCAAAGGATCGGAATGTTCATATGAAACTTATTATTAACCAATGCACCAGTGAAAAAGAAGGAAACCAAACGGCCGATAATTTTAAAAGAGTGACAGAGCAGTTTTTAAATAAACAAATTGATACGCTTGGTTTTATTCCGAGTGATGTTCATGTTACCAGTTCGGTTAAAAAGCAGATACCGTTTTTCCTCGCCTTTCCAAACTGTGCGGCATCAAAAGCCGTTCAACATGTGACCTATGAATTCTTGCAACTTCCTGTTCCTTTTAAGCTGGGAGTAAAAGGGTTTTTATTAAAAATGCTTTCTAGATAACTTATATAGCATCATTGGTTCCGTCTTCAATGAAACGGCGGAACAGCCTATCTTATCAGAGGTGGTGAAACTGCTTTTGAACAACAATCTATCAAAAGAAGACCTCGAACAATGGGAGAAGTGGAAAGTCGAGCGCGATCCTGAGGCGGGGGATTATTTAGTAAAGAAATATCATCATTTAATTGATTATGTTATCCAGCGGTTTATGGTCAGCCTGCCGAAAACGGTCCAAAAAGACGATATCCGAAGTTATGCGTATGAAGGGCTGCTTGATGCGATCGATAAATTCCATTTAGATGGGGATTTCAAGTTTGAAACTTATGCAACCTGGCGGGTGAAAGGGGCCATCATGGATGGTCTTCGGCAAAGCGACTGGTTGCCTCGGTCTGTCAGAGAAAAGGTGAAAAAGGTAGAAAAGGCTTATGCGTTTTTGGAACAAGAGACGGGTCAGTCTGTTCCCGATGAAGAGGTTTGTCGATATTTAGGAATCACAAAAGCGGAATTGAACAAGACCGTTTCCGAGGCGGCTTTATCCTCGATGATTTCGATTGATGAAACCATTCGGGACGATGAACATAACCTAGTTGGCAGATATAATGTGATTGTAAATGAGAATGCCGAGTCCCCTGAAGGTTTTCTATACGAACAACAACTGAAAGCGGCATTATCAAAAGCGATTGACCGTTTGCCGGAAAAAGAAAAATTAATTGTTACGCTTTGTTACTTCGAGGAATTAAAATTAACTGAAATTGCTGAAGTACTAAGTTTGAGTGTATCGCGCATCTCGCAGCTTCATTCACGCGCGATGCTACGGTTAAATTCAGCAATTTTATCCGTTCAGGATCAATATTAACTGGTTTTACGATTCATAAAAGGGTAGGGTGAACAGCGTGGATTGGATTTGGGGCGTCATCGGGCTAACCATTTTACTAAATATTGTCTCACTATTGATGCTGATTCAGAGCAAAAAGTTGAATCATGTGGATTCAGGGAACGATGTACAAGCCATTCAGCAAAGTATGGAGGATTTTGTTGCCAAAATAGAAACAGAAAATGATGAGCTTTATCAACAGATGGTTCGGTATCAGAAAACAAAACAACATGAAAATGAAGATCGAATTCGATCATTAGAAGAAAAAATTCGCTTCTTGGAAGAACAGTTGGAATACGGAGAAACTAGTGAATTTGTGAATGAACCTTTGGTCGATCCGTCTCAGCAAATCGATCCTATGCAAAGCCAGCCTCTTGATGAAGAGAAGGTTTTACAGCTATTTAAGCAAGGCTTTTCAGCGAAACAAATTGCCAAGGTTCTGCAGATGGACTATGGTGAGGTCGAGCTGATGATTAACTTGTTTAAAAAACGGCAAATCCATTCTAAATAAAATGAGGTGCTTCATTTGCGAATCGATAGACAGACGAACTTTCCGGTCGGACAGCTGCAGAAAGGTGCAGTGGAGAGTAAACCAACAAGCTCTTTTTCTCAAATTATGAGCCAATCACAGTCTAAGCTTAAGCTAGAACAAACCTTAAGCCGTTTGGAAAAACAAGGCCACATCCTCGTTCAACACCGAACAATCGAAAATTTGCGAGAATATAAGAAAATGGTTCAAGCATTTATTGGTGAAGCGTTGAACAGTGGCCTGCAATTGTCCGAAAAACAAAGTCATCATCCTAGTGGCCATATGAAGACACATCAGATTATTGAAACTATTGACAAAAAGTTGTTGGAACTCAATGAAGAGGTGTTAACAAATGAGGAGCGGGGACTAGAGGTTCTTCGCTTAGTAGGAGAAATCAAAGGATTGCTTATTAATTACTATCTGTAACAGGGGGAGCGTTATGAATGACAATCGCCGTGAATTTTTTCGGGTCGATTTTGACCAAATGATTAATGGAGAGATTTCCATTCGTAAAGGGGCTTTTATTCCGATTAAGATTGAGAATTTAGGCGTTGGCGGCATGAGCTTTGTGTCGGAAGAGCCCTTATCTACAGATGACGTGATTGACTGCCGGTTTCAGTTACTAGAGTCTATCTTATTCTATTAAAGGTGTGATTGTTTGGAAGAAGGTAAAAAACAAGTATAGTGAATACGGAGTAGAGTTTAAATTGGACCCAGAGACGTCATCCGATTTATTTAAGCAATTAAACTTTTATCAAATTCGTCAGCGACGAAAGGGGGAAAATTAAAAGAATAAAGTCAAACACACGTTTAGATCGGCAAAAGGTCGGCGTGTGTTTTAGGATCGAGGAAAGAAGGGATTGTGATGAAGATCAAAAAGGCACGTTTGGAGGAAATCGAGGGGAGGGACAAGCACTTGATTTCCTTCAGAAAAGGGATTCTAGGCTTTGAGGACGATAAACAATATGTGTTGCTGCCGGCCGATGAAACAGGAGAATCACCATTCTTTTTTCTCCAATCTGCTGAAAATGCGGAAGTCCGTTTCCTGCTGCTTGATGCGTTTTCCTTTTTTCAAGGGTATGATGTGCGCTTAGAGGAGGCAGTGATTGAAAAGCTTGAGATTGAGCAGCCTGAAGATGTGTTGGTGCTCACAACCGTTACCGCCCAAGGGGATCTGCATCAAGCAACAACTAATTTAAAGGCACCACTTGTCATTAACTTAAAAAAACAAATGGGCATGCAGATTGTTCTTGACCGTAAGCACTATAAAATTAAACAGCCTTTATTTGAAAGAAATCAAAAGGCTGTCATAGGGCAGGTGTAACCCATGCTTGTGCTCGGACGAAAAAAAGGCGAATCGATTGTCATTGACGACCAGATTGAAATCACGATTACCGCGGTGGAAGGCGATACCGTTAAATTAGGGATCACTGCCCCAAAGCAAATCAGCATCCATCGAAAAGAAATTTATTTAGAGATTCAAGCAGAAAACAAATTAGCGACCGCGAGTCATTTGGATTTGAATGAGATTTTAAAAATAAAGAAATGAGTGGGAAAGACCAACGGCGCTGTTTGCTGAAGGTCTTTTCTTATTTTAGATAAGGATTTTTTTTGTAACATTGTTGGTTTTTAAAGAAGATATAGAATGATTTAGTTAGGAGTCCGTTTCGAATTCGTGAATAAGAGGAGAAAAGATAGGGTCGCAGAGTAAAGCTTAATCTCGTTAAAATCGGCTGAGGATATTAACAACAAACTATACGAAAACAGCCTTTTATAAAAATATTTTTAAAAGCTATTAAACTTTTACGACAACCTTCCGATAGTAATAGTGAAAGGAAGTTCCAAACGGATTTGGTCCCTTTCAAAATCCAAAACTTTTTATTACACGGAGGTAGTATTACATGATTATCAACAACAATATTTCAGCACTGAACACATATCGTCAGATGTCTGCCAACGGCGCAGCACAAGCAAAAAACATGGAAAGACTTTCTTCAGGTCTTCGTATCAACAAAGCTTCGGATGATGCAGCAGGTCTAGCGATTTCTGAGAAAATGCGTGGACAAATTCGTGGACTTGAAATGGCATCTAAGAATGCTCAAGATGGTATTTCAATGCTACAGACTGCTGAAGGTGCATTGAATGAAACACACAGTATCCTTCAACGTATGCGTGAATTATCAGTTCAGTCAGCTAACGACTCAAATACGGATTCTGACCGTTCAAAGCTTCAAAGTGAAATGGACCAGTTAGCAGAAGAGATTACTCGTATCTCTAACTCTACAGAGTTTAACGGACAAAACCTTCTAAATGGTGGAACAAAGGACATTAAGTTCCAAATCGGTGCTAACCAAGACCAAAATTTAGCACTTAGCATTGGTGCAATGGATGCTTTCTCTTTAGGTGTTGCAGGTTCTACAACAGAAGCATCGCAGACTTCTGTTGCGGGTAAAATTTCAAGTGTGACCTTTGATAATGACAACTTAGGTTCTCAAATACAAGATGGTGAAACTATTTCACTAACTTATCAAGCTGCTGTTCAAGGGGATTATAATATTGCTTCGCTTGGTACTTCTGATATAACAATTGATGGTGTAACTTTTACTTATAGCGGAACCCCAGCACAAGCAGGTAAATGGAATGACTCTTCAGAATTAGCAACTCTAATTAATAATGATGCTACTCTTGGAGCAAAATACACTGCAAGTAATGATAATGGAGAATTAAAATTGGTGCAAAATACAGGTTATGAGTCTGCTACTGCACCTACTTCAAGCCAAGCAGTAACTACTAACCAAGCTGGGGATAGCTCTACAACAGTGACAATTGATGATGGTAATGGAAATACTCAAACTATTAATGTTACTGATACTGCAGCAAAAACTCTAAAAGTTACATCCGGTGACTTCTCTGGTATGACTTTTGACCTTGGTACAAACACTATTGCAGACCTTGCAACTTCAGGAACTACTGATAATGTAGTGGTAGGTGTGGACACGAAAACATCATCCGCAGCATCAGATTCTGATTTAGATGGAACATATGAAACTAAAGCAGTAGCAGTAGCAGGTATTGATATTTCATCACAAACTGCGGCTAATACTGCATTGACAAAGATTAGTGAAGCAATTGAAAAAGTATCTACTGAACGTTCTAAAATGGGTGCGATTCAAAACCGTTTAGACCACACAATCAACAACCTATCAGCAACTGCTGAAAACTTAACTGCTGCGGAATCTCGTATCCGTGACGTTGATATGGCGAAAGAAATTATGGATCAAACTAAGAACTCTATTCTTTCTCAAGCAGCACAAGCGATGTTGGCTCAAGCAAACCAGGCGCCTCAAGGAGTACTACAACTTCTTCGTTAATTTTAGATTATTCGGGAGGGACTCTAGTTATGCTAGGGTCTCTTTTTTAGTATAAACTAAGAGATAGAATTTCTAAATATTTTATAGAAGGGATTGATTCAGATGTATGGAGAAAAAGAAATAGAAGATATTAAAAATTTACTTAAAAGGGATTTAGGATTTACTGAGATTGTCTTCCAAAAAGAGGTTGCAGAAGATTTATATTATACTGCTTATGATAGCAATGGTATTGAGGATAGAATTAGGGTAAAACCACAATTAAGGACAGTATATACTTGGGTACAAGGAAATTGGAGACCTGTTAAAGGTTATAAATTTGAATGAACTTCTTTTACTCTTGGGGCAAATGGGGAAAGTCTATTGTGCCCCGAAAGTCCAGCTACTTGCTACAACCTCTGTTACCGAAACACATAACAAGTAATAACTAGATATTCAGATATATATTATAATTATAGAACGTACGTTTGTTCTGTGAGCACTAGATGTTCAATAAACAAACGACTTAAGCCTCTACTTCAATCATCGGAGTAGGAGCTATTTCTATTTTTAGGAGGAGAAATCATGAATAAATACTCAATGAAACCAGTAGGTTTCAGTGCCAGGCACCACCCAAAGGATTAGGTCGATAGTCCGATATATAAACTGAAGGAATAGAGTTACAAAAGACCTATTTCGATAAAATGAGACTAGACTAGTTAAAAGTGTCTGTCATCACCCGAAGGAGACGGATCTGCTGTAGTAGCTAATCAGGTATTGAATTCCGCTCGATATTTGAATATGACATTGGGAACAGTGCCAGGCACCACCCGGATTTTGTCGAGATTTGCGGAATGATAGACTGGAAGAGGTGTGAATTTAAAGTGCTTGAACAAGAGTGTAGGTTTTTTCTATGAACATTATGATAAACGGGATTTAAGCCACTACTTCAATTATCGGAGTAGTTGTTATTTTTATTAATTTTCATATAACACCACTAAAGAATTAGGTCGATAGTCCGATATATAAACTGAAGGAATAGAGTTACAAAAGACCTATTTCGATAAAATGAGACTAGACTAGTTAAAAGTGTCTGTCATCACCCGAAGGAGATGGATCCACTGTAGTAGCTAATCAGGCATTGAATTCCGCTCGATATTTGAATATGACATGGCTATTTTGTCAGGTGCAACTGCTCTATTAACGATTACAAGGCAAATGAAAAAGTATCTTCAGCACATTCAAGGCTTGATGTGTTGTGACGACACAGTCATAGGATTTTACTAACTAGGGAAAGTAAACTGCTGCGGACTATTCACTTCAAATGTAAAAACAACATTAGTATTATAATAAAATTACTCTATAAAAAAAGAGGAGGGTTAGATATTTGGAATTCGTTCGGCAATATTTTAAAAAACTGGGTTCCAGAGCCTTCAATAATAGAAAAACCTATTCTAAGGATAGTTTAAAATTTATGATGTTAATCGTTTTAACAATAATAATTTTACACTAGTGTTGCGCAAAAATTTATCAAATTTTCAATTTAATCATTCTTCTAATTTAGAGCCAAAAAAGGAAATACCCAGTTAAAGGTGGCTCCATCCATTTGGAAATTTATTTACAATTAGACAAATGTGACGACGGCAATTTGCTTATTAAGGGATGGCTTTTCCTTCAATTTTCCGAAGCCAGATATTCGCTGGTTTCCACAATGCAGCCCTTAAATAACGACTAATTTGTAAGGTTTTTCGCTTACTTTTTGTTTCGATTTGTACGAGAACATGGAGGCAAAATACAATAAGTGCGATAAACACTTGATTTTGAATTGCCCACTCGCTCTGACCGTAAAACTTCTTAATGCTGAGATGTTGTTTGATCCATTTAAAGAACAGTTCAATTGCCCAGCGTGATTTGTACATGTCTGAAATTTCTTCGGCACTTAAATCAAAACGATTGGTGACTAAATGGAGTTCATTTCCCTTGGAATCCAAGACCTTTATCAGGCGAAAATAATTTTCAGCACGGTTTTGTGTGGTACCTATTAAGACCATTTGGTCTGATAAAACAGGTGTATTTTCGGGTAGCTTAAAGTTGTAAACTTCCCGGATTACCGCGTTTTTCCGTAGCCTTGAAAGGAAAAAGTAGCCTTCATCGGTCATTCGGTCAAAACGCTCATAATCCAAGTAACCACGGTCAAAAACATACATGCATTCTTTATCATCTACCATGATTTCAAGCTGACCACGGTCATGTTCTTTTGCCGTTGTCATAACGACTTTTTCTGGGTACGAAGTGCCTTTTTCCATAAATACAAGACGTAGATGCAATTTTACTCCTGCCTTGGTTTTACGGAACTTTGCCCATTTATGGTTTGTTAAATTCAGTGGTAAGGTGCTTGAATCGATAATTTTTAATGGCATCACAAGTTTCGTATAATGCGTTTTGGCATGAATTTGTGATACAAAATCGAGAAACAGCCTTTGGAAAAGGTCGGGGTTCAGCCCATTTAATCGTCGTGATAACTGAGAAATACTAATAGAATCAAGGTCGATTGCCTGTTGGAGCTTGTCATCGAAAAGACAGTCACTTAGTGCATGAAGACTCTCAACTTCCTGTAGTTGGGCAAAAAGCAGTAATTTCAGAAATGATTCAGTCGTTAATTTCTTCGTATAGAAGTCTAATTTCAATGTTTTCACTTGTTCTTCAAATAATTGAGAATCGATTGGTGAAAACCATTGTCCAAATGAATTTTTTCGTGTAATCTTGTCCATGAGTGATGTCCTTTATTAGTGATTTGGACGGGTTACCACCTGGCTTTATCCATTATAAAGGACTTTTTCTTTGCACAAAACAAAATTAGTGAAGATTATGAGTCTTTTTAATATTTAAATTAAATTAATGCAATACTAGTGATAATTTTAGTATTAAAGATTTTACACATATGGGAACTGAGTCTAATGCTCTTATAAAACGAACTAATCAAAGTGCCTGGTCACCACCCGAATTTTTCAGTCAATACAATTAGAGAAAACTAGGATGCAAGTATATCCCTATTCTGTAGGTAGGAACAGCAGCTAAGTAAGAATGATCACTATAATAATAGAGTGTAGGTGTATTCTTTGAACATTATAATACACACGAATTAAGTCACTACTTCAATTATTAGAGTAGTGGTTATTTTTCTTCGTTTATTTATAAAACTACTAAAGATATTAGGTCAATAGTCCGATATAAAAACTGAAGGAATCCCATCACAAAAGGCCTCTTTCAAAAAAATTCTTGGGGAATCGGAATATGAGAATTAATCAGAACATATCTTCGCTGAATATCCACCGTCAAATGAATCAGCTTAGTCAGTTTGCTTCAAAGTCGATGGAACGTCTTTCGTCAGGTCTTCGAATTAATCGTGCAAGTGATGATGCGGCGGGGTTAGCAATCTCTGAAAATATGCGTGCTCAAATTCGTGGCTTAAGCCAGGCGGTCCGCAACACACAGGATGCTATTTCGTTTATTCAAACTGGCGAGGGCGCGTTAAATGAAACGCATAGTATCCTGCAGCGAATGCGAGAATTGGCCGTCCAATCCGCAAACGATACAAACACACTAGAGGACCGCAAAAAGCTTCAGTCAGAAATGGATCAACTGTCTTCAGAAATTAGTCGAATCAGCAACTCAACGGAATTTAACAGACAAAATCTCCTTGGTGGGTCCTTTAACGGAACCTTCCATATTGGTGCCAATTCCGGTCAGCACCTAAGATTAGCGATTGTTGCGATGGATGCAAAATCCCTTGGGGTCGCCGAGGATGTCGCCTCTGTGAGTGCGAAAGTGATTGATACAAGTGCAGGAATTATTGGCGCAGACCTTTCAACAGGTTCGTACTTTGCAGAAGGAGAATATAATGTTGAGTTTAACGGTGATTCGACAGAAGCAAGATTAATCGATTGGAACCAGCAAATTGTAGCCACAGCTGACATTGCAACACCATTCTCTCCGCAGGAGATCACTTTTCGGACAGCAGAGGGATATGAATTAAATGTCATGAAAAATGATTATGATCTCAGTGGCGAGTCCGTGAAAATCCAAATTGGATCAAGCGGGGCCGATTTAGTGAATGATGCTACAAATACGGCCCGTTTGACAGGAATTCAGTTGGAGGATAGCGATGCACTAGAATCTGGAAGGTATGCACTTCGATTTACATCCGGTGGTACAAGTGTTGAGGTGGTCAATCTTGAGGGAAATCAAGTGTTAGGAACCCTCGATAATGGCGCCCCGTTTAATTCCTCTGTATCCTATGAAATCACATTAGCAACCGGTAAGACAATCGCGTTTTCGACAAATTTCTTTGATCTCCCGGAAGAAGGACAGATGGCTGAGTTTATCGTCACCGAAAATGATTACAAATCAGGTGTTTCAAAAGTTGGCAGTGATACGGATGGGGATGGTCAATTAGATCACAAAGCAACGGTGATAAAAGGCGTCGATCTCCGCACCCAACCAACTGCGAATCAGGCGATTACGACGATTGACCAAGCCATTGAAGCGGTATCTGCAGCGCGGTCAGCAATGGGTGCCGTGCAAAATCGGTTGGAGCACACCATTAATAATTTGACCGCCACTTCTGAGAATTTGACGGCAGCAGAGTCCCGGATTCGTGACGCAGACTTGGCGAAAGAAATGATGGCATTTACAAAGAACAATATCTTATCACAAGCAGCACAAGCGATGATGGTTCAATCGAACCAACAACCACAAAGCGTTTTACAATTATTGCAGTAATTTTTAAAGCAAAGACGGATTTTATGAGCGCCTAATTGTCACATTGGCATTCTATTACACTAAGAAAAACTAATAAGATTGGAAAGTGAAAGGCAAATCACGGGAAACTGTGAGACGCAAAGCCAGGGGCCTTTACCAATGAGTTTCGCTGGATGGCAGCCGGTTGCCGCAGAATATAAAGGTGAATATACTTTATGTTCCTAGGCCTTTTTTTACATGAAAAGGAGGAACAAAAAATGAGAAAGAAAACAAGTAGAAAAATATCATTATTTTTGAGTGTTTTGCTTTTGTTGCAAATACTGCTTCATGTTTCCGGTGTTTCAGCTGCAAGCATTCAAGCACCAACGAACTTAACCATCAATAATTATTATCCCGGGAATGTTCGATTGGACTGGAACCCTGTTCCCAATGTGAGTACGTATCACGTTTATAAAATGAATGACGGAAAAAAAGAATTGGTAAGAAAGGTAACTAATAGTCGGACGAATACAAGTATTACAAACCTTGAGGAAGGTTCATATACCTTTGCCGTAACATCGGTTTCTTCAGCAGGAGAATCGGCTTTTTCTAATTTTGCAGAAGTGGATATTTATTATCCAGAGTTTTTGCCACCTGCCGAACTTTCTTATGAACTTAAGAATGAAACAAGTGTTGTGTTAAATTGGGAAAGCGCTCCTTACGCTCATTACTATAAGGTTTATGAGGTCATTGATGGCAAACGGATACTGAAGACGAACACAACTGCGTTAACCTTCACCTTAAACAATGTTTCAGAAGCCATACATAAGTATGAAGTGACGGCTTATAGTAGTAGTATGGGAGAAACTGCTCTGGCTGCAAGTGTGAATGTTCCATTAATCGACGTCACATTAGAAGCTCCAAAACTTCAATCTTCGCTTAAAAATGATACGGATATACAGCTAGCCTGGTCAGCCGTTGAGTATGCAACTGCTTATCAAATTTATCAAGTAATTGATGGTAAACAGGTTCTAGTTGCTGAAACGGAGGAGACGGAGTTCGAACTTTTGGATACACCTGATGGTGATTATGTTTACCGAGTTAAAGCTGTTAGCCATCAGTTTGGCGAGTCCGCTGATTCAAATAGCGTTACAATCATAATTCAAAGCGACCGTCAATCGCCAGTAACGACCTCAAATATGACGGACGAATGGGTGACAAATAAATTTGTCGTTGAGTTCACTGCAACCGATGACCGAAGTGGCGTAGCAACAACGTATTACTCTATAAATGATGCTGAATTTGTTGAGGGGACAAGCTTTGAAGTAAGCGAACCAGGTATCCACAAAGTCTCGTTCTACAGTGTCGATCAAGCTGGAAATGTTGAAGATCCGAAAACAGGTGAAGTTAAAATTGACGAAACCGCACCTGTTACAATTTCAAATGTAATTGATACCTGGATGAATCAAAACTTCACTGTCGAATTAACGGCGACTGATGACTTAAGTGGTGTAGCGAAAACCTATTACTCTGTAAACGCTGCTGAATATGTTAAGGGGACAAGCTTTGAGGTAAGCGAGCCAGGCATCCACAAAGTCTCTTTTTATAGCGTTGACCTTGCAGGCAATAAAGAAGCACCAAAAACTATTGAAATCAAAAATGACGTAACTGCTCCAAAAACGACATCTAATATTACAGATGCATGGATGAACGAAAACTTCACAGTTAACTTAACGGCAAATGACGACTTAAGCGGTGTAGCGAAAACCTATTATTCTATTAATGATGGCGAATATGTAGAAGGCACAAGCTTTGAATTAAGTGAAGCAGGCGTCTATAAAGTCAAGTTTTACAGTATGGACTATGCAGGGAATGAAGAAGAAGCTACAACAGTAGAGGTTAAGATTGATCAAACAGCGCCAGTAACAGAATCAAATGTGGAAAAAGGTTGGCAGACACAAGACGTTACCGTTAACTTAAAGGCAAATGATGATTTAAGTGGTGTAGCGAAAACCTATTATTCTATCAATGATGGCGAATATGTAGAAGGCACAAGCTTTGAGGTAAGCGAGGAAGGTATCTATAAAGTTGCCTATTATAGTGTGGATTCCGCTGGAAATGTGGAAGAGGCAAAAACAACTGAGGTTAAAATCGATCAAACGGCACCTATGGTTGCATGGAAGTTGGCGGAAAGTCGGGTTGAAAACGATGCGACTAGATTCAAAGATTTTAGTTTTGGCCAGTGGCTCGCCAATTTCTTTAAAGAATGGAAATACGATAAGCAGCCAAATTCATTCTTTAGCCCATGGTGGTTCTCCTCTAAAAGTCAGAACTCCATAACAACGGAGACGGCAGTTGAATTAGGAGAGGAGCTAGCACTAGGTACGGTTCTTACAATTGACTATGATGCCGCAGATCTCTTATCCGGAATTGCCGATGAAGAGGTAACGGTGAATGGCGAAAAGATTGTGAAAGGCGATCAAGTCACACTCGACGAAACAGGTGAGTACAATATGCAAGTCACCGTAACAGACCATGCTGGATTGAAAACAACGTTAGAAAGGACTTTTGTTGTTTATATTCCAGGTGAATTGGAAATCACACCAGGAAGTATTAAGATGAATAAGGGGACATTTACGGCAAACGTATCTTTACCTAAGGGGTTTGAAGAAGACTTTGACCTTTCAAGTGTTACATTAGATGGAGTACCAGCTGTTGATAAAGGAAGAGGTTCAGATCAGCAAGCTTCTAAAGGGATGTTTAAATTTAACTCAGAAGACTTTGACTGGAACAAAGGAGAGGTTTTAGCCGAGTTCCGTGGTACGGTTAATGGACAACTGGTTATTGCTAAAACGACCGTTACAGTTAAATAATCGTATGAATATCAAATAACCGTTGATGACTGCATCAACGGTTATTTTTCATGAGAATACTAAATAAAAAGGAAAGAGTGCCGATAACTATACTAGATAGATTGATTTATTGGTGCTGGGCCCTGTTAAAGGACAGGAGGTATTTACCAGTCTAAAAGGGCAATTATAATAGGAGACTGGATTCTCCCGCTACTATTTTCATAGTATAATAATAGAATAAGTAAGTATTGAAGAAGGTGTGAACATTGAATCTACCTCCAATAGGAACAGGAAGTTCTTTCTGGGCGGATGCTCTTAGAAACAACCCTAAATTGATCGAACCATTTATTCCGTCATTAGCCAATGAACCGGTGTTTTTTGAAATTTTTCGAGCTCTTATAGAAAATACAACCACAGCGGGAGGGGAATCGCCTGTTACGCCATTGCTGCCAGAAACGGAATTGACACAACATTCTCCTGTTCTATCTGAGCAGCCATTTTTAAACATCAAGGCAGCAGCGATTGGAGAGAACCAGTCGATGAGTGAAATCAACGCGACCATTCAAGAGGCTTCCCAAAAATACGGTGTGCCTGTTTCCCTAATTCGCTCGGTGATTGATACAGAAAGCGGATTTAATCCGAATGCCAAGTCACATGCAGGAGCGCAAGGGTTAATGCAGCTCATGCCGGCGACAGCTCGGTCTTTAGGGATTAATGATGCTTTCGATATTAAGCAAAATATTGACGGCGGGGTGCGTTATCTTAAACAAATGCTGGACAAGTACCAAAAAGTCCCTTTAGCTTTAGCAGCCTATAATGCTGGTCCAGGAAATGTTGATAAATATAATGGCATTCCTCCGTTTAAAGAAACACAAAACTATGTGCAAAAGATTATGAAAAAGCTAACTCCATATGCATAATTGAAAAAACAGAGTGAGGCTCACTCTGTTTTTTGTTTCAGAAGGAATGCTTTCGTTGGCATTGCTACTTTGGCTCAATGACAATCGCTTGAGACCCCATTTGCTGCCAAGCATTGATAAAAGCTTCCTTGTTTACTTTTTTATTTTTCGTGCCATAAGGGTCATTGACATAAATATTTTCATGATCATAGCCAGTAATCACCACGCTGTGCATATTAAAGGTGATGTCCACCGGTCCTTGCGGTGTCAGCCAAGATTGAATGGTCGAGACTGGTGATGAATCCGTCGTGGTAATGACCCAGACTGGAAGCCCTTGACTCACTTTTTCAATCAAAGTTTCAAAGGGGTGATTTGTTAAATCAACAACCTTGAGTTCCTTGTTCAGGTAGGATTGTGCCAATTCAAAAATCGGACCGTGATAAACACCCAACCCTGGACCATCTTCCATATTGCCGACAAAACCCATATTAGGGTTTCCATATTTGCCATCTTTGTTTTTTAAGGGAACTCGAGGAATCTCCTCAGCTAGTTCATTTTTTGTCACTTTTATCTCCCAAAACTGAAGCATCATCGCTAAGCTGGTGACTTCGCAGCCATTATACAATCTCGGAGCATCCATCTGGTTGATTAACGGTACATCTAAAAGAGTTTTTTCTGCTATCTTTTCTTTCTGATACGGAGTCGCCACCGCTTTCTCTTTATCTGGTAGCCCGCCGAAATCTAGCAAAATTCCACCAACGAGAATGATTAACCCAATACTATATTTAAGCAGGTTGTTCACTTTTACACCTCTAGATCTAATAGTTCGTCTTTCCTTATCTACATCGGCTCATTTTTAAAAATGTTTAGTCCTTCGGTTGGATAAGTGCTGAGAATGAAACGCTATGATTCTTAAAAAATGTTGTTAAATCTGTAAAATTTAGGCCGAAATAGCCGTTAATAAGAATATAGAGATAGTAAAATTGGACTAATTTAGGGATTGCATAACTAGAATAACTAATTAATAGGGGAGAGAATCGTGAATTCTTTTGATGATTACGTGGTACCAGATAAAGGAATTGGACAAACAGAATTACGTCAAGCGTTATTAGGAAAACAATTTATGATGTATTATCAGCCGATTGTAGATACAGAAACCGGCAAAGTAGCAAGTGTTGAGGCATTGATTAGGTGGAACCATCCTGAGTTCGGAATCGTTCCCCCAGCTAATTTTATTAAACGGTCTGAAGAGACAGGTTACATTATTCCAATTGGGAAATGGGTGATTCGTAAAGTCTGTGGACAGTTGGCGATTTGGCGAAAACGGGGAATTCCCCTTATTCCTGTCAGCATCAACATTAGTGCTCAACAATTGTCTCAGGAGGATTTTATCCATGAAGTAAGGGAAGTGTTGAGTTATTACCAGTTGGAAGGAAGGTTGCTAACATTCGAAATCTCCGAAACGTCTTTAATGAAGAATGAGGGAGTCATTCTTGAAACCTTTAAAGAGTTGCAACAATTAGGGATTCACATCTATATCGACCACTTTGGTACAGGTCATTCGTCGCTTTCTTATTTGACATCCTTTCAATTGGATGGAATCAAAATTGACCGATCTTTCATCCATGATATTACAAAGAACCCTGAGAATGCGGTGATTACTACTGCTTTGATTCACATCTGTCGAAATCTCAAAATCCATGTGATTGCAGAAGGTGTTGAGACCGATGAGGAATGGCAATATTTAAAAAATTTAAAGTGCGATCAATTGCAAGGATTTCTATTTGGTAAACCATGTTCTGTGGAGGAATTTGAACAGATTCTGATGAAGGGGGTTAGCTTTGCTCAAAGTGCATTGACTAATGCCGACAAGAGTACATACCAGATTCAAATACACTCACCAATCCACTCGGAGATTGTCTTAATCGATTATCTGAAAGAAGAGGAGAATGAGGAAGAAACAAAAGTACTCATCGAAAACATTGGACCGGGGGGATTAAGATTTTCCTCTAATCTAAAATTAGTAGTTGGTCAAGAGCTAATCTACTCTTTCAAACCAGAAAATCAAGAGGAAAATATCCAAGTTGCCGGAGTGGTCCTTTGGAATGATGAATTATCAGATGGCCAATACCAGTATGGGGTTCACTTCATCATCCCTGATCACCAGCGAACCAATCTCACCCAACTTCTGCGGGACGCTGGGACAGGTAGGGCGGCCGGGCATAGCTCATAACATAAAACGATCGGTTGGGATTCCTGCCGAGAGTAAAAGAGGAGCCACCCTCTCGTAGCAAGTCTTGGAGAGTAACAATTAGATCGCGACCGTAAGCGAAATAGTAGAAGGGATTAAGCTTTGAAATCCTTATTCGAAGGGGAGGATGGGATTGCCTGCTCAGAAAGCAACATTTCTATTTATCGCCGACGCGAAATAGTGGAAATCCCTGAGGTCGATGACCAAGGCGTGTTAGACATTGATATGTATGGTAACTCGGGAGATTTAAAGGGTCTTTGCAATAGTGGCTATTATTAAAGAAAGTGGGCACTTCCTAAGGAGTTATGTGCAGGTCATTTCCTATTAGAGCAATACTTTGGATGATATGGAACAAAATAAACGGGGCTGCCGAGTTCAATCCTCAATCAGCCCCTTTAAGTCCCTAGCTGTATAGTACAGCTTGTGTTTTTATTTTAGGGACAACTGGGTGTGAATTTACATCCGCCCCTCATTAAAGTTGTCTTCTTGTTGAAGGTCTTTCTTGTTCAACTGAGTTCCTTCATTTTTACAAAAAGCTTCATATAGGTCGCGTATCTCCTGCTTCCGAACTGCTTCCGCCACATATTGGATCAGTGAGTGATCCTCCACCTCTTGTAATTCTGAAGAAATACATTCGATGACCGGTCTCTCGCTTTTATGGAGATGCTCTTTGCCCCAGTTTTTAATCGCAAGTTCTCTTGTTTCTGGATTGTAGCGAATCAACTTGTAATGCGAGATGAATCGATCCATTAACGCATGCACCGTTTCAATCGAATAGCCCAAATCAAACGCCATTTGCTTTTTCGTAATCGGATAAATCCCGATTTGAGTTGTATTCGGGTTCGTTTGGAGATAAAGATAAAAATACTTGTCCTCTGGGGTCATCTCCTCCATCACCATTGGATTGCTCCAAAAATTAGTATGTACCACGCGATATTTTGCCATCTTGCCCCACTACCTTCCTTTTAGGAAACTTCCTTTCATGATTGATATAGTGGGAGAGGGGAGGGATGGATAGGGGTTATTGAATGGAGATGTGGAGATTTTGTGACAGTGGGAAGAATGCTCGACCATGCCCAGTTGTTCCTGTTTCACTCATGTTGCACTGACAGTTAAGATAAGGGCCGATAATTATTGGCGGTTGTCGTATGTATTTTGGAAAGAGTCACGGGAGTGGGTGATTGTCGCACTGAGACATATTAAGTTGTATGTGTCGATAATAGAAATAGGTAATGAACTGGATCCTAAGGAGGGAGGGTCTGTTTAATGCATTTTATTGTTATAGTGCTCTCTTTCTTTAATATATGTTGATATAGCCGCAATGATTGAAGACACTGTTATTTCTGTACCACCTCTTTTTTGATTTACATGAACTCCTATATCATGGGATATAGCATGTAATAGGTTTTCTGATCTTATTAGTTCGTTCATTATTTTTGTCTTATCCTGGATTTCAAAGGTTATTAATTCCTTTTTGATACATTCTGCTAGGTGCGCACTATAATCTTGCTTACTTATCCATAGCAAAAATGCCTCTCT
>Ga0182742_1000567_pt1 | contig 56556 bp, 54 predicted proteins | sample eDN5th37CBELigMG_FD_128880 | JGI IMG/M metagenome (GOLD analysis project Ga0182742, IMG submission 128880) | Enriched Miracle-Growth compost microbial communities from Emeryville, California, USA - eDNA 5th pass 37_C BE-Lig MG (version 2)... ...
AACCAGTACGGCACGCGGCGCGGCAACCATGAGGTGATGATGCGCGGCACCTTCGCCAACATCCGCATCCGCAACCACATGCTCGGCGAGAACGGCCGCGAGGGCGGTTACACGATCCACTATCCGTCCAAGGAAGAGATGTCGATCTACGACGCGGCGATGCTCTACAAGAAGGAGGGCGTGCCGCTGGTGATCTTCGCCGGCGTCGAGTACGGCAACGGCTCGTCGCGCGACTGGGCCGCCAAGGGCACCAACCTGCTGGGCGTCAAGGCCGTGATCGCGCAGTCCTTCGAGCGCATCCACCGCTCGAACCTGGTCGGCATGGGCGTCATCCCGTTCGTGTTCGAGGAAGGCACCTCCTGGGCCAGCCTCGGGCTGAAGGGCGACGAGACCGTCACCATCGAGGGCCTGGAGTCGATCCGTCCGCGGCAGAAGATGACCGCCAGGATCACCTACTCCAACGGATCGGTGAAGGAGGTTCCGATCCTCTGCCGCATCGATACGGTCGACGAGCTAGACTACTTCAAGAACGGCGGCATCCTGCAGTACGTGCTGCGCGACCTGGCCGCCGCCTGAGCCAGATGATCGAGCCGCGTCGCCCCTGGGCGACGCGGCAAACCTTCTGGGTCGGAGTCTCGCTGACCCTGGGTGATTGATAAGCGGCCCTTGCAGTGCGGGGGCCGCATTTTTTTCAGGCTGCCCGGACCACCTTCTCGTTGCCCGGCGGGACAAGACCGAGTTCGCTCGGCGGGCTGGGCATTCCGAACAGGTAGCCCTGCGCCATGTCGCAACCTTCCTGGCGCAGGAAGGCCAGGTGATCCTCGCACTCCACCCCTTCGGCCAGCGTCTCGATGCCCATGCTGTGGGCGAGGAGAATCGTGGCGCGCACGATCGCGGCGGAGGCCGGATTGTCATTGATGCCGGCGATGAAGGCCTGGTCGATCTTGATCCTGTCGAAGGTGAGCAACTGGAGCGTTGCCAGCGACGAGTAGCCGGTGCCGTAGTCGTCCATCGCGATCCGGACGCCCAAGGCGCGGAGCTGGCGGATCATCGCCAGAGCCGATTCCTTGTCCTGGAAAATGGAGGATTCGGTGATCTCCAGTTCCAGGCGGTTCGGGGAGAGCCCGCTCTCGACCAAGGCTTCCCGCACGATGCGCGGGAGCTGACCGTCAGCAAGCTGGGCGTAGGATATGTTGACCGCCACGCTGTGGGGGCGCGGCCATGCGGCCGCCTCGCGGCAGGCACGGCGAAGGACCCACTCACCGATCGGCACGATCAGGCCGGTTTCCTCGGCGATTGGAATGAACCGCGTCGCCGGTACCAGGCCCTGGAGCGGATGATGCCAGCGCAACAGCGCTTCGTAGCCGCGGACTTCGCCGGTCGCGACCTCGACCTGCGCCTGATAGTAGATGTCGAGCTGGCCTTTTGCGATAGCCTGCCGAAGATCCGCGGCAAGGACACTCTGGAGACGGCGATCCTCGTCCATGGAGAATTCGTACAGGCAGCATTTCTCGGTGGAGCTGCGCTTTGCCCGGTACATGGCAAGATCGGCTTGCACGAACAGCTGGTCGCCGTTGGTCGCGTGGTCCGGATAGATGCTGAGTCCGATGCAGACGCCGACAGAAATGGTGTTACCTTCAACCTGGACGGGCGGCAGGATGCTTTGCCTCAGCCGTTCGGCGAACTCTGTCAGATCGTCCTCTGACGCAAGGCCTAGCTTGGTGCCGACGAATTCGTCGCCGCCGATGCGCGCCAGAAACTCACCCGGCCTCAGGCATTCCTGCATCCGCTTGGAGAGGATTGTCAGCAGAGCGTCGCCGGCATGGTGTCCATAGACATCGTTGACCTCCTTGAAGCGATCGAGGTCGAGAACGACGATGCCGGCCTTTTCCCGCCGTTCGCCTGCCTGGGCCAGGAGTTCCGGGAGATGGTCGGACAGGGCGAGCCGGTTCGCAAGCCCGGTGAGCGCGTCGTGGCGTGCTGCGTAGCGGAAGCTTTCGATGACTTCGCGCTGGGCGCGCCTCTCGATCATGTAGAAGCCGATACCCGTCACGATCGACGTGGTCGCGACGAGACAGATCGCCAGCAGCTCGCTGGAGAAGCTCGTGGCGGGCACCAGAACCGGCGAAGGCACGAACGTCGCTGCCGCCATGCCGGTGAAGTGCATGATGCATATCGCCAGGCCCAGGAACATGGCGCCGACCAGGGTGCCACGCCATGAACTCATGCGAACGTTGGCGATGGTCGCAGCCGCGCCGAACACGATCCCGAGCAGGACGGCGATGACCACGAGGTCGACTTTCCAGGTGATGTGTCCGGCCGCGTTCAATCCGAACATTCCGGTGAAGTGCATGACGCCGATGCCGGCGCCGATGATGCCTCCCCCCAACGCTACGAGGCGCAGATCACTCCCAAGGCTGGCGATGATCAGCCCGACGGCGGTGAAGACGATGGCGAACAGGAGCGAGGCAATCGTGAGCAGGGGGTTGTAGGTGTGGTCGATCAGGGGATTGAAGCCCAGCATCGCGACGAAATGCGTCGTCCAGATCGCCGTCCCGCCTGCCATGCCTGAAAGTGTCGCCCAGATCAGCCGGTCCGACGACATTTGGCGCGTCTTGTCGAATAGCAGCATCGTCACCGCTGAACCGGCGATGCAAACGATGGCCGCGACGATCACGAACGACAGGTCATGTTCGTACGCGATACAACTCAGAACTTCCATCATACTCGAGAAACCCCGCCGCGGCTGCGGCCCCACGCATTCGATTCACGACGTAGACGTGTACCCCTGTAGCGCGGATTCCTTATGGAATTCATAGTTGCGGGGCAAAAATTCGCGCTGAAGCACCCGCGTTCCGGATTGCTGGTCAGGACTGGCCCGGACCTCATGCCGAAGCAGGCCTGCCGAACCGGACAGCGGCTGCCAGTACAACCCACAGCATCGCGCCGTTGAGCACGTGCCACAGGAAATGGGTGCCTACGGGAAAGGTATCGCAGACGACCGGATCGGCGACGCGGCAGGCTGCTGACAGTACGAAGATCGCACCCGCCGCCAGCAGGTACCAGCCCGCATGGCTACCCCGCCACAGGCAGAGTGCGCCGAACACGAGCATGGCCAGAAAGGCGGGCAGGTAGCCTGTGGTGTTGTTGGTGGCGATGCGCAGCGAGTCAGGCACCAGCAAGGTCAGCACCCCGGACACGACGAGGAAGCCGACAAGGATCGCGGCGGAGGCGGTCGCCCCGTATCCTGCGAAGCGATGGAGGGCGAAGAAGGCGTACACCACCACCAGCGTCGCGATCGGCACGATATCGAGCCAGATCGTCATTCGGTCGGCGAATGTGTGGAACAGGAAGGATCCTACGCCGATCGCGACCACCCACCATCCGAGCACTTCGACGAAGCGGCCGCTGCCGTTGCGGCGGGACGCCACCACGCCCCACAATCCGGCCATGACGAACACGAGATTGGTGATTGCGTTAACCGGTTCGGCCCAGAATTCCGGCCCGAGTCGTTCGCAATACAAGTCGACCGATGCAAACATCCCCACGCCCATGAGGGGCTCCATGTCTCACCGCAACGTGACTTCCTGTTGCGCCGACCATCTGACAAGGGTTTCATGAACAATCTGCGAAGGGGCGCGGTCCCGGAGCCCAGCCGCGGAAGGGCAATGTGGAGAATTCGAACCGGACTGGCAGTCCTCGCAATCGTGATGCTGTTCGGTTCCGTCCGGGCTTTCGCGGAGGAAACGCCTCTGCGTGGCGTGGTGGAGCTTTTTACCAGCCAGGGTTGCAAGTCCTGTCCGCCTGCGGATGAGGTGCTGGGCGAACTGGCCACGCGCAAGGACGTCATCGCACTGGCCTACCACGTCGATTACTGGGACTATCTGGGCTGGCGCGATACGCTGGGGCGACCCGAGAACACCCAGCGCCAGCAGGATTATGGCAAGGCATTCAAGATCCGCACGGTCTACACGCCGCAGGCGGTCGTCAACGGCCGCTCCCATGTCAACGGCGCCAAGCGTTCCAAGGTCAACATGCTGGTCGACACGCTGGCGCGTTCGGGCAGCGGGCTCGTTGTCAGCCTTAAGGTCTGGCGATCCGGGGAGAGCGTGTTCATCGACGCAGGCCCCGGACCCGGAAAGGGCAAGGCCCACCTGGTGCTGGTGCATTTCGACGGCCCCAGGCAGGTCGAGATCGGGCGCGGCGACAATGCCGGCAAGGTGATGACCTACGTCAATGCCGTCACCGACGTGCAGACCGCCGGCATGTGGCACGGAAAGGCGACGCGATTCGAACTGCCCGCCAGCGAGATCGCGAAGAAGGGTGGCTGCGTGGCCTTGTTGCAGGCGGCCGACCATGCGGGCCTTCCGGGACCGATTCTGGGTGCGGTGGTCATTCGCCAGCCGGACCCGCCCGAGCTTCCCCAACCGGAACTCGCCCAATAGGCGCAACACCCTTGGCCTTCGGGCATGCTTCCTGTAAATGCCCGACCAGACATTCGAGCAGGAGCGGCATGGCATGGAGAAGTTCACGAAGCTGACCGGGGTCGCGGCGGCGCTGCCGATCGTGAACGTCGACACCGACATGATCATCCCCAAGGACTATCTGAAGACGATCAAGCGCACCGGCCTTGGGAAGGGCCTGTTCGCCGAGATGCGCTACCTTGAGGACGGATCCGAGAACCCCGATTTCGTGCTCAACAAGGCTGCCTATCGTAACGCGCAGATCCTCGTCGCCGGCGACAATTTCGGCTGCGGGTCGAGCCGCGAGCACGCGCCCTGGGCGCTGCTCGACTTCGGCATCCGCTGCGTAATTTCCACCTCGTTCGCCGACATCTTCTACAATAACTGCTTCAAGAACGGCATCCTGCCGGTGACGGTCAGCCCGGAAGACCTCGAGAAGCTGATGGACGACGCCTCGCGCGGCGCCAACGCCACGATCACGGTGGATCTGGAGGCCAAGGAAATCCGTGGGCCGGACGGCGGCGTGATCAAGTTCGATCTCGACGATTTCAAGCGCCACTGCCTGCTGAACGGGCTAGACGACATCGGGCTCACCCTGGAAAAGGCGCCGGCGATCGCCGCCTACGAGCAGCACCTGGCCGAAAGCCGCCCCTGGGCCTGAAGTCGCCTGCGGCGCGTCGTGGCCGTCTCGTCGACGGATACCACACACGGTTGGTTGGAAGGAGCGCCGCTGGGTGAACCCGGCGGCGCAGTTGTATTGCGCGTACCCGCTTACGATGCGGAATTCTCCGCCTTAGGGCTGCTTCGCGCCTTGCGCGCCTGCTCTGTGGTCGCTAGCTAGTCCGCGTTCCTTTCGAGGCTCAATCACCCGCACACAGGACTGATACACATGACCAAGAAGCTCCTCCTTCTGCCCGGCGACGGCATCGGCCCCGAGGCGATGGCCGAGGTAGAGAAGCTGATCGCGGTCATGAACGCGGAGCAGGGCGCTGACTTCGTCATCGAGAAGGGCCTCGTCGGGGGCTGCGCCTATGACGCGCACGGCGCCTCGATCTCGGAAGAAGACATGCAGAAGGCGCTCGCTGCCGACGCGGTGCTGTTCGGCGCGGTCGGCGGCCCGAAGTGGGACGGCGTGCCCTACGAGGTGCGGCCGGAGGCCGGCCTGCTGCGGCTGCGCAAGGACCTCGCCCTTTTCGCGAACCTGCGCCCTGCGATCTGCTATCCGGCGCTGGCCGCTTCCTCCTCGCTGAAGCAGGAGGTCGTGGAAGGCCTCGACATCCTGATCCTGCGCGAGCTGACCGGTGGCGTCTATTTCGGCGAGCCGAAGCAGATCATCGACCTCGGCAACGGGCAGAAGCGCGCCATCGACACGCAGGTCTACGACACGTTCGAGATCGAGCGCATCGCCGGCGTTGCCTTCGAGCTGGCACGGACCCGCAGGAACAAGGTCTGCTCGATGGAAAAGCGCAACGTCATGAAGTCGGGCGTCCTTTGGAACGAGGTCGTCACCGCCACCCACAAGGCGAAGTACTCCGACGTCGAGCTGACCCACATGCTGGCGGATGCCGGCGGCATGCAGCTGGTGCGCTGGCCGAAGCAGTTCGACGTGATCGTCACCGACAATCTGTTCGGCGACATGCTGTCGGACGTGGCGGCGATGCTGACCGGCTCGCTCGGCATGCTGCCGTCCGCTTCGCTCGGCGCGCCAGACGCCAAGACCGGCAAGCGCAAGGCGCTCTACGAGCCGGTGCACGGCTCCGCGCCGGACATCGCCGGCAAGGGCATCGCCAACCCGATCGCGATGATCGCCTCCTTCGCCATGTGCCTGCGCTACTCCTTCAACATGATCGCCGAGGCGGATCGGCTCGAGGCGGCCATCTCGGCCGTGCTCGACGATGGTCTGCGCACGAAGGATATCATGTCGGAGGGCATGACCGAGGTGGGCACGACCGCCATGGGCGACGCCATCGTGGCGAAGTACCGCGCGCTTTCGGCCTGACATCGCGCGTTCTTTCGAGGGGTCGTGGAGCAATTCCTCGACCCTGTCGGAACAATGGGCACTGCGACGTCCTTGTGAGACATCATCAAGGAGGTTGCGATGCCCTATGTCGACGGATTCGTGCTTGCCGTTCCCAAGGACAAGCTGGAAGCCTACAAGGAATTGGCCCGGCTGGCCGGGACGGTCTGGAAGGATCACGGCGCGCTGTCCTATGTGGAATGCACGGCCGATGATGTTCCCTACGGCGAGCTGACATCCTTCCCGCGGGCTGTGCAGGCGAAGGAGGACGAGATCGTCATCTTCGCCTGGATCACCTATGAATCGCGCCAGGCGCGCGACGAGATCAATCGAAAGGTCATGGCCGATCCCCGGCTTACTGGCGACCCGTCGGATATGCCGTTTGACGGCAAGCGGATGATCTTCGGCGGCTTCCAGTCCTTCATCAGCCTGTGAGCGACGCGCGCCGCGCAGGCTGAACCATCAGGCAGCCGGTGGCGGCACGTACGGGGGCGGGATCGGCACTCCGTCGGGCACCGGCCCCCACTTGTTGTCGTGCTTCTGGGAGGGAATGAGGGCGATCACCAGCAGGATCAGGCTCCCCACATAGACAAACGACAGCAGGAGGAAGAGCAGCACGAACCAGCCTGACAGGCCGACATCGTGATGGCGCCGCACCGTCAGCGCAAGGTAGGGCAACAGTGTCGCCAGGTAATACAGGCCGGGGAGGAGCCACGATGCGATCGGTCCCGACCCGTTGGGATCGAAGCCGTCCCGGGCCGCGTCGATGGCCAGGCCGATGCCGGTCAGCAGTACAAGCCCGATGAACCAGAAGAGGGTGTAGCCCCAATACTCCTTCCGCCGCGCGCGGCCCTGGAAGCCGGCATAGTCGGTCGTGATAGCCTTGCGGAAGTAGTCCCAGAGGCTTGAGTTGGGCGTGGCGAGTGGCGCCGGGGAGGGGGGTGCGTTGGGTTGCCGGCCGAACGGCGATGCTGCTGGCGCGCCGGCAGGAGCGCCTGCAACCCGGATCGGAAAGACCGATCGGGCCTGGCCGCCGCTCGGTTGGAACTCGACCTCAAGTCCCCGGGGAAGCTTCGCCGCGACGCGCAGGTCCTCCCGCGCGAAGCCGTAGCGGTTGCCGTCGTTTCCGGTGATGAATCCGTAACCCTGAGTTTCGTCGTAGTGGAGTATCTCGCCGCGCATGTCGCCCTCGCCCTTGCCTGCAGAGTGTGGGAACTCCAGCCGCCACGCAAGACACGCCCCTCGCGGACATTTGAGGATGCAGGGCCAGAGAAATCCGAAAGCGCCCCCACACGAAACCCGACCCACATGGCGGTCGCGTTCCATGGAGCTCCACCGCAACCTCTCCTGGGAACCTTAGTTCCGGTCGGTTGTTGGTACCCACGGTGTTGCACACCGCTCAGGCAAAGCTTCCAGGGAGAGTCCCATGCACGGCATCATCTATCTCGTCGGTCTGGTCGTGATCGTCCTCGCAATCCTGTCCTTGTTCGGCCTGCGTTGAGCCGCGTTTCGTCACAGCCGTCATTGTGAAAGGAATCTCCCATGGCCATCACGGACAGCCCCCTCTCCGCCGTCGCGACTGTCGAGACGGGCGCAGGGTCATATGTCGATTGGCCGGCCATCTTCGCCGGCACTGTGCTCGCCTCCGCCATCTCCCTTCTGCTGATTACTTTCGGTTCAGCGATCGGACTGTCGCTGACCTCCGCACATGAGGGTAGCGGCATCTCCCTCATGGGCTTCTCCATAGCGGCCGCGCTGTGGCTGGTGTGGGTCCAGGTCTCCGGCTTCATGGCCGGCGGCTATCTGACGGGCCGCCTGCGCCGGCGAAACCATGATGCAACAGAAGAGGAATCCGACATCCGCGACGGAGCACACGGCCTCACGGTCTGGGCGCTCGGCGTCCTCATCGGAGCGTTCATCGCCTTCTCCGGCGTTTCATCCGCCGTCTCGACGGTGGCGAGTGTCGCCGGCGGCGCGGCTTCGGGGGCGGCTGCGGCCGCAGTGGGTTCCGCAGACGAGTTGGCGGATGCCGGGGCTCTTACGGTCGATCGCCTGCTGCGCGCACCGGCTGCTCCGGGTCAGCAGCCCGGCACGGTCGAAGAGCAGCGCGCGGAAATCGGTCGCATACTCGTTTCGGCGGCGTCCAGCGGCACGCTGGAGGACGGTGATCGGCAGTACCTGATCGAGACGGTCGCGGCACGAGCCGGCATCCCGCCCGAGGAAGCGGCGCAGCGGGTCGACCAGGCTTGGGCGCAGGCGCAGCAGGCTGAAGCCCAGGCGCGGGAGGTTGCGGACCATGCTCGTCGAGTAGGCGTCATCGCCGCCTTCATCACGGCCGCCTCGCTTCTCATTGGGGCCGTCGGCGCCTACTTCGGTGCGGTAATGGGCGGAAACCACCGTGACAAGCAAACCGTCATCGAGGGCTGGGTTCGCGCCTGGCGGTAAGGGTCTTCCGGGCGGGCGCCGACAGGCCCCGCCCGTTTCCTTTCTGCATGCAGCAAATACTATGTGATCAGCGCGGTTTCCGCGTCCTTCAGCAGCGTCACCAGCTCCGGTTCATCCACAAGTCTGGCGGCCTGTTCGGCCGTCAGCCACGCGCGCCGGCGACGCTTGCGTTCCTTCCAGTCGTCGCGCTCCTCCATAACCTCGATCGGGTAAACGTCCACGACGATCGGCACGAAAACCTTCTTGAGCCGCTTCCAGTAGTTGAAGCTGCCGAGCAAGGGGCCTGTCTTTCCGATAACGCCCGCTTCCTCCATCGCCTCGACCGCAGCAGCCTTGGGTTTCGACCGATCCTTCATCGGCCATCCCTTCGGGATGATAAAGCGCCCAGTCTCTCGCGACGTAACGAGCATGAACGACACCTCGCCACCTTCCGTGCGGCGGTAGGGGAGTGCGCCAACCTGCCGGATGCTGCGTCCCTTGCGCGCCAGATTTGCCAATTTTTTCTTCTTCATGGCCGCAGACCGCGTGAGGAGAATCGTTCGTCGGCTTAGTTTTACCCTGCTGGAGAAGGCATGTCTCGTTAACAGGATAGATGATTGCTGGTTGCGTTCGCGTGAACATTTCGCGGGAGTTGCCGCAGATCGGACATGCCGATCTGCCAGCACCTACGGCACATCGCCATATCGCGCGGCTCGACATGGAATGGCCCATGTGTCGCACGGCCCCGATGTAGCTTGCGGATCGGCCGGCATTGCCGTATGGGCCGCGGCGGGCCACCCCTCCCCACCGAGGGGCTGACTATCTGGAAGGATAGATTATGACCGCTGTAGCGAAGCCGGCATCGCGTCCGGCAAATCCCAATTTCTCGTCAGGTCCCTGTGCCAAGCGCCCCGGCTGGTCGCTGGAACGGCTGAGCAATGCCGCCCTGGGGCGTTCGCATCGCGCCAAGATCGGAAAGGCGAAGCTCGAGCGTGCCATCACGCTGACCCGCGAGGTGCTCCAGGTTCCTGCCGACTACCGCATCGGCATCGTGCCGGCTTCCGATACCGGCGCGGTGGAGATGGCGTTGTGGTCGCTGCTCGGCGCGCGCGGCGTCGACATGCTGGCCTGGGAGAGCTTCGGCGCCGGCTGGGTAACGGATGTGGTGAAGCAGCTCCGCCTCAACGATGTGCGCGTTCTCGACGCGCCCTATGGCGCGCTGCCGGACCTCGACACCGTGGACTTCGACCGTGACGTGGTCTTCACCTGGAATGGCACGACTTCCGGCGTGCGCGTGCCGAACGGGGATTTCATTCCCGTCGACCGCAAGGGCCTGACCATCTGTGACGCCACCTCGGCGGCCTTTGCGCAGCGGCTCGACTTCTCCAAGCTCGATGTCGTGACCTTCTCCTGGCAGAAGGTGCTGGGGGGCGAGGGCGCGCATGGCATGCTGATCCTTTCGCCACGCGCCGTCGAGCGGCTGGAGACCTACAAGCCCGAGTGGCCGCTGCCGAAGATCTTCCGTCTTACCTCCGGCGGCAAGCTGATCGAGGGCATCTTCAAGGGCGAGACGATCAACACGCCCTCCATGCTTTGCGTCGAGGATTATATCGACGCCCTGGAATGGTCGCAGTCGATCGGTGGGCTCGATGCGCTGATCGCGCGCGCCGACGCCAATGTCGCGGTGCTCGACGAATGGGTGGCCAGGACGCCGTTCATCGACTTCCTCGCCGTCGATCCCGCCGCGCGGTCGAACACGTCGGTTTGCCTGAAGTTCTCGGATCCGGCCGTTGCAGGGCTCGACACCGCCGGGCAGCAGGCCTTCGTCAAGGCGCTGACGGCCAGCCTCGAGGCTGAGAAGGTGGCCTACGACATCGCCAGCTACCGTGACGCTCCGCCCGGACTGCGGATCTGGTGTGGTGCGACGGTAGAAACCGCTGACCTTAAGGCGCTGATTCCCTGGCTCGATTGGGCATTCGAAACGCAAAAGGCGGCCCTGAAGGCCGCCTGATAAAGCGCATTTCGCGCAAGGTTCGGGGCGGCACCCGCCGCCCCGCCACCCTTCCCCTTAGTTGGCGTCGATCTCTGCACCGATAATGGCGATCGCCTGCTGGTAGACGCTGGCCGCGTTCCAGCCCTGAAGGGCGGCGTAGTTCGGCTGGCCGGGCTGGTAGCCCGCACCGCGGCTCCAGCCATGGCCGCGCAGGAAGTTCGCCGTGGACGCCAGAGCGTCCGCCTTCGACTTGATCAGGTCGATGCGCCCGTTGCCATCCCCGTCGACACCGTATTTGAGGACGTTGGCCGGCAGGAACTGCGTCTGGCCGACCTCGCCATGCGCGGCGCCGATCGACTGCGGGCTCAGAGAGCCGTTCTGGATGAGCTGCAGCGCTGCATAGAGCTGGTCGGTGAAGTAGTCGGAGCGGCGGCAGTCATAGGCGAGCGTGGCGACGGCCGAGAGGATGTTCGAGTTGCCCATGTAGCTGCCGAAGCCGGTCTCCATGCCCCAGATCGCGATAAGCGGGCCGGCCGGAACGCCATAGCGCTGCTCGATACGGTCGAAGAGCGCCGCGTTCTGACGCTTCAGGACCTTGCCCTTCGCCGCGATCTGCTTGCCGCCGCGCTTGGCCATGAACTGGTCGAGGCTGAGCTTGAAGCTCTTCTGGTTGCGGTCGGCGTTGATCGTCTTGGTCGCGTAGGTGGTTTCCTGCAGGGCCTGCAGCGCCTTGCCCTTGATACCCCGCGCAGCCGCTTCCCGGCTGAATTCGGCCTTCCAGGCCTCGAAACCGGCCCCGGTCTTGCCGCAAGAGGCGGCGTCTGCCGTGGCGACGGAAACCGCCGTGAAGGTTACGGCTCCGGCCACAAGGGCCAATGCTTTGGCAAGGAATGCCATTCCCATCTCCTGAGATTCGTTGAAATCCGTGTCCGAGCCCGGCCCGCATCAGAGATGCCGGCTCCGGCCCCCTCGCCGCTCAAAATATCGGCGCATCCTTAATCAGGCCTTGCGCCCCAACGCTCCACCTGACTGAGCTCGTCGTGGAATTTCCTACGATCAAGGAAATATCGTGGCAAGGCCGCCGCTAATGCAAAGGTTGGGCATGACGCGGACGTGATCAGCCACACCGTGAGGTTGCAGATCGGCCGAGATCACCGCCGGTGCTGATCACCACATGGTGGCGCGATAGATCTCGTCCAGGCGCCGATCCGATTCAGCGACTGAACCTTCCAGAGCGACCTGGTCCTTCAGAATCTCGCCGAGCGTCGGCATCTCGGAACGCGGCCGCCAGGTCTCGGGTGCCCAGAGGTTGGAGCGCAGGAACGCCTTGGCGCAATGCATGTAGATGGCGCGCGCCTTGACGACGATGACGCTCTGCGGGGCCTTGCCCTCGACGGCCATCTCGTTGCGCAGTTCGTCGTCGAAGGTGATGCGCGCTTCGCCGTTGACGCGGAGCGTCTCGTTCATGCCCGGGATCAGGAAGAGCAGCCCGATCGCCGGATTGACAAGCAGGTTCTCCAGCGTGTCGAGGCGGTTGTTGCCGGGTCGGTCGGGGATGGCGAGGGTGATGTCGTCCAGCACCTTTACGAAGCCTGGCTTGTCGCCTTTCGGCGTCACGTCGGCATTGCCCTTGTCGTCGCAGGTGCCGATCAGGACAAAGGGGCTGTGCGCGATGAAGTTGCGGCTGTGGGGATCAAGGAACCGCAGTTCCTTGCGCAGCGCGATGTCCATCGCCTCCTTGTAACGGCTTCGTAGCTCCTCGCGCGTCGTCACGTATTCCAATGGCCCCTCCTCCTACGGCTTCTTCGCACCCTCCTCGGTGGAGTGGCGCATGATCAACGGAAGCTGGGTCATGGTGAACACCAGCGTGATCGGCATGATCGCCCAGACCTTGAACGCGACCCAGGTATCGGTGGAAAAATTCCGCCAGACGACCTCGTTGGCAACAGCCAGAAACAGGAAAAAGAGGCCCCAGCGGAAAGTCAGCTTGCGCCAGCCCTCGGCATCGAGCTTGAAGGCGGAGTCGAAGACGTAGCCGAGCAGCGACTTTCCGAAGAGAAGTCCGCCGAGCAGGACCACGCCGAACAGCGTGTTGACGATGGTCGGCTTCATCTTGATGAAGACGTCGTCCTGCAGCCAGAGCGTCAGCGCGCCGAACACGAACACCACCACGCCCGATACCAGCGGCATGATCGGTATGGTACGGGTGAGGGCCCAGGACACCGCTAGCGCGGTTGCCGTCGCCACCATGAACAGGGCGGTGGCGACAAAGATCGGTCCGCCAAGGACGGCCAGCGCCGGAAACTTCGCCAGGAGCCATTCGCCACGTGCGTTGGCGAAGAAGAAGACCAGCAGCGGCCCGAGTTCCAGCACCAGCTTGAGGAGAGGGCCAACCTCCTGACGCTTCGGATCGGACGGATCGCGTTCGAGGACTCGTCTGCTCATGCTGCTATCCTACGCCCGCGATGGCCTTGGCGAAGTCGCTTGCCGAGAATGGCTCGAGATCGTCCACCTGTTCGCCCACGCCGATGAAATAGACCGGCAACCGGTGCTTGGCCGCAATGGCCACGAGGATGCCGCCGCGCGCGGTGCCGTCGAGCTTGGTCATCACGAGCCCGTTGACCCCCGCCACGTTGCGGAAGATCTCGACCTGGTTGAGCGCATTCTGCCCGGTCGTGGCATCGACCGTCTGCAGGACGGTATGTGGTGCTTCGGGGTCATGCTTGCCGAGTACGCGGACGATCTTCTCCAGCTCCGCCATCAGCTCGGCCTTGTTCTGCAGCCGCCCGGCGGTGTCGATGATGAGCACGTCCGAGCCGGCGGCCTTGGCCTTCTCGTAGGCGTCCCAGGCCAGCCCCGCAGCATCGGCGCCGAGCTTCGAGGAGACCACGGGCGATCCGGTCCGCTCACCCCAGATCTTGAGCTGTTCGATCGCCGCGGCGCGGAAGGTGTCGCCGGCCGCCAGCATCACCAAAAGTCCTCCGTGCCGCAGCTTGGCGGCGAGCTTGCCGATGGTGGTCGTCTTGCCCGTGCCGTTCACGCCGACGACGAGGATGACGTGCGGCTTGTGCGACAGATCGAGCTCGAGGGGACGGGCGACGGGCGCCAACACCTTCTCGACTTCCTGGGCCATCACCGCGCGCACCTCGTCGTCCGAGACGTCACGGCCGTAGCGAGAGGAGGCCAATGTGTCGGTGATCCTCAGCGCGGTCTCCACGCCGAGATCGGCGCGGATCAGTACGTCCTCGAGCTCCTCGAGCGTCTCCTCATCGAGCTTGCGGCGCGTGAAGATGCCGGCGATCTGGCTGGTCAGCTCACGCGAGGAGCGCGAGAGGCCTTGACGCAGGCGCTGGAACCAGCTCCTGCGTGGCTCGGACGCCGCAGGGGCAGGCGCTTCCTCGACCTTGCGCTCGACCGATTTCGCGACCGTCACTTTACCCGCCGGCGGTGGGAAAGTGGGGGGCGGTGCGGGCGTGGGTATCTCGGCGGTTGGGGCCGGTGGTTCGGCAGGCTCCGGTTCGGCGGGAACCTCCACGGGTACCTCGACGGGGCGTTCAGGCTCCGGCACCGGTACCTCGACAGGGGCAGGCGACGGTTCTTCCCGCGGTGCAACGGGGGGTACCTCCTGCGGAAGCTCGGGCACTTCGGCCGGAACCGGCTGCGGACTTGCAGGCGGTGGCACCTCGACGGGCGCCTGTTCGGGCCCAGGCTCGGGTGTCGGGAGTGGCGCAGGCTCCGGCGTGGTAGGTACTTCCTCGGGAGCCGGCTGCGGCGGCGGTTCCGGCTGGGGAGCTGGCTCCGGCGCGGGAGCGGGCGGGGAAGGGATCGTCTCGGGCTGCGATGCCGGCTCTTCCGCCGGCGTCGAAGCGGATTCCGCGGGCGTCGCTGCCGTCTCGGCCGCGAACTCCTTGAGCGCCTCGACGTTCAGCGGCGCGAGCTTCTCGTCCTCCGCCGGCTTATCGACAACCTCCTTCTTGCCGAAGGAGAAGACCTTCTTGATGAATCCGAACGCCATGTTGTCCCGGTCAGGCCGCGCGTGCGGCGGGTGAGGCCGCGATCAGCCGCTCACCATCGTGGCCAGCGATCACGACATTGACGATCTCGCCCGGTGCTCCCGTGTCGAGCGAGACGAGTGCGAAGCCCTCGGTGCGACCCAGTCCTTCACGCTCAACCAGAACCGACTGGCGCGTGCCGACCAGACACTGCAGATGCCGCAGATAGGCAGCGTCGCCAGCGCGGCGCAGTGCGGCGGCGCGCGCCTTCACCGTGGCCCGGTCGACCTGCGGCATGCGCGCGGCAGGTGTGCCCTTGCGGGGGCTGTAGGGAAAGACGTGCAGGTGAGTCAGGCCGCAGGCCTCGACGATCGAAAGGCTGTTCTCGAACATCGCGTCGGTTTCGGTCGGGAAACCGGCGATCAGGTCGGCGCCGAAGACGATGTCCGGGCGCCGCGCCCGCATGTCGGCACAGAAGCGGATCGAATCCTCCCGCAGGTGCCGGCGCTTCATGCGCTTGAGGACCATGTCGTCGCCGGACTGCAGAGAAAGGTGCAGATGCGGCATCAGCCGAGGCTCGCCGCCGATCACCTCCACCAGTTCCGGGTCGGCCTCGATGGAGTCGATGGACGACAGCCGCAGGCGGGGCAGGTCGGGCACTTGCCTCAGGATCGTCTTGACGAGGCGCCCCAGCTTCGGACTGCCCGGCAGGTCCGCACCGTAGCTGGTCAGGTCGACGCCGGACAGCACCACCTCGGCATAGCCGTTGCCGACGAGGCGCTTGACCTGCTCGACCGCCGCGCCCATCGGCACGGAGCGTGAATTGCCGCGGCCGTAGGGAATGATGCAGAAGGTGCAGCGGTGGTCGCAGCCGTTCTGCACCTGCACGAAGGCACGGGCGCGGCCCTCGATGGCATCGACGAGGTGCCCAGCCGTTTCCTTCACCGAAAAGATATCGTTGACGCGGGCCTTCTCGAAATCGTTCACACCGAAGTCGGGGAGGGCGCGGTAGTTGTGCCGGTGCAGTTTCTCCTCGTTGCCGAGCACGAGGTCCACCTCGGCCATTTCCGTGAAGCTTTGCGGATCGGTCTGCGCGGCGCAGCCGGTGACGATGATGCGCGCGCCGGGCCGTTCGCGTCGGGCCTTGCGGATCGCTTGCTTTGCCTGGCGAACGGCCTCGCCGGTGACGGCGCAGGTGTTGACGATGATGGCGCCATCGGGAAGCGTGGCAAGTCCCGCCGCTTCGGCCTCGCGGCGCATCACTTCGGACTCGTAGGTGTTCAGTCGGCAGCCGAAGGTGACGACCTCCAGGCCGGATTGCGGTTCCGACATCAGGCGGCGCTCTCGGTCTCGCGCGTCCACGCGCCGGTCGCGGGATCGAAACGGCCGGAGAATTCCCACTCTGCCGGTCCCGTCAGCACGACATGGTCGTCATCGCGCCATTCGACCGAGAGGCGCCCGCCGGGTGCGTGGACGGCGACGGACCGGCCGGTGCGCCCGGTGCGGGCCGCGGCAACCGCGGTGGCGCAGGCGGCGGAACCGCACGCCCTCGTCAGCCCGGCGCCTCGCTCCCAGGTGCGGATCGTCAGCTCGTTCTCGCCAGTGACCTGGGCGATGGTGATGTTGGCGCGCTCGGGGAAGATCGGATGGTTTTCCAGCAGCGGCCCGAAACGATCGAGCTCGAAGCTCCAGACGTCGCGGTCGACCCAGAAAATGGCGTGCGGATTGCCCATAGAGACGACCGAAGGCGAGTGCAGGACCGGGTCATCGATGGGACCGATCTGCAGTTCGATCGCGCGGGTGTCGTGGAATTCCTCGGCGAGCGGAATGTCCTGCCAGCCGAAACGCGGCTTGCCCAGGTCGACGGAGATCATTCCGTCCTCGTGCTCGCGGGCGTTGATGATGCCGGCTACCGTCTCGAAGGTGAAGACCTTCTGGCCGGTCTCGGCGGCGAGCGCCTGGACCACGCAGCGCATGCCGTTGCCGCATGCCTGCGCACCGGAGCCATCCGCGTTCAGGATGTCCACGAACCAGCCGGTGTTGGGCGTGCGCGCGTCATGGATGGCCATGATCTGGTCGAAGTGCGTCGTGGGATCGGAGGCGAGCGCAATCGCGGCGGCCGGCGTGACGCGGTCGGAGCGCCCACGCATGTCGGCAACGATGATTTCGTTGCCGAGCCCGTTCATCTTTGCGAAGGGGGCTTCGCGCGCCATCTGAATTCGGACCTCGCTGCTGTTGTCCGCTATATGGCGGAAACCGGCAGCGATTACCAGTCCGGCTCAGCCGCTGGCGGCCTGCCAGGCCTTGAGCGCCTCATCGAACACCTTGGTGCCCGGGATGCCCTTTTCCATGGTGAAGAGCGCGCGGCGACCCGACTTGTACTGGACCGGGATGTCGATCCAGGACTGGCGGCCGAGGAGGGCAGTGTTGGCCTCTATCTCGGGTTTGGTGTCGTTCAGGGCAATCAGGAAGAACCCGTCGGCGATCTTGGCCGGGATGCCCAGCAGCGGGCTGCCGGCCTCCTGCTCGGAGCTCTTCAGCGAGACGCGCAGGACATTCTCGATGCCGCCGCCCTCGAAGCCCTCAGGCGTGAGGAAGATCATCTCGATGATGTGGCTTGCCGGCAGCGACTTGTCCGCGTTGCGGCGGATGGTCATGCGCAGCTGCACGTCCTTGCCGGGGATCGTGGTCTCGGCGCGTATGGCAGGCTCGGGCGGCAGGCCGTCGCCAGGCGACTCCTGCACGATCGACCAGACGGTGGTACCGGGCTCGGCGGAAGCCTCGGCAACGTTGGTGCGCTCTTCGTAGAAGATGGCGCGCTGTGAAACGGGAATGGCCGTCGACTGCACCGGGGTGGGCGCAGGCGTGGACGCGTCGTCGGCCGGTGCGGTCGCAGTTTCCGAAGTGGACGGCTGGGTGGTCTCGTCCGTGCCGGCTGCGTTCGAATCGGCGGGCTGTGCCGGCTCTGCCGGTGCGACTGCAGTTTCACCGGCTTCAGGGGTGGGGTTGATGCCCAGCGCCGCTTCCGCCTCTTCCTCGGCATCGGTCGTCGCGGATGCGGCGTCGTTGCCGGCCGCTGGCTGTTGCGCAGGCGCGCCATCGTAGGTGGCGAGCGGTGCGTCCGTGACCGTGGCGATCGAGGTGCCTTCCCCGAGCATCGGGGGGCCGCCGGCGGGACCGACGTCGGTCTCCGTGCCGTCGGGATTGAGCTTCTGGGTGAACTTCTGAACGGAGGGCTGGGCAGGCTCCGGCGAGGCGGCCGCAATATCGGTCTCGTCCTCTGTCTCCGACGGAGCTTCCGCCGTGGCATTCTCGTCGTCGGCCGGCGCGTCGGCGGACTGGCTCGGCGCGGGCGCGGAAACCTCTCCGCCGCTGCCGCCGAGCCCCAGCTTCGCGAGGAACTCCTGGACGCGGTCGTCGACGATGTCGCGGTTGATCCAGATTCCGTAGGCGCCGGCAGCCAGAGCGCCGACAATCACGGCGGCGACCAGCAGGCGCAGGGTGCCGCGACGACGGCGACGCGGTGCGGCGACGGGCGCCCTCGCCGGACGGCGATCTTCTTCCTCCTCCGGAATGTCGCGGAACAGGGCGTCGACCGCCTCGCTGGTGGCGATGTGACGTTCGGGTTCGTGCGCATCGTCCAGCGGCTCGTGGTGCGACTCGGCCGGTTCGTGTCGTGGTGGCGCGGGCTCCTGCTTCGGCGGAGTTGGCGGGCCTTGCCGCGGCGGCGCGGCCGGCCTCTCGGCGCTCACAGGCTTGTCCAGGGTCGCCGGCTTCTCGGAGATTACCGGCTTCTCGGCAGGCGGTTTCTCGATCTTCGGGGCAGCTTCCCGGGCCGGTTCCGGCTTCACAGGCTTCGGCTGCTCGCGCGGCGGCGTGGGATTCTTGAGCGAGGCGAAGACGTCCTCGAGCTCGGCGAGGGGATCGGACGCCGGAGGCTTCGGCGCGTACTCGCGCTCGACCTGAGCGATCGCGTCTTCCAAGGCCCGCTTCTGGCGCTCAATGACGGCCGCCGGCGGCGGCGGATTCATCGCCCCCAGCTTGCTGGCGATCGTCAGGCGCGCCTTCTCATAGACCTTTTCGCGCATCTGAGGACTGGTGTCGCTCAGACCGTCGAGCGTCTTCTTCAGAACCGCTACGAAATCCGCCATCTATCTTCGACCTGTCGTCGGCAATTCGGCGTGCACCCTGAGCGCAATACGCCGGAACCGCACTTGTTAATCTTGAAACGGATCGGTCACAAGTATCGTGTCGTCCCGTTCCGGACTGGTGGACAACAGAGCGACCGGGGCACCAATCAGTTCCTCGATATATCTGACATACTTCACGGCCTGAGCAGGAAGCTGCGCCCAGCTACGGGCGCCCTGCGTCGTTCCCTTCCAGCCTTCCAGCGTCTCGTAGATCGGCTCGACCCGCGCCTGCGCGCCCTGGCTGGCCGGCAGGTAGTCGATGATCTCGCCGTCCAGCCTGTAGGCCGTGCAGATCTTAATCTCATCCAGTCCGTCGAGCACGTCGAGTTTGGTCAGCGCAATGCCGTCGATGCCGTTCACCGCGACGGCCTGGCGAACCAGCACCGCGTCGAACCAGCCGCAGCGGCGCTTGCGCCCGGTCACGGTGCCGAACTCGTGACCGCGGGTGCCGAGGAACTCGCCCACGTCATTGTCCTGCTCTGTGGGGAAAGGACCCTCGCCCACGCGCGTCGTGTAGGCTTTCGTGATGCCGAGCACGTAGCCGATCGACTTCGGCCCGAGGCCCGACCCCGGCGCCGCCTGGCCGGCAACCGTATTCGATGAGGTCACGAACGGATAGGTGCCGTGGTCGATGTCGAGCAAGGTTCCCTGTGCTCCCTCGAACAGGATCCGGTCGCCGGCGCGGCGCCGCTCGTCGAGAATCCTCCACACCCGGTCCATGTAGGGGAGGATCTCGTCGGCGACGGACGTCAGCTCGTTCATGATCGTCTCGTGCGCTACCTCGGGATGCCCCAGCCCGCGGCGGATTGCGTTGTGGTGCGCCAGCAGCCGGTCGACCTTGAGGGGGAGCGTCTCCAAGTCCGCCAGATCCATCACCCGTACAGCGCGCCGGCCGACCTTGTCCTCGTAGGCAGGACCGATACCCCTGCGCGTCGTACCGATCTTCGTACCCGAGTTGGAAGCCGCGTCTTCTCGCAAGCCGTCGAGCTCCCGATGGAGGGACAGGATAAGCGCCGTGTTTTCGGCAATTTTCAGGCAGTCCGGGCTCACCGTCACACCCGCCTCACGCAGCCGGTTCGCCTCCGCCACGAATGCGTGAGGGTCGAAGACCACGCCGTTGCCGATCACGGAGAGCTTGCCGGGCCGCACGATGCCGGATGGCAGAAGCGACAGCTTGTAGACCTTGCCGTCGACGACCAGGGTGTGGCCGGCATTGTGACCGCCCTGGAACCGGACGACGACATCGGCTCGCTCGGAGAGCCAGTCGACGATTTTGCCCTTACCCTCGTCGCCCCACTGGGAGCCGATCACTACGACGTTGGCCATCTCATTTTCCTTCCAGCCGCGGGCACGGCATCGTTGCCCGCCGGGCTCTATAACGGTTGCCGGCTCCCAACGCGACCTTTGCAGTCAGGTGCAGGCACAACATTTTTCCCTGCCCTTGAGGGTTTCGTTACGCAGCGCATCGGCTTACTCGGAAGTTTACAAATCGGAAATACCGAATGCATCGCACTGCCTACGTGCTCCTTATGCTCACCACACTTTTCTGGGGTGGCAACTCCGTAGCCGGGAAGCTTGCCGTCGGCCACATCTCGCCGATGGTGCTCACGACCGCACGATGGGCGTTCGCGCTCGTCATCATCGCAGCGCTCGGGTGGCGCAATGTCCGTCGCGACTGGCCGCTGATCCGCCGCCACGCGCCGATGCTTCTGTTGCTTGGAACGCTAGGCTTCACCCTGTTCAATGTCGCCCTCTACAACGCCCTCGTCTACACGACGGCGATCAACACGGCAGTCGAACAGGCCGGCATTCCGATGCTGATCTTCCTGTTCAGCTTCCTCTTGTTCCGCACGCGCGTCACCTGGGCGCAGGTCTCGGGTGTCGTGCTCTCCGTCGCCGGCGTGGTGCTGACCGCCAGCCACGGCGAGCCGGCGCGACTTCTGGAAATGGATATCAACTTCGGCGACCTGCTGATGCTCGGCGGCATCATGGTCTACTCGATCTACACGGTGCTGGTCCGGCTCAAGCCGCAGATACACTGGCAAAGCCTGATGACCGCGCTCACCGCCGCCGCGCTGGTCACCTCGCTGCCATTCCTGTGGGCCGAACAGGCACGCGGCGACCTGATCCTCCCGGATCGCATGGGCTGGACGATCCTCGTCTATGTCGTGATCTTCCCGTCCATCCTCAGCCAGATCTTTTTCATCCGCAGCATCGAGCTGATCGGGCCAAACCGGGCGGGGCTGTTCGTCAACCTCGTCCCGATCTTCGGCACGCTGCTTTCGCTGCTGGTGCTGGGGGAGGCGATCCACCTCTACCACGCCATCGCGCTAGCGCTGGTTTTCGCGGGCATCTGGCTGGCGGAAACCAGCGGACGCAAGGCAGGGCACTGAACCGGACAAGGCGCTTTGGGCGCGGGCTCCGCCGGCCGGTTCGTCTGGCCGAATGCAATGCGGCGGCAGCCATGAAGGCCACCGCCGTCGAAAGTCTTGCAGGTTGGCGTCGTCGCGTGGACGGACGTGTGTCTGCCGTTCTCAGTTGCCGACGTCGAAGGTCAGCGGCTTGGCCGACTGGATCTTCGGGTTTGCCCTGAGCTCCGCCAGAACGTGCTCGGGGAACGGGGCATCGAGATAGAGCAGCGCGATCGCGTCGCCGCCCGGGTGGTCGCGGCCAAGCGCGAAGTTGGCGATGTTGACGCCATTCTCGCCACAGATCGTGCCCAGAAGGCCGATGATGCCCGGCGCATCCGGATTGGTCGTGTAGAGCATGTGCTGGCCCACTTCGGCGTCCAGATTGATGCCCTTGATCTGGATGAACCGCGGCTTGTGGTCAGAGAAGCAGGTACCGGCGATGGAGCGCGTCTGCTTCTCGGTCTTCACCGTCAGCTTGATGTAGCCATCGAAGACGCCTGACTTGTCGCGCTTGACCTCGGAGAGGATGACGCCGCGTTCCTTCGCCATGATGGGCGCGGACACCATGTTGACGTCGGCGACCTGCGGCCGGATGAGGCCGGCAAGCGTGGCGCTGACGAGAGCGCGCGTGTTCATCGTCGCGGTCGAGCCGTCGAACAGGATCTCGACCTCCTTGATCGGATCCTCGGTGACCTGGCCGACGAAGGCGCCGAGCACTTCCGCGAGCTTGATGAACGGCTTGAGTCGGGGCGCCTCCTCCGCGGTGATGGAGGGCATGTTGATCGCGTTGGTGACGGCACCCTTGATCAGGTAGTCCGACATCTGCTCGGCGACCTGCAGCGCGACATTCTCCTGCGCTTCCGTGGTGGAGGCGCCGAGGTGCGGCGTGCAGACGACGTTCTCCATGCCGAAAAGCGCATTTTGCGTGGCCGGTTCGACCTCGAACACGTCGATGCCGGCGCCGGCGACCTTGCCGCTCTTCAGCGCCTCGACGAGGTCGGCCTCGACCACCAGGCCGCCGCGCGCGCAGTTGATGATGCGCACGCCGTCCTTCATCTTGGCGATTGCCTTCGCGTCGATGAGGTTGCGGGTCTTGTCGGTGAGCGGCGTGTGGAGGGTGATGAAGTCGGAGCGGGCGAACAGCGTCTCCAGGTCGACCTTCTCGACGCCGAGCTGCGAGGCGCGATCCTCGGACAGGAAGGGATCGAAGGCGATGACGTGCATCTTCAGCCCGACGCCGCGCGTCGCGACAATCGACCCGATGTTGCCGCAGCCTATGACGCCCAGCGTCTTGCCGGTGATCTCGACACCCATGAACCGGTTCTTCTCCCACTTGCCGGCATGGGTGGAGGCGTTGGCTTCCGGAATCTGGCGGGCCAGCGCCAGCATCAGGGCGATGGCGTGCTCGGCCGTGGTGATCGAGTTGCCGAACGGCGTGTTCATGACGATGATGCCGCGGCGCGAGGCGGCCGGAATGTCGACATTGTCGACGCCGATGCCGGCGCGGCCCACCACCTTGAGGTTGGTGGCGGCCGCTATCAGCTTCTCCGTGACCTTGGTCGCGGATCGGATGGCAAGGCCGTCATAGGCGGGGATCAGCTCCAGCAGCTTGTCCTTATCCTTGCCCAGTTCGGGCATGTAGTCGACCTCCACGCCCCTATCGCGGAAGATCTGGACGGCGGTGGGAGACAATGCGTCGGAGACGAGTACGCGAGGCATGGGAGAATCCTCTGGTCATTGGCGGTTCCCAAAGGGAACACGAAGGGAGCCGGCCACAGCCGGCGGAACTTACTGAAAGTATGAACGGCCGGCTAGCTGCCGGCCGTTAAGCAGACGGACAGGAGCCTCGTCTCAGCCGCGATTGCGTGCGGCCAAGGTGCGCAGCCGCAGCGCATTGAGACGGATGAAACCGGCCGCGTCCTTCTGGTCGTATGCGCCGCGATCATCCTCGAAGGTAACCAGGGCGTCAGAATACAGCGACTTTCCGGACCGGCGACCGGTGACGATCACGTTGCCCTTGTAGAGCTTCAGCCGGACCTCGCCCTCGACGCCCTCCTGGCTCCTGTCGATCAGGGCCTGGAGCATCTCGCGTTCGGGGGAGAACCAGAAGCCGTTGTAGATCAGCTCCGCGTAGCGCGGCATGAGCTCGTCCTTGAGGTGCGCCGCGCCGCGGTCCAAGGTGATCGATTCGATGGCGCGGTGGGCGGCGAGCAGGATGGTGCCGCCGGGCGTCTCGTAGACGCCGCGGCTCTTCATGCCGACGAAACGGTTCTCGACGAGGTCGAGCCGGCCGATGCCGTTGTCCCGGCCGAGGTCGTTCAGCCGCGCGAGCAGGGTCGCCGGCGAGAGCTTCTCGCCGTTGATGGCGATGGGATCGCCCTTGAAGAACTCGATGGTGATCTCCGTCACGACATCTGGAGCGTCCATAGGCGAAACCGTGCGCTGGTGCACGAATTCCGGCGGCTCGATCCACGGATCCTCAAGCACCTTCCCCTCGGAAGAGGAGTGCAGCAGGTTGGCGTCGACGGAGAAGGGCGCCTCGCCCTGCTTGTCCTTCGGCACCGGGATCTGGTGGTCGCGGGCAAAATTCAGGAGGTCGGTCCGCGACTTGAAGGACCAGTCGCGCCAGGGCGCGATGACCTTGATGTCGGGGTTGAGCGCATAGGCGGACAGTTCGAAGCGAACCTGGTCGTTGCCCTTGCCGGTGGCGCCGTGGGCGATGGCGTCTGCGCCGGTTTCGGCGGCGATCTGCACGAGGTGCTTGGAGATCAGCGGCCGCGCGATCGAGGTGCCGAGCAGGTAGAGCCCCTCGTACTGGGCGTTGGCGCGGAACATCGGGAAGACGAAGTCCGAGACGAATTCCTCGCGGACATCGACGATACGGATGTCCTTGATGCCCATCATCTCGGCCTTCTGGCGCGCGGGCTCGAGCTCACCGCCCTGGCCGAGGTCGGCGGTGAAGGTCACGACTTCCGCGCCGAGCTCCGTCTGGAGCCATTTCAGGATGATGGAGGTGTCCAGGCCGCCTGAATAGGCGAGCACGACCTTCTTGACGTCTTTCCACTTCGACATGATGTCCTCGGATTTTCGAGGCGGCGGTCCGCTTTCGGGCGGCACTCATAGCAGGAATGACCTTGGGGACAAGTGCGGCACAGACGTCCTTGCCTTGTCTGCGATGCTCACTGGCCTGATGCCGCCGCCGACGATCAACGCGGCATTAACCATTTTGTCGAGAATGTCGCAGCATGCAGCTCCTTCCGAAACCCGTACGTCTCGCAGCCGGAATCGTCGCCGGCCTTGCCGCCGGCCTCGCGGGCGCTGGCATCGCACATGCCTCCGACCGCTGGGAGGAGGCGGGCAGTGGCGCCGTCGCGATCCTGCCCGTGCCGCTCAAGGCTTCGGCCGTTTACGGCGGGTCGCTGGCCTGCGCCGAGCAGCACTGGACGCTCAGGCTGCGCACGGAGGCGCGGCCGGATGCGACGGGTTCGGTGGCCGTCGAGGTGGCGGTCGACGGACGCAAGACGATGTTGGACGCCAGCCAGAGCCCGACGCTGGTCGATATTCCGGTTGATCGCGACACGCTCGATCGGCTGAAGCGCGGCGTCAGTCTTGCGGTACGAATCGGGAGCGAAAAGGGTGCGCCAAGCGCGGCCTTCTCGCTGCGCAATTCCCAGAAGGCCATCGACGCGGTCGCACCGCGATGCAGCCCGGTCAACATGGCGGGCTATGACCACGTGGCGCTGGTCGAATCGCCCGCCAATGGGGAAACGGTCGAAAACCTGCTCTCAGAGGAAATCAAGCTGTTCCGCCAAGCGACAGCCTCGGCTCCCCGCATTGCCAGCGCGCGGATCGCCGGCGGCGGCGGGCGCGAACTGCTGTTTGCAAGCCTGTGCGGGTCGTCCTGGTACTATGGCCGTTCCGGCTGCACGCTGTTCGGTTTTGCGCGCACCTCGCCGTCCGCGGAGTGGCGTGAGGTCTATCACAGCGAAGGCATGGGGCTCTACGTCAAGCACCAGGCCATGCCCGACGGCTGGCCGGAGCTCGCCACGCTGCAGGTTGGCGATACGGAACCGATGCGCTGGCGCTGGGACGGCAGCCGCTACGAGCTGCGGTCGTCCGAGTTTGTGGCGGACGAGCTGAAAGGAAGCATCGTCACCCCCTGATCGGCATCCGTCCTTGCGGCGGGCACCCATCCGGCTGTATTGCGGCCCGGCAAAGGGTGATCCATGTCCTTCCTTCCAGATTTTTCGACCATCCTCCAGTTCGCGGTGGCGGTCATCATCATCGCCATCACGCCCGGACCGGACATGACCTTGTTCGTCGGACGGGCGCTCTCGGAGGGACGGAAGTCCGGCTTTGCCTGCATGGCAGGAGCACTGACCGGTTGCATGATCCACACGACGCTGGTGGCTTTCGGCCTGTCGGCGCTGATCATCGCCTCGCCGCAGGCCTTCCTGGCGCTGAAGATCGGCGGCGCCGGCTATCTCGTGTGGCTCGCGCTCCAGGCGGTCGTGAAGGGGTCGGCCTTTTCGCCGGACACGCGCCCGCGCGCGTCGCGCTCGATGCTGCAGAACTGGGCGACCGGCATCGGCATCAACCTGCTCAATCCGAAGATCATCCTGTTCTTCATGACCTTCCTGCCGCAGTTCGTATCGGCCAATGACCCGAACGCGCCCGGAAAGCTGTTCTTCCTCGGCTTCCTGTTCATTCTCATATCGCTGCCGATCACCTCGTCGATGGTCGTCGCGGCCGATCGCTTCGCCGGGCTGCTGCGCAAGAGCCCGCGTGTGACGCGCATCGTCGACTGGCTGTTCGCCGGCATATTTTCTGCCTTCGCGCTGAAGATCCTGACGGCGCAGGCGCGCTGATACCCGGCCCTGCGGCGACGCAAGATTCAGTGAACGGCCGCAGAGCCGCGGATATCAAAAATCTCCCAGCGACAGCTGCGGCTGCTCCGGGGACCTTGTCGTGGTGCCGGACTTCTTGACCGCTTCCCTTGAGTTCCTCGGGCGTGGCTCTTGTCGCCGCATCCTTTCCACGGCCCTGTCACGGGCGAGGGCCTCGGGCGCGGCAGGATCCCCGCTCAGCCATTTCCCGTGCTTGATCACTTCGTTGACGCGGCCCTGATTGACGCCGAGCTTGAAGGCGATCTCCTGCTGGGTCATTGCCGTGTTGCGGTGCAGTTCAAGAACCTGATGGGCCAGGTCGGGCGTCATCTTGCGGCCGGTGACGCGGCGAGCCCTCGCAACGCTCCGCCGGGCCTTGTCGCGCTTTCGCAACTGTTCCAGCACCGCCAGCGCCGAGACCATGTTGTGGGCCTTCAGCGCTTCCTCGAATTCCTTCAGCGTCGCCATGGCATTCGTCCCGTGGTCGCGAATCGAGGGCCAGGGTTTGTGGCCCATCTGCGTGAGACTACAGAATGTGGGGCGAAAGTGAAACATATCAAGAACGGGCTGGTATTCCCGTTTCGCTCGCAAGTGCCGCTTTCGGAAAATGCAGAAAACGGCCTGCCGAGGCCCAATAAGACGCGCCCCCGACAAAGCCAGCCGGAATGCAGCTGACCAGCAGGCTTGGCACGAACATGCCTCCACCTTGGAAGTTCGAGATGAACAGGGCGAGGACGGCGTTGGCGGCACCCGCCGCGGAGAAAGTCAAGCAACGGCTCCAGCCGAGACGCCAGGCGAGCACCAGCACGAGGATGAAACCGGGCAGGCCGAATCCGAAGGTGACTATGAAGCCACCGGAGTAGAGGACCGGAAGGTCCCGCCAGAACTCCGCCAATCCCACGCCGCTGCCAGGGGCAAGTTGGCCAATGCCGAGATAAAACACCAGTGCGAGCGCCGAGGCCACGGCGACCGCGACGCCATATCCGAAAACGACCAGGAAGGCGGCGAGGATCAGGCGCATCACGACGTTCCCTTGCGGATGCGCAGAAGCCGCTGGAATGGCGGCCGTTTCAAGATCGGCGGCGCGGCGCGCCTATTCCCCGTGCCCGGCAATCATCATTGCCTCGAGCGCGAGCCGCTCGGTCTTCTTCAGCCGCTCCGATTCAGACTTGAGCTGGCCGCAGGCGGCAAGGATGTCACGGCCGCGCGGGGTGCGGATCGGCGAGGCATAGCCGGCGCTGTTGATGAAGTCGGCGAAGCGCTCGATCGTCTCCCAGTCCGAGCACTGGTAGTTGCTGCCGGGCCAAGGATTGAAGGGGATGAGGTTGATCTTGGCGGGGATGCCCTTCAGCAGCGCAACGAGCGCGCGGGCGTCGTCGAGGCTGTCGTTGACGTCCTTCAGCATCACATATTCGAAGGTAATGCGGCGCGCGTTCGACAGGCCGGGATAGGCGCGGCAGGCGTCCATCAACTCCTTCAGCGGGTACTTCTTGTTGATCGGCACCAGCAGATCGCGCAGGTCGTCATTGGTTGCGTGCAGCGATATCGCCAGCATCACGCCGATCTCCTCGCCGGTGCGGGCGATGCCAGGCACGACGCCAGAGGTGGAGAGCGTGATGCGCCGCTTCGACAGCGATAGGCCGTCGCCGTCCGAGGCAATCAGGAGGGCCTTCTTCACCGCCTCGAAATTGTATAGCGGCTCGCCCATGCCCATCATGACGATGTTGGACACCTTGCGGCCTTCGGCCGGCACGATCGCACCGGCAGGCGTATCGCGATCGGGGAAATCGCCGAGCCGGTCGCGGGCTGTGAGAAGCTGAGCGAGGATTTCCTCGGCGGTCAGGTTGCGCACCAGCTTCTGCGTGCCGGTGTGGCAGAAGGAACAGGTCAGCGAGCAGCCGACCTGGCTTGATATGCAGAGCGTGCCGCGTCCTTCTTCGGGGATGTAGACCGTCTCGATCTCGACCGGCCGGCCTGCGCCCCGAGCCGGAAAGCGGAACAGCCACTTGCGCGTGCCGTCCGACGAGATCTGCTCCTCGACGATTTCCGGCCGGGCAATCGTGAAGTGCCGGTCGAGCGCCGCACGCAGCTCCTTGGAGATGTTGAACATCTGGCCGAAATCGGAAACGCCGCGCACATAGAGCCAGTGCCAGAGCTGCTGCACGCGCATCTTCGCCTGCCGCTCGGGCACGATGCCGGCCGACACGAGCGCGTCGCCCATCTCCTCACGGGTCAGGCCGATCAGGGATGGCTTTTCTGCGGGCTGAACCGGGCGACGCGGGAGAGCGCGCACGGCATTGTCGGAAAGGTCGATCGTTACGGTCATGGCTGCCGATATAGGGGAGATGCGCGCCGATTGCAGGGCTTTGGCGCCCCATAGCACGACTGAGCCGCTGCGTCACGCAGTAGACGCGCGGGGCCGATCAACGCCGCGGCTGCCTTCGACATGCGGGCAGACGGCGAAGTCACTCGACCACGCCGTCGTCGCCTTTGGTCTCACATACTCGTCCTGGGCGTCCATGGTGAACGCGCCGAAGTCGACGGAAAACGCCCGTTCTCTGAACGGGTGTTCCAGGAATCCGGGTCTAGGCCACGAATTCCAGCAACGACCTCGCCTGGCCCTGCAAGCGCTGCAGCGTTTCCTCGTCCTTGTCGGTCCAGGTCGCGGTTTCGGCCGCGGCTACGAAGCGCTCGAAATCTGCCGGCGTGGCGACGCTGAGATCGATGGCGCGCTCCGGGTGACCGATCTGGTCGTAGAACCGCTTCGTCTTCTCCCGCACGTAGAGCGAGAAGGTCGGGATGCGCTGCGAATACGCCGTGATTGCCAGGTGCAGGTGAGACGTGAACACCGACCGCAATCCCGAGAGGCGCGGAAGGTAATCCTTCAGCCGCGTGTACTCCATGGCCTCGCAGGATGGCGCGTCGGCGGCAAGCGGCGACTTCTGCTTGCTGTTCGACAGCAGAAGGACATTCGACGAATTGGCCTCCGCGTAGGCTCGCACGGCACGAGCGATCGCCTCGAAATGAGGGTTCTCCTGGACATGGCTGAATTGTGCCGTGTTGAACTGGATGCCGATCTTGCCGCTGGGCCTGGCCTTGAAATCCAGGTAGTCCGCGCTCAGCAAGGCGCAGTCTGCGCCCAGCACCACCTTGTCGCCATTGATGCCGAGGCTCGCGAGATGGTCGTATGACTCCTGATCCCGGACACCGATCTTTTCGGCAATCAGCGCAACGCCGAAGGCGAGCATCTTCGAGCGCTCGAGGATCCACGGACCGGCACCGACGCTGGTCACCAGGACCTTCTTGCCTGCAAGCCGGCCGGCAATGGCCGCACGGGCGACGATATCGAGGTAGGAAGCGCCCGGCTTTGCGCCGGACGTGTCAGACATGATGCCGCCGCCGCCCACGACAACGGTGTGCGCGCGCCGGAGCGGCTCATCGTAGGTTTCGGAATATTCGGTTCCAAGCCAGTCAGCATTGGCCCGGCCCAACCGCGGCACCGAAACACGATATCCCTTCCGCTGGAGACGTTTCGCCAGGATCGCGCCGACCAGGTCATCGCCGAAATTGTGAACGCGGTAGGGGCCGACCACCACCGCGTTCCTGCTGCCGATGAAGTTCATATTTGCCTTTCGTAGTTCACCAATACGTTTCAGCCCTTGGCCCCATGGCACGGGGGGCAATCGCCGGATCATGCGCGATCGAGTTCCTCAGCAGCAGCGCGACCTCGGTGGTCAGCAGGCGCAGCAGTTGCTGCGAGATCAGGCCCATCACCATGAACTCGGTGACACCCGCCTTGGCGTAGTCGAGCAGATCGAGGGCGATCTTTGCCGCCACCGTGCCTCCGGGGGACTGGGCTGCCTTGGCGAGGTCGCCGCGCAGCAGCGGGTAGGAGAAGCGGATGGCGTTCGCGCGGCCGTAGATAGCCGCGGCGGCCTGCACGCGTTCGATCTGTCTCGCCACGCTATCGGGCGAGCCCGGGGCCAGTTCGAAGATAGTCGCGTGGCGGGCGGCGATCTGAATGGCTGATCCCGTCCGGCCCTGCATGCGGATGGGGATGGCGTTGCCCTGAGGTCCCTTCGTCGGGACGAAACCGGTGCGGATGCTGTAGAACTCGCCTTCGTGGTCGAGGGGGCGCCGGCCCGACCAAAGCTGCATCAGCAGCTTCAGATATTCGTCAGTGCGCCTGCACGCTGCCGCGTGGTCTAGCCGACTGTCGGCCTGGGCCGCGGCGCTGATCCTCAAGCTCAGCCGTCCACCGAGTGTCCTGTCGAGCCTGGCGAGCTGGGTTGCGGCAACAGTGGGGCCGACTACTCCCGGTCCATGGGTGACAATCATGTTGAGGGTGGTCGCGCCGCCAATCGTCGCCGAGATTTCCAGATTGGACAGTGGGTCGTCAGCGCTGTCGACGACAAGCCCGGATATGCCGAGCTCTTCGAACTCCCGCACCGCGGGAACGTAGAATTCCGGGTCGAGGAAGAACGAGGTCTCGCTACCCTGTTCCGAGGGGACGGGGTGGATCGTGAATTCGATCGGCATGTCATTCTCCTCCATCATTGGTTGGAAAAGGCCGGCCGTCTGATCCGGGTGTCGAACGCGATGGCGATCGACGAGGTGGACACCAGCCTCCTCACAACCGCCAGTTCGTCTGGCCCCAGTGATGTCTTCCGGATCCACACCGCATGGTGACCGGCGCTCCAAGGCAGAGCTTCAGGGCAACATCTGGAGTGAATCTATAAAACCACTAGACATTGTCAACTGAAATCGCCGCGCCTCTGATCCGGGCAGAGAAAGCACGGCCCGGCGCAGAAAAAGGGTTTCATCGACAATGGGTTAGATGGTCTGGAAAGTGCGTCTGCCGAACGGAGACGATGCCGTGATGGCCTAGGCCGCTAAGGGCTTCACCTCCGCCTGCGCGCTTTCTGACGGCGCAGGCGGGATTCGTTCTCGGCAGACGGTGGACGAGATGCATGCGCGACCGAACGCGGTCGCGTCAGGCCAAGCAGTTACTTGCAGCTGGCGATGGAGTTCAGCGCCGCCGTGATGCCCTTCAGCGAGAAAGTGTAGTTCGTCGGGTTCCCGCGGCCGGACTTGGCGCTCACCTTCATGTCGGAGCCGCCCTTCATCGCCGCGATGAGCTGCGGCTCTTCGGCGGCGTTCTCCACCCACGCTGACTTGCCCTTGGTGAACATGGAGAAGGTCTTGTTGCCGACCGTTACCTGGACCTTGGAATTTTCCTGGAAATTGTAGGAGGCGATGAACTGCGGTTCGTAGGTGACCTGCTGCCCCGGCCGCTGGCTGACGAAGAAGAAGATGTCGCCATGGTCAAGAGAGCTCGGCTGCTTGTCGGTCGGCACCGTCAGCACGTAACAGACTTTGCCGTTTCCGGACTGGTAGCTGTAGGTTCCCCAAGCGTTGTGCTGGCCGATCTTCGTAGCCGACTGGGCAAGGGCCGGCGCAGCCCCTGCGACCAGGACCATGCTCGACAAGGCTGCAATCAGTCCGCGCATTTCGTCACCGTTCATTTTTTCCGCAGGAATGGCGAGGCAGGCCGGGTCCCGCGAACCCCGCCGTTTCGCTTAATGTTGAATTAGTCAGGGTTACGAAACGGTGAACGATCAGGAAATGCATCGCGTGTCGCCCACCGCCGAAACCCGTTGGCCGAGGCTTGGAGAACGCCCCGACTTGTCCCTTGACGCTCTTCCAAGCCAAGAAAAAGGCAGCAGTTTGACTTCCGCCGGGTCCGCTTGCCGCAGGCACTTCACATGTTCCGTGAACGGCCGGACCACCTCGCCACGCGCGCGAATCCGCGTGGTTCCTGCGACCCGTCAGGAGAGATCCGCGAGCGATTCCCTGGCTGCCTTACGATGGGCGGGAGTTATGTGGGCACGTACCGCCGCGAGCGCCGCCGTCAGCACGGCAATGTCGTCGGTGAAGCCGATGCCGACAAACAGATCGGGGATGGTGTCGGTCGGCAGTATGAAATAGGCAAGGGCGGCAATCAGGATGCCCTTGGCACGCAGCGGCGTCTTGCTGTCGAGCGCGCAGTAGTAGCCGGCCACGACCTCGTCCATGAGCGGCACCTGACGCGCCGCCCGCTTGGCCACAGACCAGAAGCGCTTGCGGATGTCCGCCATATCCGCATTCATCGTGTCGTCAGCCATGCCGACCATCAGGCCCTCCATGTTCGGAGAATGATGTGGGAACATGCGTGAGGCTCTGCAAGATTGCGGGACCTGCAGCGCCAGTGAGAGGCTCTTTTTCCGCCAGCCGGATCGGGGCGCGACGGCTTTGGATCCGGTATGTTGTCGCGCGCCGCTTCGAGTGCCTTACGCGAAGGCCTCAGGCGTGACATAGCCAAGCCATGCAGGCGAAGCATCATCGCCGCCTCGATTGCCCAGCAGCGACCGTCATGAGTAAGCAGCCCCGCATCGCCGTCCTATTCGTCTGCCTCGGCAATATCTGCCGGTCGCCGCTGGCGGAGGGCATCTTCCGCGAAGTCGTGCGCCAAGCGGGCGCCGCGGCGATGTTCGACGTCGATTCCGCCGGCACTGGGGCCTGGCACGTCGGTTCGCCGCCTGATCCGCGCTCGATCGCCGTTGCTGCGCGCTACGGCATCGATATTTCGGGCCAGCGCGCGCGACGAATCGAGGCACACGACTTCAACCGCTTCGACCTGCTGCTGGGCATGGACCGGTCCAACGTCGATGCCTTGAGCTCGATGGCTCCTGCCCCGCGCGCCGGGCGCGCGCATCTCTTCGGCACTTTCGCGACGGGGCGCGCCTTTGAGGTGCCGGATCCCTATTACGATGGCGCTGATGGCTTCGAACGCGTCTACCGGATGGTGCGAGACGCGTCGGAGAAATTGGCCGAGAAACTCATGCGGGTGTCCGATCCCGCGAGCGGCCACGCTTCCTCGATCACGTAGGGCCCGCCTCCCACCGAATCGCGCGAGGACATCAGGACGAACCTGCCTGCGCGGAAGGGGGCGGCCGAAAAGTTTCCGCGGGCGGAAAGATAGTGCGCTACTTCGGCGGGCGACGTGTTGCGAAGCCTCGCCAGCGTCACGTGCGGTGTATATTTTCGCGGCTCGGCCGGGAGGCCGATACGCTGGCAGATGCGCTCGATCTCGGCCTGAAGCCCCGACATTTCGCTGGACGGCTCGACGCCGGCCCACACCGAATGCGGCTTCTTGCCGCCGAATGCGCCGACACCGGAGAGCTGGACGGGAAAGGACGGGCGGCGGACCCGGTCCAGCGCATTGGCGATCTCGTCGGCTACGTGCCCTTCCACGTCGCCGATGAAGCGCAGGGTGATGTGGTAGTTCTCGACGTCGATCCAGCGGGCTCCGGGAAGGCCACCCCGCAGCAGCGACAGCGACAGGGCGGCGTCACCTGGAATCTCGAGGGCGGTGAAAAGTCTCGGCATGACAGCCTCCCTTCCTCGAATCGAGCCTGCGATCAGACGATCACCGATTGACCGGCCCGGCAAGCCCTGAGCGTGCGTTGCAGCAGCAGAATGGAGTGACCCTGGGGAACCCACTCTCGTCGATGCGTCCCGGGCGCAAACGCGTCAGGGCTGATGCCTGTCGGCGCTCAACAACGGCTCGATGACAGGGGCGAATCGCTCGACCATGACGTCGATGCCGGCCGAATTGGGATGCATTCCGTCTTCCAGCAGCAGCCTTCGCTCGGCCGCAACGCCGTCCAGGAAGAAGGGGTAGAGGACCAGATCGTATTTCTTCGCCAGTTCGGGATAGATCGCATCAAACGCGCTTTGGTAATCGATACCGAGGTTTGGCGCGGCCCGCATGCCGACCAGGAGGACGGCGATTCCGCGTTCCTTCAGGCGGGCGATCATGGCGTCGAGGTTCCTGCGGGTGAGGTCGGGCGCGATGCCACGCAACATGTCGTTGGCACCGAGTTCGAGGAGGACGAGATCGGTTCCATCGGGCACCGACCAGTCCAGGCGCGAGAGGCCGCCACTCGTGGTGTCACCGGACACGCCGGCATTCTCTATCACGACATCGTGACCGGCCGTGGCCAACGCCTTCTGCAATTTTTCCGGGAAGCTGTGTCCGGTGTCGAGGCCGTAGCCGGCCATCAGGCTGTCGCCAAACCCGACGATTCGTAGCGGCTCGGCGCTTGCCCTGCCGGCTCCGAAGGCAAGCCCCGCCACCAACAGCAGGGCTGCGAGAATGAACGGTTTGAAACCCATCGGCCGGAACCCATATGTCGACGACGTACCCGCCTTGCTCGCCTCCATATAGGACGAATCCGTGACCGCAGAACCCGTCATCGAACTGCGCAACGTTTCGCTGACGCTAGGGGACGGCGCATCGAAGGTGCATGTTCTGAAGGGCATCGACCTCGACGTTGCAGCGGGTGAAACCGTCGGCATCGTCGGGCCTTCCGGTTCGGGGAAGTCGACGCTGCTGATGGTGCTGGCGGGCCTCGAAAGGGTCGATGCCGGCTCCGTGACGATCGCTGGGCGACGGCTCCACGGTCTCAGCGAGGATGAGGTCGCCGTCTTCCGGGGCCGGACGATCGGCATCGTCTTCCAGTCGTTCCATCTCATCCCCAACATGACGGCGCTGGAGAATGTCGCCGTGCCGCTGGAGCTTGCCGGCCATGCCGATCCGTTCGGCGCGGCCGCACAGGAACTCGCGGCCGTCGGCCTTGCCGAGCGCGTGACGCACTATCCCGGCGAGCTTTCCGGCGGCGAGCAGCAGCGCGTGGCGATCGCGCGCGCACTGGCGCCGTCGCCGCGCATCCTCATTGCCGACGAGCCGACCGGCAATCTCGATCAGACGACCGGCCGGCAGATTGCGGACCTGTTGTTCGCGAAGGCGGCCGAGCGCGGCACCACCCTGGTGCTGGTGACGCACGACCCGTCTCTGGCGGCCCGCTGTTCTCGCCAGGTTGCGATGCGGTCGGGTCGGATCGAGGCAGGCGCACGGCCTGAAGCGGTTCCTGCCTGATGTCCATCGCGACGGATTCCGCGGCGACATTTGCGCGGAACGCGCGGCCGGCGCAGCAGCCTGGGGCGGCTCTGGCGCTGCGGTTTGCTCTGCGCGAGATGCGCGGCGGCTTGCGGGGATTTCTCATCTTCATCACCTGCATCGCGCTCGGTGTGGCCGCGATCGGCGGGGTCAATTCCGTGGCGCAGGCGATCACCGCCGGCGTGGCGGAGGAGGGGCAGGCGCTGCTCGGCGCGGACCTGCGCTTCGAGCTCAACCAGCGCGAGGCGACACCGGACGAACTGGCCTTCCTCGAAGGGCTGGGGGATGTCGCGGTCAGCGCCGGCATGCGCTCGATGGCCCGGCTGGAGGACGGGTCGGACCAGGCCCTTGTCGAGGCCAAGGCTGTGGACGACGCCTATCCCTTGTACGGTTCGCTGGTCACCCAGCCGTCCCTGTCGTTCGAGGATCTGTTCGGCGAGAAGGCCGGCGTGTTCGGAGCTGCCGCCCCCGAGATACTGCTTGAGCGCCTGGGGGTCTCGATCGGAGACACGATCCGGCTGGGCAATGCCCGCTTCCAGCTTCGCGCGCTGCTGGTCAGCGAGCCGGACGCCGTGTCGGACGGGTTCGGTTTCGCGCCGCGCCTGATGCTGTCGCTGGACGGTCTGCGCGGGGCCGGGCTGATCCAGCCCGGCAGCCTGGTGGAGCACGCCTACAAGGTCCGCCTCGCCCCCGGCACCACGGAGGCGCAGATAGCGGCCCTGCGCGACGAGGCGTCCGAACGCTTTCCGGAGGCTGGGTGGAGCATCCGCAGCCGCACCAATGCCGCGCCGGCACTCTCGTCGAACATCGAACGGTTCGCGCAGTTCCTGACCCTCGTGGGGTTGACGGCCCTTGTGGTCGGCGGCGTCGGCGTCGCCAACGCGGTGAGCGCATACCTGGATGGCAAGCGGGGCGTCATCGCGACATTCAAGAGCCTGGGAGCCTCCGGCGGCTTCGTCTTCTCGCTCTATCTCCTTCAAATCCTGCTGATCGCGGGTATCGGGATCGTCATCGGACTGGTGGTCGGCGCGCTGATGCCCTTCGCGGCGAGCGCGGCGCTCGCGACGGTCATCCCGATCCCGGCACAGACGGGCCTCTATCCGGGTGCGCTGGCGCTGGCGGCCCTCTTCGGCGTACTTGTCACGCTGGCCTTCGCGGTGCTGCCGCTCGGTCGCGCCCGCGATGTGCCGGCCACCGCGCTGTTCCGCGAAATGGGCGTCGGAAGCAGAGGGTGGCCGCGTCTGGGATACATCCTGTTGGCAATCGGGGCAGCCGCCGTCCTAGCGGGACTTTCGGTGTGGTTCGCCTTCGACCGGCGCATTGCCCTGATCTTCGTCGGCGCGGCGATCTTCGCCTTCCTCGTGCTGCGTGGCGTCGGGGTCGGCGTGCAATGGCTGGCGCGACGAGCGCCGCGCGTGCGCTCGACCGCGTTGCGGCTGGCGATCGGAAACATCCATCGCCCTGGCGCCCTGACGTCCTCCGTCGTGCTCTCGCTCGGTCTCGGCCTGACCCTGCTGGTGACGCTGGCGCTGATCGACGGGAATCTGCGCCGGCAGGTGACCGGATCGCTGCCGCAGCAGGCGCCCAACTTCTTCTTCGTCGACATCCAGGCCGCCGACATCGATACCTTTACCACGCTGGTAAGAGAGGCCGCGCCCGAAGGCTCGATCATGCGCGTGCCGATGCTGCGTGGCCGCATCATGGCCCTGAACGGCGTCGACGTGCAGAAGGTCAACGTGCCGCCGCAGGGTGCCTGGGTGCTGCGCGGCGACCGGGGACTGACTTACTCGGACACCGTGCCCGAGAACGCCACCCTCTCCGAGGGCGAATGGTGGCCGACGGACTATTCCGGCGAGCCGCTGGTCTCCTTCTCCGCGCAGGAGGCGCGCGAACTCGGCCTGAAGATCGGCGACACGATCACCGTGAACGTGCTTGGCCGCAACGTCACGGCGCGCATCGCCAATCTGCGCGAGGTCAAGTGGGAGTCCATGTCGATCAACTTCGTGATGGTGTTCTCGCCCAACACCTTCGCGGGGGCGCCGCATGCCTGGCTAACGACGCTCACCGACCGCTCCGCGACACCGAAGGACGAGGCGCGCATCCTGAACACGGTGACGCGCGCCTATCCGGCCGTGACCTCGGTGCGCGTGAAGGACGCTCTCGACATCGTGAACCGCCTCATTGGCCAGCTCGGGGCGGCGATCCGCGGGGCTTCGGCGGTGGCGCTGGTCGCCTCCGTGCTGGTACTCGCCGGGGCGCTCGCGGCCGGAAACCGGGCACGCATCCACGATGCGGTGGTGCTGAAGACATTGGGCGCGACACGTCGGACCCTTGTTGCCGCCTTCAGCCTCGAGTTTCTGCTGATAGGTCTGGCAACGGCAATTTTTGCGCTGTTTGCCGGCGGGGTCGCCGCCTGGTTCGTGGTGGCGCGGGTGATGAACCTGCCGTCCACCTTCTCGCCTTCGGTGGCGGTCGGCACAGTCGTGTTTGCGCTGGTGCTGACGGTCGGCATCGGGCTCGTGGGCACCTGGCGTGTGCTCGGCCAGAAGGCGGCCCCGGTGCTGCGCGAACTTTAGGCGCGCGGGCCGGTTCGCCGGTCGCCAGGCTCGCGTGTCAAAATCGTATGAAGATGTAGAAAATTTAAACCTCACGGGGCGTTTCAGACCGTTACGGCTCTTGTTCTCCATCGCGAGACGCATCATATTCTCGGCAGGCATGCTGGAGCCCCGCCAGCGGCGCCTGGGCTCGCGCCCGACACCCGACGGGGCAGAAGCAACAGAGGACTTCAATGGCTGACCTTCGTAACTACCAAGCGCGCGTCGCCGCTGGCGCCCGCACGGATGCCGCCATCGACGAAGGCCTGCGCGCCTACATGCTCAGGGTCTACAACCTGATGGCGCTTGGCCTCGTGATTACCGGCGTGGCCGCGCTCGGCGTCAACCTTCTGGCCACGACAACCGATCCGGCGGCGGCCGTCGCCACGCTGGGCAATGGCAAGATGCTGACTTCGCTCGGCGTCGCCCTGTATGCGTCGCCGCTGAAGTGGGTGGTCATGCTTGCTCCGCTCGGCATGGTGTTCTTCCTGAGCGCGCGCGTTCATGCCCTCAGCGTTTCGGCCGCCCAGACGTCGTTCTGGATCTTCGCCGCGCTGATGGGGCTGTCGCTGTCATCGATCTTCCTGGTCTACACCGGGCAGTCGATCGTTCAGACCTTCTTCATCACGGCCGCCTCGTTCGGAGCCCTCTCGATCTATGGCTACTCGACCCGTCGTGACCTGACGGGCATGGGCTCGTTCCTGATCATGGGCGTGTTCGGCCTGATCATCGCGATGCTGGTCAACATCTTCCTGGCTTCGCCGGCCCTGCAGTTCGCCATCTCGGCGATCGGCGTGCTGGTGTTCGCGGGCCTCACCGCCTACGACACGCAGAAGATCAAGGAGATGTATTTCGAAGGCGACGACGTGCTGGTCGCCGGCCGCAAGGCGATCATGGGCGCGCTGACGCTCTACCTCGACTTCATCAACCTGTTCAGCTTCCTGCTGTCCTTCCTCGGCAATCGCGAGTAAGCGCGGGAAACTTCCTGGACCATCGGGCGGCCTTCGGGCCGCCCTTTTCATTTGTGCGCAGCCGTTCTACCCGAACCGTGACGCACAGGGTTGGGGCAATGGACGGCATCCTGGTCAGGCGGGCTTCGCAAGACGATCTCAACGCCATCACGGCGATCTATGCCGACGCCGTGTGCAATGGCACGGCCAGCTATGAGCTCGAGCCGCCCTCGCGTGCCGAAATGGGGGCCCGCTTCGCCGCGCTCGCCGAGGAAGGCTTTCCCTATCTGGTCGCGGAGAACGGCCGGGGTATCGTCGGCTACGCCTATGTAGGCCCGTTCCGGCCGCGCCCGGCCTATCGCTTCGTTGTGGAGGATTCCATCTACATCGATCCCACCTCCAAGGGGCGCGGGCTGGGGACGCTGCTGCTATCGCGGCTGATCGAGGCGACGGCCGTGCTCGGCTTCCGCCAGATTGTCGCCGTCATCGGCGACGGCAGTCCGGGTAACCCGTCAGTGCGCCTGCACGAAAAGCTCGGCTTCCGCCAAGCCGGCCGCCTCGAGGGCTCCGGCTACAAGCACGGACGCTGGCTCGACACCGTGTTCATGCAGCTTTCGCTGAATGGGGGCCGCGCGACCCCGCCCGATCCGGATTCCCTGCCCGAGCGACGTTTCGGGCGCCTGGCCTGAAGCCTCAGGTTCCGACCAGTCGCAGCTTCCTGTCGAAGACCGCAAGCACTCGCGCAAGATCCGGTCCGCGCTTGAGGATCGCGCCGTTCTGCCCGACCACGCTGTACATGCCCTGCTTGCGGGCCAGGCGCGGGTCCTTGACGATCTGGTAGAGCGGCATGTCTCGGGCGCGGCGATAGACCGAGAAGACCGCACGATCGCGCAAATGGTCGACCGCGTAGTCGCGCCATTCGTTCGCTGCCACCATGCGGCCATAAAGGCGGAGAAGCTGGTCGAACTCGCGTCGATCGAACGATACGGGCATTTCCGCTCGTTCTCGTCGAACTTCATGCAGCGTGACCAGTATCGTGGATGCGTCCCCATCCTCCGTGCCGCTTCCGCGATCGGTCATTCAGGCTTGCCTTCATTCCGGTTCGGCCACCCGCAAGGGTCGCGCTTTCGAAGCCAAATTGCAAGGCAGAGTTTCCACGAACGCCCCGCCCGGAAATTGACTGATCACACACTATTTCATTACGAAAGGATACGTGATTTGTTGCCACATTCATGCCGTTTTTTATCCGCTTTCACGCCCCAAAGTGGGCCGACCTTGCAGGCGTTGCCTGAGACGGTTCGGTCCGGCGCTCGCCTGTAACCCCCAAGCCCCCCGCCCACGGGTGAGGGTCGGATCGAACCTGTCCTTCCTTCCCCTTGAAGGTACAGCGACCCGGACGCGCAGGCTTAGCCGCGTGTCCGGAACGCGTTAAACGCAATCCCGAAAATCAGAAGGCTCTGGAATTCGATCAGCTTTGCGGCGACGTGCGGCGTGCTGCCCGCAGTTGCGTCGATGACAGGCTCGATCTTGGCCCGTGGATGAATGTCCACGCGGGAGGCCGCATGCGCGCCAGTCTTGGCGCGTCGGACTCGTCGACCCGGGCGGAAGCGAAGGTTTTCGCCATCGTGGCCGAAAGGAAGGAGAGCGTTGCGCCGGGCCGGTCGATGACCGCGATCGGCATCATCATGGCGATGGACCGCCAGCGCTGCCAGCGGTGGAAGTCGCGGAGATTGTCGGCGCCCATGATCCAGACGAAGTCGACACCGGGGTTCCGGGCCTTCACCAGAGCCAACGTGTCGGCCGTGTAGCGCACGCGGTGGCGCGCCTCGAAGGCGGTGACCTTGATGCGCGGACCCGGAGCGACCTTGCGGGAAAGGGCGATCCGCTCGGCCAGCGGGGCGAGCTCCCGCCCGGACTTCAGCGGATTGCCGGGGGTGACGATCCACCAGATCTGGTCAAGAGCCAGCCGACGCAGCGCAATCTCGCAGACCAGGGCGTGCCCGGCGTGCGGGGGATTGAACGAACCGCCGAACAGGCCGACCTGCATGCCCTTTTCGACATGGGGCATGGCGAGGTCGGATGCGCCGAGGCCGTGCGCCGTCATGCGGGCTGTTCGGAGGTGCCGGTTCTGCGGAGTGTCGCGGCCGCCATCAGGGCCGAGTCTGGCCGATTCCGTGGACGCGGTAGTTGAACGAGGTCAACTGCTCGACGCCCACCGGGCCGCGCGCATGCATCTTTCCCGTGGCGATGCCGATCTCTCCGCCGAACCCGAACTCGCCACCGTCGGCGAACTGGGTGGACGCGTTGTGCAGGAGGATCGCAGAATCGATCTCGTTGAAGAAGCGTTCCACGACGGCGGGGTCTTCCGCGATGACCGCCTCGGTATGATGCGATGACCACCGCTCGATATGGTCGATTGCACCGCCAATGCCGTCCACCAGCTTCACGGAGATGATCGCGTCGAGATATTCCGTCGCCCAGTCGGCTTCGGTCGCCGCCTTCGCTTCCGGGTAGAGCGCGCGGACGCCTTCGTCGGCACGGATCTCGCAGCCGGCGTCGGCCAAGGCGTCGAGGATCGGCACGAGATGAGTCGAGGCTGCTGCGCGGTCGACCAGCAGGGTCTCGGCCGAGCCGCAGATCCCGGTACGGCGCATCTTGGCATTGCGCGTGACGGACACTGCCATGTCCAGGTTCGCGGACCGGTCGATGTAGACGTGGCACAGACCCTCGAGATGAGCGAAGACAGGCACGCGGGCTTCCGTCTGGACGCGCTCGACCAGGCTGCGGCCGCCGCGCGGCACGATCACATCCAGATTGCCCGAGAGGCCCTTCAGCATCTCGCCCACGGCGGCGCGGTCGGTCACCGGCACGAGCTGGGCGGCGTCAGCTGGCAGGCCGGCCGCGACGATGCCTTCGACCATGGCGGCATGGATCGCGGCGGACGAATTCAGCGAGTCCGAGCCCCCGCGCAGGATCACCGGGTTGCCCGCCTTCAGGCAGAGCGCCGCGGCGTCGGCCGTGACATTGGGCCGGCTCTCGTAGATGACGCCGATGACGCCGAGAGGGGTGCGCACGCGCTGGATGCGGAGGCCATTCGGGCGGTCCCACTCGGCGATGACGTCGCCCACGGGGTCGCGAAGCTCGGCAATGGTACGGACGCCCTCCGCCGTGGCGCGCAGACGCTCGGGCGTCAGCTTCAGCCGGTCCTTCATGGCGGCGGAGAGACCCGCCTCTTCGGCATTGGCCATGTCGATGGCGTTGGCCTCGAGGATCGCAGCTTCATTGCGCAGGATCGCATCGGCGGCGCCGAGCAGGGCATTGCGCTTGGCATCCGGACGGGCGAGCGCCAGTGGCCGTGCGGCGGCCCGCGCCTTGCGGCCGATCTCGGCCATGATCGCGGCAGTTTCGCCCGTGCGGTCCTGGTGCGTCTTGAGCATTCCGGCTCTCCGAAGTTCGTGATGCGCTTTACACCGACCTTCCCGCAGCGGCAACGGCGCGCCTTCGCCTAAAGCCCCATTGCAATCGCACTTCCCGCTGGCACAATGCCGCCGAAACACGCCTGAGGCGCGTGTCGGGAGGAGCATGGCGGCGGAAGCGACGGCCGGAGACGGCGGCCTCGACACGTTCCCGAAGTATCTTCTGCTGAACGCGCGGCGCTTCGGCGACCTGCCGGCCATGCGCCACAAGGATCTGGGAATCTGGCAGAGCTGGACCTGGGCCCAGCAGCTCGAGGAAATCCGCCGCTTCGCCCTGGGCCTGACATCGCTCGGCTTGCGTGAAGGTGACCGGGTCGCCATCATCGGCAGCAACCGTCCGCGGCTTTACTGGGCAGTCACAGCCGCGCAGTCCCTGGGAGCGGTGCCCGTTCCAGTCTATGCCGATGCCGTGCCGGACGAGATGGCCTACGTCCTCGACCATGCCGGCGTGCGCCTTGCGGTGGTCCAGGATCAGGAGCAGGTGGACAAGATCCTTGGTCAACGCCACCGTATTCCTCGCCTCGAGCTGGTCATCTACGACGAGCCGCGCGGCCTTGCGGATTACAAGGAGTCGATGATCCGGGACTTTGCCGAGGTTCAGGCCTCAGGCGAGGCCGCGCTGGCCGCCGATCCGACGTTAGCCGGACGCTGGGAGGAGGGTATCCGCGCCGGCTCGGCCGAGGCGATCTCGGTCATGCTCTATACGTCGGGAACGACTGGACGCTCCAAGGGCGTCATGATCCCGGCTGCGGGCGCGGTTCAGGCCGCGCGCGACACGGTCGCCTTCGATCGGCTGACCGAGCGGGACAGCGTCCTCGCCTACCTGCCGCTGGCCTGGGTCGGCGACCACTATCTCAACTATGCGCAGGGCATGGTCGCGGGCTTCTGCGTGAACTGCCCGGAAAGCAGCGACACGGTCGCCAACGACCTGCGCGAGATTGCGCCGGCCTTCTATTTCGCGCCGCCACGCGTCTTCGAACAGCTGCTCACGCGGGTGACGATCCGCATGGAGGACGCAGGGCGCTTCAAGCGCTGGCTCTACCGTCGCTACATCGACGTGGCGCGACGGCATGGCGAGGCGATCCTGGAAGGCCGGCCGGTGCGGCTGATGGCTCGGCTCGATTACGCGCTCGGGCACTTCCTGATCTATGCGCCGCTACTCAACGTGCTGGGCCTGTCGAACATCCGCGTTGCCTACACGGCCGGCGAGGCGATCGGGCAGGACCTGTTCTCGTTCTTCCGGTCCCTCGGCATCAACCTGAAGCAGCTCTACGGCCAGACCGAGGCGTTCCTCTACGTGACGTGCCAGCAGGACGGGGCGGTGCGCGCCGACGCTGTCGGTCCCGCCGCACCCGGCGTCCAGCTCAGGCTGTCGGAGACCGGCGAGGTGCAGTTCCGCTCGCCCGGCCAGTTCGCGGGCTATTTCGAGCAGCCCGAGGCAAGTGCCGCGGCCATGACCGAGGACGGCTACGTGAAGACCGGCGATGCGGGCTTCTTCGACTCTGGCGGGCAGCTCCGCATCGTCGATCGCGCGAAGGATGTCGGGCGGCTCAACGACGGTTCGCTTTTTGCGCCGAAATACATCGAGAACATGCTGAAGTTCTTCCCCAACATCAAGGAATCGGTGGCCTTCGGCGACCAGCGGGACTTCGTCACCGCGTTCCTCAACATCGACCTCACGGCGGTCGGCAATTGGGCCGAGCGCAACGCCATCGCCTACGCCTCGTACCAGGAACTCGCCGGGCATCCGAAGGTCTACGAGATGCTCGCTGCGCATGTGCGCGAGACCAACCGGCGGCTTGCGAGCGAGCCGATGATGGCCGGGGCACAGATCCGCCGCTTCCTCGTCCTGCACAAGGAGCTCGACCCGGATGACGGCGAGCTGACGCGCACCCAGAAGGTGCGGCGCGCCTTCGTGGCCGAGCGTTACGCGCCGCTGGTCGAGGCCCTCTACAATGATTCGACGGAGCAATTCATCGAGACCGAGGTGACCTACGAGGACGGCCGGCGCGGCCGCATCGCCGCGACCGTGCGGATCGCCGATGTCGAGGCCGTGCCCGCGCAGGCGGTGGCTGCATGAACGCGCTGGTGCGCGCAGAAGTGGCGGCCGGCGACACGCTCATGGAGGTGCGCAACGTCTCGCTTTCGTTCGGCGGCGTGAAGGCGATCACCGACATTTCCTTCGACATCCGGCGCGGCGAGATCCGCGCAATCATCGGCCCGAACGGCGCCGGCAAGACGTCGATGCTGAACGTCATCAACGGCTTCTACACGCCGCAGCAGGGCACGATCATCTTTGACGGAAAGGCGCGGCGCGCGATGCGGCCGCACCACGCCGTGCGCCAGGGGATCGCCCGCACCTTCCAGAACGTCGCGCTTTTCAAGGGCATGTCCACGCTCGACAACATCATGACCGGCCGGGCCGTGAAGATGCGACGCAACCTGTTCTGGCAGATGCTGTGGCAGGGCCCGGCGCTGGCCGAAGAGATCGAGCACCGGCGGGTGGTCGAGGAAATCATCGATTTCCTGGAGATCCAGCACATCCGCCGAACGCCGGTGGGCAAGCTGCCATATGGCCTCCAGAAGCGCGTCGAACTCGGCCGTGCGCTGGCCATGGAGCCGTCACTGCTCCTGCTCGACGAGCCGATGGCGGGCATGAACCTCGAGGAGAAGGAGGACATGAGCCGCTTCATCCTCGACGTGAACCGCCAGCGCGGCACGACGATCGCGCTGATCGAGCACGACATGGGGGTGGTCATGGACCTTTCGGACCGGGTCGTCGTGCTCGACTACGGCAAGAAGATCGCGGACGGTGTGCCGGATGCGGTCAAGACCGATCCCGCCGTCATCAACGCCTATCTCGGCGTCCCGCATTGAGAGGACCTGCCAATGGAACTGACCGCGATAACCATCACTCCCCTCGTCTCGCTGATCGCCGGCGTGCTGATCCTGATCGTGCCGCGCCTGCTCAACTACATCGTCGCGATCTACCTGATTATCGTCGGGCTGGTCGGACTGTTCCCGCAGCTTCCCGGCTGAGACGTCGCATCGTGAGCATGCGTCCGATACCCACCGTTCGTGACCGCTTCCCCGACGCCGACGAGGCCGGCGTGCGCGTCCGCCAGGCGACGCTGCTGTCGGACAACTGGTATCACCTCTTCAGGTACGAATTCGACCTGCGCCTGCCGGACGGCTCATGGCAGGCTCAGGTCCGCGAGGCCTACGACCGGGGAAATGGCGCGACGGTGCTGCTGTTCAACCGGGAGCGCAGGACCGTCATCCTGACGCGCCAGTTCCGGCTCCCGGCCTATCTCGGCGGCCATCCCGACGGTTGGCTGCTCGAAACGGCAGCGGGTTTGCTGGATGCGGATGACCCGGAACCGGCCATCCGGCGCGAAGCCATGGAGGAGACGGGTTACCGGATCGAGCGCCTCACGCCGGTCTTTGACCTCTTCACGAGCCCGGGCTCGGTTACCGAGCGCCTGCACTTCTTCATCGGCGAGTACGACCCGTCCGACCGACCCGGCGAGGGCGGCGGGGCGGACGGCGAGAACGAGAACATCGAGGTCGTCGAGATCGACTTTGACGAGGCACTGCGGATGGTTCGCGACGGCCGGATTGTCGACGCCAAGACGGTGCTCCTCCTCTACCACGCCCGCATCGAGGGGGTGCTATGAAGCTTCTCGAGGACCTGCTGTTGAAACCCTTCGCGGACATGGCGGGAGCCCCCGACTTCCTCATCCAGGTGCTGTGGGAAGGGCTGGTGGCAGGCGTCCTCTATGCGCTGATCGCGCTGGGATTCGTGCTGATCTACAAGTCGTCGCGGGTCTTCAACTTCGCCCAGGGCATCATGGTGGTGTTCGCGGCGCTGACCCTCGTTGGCCTGCACGAGCGGGGCGTGCCGCCGTGGCTCGCAGTGCCGCTGACGCTGGCGGTGATGTTCGTGCTGGCGGTGGCCATCGAGCGGGTCGTGCTCAGGCCGTTGGTCAACCAGCCGGACATCATCCTGTTCATGGCAACCATCGGCATCACGCTCTTCCTCGTCGGCTTCGGAGAGATCGTCTTCGGGGGCGAGAACAAGGTGATGATCACTGAGGAGCTGGGCATACCCACCGGCAGCTTCACCTTCGAGCCGTTCGGCGGCTTCGTCTCAATAGAGCAGAAGGACCTGGTGGCCGTGGTGGGCGCCGCCCTGCTGGTGGCGCTGCTGGTGGTGTTCCTCAACCGCTCGCGGATCGGCCGTGCGATCCGGGCGCTCGGCGACGACCATCAGGCCGCATTGTCAGTCGGCATCTCGCTGTCGGTGATCTGGGTGGTGGTCTGGTTCATCGCCGGCATCATTGCACTCGCGACCGGCATCGTCTGGGGCGCGCGCGCCGGCGTGTCCTTCGCGCTCGAGGTTATCGCCTACAAGGCGCTGCCGGTGCTGATGCTGGGCGGGCTGGAATCGGTCAGCGGCGCCATCGTTGCGGGCATCGCCATCGGCGTGCTCGAAAAGCTGTTCGAGATCTACTGGGGCCAGCCGCTGTTCGGCGGCGGCACCGAAACCTGGTTCGCCTTCGTGCTGGCGCTCGTCGTGCTGTTGTTCCGCCCGCAGGGCCTGTTCGGCGAAAAGATCATCGAGAGGGTGTGATGAGCAAACGCGCACCGAAAATGGTCATTCCCCGGAGGGCTGCAGGCTGATGCTCTACCGCACGGCCGGCCAGTTCAAGACCAGCTATCGCGCCGACCATGCGCTGTTCCCGGTGCGGCAGGATGCCTGGCTGCTCGGGGCGATCCTGGTGCTGGCGCTGTTCGTATTCCCGTTGACCGCCAACGAGTTCGTGTTCCGGGCGCTGCTGATCCCGGTGCTGATCTACGCGCTGGCCGCGCTCGGCCTCAACATCCTCACGGGCTATGCCGGCCAGCTTTCGCTCGGCACCGGCGCCTTCATGGGCGTTGGCGCCTATGCCTGCTACAAGCTGACGACGATCTTCCCGGACCTCAACCTGATCGTGGCGATCGCGCTGTCGGGCTTCGTGTCGGCCGCCGTCGGCATCGTGTTCGGTCTGCCGTCGCTGCGCATCAAGGGCTTCTATCTCGCCATCGCCACGCTCGCGGCCCAGTTCTTCCTGGTCTGGCTGTTCGACAAGTGGACCTGGCTTTACAACGACAATGCCTCGGGCGCGATCCAGGTGCCGACCGTCGCAATGTTCGGCGTGCCCATCGCCGGCCCGAACGCCACGGCGATCGTCCAGTACTATGTGGTGCTGGCGATCGTGGGCGCGATCACCTTCTTCTGCATCAACATTACCCGCGGGCGCATCGGCCGCGAGTGGAAGGCGGTGCGCGACATGGACATCGCGGCCGAGCTGGTGGGCATCAACCTCATGAAGTCGAAGCTCTCCGCCTTCGCCGTGTCGTCCTACGTCGTCGGCGTGGCGGGCGCGCTGTTCGTGTTCCTGTGGCGCGGTGCGGCCGAGCCCACCGCCTTTGACATTCCGCTGTCGTTCCGGGTGTTGTTCATTGCCATCATTGGCGGGCTGGGCTCGATCCTCGGCAACTTTCTCGGGGCCGTCCTGATCGTCGCGCTACCGGTTGTGATCAGCGCCTTGCCGGCTTCATTCGGCCTGCCGATCGCATCGGCGACGGTCGAGCATCTGAACACCATGACCATCGGCGCGCTGATCATCCTGTTCCTGATCGTCGAGCCGCACGGGCTGGCGCGTTTCTGGACTACCATTCGGGAAAAGCTGATCATGTGGCCCTTCCCGCACTAGCGGGGGTGGGGCGGCTCGCAGGTTCCGGGGAAAGAGAACGAGGAGGAGGAACTGATGAGACTGTTCGGAAGGATGATGCTCGCGGCCGCCGGCATCGGGCTTGCGCTGGCGACGACTGCCCATGCCGAGGATTCGATCACCGTCACCAACCTGTCCTACCGGACCGGCCCCTTCGCGGCGACGGGTACGCCGGTCATGAATGGCCAGCGCGACTACATCACCATGCTCAACCTGCGCGACGGCGGGGTGAACGGGGTGAAGATCAACTACGAGGAGTGCGAGACCGGCTACAATACCGAGAAGGGCGCGGAGTGCTACGAGAAGACCAAGGCGTCCAGCATCGTCACCCAGCCCTGGTCGACGGGCATCACGCTGCAGGTTCTGCCGAAGTCGAACGTCGACAAGGTGCCGATCCTGGCACCGGGCTACGGCTTCTCGCCGATGGCGGACGGCAGGGTCTTCACCTGGGCCTTCAATCCGCCGGCGACCTACTGGGACGGCGCCTCGATGATCCTGAAGGCGATCTCCGAGGGCAATCTCGACAACCTCAAGGGCAAGAAGATCGTCCTGCTGCACCTCGACGCGCCCTATGGCAAGGAGCCGATCCCGCTGCTGCACATGTATGCCGAGAAGCATGGCTTCACCCTGCTGCCGATTCCCGTCGGGGTGAAGGAGATGCAGAACCAGTCGGCACAGTGGCTGCAGATCCGCCGCGAACGGCCGGATTTCGTGCTGATGTGGGGCTGGGGCGCGATGAATGCCGGCGCGCTCACCGAGGCGGTGAAGACCAAGTTCCCGATGGACAAGTTCATTGGCATCTGGTGGTCGGGCAGCGACGCGGACCTGAAGGCGGTCGGCGAGGCGGCGAAGGGCTACCGGTCGATCTCCTGGAGCTTCCCGGTGTCCGATTCCCAGACGATGAAGGACATCAAGCAGCTCGTCGTCGATGCCGGCAATTCGCTGCTGCCGCCCAACGAGTTCGACTACGTCTTCTACCAGCGCGGCGTGGTGATCTCGATGTTCGTCGTCGAGGGCATCAAGGCGGCGCAGAAGCACTTCGACACCAAGGTCGTGAATGCCGAGCAGCTCCGCTGGGGGCTGGAGAATCTCAATCTCGACGAAAAGCACCTCGCCTCGATCGGCATGGAAGGCATGGTGCCGCCGTTCTCGACCTCCTGCACCAACCACGCCGGCCATTCGGGCGCCTGGATGCTGCAATGGGATGGCTCGAAGTTCGTCAAGGCATCCGAGCTTCTCAAGGCGGATGAAGACATGATCGCGCCGCTGGCTGACGCGGAGGCCAAGAAATACGCCGAAGCCAATGCGCCCTGGCCGCTGAACCCGGGGTGTGGGGGCTGAGATTGACGCTCCTCGGCCCGCTTGCGGGGGGAGGATGCCGGCAGGCAGTGAGGGGTAGCGCCAACCTTGGCAAGGAAGGCTCCTGCCTCTCATCCGGCTCGTCGGGCCACCTTTTCCCCGTGAACGGGGAAGGAGCAGCCGCAACTTAAACGGACTACTGGAAAGAGATTGCCGATTTGGACACCAGCGCGCTCTCCCCCATCACCGACCGCCTTCGGACGCTTTGCCTCGGCCTGCCCGAGGCGCAGGAGAGGGAGGCATGGGGAGACGCGACCTTCAGGGTCCGCGACAAGATCTTCGCAATGGTGAAGTCTGGCGACGGTCGCGTATCGGTGTGGTGCAAGGCGCCTCCGGGGAGTCAGCAGGTGCTGGTCGCCGCCGACCCCGACCTCTTCTTCGTGCCGCCTTATGTCGGCCCGAAGGGTTGGGTCGGAATGCGTCTCGACACCAGCCCGGGCTGGGACGAGGTCGCGAAGCTGGTGCGGCGAAGCTACGGCCTCGTCGCGCCGAAACGGCTTGCGGCTCGACTTGCCACGGGCGGCGATGCGCCATGAGGGACGTTGCCGCCATGCCGGACACGTCCGGCACGATCCTGTCGGTGAACAACATCGAGGTGATCTACGACCACGTCATCCTCGTGCTGAAGGGCGTGTCGCTGGACGTGCCCCGCGGCGGCATCACGGCGCTGCTCGGTGCCAACGGTGCCGGCAAGACAACGACGCTGAAGGCGATCTCGAACCTCCTGCGCGCCGAGCGCGGCGAGGTCACCAAGGGCTCGATCGTTTTCGAGGGTGAAGAGGTGCAGAAGCGCTCGCCCAACGATCTCGTGCGGCGCGGCTGCATCCAGGTGATGGAGGGACGGCACTGCTTTGGTCACCTGACCGTCGAGGACAATCTGCTGACGGGCGCCTTCACACGGCGCGACGGCACCGCGGCTATCCGGCGGGACCTTGATCTCGTCTATTCCTATTTCCCGCGCCTCAAGGTGCGGCGCGCGAGCCAGGCCGGCTACACGTCCGGCGGGGAGCAGCAGATGACGGCGATAGGGCGCGCTCTGATGAGCCGTCCGAAGATGATCCTGCTCGATGAGCCCTCGATGGGCCTGGCGCCGCAGCTCGTGGAGGAGATCTTCGAGATCGTCCGCAAACTCAACGAGGAGCAGGGCGTCTCCTTCCTGCTCGCCGAGCAGAATGCCAACGTCGCACTGCGTTTCGCCAAGTATGGCTACATCCTCGAATCGGGCCGTGTCGTGCTGGACGGGCCGGCCAGCGCGCTGCGCGAGAACGAGGACGTGAAGGAGTTCTACCTCGGTGTCGGCGGCGATGGCCGCAGGTCGTTTCGAGACGTCAAGCACTACAAGCGGCGCAAGCGCTGGCTCTCCTGACAGAGGCAAACGGCGTCGCGCCGATGCCAGGGCAGACGCATGCCGGGACGGGTCGGCGGACGTTCCCGATCCGAGGCAAGCGATTTGCTCGAAACGCGAAAATCCCGGCTTGCGCGACCGGTGCTAATCGGCCACATGGGCCCAACTTCACGCGCAGGCTGCCGCGACGATCCTGCCATTGCCCGGGTCACGCGTTTTCGCTATGTGCGAAACCTGAAAAATTCGGAGGTTTCTCATGGCCGATCATACCCCCGCGGGGCCGCTCGAAACGGGCGCCAAAATGGACTATGCGGAGCATGAGAAGACGTACGGGCTGTTCCTCAAGCTGTCGAAATATATCGTGCTGATCTGCGCGGCGCTTCTCGTCGCCATGGCGTTCGGGTTCTTCGTCAGCAGCGCCGGGTTCTTCTCGTCCCTGATCGTGTTCGTCTTGGTCCTGGCGGTCGGCGGCTACCTGCTGCGCGACATCCCCACGCACATCACCTGATCGAACCGTCCCTTTCAGACGATTTGGTTCCGCGGCCGTACATTCCGGCTGCGCGGGCAGATGCAACGTTCCAACCGGAGGGATAGAGGCGGTGGGACAGGTCATATTCATACCCCGGGAAGTCGACGCGGAAGAGGCGCGCGTCGCGGCTTCGCCGGAAACGGCAAAGCGGCTGGCGGGACTTGGCTTCGACGTCGTCGTCGAGGCGGGGGCAGGCCTCGACTCGCGCATTGTCGATGCGGATTTCGCGGCTGCGGGCGCCACCATCGGCACGAGCGCCGATGCGGGTCGTGCCGATGTCATCCTGAAGGTGCGCAGGCCGACGGCGGCCGAGCTGAAAACCTACAAGTCCGGCGCTGCGGTGCTGGCCATCATGGATCCCTACGGCAACGATGCCGCTCTCGCGGCCATGGCGCGCGCCGGCATAACCGGCTTCGCGATGGAACTCATGCCGCGCATCACGCGCGCGCAGGTCATGGACGTGCTTTCCTCGCAGGCCAATCTTGCAGGCTATCAGGCCGTCATCGAGGCGGCCGCCGCCTATGATCGCGCGCTGCCGATGATGATGACGGCGGCCGGCACCGTGCCTGCGGCGAAGATCTTCGTCATGGGCGCCGGCGTGGCAGGCCTTCAGGCGATCGCGACGGCCCGCCGTCTCGGCGCGGTGGTGACCGCGACCGACGTGCGCCCGGCCGCCAAGGAGCAGGTGGCGTCACTGGGCGCGAAGTTCATCGCCGTCGAGGACGAGGAATTCAAGGCCGCGGAGACGGCGGGCGGCTACGCCAAGGAGATGTCCAAGGAGTACCAAGCCAAGCAGGCCGCGCTGGTCGCCGATCACATCGCCAAGCAGGATATCGTTATCACGACGGCATTGATTCCGGGCAGGCCGGCGCCGAAGCTGGTCTCGGCAGCCATGGTCGAGTCGATGCGGCCGGGCTCGGTGCTGGTCGATCTTGCGGTGGAGCGCGGCGGCAATGTCGAGGGCGCGGTTCCGGGCGAGGTGGTGACCACCGGCAATGGCGTGAAAATCATCGGCTACCTGAACATGCCGGGGCGCGTCGCAGCGTCGGCGTCGCTGCTGTACGCCAAGAACCTCTTTGCGTTCATCGAGACGATGGTCGACAAGGCCTCGAAGCAGCTCGCCATCAATCGCGACGATGAACTCGTGAAAGCCACCATGCTGACCGATGGCGGCAAGGTGGTGCATCCGAACTTCGTGGCGGCGCAGGCTCTCGTGGATGCGCCCGCGGCACCTGAAGCATCGGAGCCCGAGGCTCAGGCGGCGGCCACCAGGAAGCCGCGCAGCCGGGCGACGGCCAGCAAGGGGGGAGAGGAATAATGGCACAGTCTGCCCTAGAGCAGGCGCTCGATCAGCTCGACAAGGCCAGCGATGCGGTGCGCAGCGCCGTTCAGGATCTCGCTGTCGCTCCCGGCGCAGAGGCTGCCGGGGACATCGCGCACGCGCTTTCCGGTGGCGTGGTCGATCCCTTCGTCTTCCGCTTTGCGATCTTCGTGCTGGCGATCTTTGTCGGCTACTATGTGGTCTGGTCAGTGACGCCGGCCTTGCATACGCCGCTGATGGCCGTCACCAACGCGATCTCCTCTGTGATCGTTGTTGGCGCGCTGCTGGCCGTCGGCATCGCAGCCTCCGGACTGGCGACGGGCTTCGGTTTCGTCGCCCTCGTGCTGGTCTCGGTCAACATCTTCGGCGGCTTCCTGGTCACACAGCGCATGCTTGCCATGTACAAGAAGAAGGAGAAGTGACGTGAGCGTTAACGTCGCCTCTTTCCTCTACCTCGTCAGCGGCATCCTGTTCATCCTGGCGCTGAGGGGCCTGTCGCATCCGACCACCAGCCGGCAGGGCAACCTCTACGGCATGGTCGGCATGGCGATCGCCATCGTCACGACGCTTGCCCTGGCGGTTCCTTCGTCGGCCGGCTTCGTCCTGATCATCCTCGGCCTCGCGATCGGCGGCGGCGTCGGCGCCTATATTGCGCGCAAGATCCCCATGACCGCGATGCCGCAACTGGTGGCTGCGTTCCACAGCCTGGTCGGCCTCGCTGCCGTGATGGTTGCGGCCGCCGCGATTTATGCCCCGGAAAGCTTCGGTATCGGCACGGCGGGTCACATCCACGGACAAGCTCTGGTGGAGATGGCCCTCGGCGTCGCGATCGGCGCCATTACCTTCACGGGTTCGGTGATCGCCTTCCTGAAGCTCGACGGTCGCATGTCGGGCAAGCCGATCATGTTGCCGGCGCGGCATCTCATCAACATCGTGCTCGGACTGGCGCTGGTCGTGCTGATCGTCCTGCTGGTGACGACCGAGAGCAAGGCGGTGTTCTGGCTCATCGTCATCGCCTCGCTGGTGCTCGGCGTACTGCTGATCATCCCGATCGGCGGCGCGGACATGCCGGTGGTCGTGTCGATGCTCAACTCCTATTCGGGTTGGGCGGCCGCGGCGCTCGGCTTCACGCTGGGCAACCTCGCGCTGATCATCACCGGTGCTCTGGTCGGCTCTTCCGGTGCGATCCTGTCGTACATCATGTGCAAGGGCATGAACCGGAGCTTCATCTCGGTCATCCTCGGCGGCTTCGGCGGAGAGACCGCGGCTGCAGCCAGCGATGGAATCGAGCGCACGGTAAAGCAGGGCTCGGCAGATGATGCGGCCTACCTGATGATGAACGCCTCGAAGGTCATCATCGTGCCCGGCTACGGCATGGCGGTGGCGCAGGCGCAGCACGCTCTGCGCGAGATGGCCGACAAGCTGAAGGCCAACGGCGTCGAGGTGAAGTACGCAATTCATCCGGTCGCGGGCCGCATGCCGGGCCACATGAACGTGCTGCTCGCCGAGGCCAACGTGCCCTATGACGAGGTGTTCGAGTTGGAGGACATCAACTCCGAGTTCGCGCAGGCCGACGTGGCCTACGTCATCGGCGCCAACGACGTCACGAACCCGTCGGCGCGCGACGACAAATCCTCGCCCATCTACGGCATGCCGATTCTCGACGTGGACAAGGCGCGTACCTGCCTGTTCGTGAAGCGCTCGCTCGGCTCCGGCTATGCCGGCATCGACAACACGCTGTTCTACAAGGACGGCACGATGATGCTCCTCGGCGACGCCAAGAAGATGACCGAGGAAATCGTCAAGGCGATGGATCACTGACGCTCCGCGAATCAGCAAAAAAGCCCCGCTCGACAGCGGGGCTTTTTTCTTTCCGGCAGAGGCGGTGGGCTCGGAGATTGAGGGAGACCAAGCGTTGCGGCGTCCCTTGGGTGCCGTTGGGCGCGGATGGCGGGCGGAAGTTGTCCGGGCGCCAGCCTCCGACGTCTGGGAAATCCCCACTAATTTCGCCCGACTTTGTCCAACGTGCGACAATCTGACAGAAGGCTGGAACGCCAACGTGTTGCGGTGAAGGTATGCGTGTGCTAGACGGCGGGCGGCTGTCTGCGGGGGGGATGCGCCAAGCGCCCGCATTCTGCCAACAAAACGCAGCAAGGTCAAAGATTTAGCCAGGGTCCCGGAGACTCGCGCCGACAATCTTGCGGCCTTCCAGGCAAGAGAAAAGACGCTAAGTGGCCAAGTCCAGTTCGCCAGTCTCAGGGGTTGCCGACCGCTACGCCGCTTCCCTGCACGAGCTCGCCGCAGAGGCGGGCAAGGTTGCGCAGGTCGAAGCTGAGTTGCAGCGCTTCGAACTCCTGATCGAGGAGAGCGCCGATCTCGACAGGCTGATCCGCAGCCCCGTCTTTTCGGCCGATGATCAGTTTAAGGCGATATCCGCCATCGTGGATACCGCTGCCATCGATGGCCTTGTCGCCAATTTCCTCAAGGTGGTCGCAAGGAACCGCCGCCTTTTCGCCGTTCCGGCGATGATCAAGGCGTTCCGTCGTATTGCTGCCGAGGCCCGTGGTGAGCTGTCCGCCGAAGTGACGTCGGCGCACGCCCTTACGGTCGCGCAGGAGAAGGAGTTGCGCGCAACGCTCAAGAGCGTTGTGGGCAAGGATGTCTCCGTTTCCGTTTCGGTTGACCCGTCCCTGCTCGGCGGGCTCGTGGTGCGGCTCGGTTCGCGCCAGATCGACACATCGCTCCGCACGAAACTCAATTCGCTCAAGCTCGCACTGAAAGAGGTCGGCTGATATGGACATCCGCGCCGCGGAAATCTCCGCAATCCTCAAGGACCAGATCAAGAATTTCGGCAAGGAAGCCGAGGTCTCCGAGGTCGGCCAGGTGCTGTCCGTCGGCGACGGTATCGCCCGCGTCTACGGTCTGGACAAGGTCCAGGCCGGCGAGATGGTCGAGTTCCCGGGCGGCATCCGCGGTATGGCGCTGAACCTCGAAGCCGACAATGTCGGTGTCGTTATCTTCGGTAACGACCGCGACATCAAGGAGGGCGACACCGTCAAGCGCACCGGCGCGATCGTTGAGGTGCCGGTCGGCGAGGGCCTGCTTGGCCGCGTCGTCGACGCTCTGGGCAACCCGATCGACGGCAAGGGCCCGATCGTCGCCACCGAGCGTCGCCGCGTCGACGTCAAGGCGCCGGGCATCATTCCGCGCAAGTCGGTGCATGAGCCGATGTCGACCGGCCTCAAGGCCATCGACGCCCTGATCCCGATCGGTCGCGGCCAGCGCGAGCTCGTCATCGGTGACCGCCAGACCGGCAAGACCGCGATCATCCTGGACACGATCCTGAACCAGAAGCCGATCCACGTTTCCGGTCCGGATAAGGAAAAGCTCTACTGCGTCTACGTCGCCGTCGGTCAGAAGCGTTCGACCGTCGCGCAGTTCGTGAAGGTGCTCGAGGAGCGCGGCGCGCTCGAATACTCGATCATCGTCGCTGCGACGGCGTCCGACCCGGCCCCGATGCAGTTCCTTGCCCCGTTCGCCGGCTGTGCGATGGGCGAGTTCTTCCGCGATAACGGCCGCCATGCGCTGATTGCCTATGACGACCTTTCGAAGCAGGCCGTCGCCTACCGTCAGATGTCGCTGCTGCTGCGCCGCCCGCCGGGGCGTGAGGCCTATCCTGGCGACGTGTTCTACCTGCACTCGCGCCTGCTGGAGCGCGCGGCGAAGATGAACGACGAGATGGGCGCCGGCTCGCTGACCGCCCTCCCGGTCATCGAGACGCAGGCGAACGACGTGTCGGCCTACATCCCGACCAACGTGATCTCGATC
>Ga0182742_1000568_pt1 | contig 56475 bp, 52 predicted proteins | sample eDN5th37CBELigMG_FD_128880 | JGI IMG/M metagenome (GOLD analysis project Ga0182742, IMG submission 128880) | Enriched Miracle-Growth compost microbial communities from Emeryville, California, USA - eDNA 5th pass 37_C BE-Lig MG (version 2)... ...
CCATCCTCGACGTGGCGCCGGGAGCGCGGGGCGTGTTGTTCGACCTGCCCGACGTCGTCGCGGAGGCGCCCGCGCTGCTCCGGCAACTCGGGGTCGGCGGGCGGGTCGACATCGTGGGCGGATCGTTCTTCGACAGCGCACCCGAAGGCGACGTGTACGTCCTCAAACACGTCATCCACGACTGGGGCGACGACGACGCCGTGTCGATCCTGCGCAACATCCGGTCGGCGGCGCCCGGTGACGCGGTGATCCTGTTGGCGGAGATCGTGATTCCGCAGCATCATCGCGAAAACCTCGGCAAGCTCCTCGATCTGGAGATGCTGATCGGGGGTGAAGCCCGCGAACGCACCGCCGAGCAGTACCGGCGTCTGCTGGACCGTGCGGGGCTGCGGATGACCCGGATCCTGCCGACCGCGGGACCGCACAGTCTCATCGAGGCGCGCTCGGCGTGAGCGGACTCGAAGCGACTCAGTAGTCGGAGGCCACCTGCTGCTCGGCGGTGCCGAGCAGCGCACGTGATCCCGAGACACCCAGCCGCGTCGCACCTGCGGCGATCATGGCCTTCGCCGTCTCGAGCGTTCGCACGCCACCGGATGCCTTCACTTCGAGGCCGGCATCTCTGACGGTGCGGGCCATGAGTTCCACGGCGTGAACCGTTGCGCCGCCGGCCGGATGGAACCCGGTTGACGTCTTGACGAAGTCGGCGCGCGCCTCGACAGCCGCACTGCACACCGCGACGATCTCGGCATCGGTCAGGGCGGCCGATTCGATGATCACCTTCAGCACCGTCGGGGCCGGTGCGGCCGCACGCACCGCGGCGATGTCGGCCTGGACCCTGTCGAAAGCTCCCTCTTTGGCGGCGCCGACGTCGATCACCATGTCGATCTCGTCGGCGCCGTGCCGCACGGCGTCGGCGGCCTCGGCGGCTTTGACCGCCGAGCTGTGCTTGCCGCTCGGAAAACCGCACACCGCAGCAACTTTCAGAGTCTGCCCGCGGGGGACCTCGACCGGCAGCATCGACGGGGACACACACACCGAGTACGTGCCCAGTTCCAGGGCCTCGGCGACGAGTGCGTCGACATCGGCTGTTGTGGCCTCGGGTTTCAGCAGGGTGTGGTCGATCACGGCCGCGATCTCGGCAGCGCTCGGATCAGTCGTCGTCACGATTCGTGTCCTTCGGTTCGGTTTTCAGGATGTCTTGGCTTGGCGGTCGAGGACGTAGTTCATGATCAGAGCCGCGACCAGGATGAGTCCCGTCACCAGCATCTGGAAGAACGAACTCAGACCCAGCAGGTTGAACAGGTTGCGCAGCACCGACAGCAGCAGCACGGCGATGAATGTGCCCATGACGCCGCCCTTTCCGCCGAACAGGCTGGTGCCGCCCAGTACCACCGCGGCGATCGCATCGAGCTCCAGACCCGTGTTGGCGGTGGGCTGGCCGATGGTGAGCCGTGCGGTCAGCAACACCCCGGTGAGCGCGGCCAACCCGCTGCAGATGACATACGCCGCGGTGGTGATGCGCTGCACCGGCAGCCCGGACAGACGTGCCGCCTTGGCGTTGCTGCCGACGGCGTAGACGTGTTCACCGAACGTCGTCCGGCGCAGAACCAGACCCACGATCACGGTGGTGAGCACGAAGATCAGGCCCACGACGGGAATTCCTGCCACGGATCCGGCGCCCAAGAACCGCAGGCCGATCGGGATCTCGGCCGTCGTGGGTGTGCCGTTGGTGGTCAGGAACGTCAGCCCGCGGATGCTCTGCATCCCGGCCAGCGTCACCATGAACGCCGGCAGGGCCAGATACGCGCTCAAACCGCCCATGATCCCGCCGAGGACCAGCCCGCTCATGATCGCGACCACCATGGCCAGCGGCCACGCGATGCCCATTCCGATGAGGATCGCGACCAGCATTCCCGACAGCGCCGCGACGCTTCCGACCGACAGGTCGATGCCCGAGGTCAGGATGACGACGGTCATCCCGATCGCCACGATGCCCGTCAGGCTGGACTGCTGAAGCAGATTCGCCAGGTTCTGCGAGGTGAGGAACTGCGGCGCCGTGACGGACGCGACGGCGAACAGCGCGATGAAGATGAACAGCAGATTGAACCGCACGATGATGTTCTGGCGCCGGGTACGTCCGGAACCGGTTGCGGTGGATGTGGAGGACGTCTCCTCGATGAGGTCAGTCATTGTCGTGCCTTCCTGTGACGACGCAGCGGGCGATGTCCGTGGCTGATGTGGTTCTGGGGTCGAACGCGGCGATGTTTCTTCCCTCGTGCATGACCCAGATCAGATCGCAGTTCTCGGTGAGCTCACTCAACTCGCTGGAGGCCATCAACACGCCGACACCGGAATCCGCCAGCGCCTGAACCTGTTCGAACAGATCACCTTTGGCGCCGATGTCCAACCCCCGGGTCGGCTCGTCGAGGAGCAGGAGATCGATTCCGCGTGCCATCCATTTGGCGAGCACGACTTTCTGCTGGTTGCCGCCCGAGAGCTGACCGACCGGCTGATCGAGGCCGGCGAACTTGACGCCGAGGCGTCGCAGCGCCGGCATGCAGAGTTGCTCGGCTGCTTTCATCGGGTTGACGCGCAACGGGCGCAGTGCCGCGATTCCGGCGTTACGCAGGATCGACTGCTCCAGGAACAGACCTTGACTCTTGCGGTCCTCGGGTACCAGGCCGATGCCGGCAGCGACCGCGCCGCGTGGCGTCAGCCGGTCGAGTCGCACACCGTTGAGCGTGAGATCCAGGGTGGCTGTGCGGTCACCGAACAGAGTCGCCAGCAGCGTCGATCTGCCCGCGCCTCCCAGCCCCGCCAGCCCGACGATCTCTCCCCGCCCGACGCTGATGTCCGAGACGTCCAGAACCCCGGGAATCGTGGCGCGACGAACCTTCAGAAGCTCGGTCCTCGCGCCGTCCGGACCGGATCGCCGTGGCGGCAGCGCTTGCAGGCCGCGGCCGATCATCGCTTCGACCAGTTCGTCTTTCGTCACGCTCGCGATGTCGAACACGCCGACGGTCGCGCCGTCACGCATGACGGTGGCCCGATCGCCGATCTCCTTCACCTCATCGAGTCGGTGCGATATGTAGATCACCGACTTGCCTGCCGAGGTGAGCTCGCGGATGACGCGGAACACCGCGGCGAGATCGTGATCGGTGAGGGCGGCACTCGGCTCGTCCATGATGACGACGCGGGCATCGGTGGTGAGCGCCTTGGCGATCGCGGTGAGTTGCTGATCGGCCACGGACAGATTCGCCACCACATCCGACGGTGCGAAGCTTCCGCCGACTCTCTCGATCGCGGCCTGCGCCAGCCGGTCTCGCTTCCGGCGGGCGACGAACGGCCCCCGCTTCGGTTCGTGGCCCAGGAAGAGGTTCTGCGCCACGGTCAGGTCCGGCACGAGATCCAGTTCCTGGTAGATCGTGTTGATCCCCGCTCGTACCCCGTCGATCGGCGAACTGAAGGACGTTTCCACACCGTCGATCACGATCGTCCCGGAATCCGGTGTGTAGGAGCCGGAAAGGATCTTCATCATGGTGCTCTTGCCCGCACCGTTCTCGCCGAGCAGGCAATGTACCTCCCCGGGAGCAACTTCGAGCGTCGCGCCGTTGCAGGCCTTGGTGCCCGGGAACGTCTTCACGATGTCGTGCATCCGCACCGCGGGAACCCGCGGGGTGTTCACCGCAGGATCGGACAGGGTCGATTCTGTGTTGTGACTCGTCGTCATGTCATTGCTCCAGCACGGCCTGCGCCGTGGGTTCGTCGGTGATCAGAACCGAGCACAGTCCGCTGACCAGAGCGCCGTTGACGACGGGGACCTTCCGTCTGCCCGCTGCCACTGCTATGGCGCAGTTGGCGTTCCGGACGTCGTCCAGGCTCAGCCCGACCGTCCGCTTGTCGATGTCGTCGTAGGCGATCTCACCGTTCGAGGTGATGTAGTGCGCGAGAACATCACCGCAGGCACCCGCCGCTTCCAGGAGGGTGAGTTCGGCCGGTGTGATGGCGCCCGACTCCACCAGCACAGACGTGGGTCCGAGCGCTCCGAGTGAGAACAGCAGGGCATCTGCCTTGCGCGCCCTTGACAGCACGTCCTCGACGAAACCCTCTTCGTACAGGGCGTTTCGGGTTTCTATGCGCTCGACTATCGCGGGAACGGGCAACAGCGTGGCCCGTCCGTGTCCGCTGTGGGCGATGCTGGTCACGATGTTCGCGGCTCTGGTGGGGTGTACCGATCGGCTGACTCCGCCGTTGGCCTGGATCACCTCGATACCGCTCGTCCATCCGGCGGGCAGTACGGCCGCGATGTGCTGCAGTGTGTTGCCCCACGAGACGCCGAGCGTGGTGATCCAGGAGGCGTTGGTCTTCAGGTAGTTCGCCGCTGCCGTGGCCACGTGCCGCCCGTCGACGTCGGGGGCGTCGGGGCCCGGTACGACGACGCACTCACGAAGGCCGAACCGGCTCCGCATGGCGATCTCCAGGTGCGTGCGGCGCGCCTGCGGATGCACGATCCTGATCTCGACCAGCCCGGCGCTTCGCGCCTCGTCGAGCAGCCGCCCCACCTTCCACCGCGTCAGGTGGAGTTCGGACCCGATGTCCTCCTGCGTGCGCCCCTGTTCGTAGTAGCACTGCGCGACGTAGATCAGCAGGTCGGTGTGACTCTTGTCCGTGAGCATCACCGGACCACCCGGAATGACGCACGCGCACCCGCGGTCGCATCGGATCCGCCGTCGACGGTGTCGCACATGATCGGCCGCAACGCCGCGGTGAGCCGCTGGTAGTCGTCGAAGGTCTGCTCGTAGAGGAGACTTCGTTTCGGATCGGGTTCGAGCATCCGCACCCGCGGGGCGAACAGACGGGAACCGGCCGCCAGGCTCGGGACGATGCCGGCTCCGGTCGCGGCGATCACCGCGCACGCCCGCAGCGTGAGGTTCTCCCCGATGACCAGCTCGGCCGGGCGGCCCAGCACATCGATCGTCACTTGCTGCCACAACGTGTTCCGTTCGATGCCTCCGGAGAAGACCAGGCGTGAACACGGCACGCCGGATCGCTCGAACGAGTCGATGACACTGCGGGTGCCGCACGCCACGGCCTCGACCATCGCCCGGTACAGTTCGGCCTTCGTGGTACCGAGCGTCAGTCCGATGACCGCGCCGCGCAGCCGGGCCTCACGGTGCGGTGTCCGGTTTCCCATGAAGTAGTCGAGCGCACGCAGGCCGTGGGACGCGGGATCGACAGCGGCAGCCTGGTCGATCAGCCCCGCCAGTTCGTCGCGCGGGACCCCCATGATGGACTCACCCGTCCATTTGAGTACCGAACCACTGGTGACCTGGCCGCCTTCCACCAGCCACTTGCCCGGATTCAGCGCCTCGGGATACGGGCCCCACACCTCGTTCGACGTGGTCGGCCGGTCGACCTCGGTGACGATGGCCGACGAGGTACCGGACACGAGCGACACCAGGCCGTCCACGTTGCCGCCGCAGGCCAGAAGCGATACGTGCGCGTCGATCCCGCCCACCGCGACCACGGGCCTGCCGTCGATACCCAGGTCGGCGGCCGCGCTGTCGGCCAGGGGGCCCGCGACACCGCCCACCGGCACGATCTCGTCGGGAAGCTTGTCGATGAGGTCGTCCATCCCCAGCGCGGCATAGAGTTCGGCCGGGAACCGGCCCGCGAGGGTGTCGTAGTTGTACTTGCACACCGCGTTCATCTGCGAGCCGACCCATCGACCTGTCAGCCGGAACGTCAGGTAGTCGACGGCCTCGACGATGCGTGCCGCAGACCGGTACGCATCCGGGTCGTGCTTCTTGAGCCACATCGCCTTGGGCAGAAGCCATTCCGCGGCATCCGAACCGCCGGACCACTCCAGGATCGGGTGTTGCAGGCAGAGCCGCGCCGTCTGCTCGGATTCGGCGGCACCACGGGCATCCATCCACAGGATGGCGGGGCGCAGCGGTGTGCCCGCCGCGTCGACCACCGCGACCGTGGACGCCGTGGTGGACGCGGCCACGGCGATGACCCGGCCTGCCGCCCGGCACAGTTCACCCGACAGCAGTTCACGCGTCGCCGCCGTGATCGCGGCCCACCAATCCCGCGGATCCTGCTCTGCCCAGCCCGGTCTCGGATGGTGCGTCAGGTAGGGCCGGTGGGTCGAGCCCAGTGCGGTGCCGTCCTCGGTGAAGGCGCCCACGCGGGCACCTTCGGTGCCGAGGTCGATGGTCAAGAGGATGCCCATGCGTCAGACCTCGTTGGGTACGAACAGAACCTTGGACGAGAAGATCGAGCGGTCACCGAGTTGCTGCATCATCCGCGGCAGTTCGGACAGGCCCAGCTCATGGGTGATCATGAACTCCCACTTGAGCTTTCCTGCTGCCATCATGCGCGCCGCGGTGCGCCACTCGTCGCCCGGGAACGGCGCCGAGAAGGAGTTCCACGAGCCGTGCAGACTGGTCTCCAAGCGCATGAACTTGTTGAAGGTGTCCTTCTCCAAGGTCACCGGCGCGTGCGGGATGCCCACGAAGACCGCGTGTCCGTGTGGGCCGGTGAGGTTGGCGGCCATGTCCGCGGTCGCGGGAACACCGGCCGATTCGAGCACGATGTCGAAGCCGCGTCCGCCGATGGCGCGCGCGTCCTCGGCATCCTGCACCGCGTCGGTCGCGCCGGCTTGGCGGGCCATGGCTGCTTTCTCCTCGCTGAGGTCGACGGCCACGACCTGGTCAGCGCCGTGCAGTTTGGCCCACTGGATCGCGAAGAGCCCGATCGGCCCGGCGCCGATCACCAGCACGCGGTGTCCGGCGCGCAGACCGGTCTTCCACAGGCCGTGCAGCGCGATCGCCGCGGGATCGAGCATGGCTGCGGCGCGGGGGTCGATACCGGCAGGCAGTTTCAGGAGGTTGCCGACCGGGCTGACGACGTACTGGGCGTATGCGCCGTCGGATCGGCTGCCGAAGTAGTCGTAGTTTTCGCAGAGCCCGAACTCGCCCTTGGCGCAGAAGTCGCAGCGGCGGCACGGGATGAGCGGGGGCACGGACACGAGTTCGCCGATGTCGAATCCCTCGACGCCGTCCCCGAGTTCGACGACCCATCCGGAGAACTCGTGCCCGCAGATGATGGGCATCACGTAACCGCCGTTGCGCAGCATCCGCGGGATGTCGGACCCGCAGACGCCGCAGGCCGCCACCTTGAGCAGCACCTCACCTGGCCCGGGACGCGGCACCGGCGCCTGCTCGACGCGGATGTCCCCCGGCGCGTACATGACGGCCGCGGTCATACTCGCGGGCAGGGCAGGTGGCGCCACCACGGTGGTCGGGGTGGGGGCCTCTGTTGTCATTGACGTTGTCTCCTCGTGTGGTCTCGGAAAGTGCTGTGATCGGCGGTTGTTCAGCGGCTACTCGGCGGCGAAAGTCGACTGACCGACCAGAGCGGATGCGTTGGACTTGTCGACCAGACCCGTTCCGGCATCGACGAATTCGGGAACAGACTCGCCGCGGGCGACCTTGGCCGCGGTCTGGATGGCCAAACGGCCTTCGGCATCGGGGTCGTTGAGGGCCGTGGCGACGTACTGGTCACCGTCGGCGATGGCCCGCACGGCCTCCATGAGGCCGTCCACGCCGAAAACCTTGACGTCGGTGCGGTTGTTCTCGGCCAGCACCTGCATGGCGCCGAGCGCCATGTCGTCGTTCTGGGCGTAGACGCCCTTGAGATCCGGATGGGCCTGCAACAGGTCCTGCATGGCGGTGACGGCCTTGGACCTGATGTAGTCGCAGTACGGGCCTTCCACGATGGTGATGTTGGGCCGGCCCGACACCGCCGCCTGGAATCCGTCGCGGCGGTCGCGGGCCACCGCACCGCCCGCGTCGCCCTGGATCTCGATGATCTTGCCGCCGTCGGGCCCGAGCGTGTCGACGGCGGCTTTGCCGACGAGTTCGCCCATCGCCTTGTTGTCGCGGCCCACGAAGGACGCCGCGCCGGATTCGACGGGGCGGTCGACGGTGACGACCTTGATGCCCGCTGCCTCGGCCGCGGCGAGCGAGGGGGTGACTCCCTTCGGGTCGACCGGGTTGATCACGAGCACGTTGATGCCGCGCGTGATCAGATCCTGGACGTCGTTGTTCTGCTTGGTGATGTCGCCGTTGGCGTCGGCGTAGAACAGTTCGTCGCCCTGTGCCTGTGCCTCGGCCTTGGCCGCATCGGTGAGCGCGACATAGAACGGGCTCTGCTGGGTGGCCTGGCTGAAGCCGATCTTCAGGGCGCCGTCCACCACAGGCGCGTTCTGGGCCGCATCGTCACCTGGCACGGAGCAACCGGTGAAAGACAGTGCCATGGCAGCCCCGAGAGCGATTCCTGATAGGGCTTTTGCGAAGCTCACTTTTCCTCCTTGCTTGCGGCATGTCAGTGGTCTGGGCCGCGGATGACGCACCTCACGTTATGAATGAATTTGTGAGGCCGTCAACATCCGCGCAATTTTTTGCTCATGTGAGCAGAGGCGGCTCGTGCCCGATCCGGCTGGTCGATCGCCGGTATGCGCGGGAGGGGGAGGCCCGGTCTGCGGCGCGTCGTGGCGGCACCGATACTTGTCTCATGGCCGACTCGAATGACACCGCACTCGAACCGTTCGGATCGGTCCAACGGACCCACATCGGCCGGGAGGCCTCCGAGCCGATGCGTGAGGACATCCGCCTGCTCGGCGCGATCCTGGGTGACACCGTGCGTGAGCAGAACGGCGAAGAGGTGTTCGACCTGGTCGAGCGGGCCCGGGTGGAGTCGTTCCGGGTGCGCCGCTCGGAGATCGACCGGTCCGAGTTGGCGGACATGTTCAGCGGTGTCGACGCGCACCAGGCGATCCCGGTGATCCGGGCGTTCACGCATTTCGCGTTGCTGGCCAACGTCGCAGAGGACATCCACCGTGAGCGCCGCCGGGCCGTGCACGTGGCGGCCGGGAAACCGCCCCAGGACAGCAGCCTTGCTGCGACGTACCGCAAGCTCGACGCCGCCGACCTCGACGTCGACCAGGTCGCCGACACGTTGACAGGTGCGTTGGTGTCACCCGTGATCACCGCGCACCCGACCGAGACGCGAAGGCGCACGGTGTTCGACACGCAACACCGCATCACCGAGCTGATGCGCCTGCGCCTGCACGGGCACACACGCACCGACGACAACCGCGACATCGAGACCGAACTGCGCCGCCACATCCTGACCCTGTGGCAGACGGCGTTGATCCGGCTGTCGCGCCTGAAGATCTCCGACGAGATCGAGACGGGCCTGCGCTATTACGAGGCCGCGTTCTTCGACGTCATCCCGCAGGTCAACGCCGAGGTGCGCGATGCGCTGCGCAAGCGGTGGCCCGACGCGAAGCTGCTCGAAGAGCCGATCCTGCGTCCCGGCTCGTGGATCGGCGGCGACCGTGACGGAAACCCCAATGTCACACCGGAAGTGGTGCGGCATGCGACCGGCCGTGCGGCCTACGTCGCGCTGGCGCACTACTTCGAACAGATCACCGCGCTCGAGCAGGAACTGTCGATGTCCGCGCGCCTCGTGAAGGTGACGCCGGCGCTCGCCGCGCTCGCCGACGCCTGCCACGAACCGGCCCGCGCCGACGAACCGTACCGGCGCGCGCTGCGGGTGATCCACGCGCGCCTCACCTCGACCGCGCGTGAGATCCTCGACGAGCAACCCGAGCACGAACTCGACCTGGGCCTGCCGCGGTACCAGACGCCCGCGGAGTTCCTCGCCGACCTCGACGCCGTCGACGGGTCGCTGCGTGCCAACGGCAGCCGCGTGCTGGCCGACGACCGGCTGGGGCGGTTGCGAGAAGCCGTGCGGGTCTTCGGATTCCACTTGTCCGGGCTCGACATGCGACAGAACTCCGACGTGCACGAGGAAGTGGTCGCCGAGCTGCTGGCGTGGGCCGGGGTGCATCCCGACTACACGTCGCTGTCCGAACCGCAGCGCGTCGAGCTGCTCGCCGCCGAGATCGCCACACGTCGCCCACTGATCCGCGAGGGTGCCGAACTGTCCGAACTGGCGCAGAAGGAACTCGGCATCGTCGCGGCCGCGGCCCGCGCGGTCAAGGTGTTCGGCCCGCAGGCGGTGCCCAACTACATCATCTCGATGTGCCAGTCGGTGTCCGACATGCTCGAGGCCGCCGTGCTGCTCAAAGAGGCCGGGCTGCTGGACATCTCGGGATCGACACCCTACGCCCCGGTGGGTGTCGTCCCGCTGTTCGAGACCATCGACGACCTGCAGCGCGGCTCGTCGATCCTGGAGGCGGCGCTTGACCTGCCGGAGTACCGCACGATGGTCGATGCCCGCGACGGTCACCAGGAGGTCATGCTCGGGTACTCCGATTCCAACAAGGACGGCGGCTATCTCGCGGCGAACTGGGCGCTGTACCGCGCCGAACTCGACCTCGTGGAATCGGCCCGCAAGACCGGAATCCGGTTGCGGCTCTTCCACGGACGCGGCGGCACCGTGGGCCGCGGCGGCGGCCCCAGCTACGACGCCATCCTGGCGCAGCCACCGGGAGCGGTGAAGGGCTCGCTGCGGATCACCGAGCAGGGCGAGGTGATCGCGGCCAAGTACGCCGAGCCGCGGATCGCGCACCGCAACCTTGAGACGCTGCTGGCGGCGACGCTGGAAGCCAGCCTGCTCGACGTGGAGGGCCTGGGGGAGGAGGCCGAACCGGCCTACCAGGTCCTCGACGAACTGGCCGCGCTGGCACAACGGGCGTACTCCGAATTGGTGCACGAGACACCGGGTTTCGTCGAATATTTCAAGACCTCGACGCCGGTCAGCGAGATCGGTGCGCTCAACATCGGCAGCCGTCCCACCTCACGCAAGCCGACGACGTCCATCGCGGACCTGCGCGCGATCCCGTGGGTGCTGGCGTGGAGCCAGTCGCGGGTCATGCTGCCCGGCTGGTACGGGACGGGCTCGGCGTTCGAGAACTGGATCGGCACCGACCCGGACGGTGCTCGCCTGCGGGTGCTGCAGGACCTGTACGCGCGGTGGCCGTTCTTCCGCACGGTGCTGTCGAACATGGCGCAGGTGCTGGCCAAGGCGGACATGGGGCTGGCGGCGCGCTACTCCGAACTGGTCGAGGACGCCGACCTGCGTGCGCGTGTGTTCGACAAGATCGTCGCCGAACACGACCGCACGATTCGCATGCACCGGTTGATCACGGGGCAGGACGATCTGCTGGCTGACAACGCGGCGCTGGCACGTTCGGTGTTCAACCGGTTCCCGTACCTGGAGCCGCTGAACCACCTGCAGGTCGAACTGTTGCGGCGCTACCGCTCCGGTGAGACCGACGAGTTGGTGCAGCGGGGCATCCTGCTCACCATGAGCGGGCTGGCCACTGCGCTGCGCAACAGCGGATAGCGTCACAGCCCGGTGCGTTTGCGCACCTGGCCCACGACACCACGCACCGCGTTCTCGGTCATCGCGATGGGCGACATCACGGCCTCACCGATGCCCACCATCGCCTCGACGCGTGACACGATGCCCTCCAGCCGCTCGACCACACCGATCAACCGGGGAGCGAGTTCGTCGATCCGCGTGATGGTGTCGTTGAACCGAGCGAGCGTGTCGTCGAGCCCACCGGTGGTCTTGTTGAGGTCGACCAGGGTGCTGCTCAGTTCGTCGAGCAGGGTCTCCACCTGCTCGACGGTCATGTCGGCGTTCAGCGCAGCCTGGGTGAGGGTCTTGATCCGACCGGAAACCGGGCGGCCGCGACCGTCCCCTTTGTCTGCCATACCCCCCAGTATGGGCAACGGGAGCGCCGAATACGGCGCATTTGCGTGCCGTTCTACAACTTGGCGGCGGCGGCCTCGTCGACCAGCCACACCGTGCGCTCACGGCCCACGGCGCCCGCGGCCGGGATGTCCACGGGATCGGCACCGCCGACCGCCGCGGCCACGGCGTCGGCCTTGGCCTCACCCGACACCACGAGCCACACCTCGCGCGAGTTCTGAACCGCGGGCAACGTCAACGTGATTCGCCGCGGCGGCGGCTTGGGGGAGTCGGAGACGCCGACGACGAGGCGCTCGGTCTCGCGGACCGCATCGGTGTCGGGGAACAACGAGTTGACGTGCCCCTCGCCGCCCATGCCGAGCAGATGCACATCGAACCCGGGCACCGAGGAGTCGAAGTTGGCGGAGAGCAACTGCGCATATCCGGCCGCGGCGGCCTCGAGATCGTCACCGAACTCACCGTCGCTCGCGGCCATCGCGTGCACGTTCACCGGCGGGATGCCGATGTGGTCCAGCAGGGCCTCACGGGCCTGCTTGTCGTTGCGCTCGTCGTCGTCCTGCGGCACGAATCGTTCGTCGCCCCAGTAGATGTGGACCTTCGACCAGTCGATCTCGCCGCTGCGCTCACGGACCCGCTTGAGCAGGCCGATGCCGGTGCCGCCGCCGGTCAGGACGATCGTGGCCTGACCACGCTCGCCGATCGCGGACGAGATGGCATCCACCAACCGGTCGCCGGCCGCGGCGACCAGCGCCGCAGTGTCCGCGTGACGTTCGATGACGGTGTCGCTCATACGTATTGCACCTTGTCGATTCCTTGCAGGGCCTCGCGGTAGATCTCGTCGGCGTCGAGGCGGCGGAGGTCCTCGGCGAGGCACTCCTTGGCCTCGCGTCGGGCCAGCGGTACCAGCGCGGCCGGCTTGCCGGTCCGGCTCAGCGTCGCGGTGATCCCGTCCTGCGGCCGCGACAGCGTCACGGTCTCGCTGGGCCGGTTCAGTTCGACCTTGAGCTCACCGACCGCGCGCGTCACCGGCCCGTCGATCCGGCTGGCCAGCCAGCCGGCCAGGATGTCCAGTGCCGGTTCGTCCTTGAGCCCGGACACCACGGCCGAGGAGACCGGCTCGAAGGGCTCCTGGTCGACGGCGGCCGCCAGCAGCGCACGCCAGTAGGTGACGCGACTCCACGCCAGGTCGGTGTCCCCGGGGCTGTAGGCCTTGAGGCGGCTCTTGATGCACGCCAGCGGATCGGTGCCGTTGGTGGCGTCGGTGATGCGGCGAATGGCCAACTTGCCCAACGGATCCTCCGAGGGAACCGCGGGCGCCACGGCCGGCCACCACGCCACCACAGGGGTGTCGGGCAGCAGGAACGGCAGCACCACACTCGCCGAGTGGTCGGCGAGTTCACCGGACAGGCGCAACACCACGACCTCACCGGCGCCGGCGTCGTGTCCCACGCGCAACTGCGCGTCGAGGCGCGGCGCCGCGGCGTCTCGGTCGCCGGGGACCACCACGATCACGCGGCAGGGATGCTCACGGCTCGCGAAATTGGCCGCCTCGATCGAATCCTCGACCAGATCCTCGGTGTGCGGGGCGATCACCAGCGTCAGCACGCGGCTGAGCGTCAGGGCGCCGCCCTCTTCGCGCAGTCCGGTGATCTTCTTGTTGACGTCGTTGGTGCTGGTGTCGGGCAGGTCGACGATCATCTGAGCCCTCGCTTCGTCACGGACGTCTCCATTCCCGGCCCGTGCGCCGCAGCATCGCGTCGGCGGACGGCGGCCCCCACGTTCCGGACTCGTACGGTTCGGGCTTGCCGTGCTGTGCCCAGTATTCGAGCACCGGATCCAGGATCTCCCAGGACAATTCGACTTCTTCGTTCACCGGGAACAACGACGGTTCGCCGAGCAGCACGTCGAGGATCAGGCGCTCGTAGGCCTCGGGGGAATCCTCGGCGAACGCCGAACCGTACGAGAAGTCCATGTTGACGTCACGGACCTCCATGGCACTGCCGGGGACCTTCGAGCCGAAGCGCAGCGTGATGCCCTCGTCGGGCTGCACCCGGATCACCAGCGCGTTCTGGCCGAGTTCCTCGGTCATGGTCGCGTCGAACGGCAGGTGCGGAGCCCGCTTGAACACCAGCGCGATCTCGGTGACCCTGCGGCCCAGGCGTTTTCCGGTGCGCAGGTAGAACGGCACGCCCGCCCAGCGCCTGGTGTTGACCTCGAGGGTGATGGCCGCGTAGGTCTCGGTGGTCGAGTCCTTGGCGAAGCCCTCCTCGTCGAGCAGGCCGACGACCTTCTCGCCGCCCTGCCAGCCCGCGGAGTACTGGCCCCGCGCCGTGGTCTCATCGAGCGGCTCGGCGAGTTTCACCGCCGAGAGGATCTTGATCTTCTCGGTCTGCAACTCGTGCGGGCTGAAGCTGACTGGCTCCTCCAGTGCGGTGAGCGCCAGCAACTGCAGCAGGTGGTTCTGGATCACGTCGCGCGCGGCGCCGATGCCGTCGTAGTAGCCGGCCCGGCCCCCGAGGCCGATGTCCTCGGCCATGGTGATCTGCACGTGGTCGACGTAGTTGTTGTTCCAGATCGGCTCGTAGAGCGCGTTGGCGAAGCGCAGCGCCAGGATGTTCTGGACGGTCTCCTTGCCCAGGTAGTGGTCGATGCGGAACACCGACTCCTCCGGGAACACGCTGTTGACCACCGAGTTGAGCTCCCGTGCGCTGTCGAGGTCGTGGCCGAACGGCTTCTCGATGACCACACGGCTCCACCGGCCGTCGCGCGGCTTGGCCAGGCCCGATTTGCGCAACTGCTCGCACACCACCGGGAAGGCGTTCGGCGGAATCGACAGGTAGAACGCGTGATTGCCGCCCGTGCCGCGCTCGATGTCGAGCTTGTCGAGGGTCTCGGCCAGACGCGTGAACGCGGTGTCGTCGTCGAACGTGCCCTGAACGAACCGGATGCCCTCGGCCAGGCGGTCCCAGACCTCCTGGCGGAACGGAGTTCTGGCGTGCTGGCGCACGGCGTCGTAGACGACCTGACCGAAGTCCTCGTCCTCCCAGTCACGCCGGGCGAAGCCGACGAGCGCGAAGGATGCCGGCAGCAGACCCCGGTTGGCGAGGTCGTAGATGGCCGGCATCAGCTTCTTGCGCGCGAGGTCGCCTGTGACACCGAAGATCACCACCCCGCATGGCCCCGCGATGCGGGGCATGCGTTTGTCGCGTTTGTCGCGAAGGGGGTTGTGCCAGGTGGTGTCCGGCCGGTCGTTGACCGCTGTCATTTCTTCGCGGCGTCGAGTTGGCCCTGGGTCGCGTCGAGCAGTTCCTGCCACGACTTCTCGAACTTCTCCACGCCCTCGTCTTCGAGGACACGGAACACGTCGGGCAGGTCGATGCCGATCGCGGCGAGCTTGTCGAAGGTCTCCTGCGACGACGCGGCCGTACCGGCGATCGTGTTGCCGGTGATCTCGCCGTGGTCGGCCACGGCTTCGAGGGTCTTCTCCGGCATGGTGTTGACCGTGTTGGGAGCCACGAGTTCGGTGACGTACAGCGTGTCGGAGTACTCGGGGTTCTTCACACCGGTCGAGGCCCACAGCGGACGCTGCACGCGGGCGCCGTCGGCCTTCAGCTTTGCGAACCGGTCGCTGCCGAACACCTCTTCGTAGGCCGCGTAGGCCAGGCGAGCGTTGGCGACGCCGGCCTTGCCGCGCAGCGCCAGCGCCTCGTCGGTGCCGATCTTCTCCAGTCGCGCGTCGATCTCGGTGTCCACGCGGGAGACGAAGAACGAAGCGACGGAATGGATCTTGGACAGATCGTGGCCGGCTTCCTTGGCCTTCTCCAGGCCTTCGAGGTAGGCGTCCATCACCAGGCGGTGCCGCTCGACCGAGAAGATCAGCGTCACGTTGACCGAGATGCCCTCGGCGATCACGGCGCTGATGGCGGGCAGGCCCGCCATGGTCGCGGGGATCTTGATCAGCAGGTTGGGCCGGTCGACGATCTTCCACAGTTCGATCGCCTGCAGGATCGTCTTGTCGGTGTCGTGCGCCAGGCGCGGATCCACCTCGATGGACACCCGGCCGTCCACACCGTCGGAGGCCTCGTACTCCTTGGCCAGCAGATCGCACGCGTTGCGCACGTCGTCGGTGGTGACCGTGCGGATGGTGGCGTCGACGTCGGCGCCACGCGCGGCCAACTCGTTGACCTGGGCGTCGTACGCGGTGCCCTTGGACAGCGCGGCCTGGAAGATCGACGGGTTGGTGGTGACACCGACAACGCTGCGGGTGTTGATCAGTTCGGTGAGGTTGCCGGTCTGCAACCGGTCACGCGAGAGGTCGTCGAGCCACACGGATACGCCCGCGGCACTCAGCGCCGCGAGATTCGGGTTCTGAGCCATGATTTGCCTCTTCTGCTAGTTGTTCGGTGCCCGATCAGTTCTCGAGCGATCGCTCCGCCGCAGCGGCCACCGCTTCCGGGGTGAAACCGAACTCGCGGAACAACGTCTTGTCGTCGGCCGACTCGCCGTAGTGCTCGATCGAGACGATCTCGCCGGTGTCGCCGACCAGCTTGTACCAACTCTGCGCCACGGCGGCCTCGACCGCCACACGCGCCGACACCGCGGGCGGGAGCACCGAGTCGCGGTATTCCTCGGGCTGCGACTCGAACCACTCGACGCACGGCATCGACACCACGCTGGCGGTGATTCCCTTGTCCGCCAGGATCTTCTGCGCGCCCACCGCGAGCTGCAGCTCCGAACCGGTGCCGATGATCACGACATCCGGGTTCTTCTCGGGCGTGCCGCCCAGCACGTATCCGCCGCGGGCCACACCCTCGGGGTCGGTGCCTTCGAGCACCGGGATCGGCTGGCGCGTCAGGATCATGCCGACCGGGCCGCTGCTGGAGCCGCGCTCCAGCACGCTCTTCCACGCGTAGGCGGTCTCGTTGGGGTCGCCCGGGCGCACCACCGACAGGTTCGGGATCGCGCGCAGTGCCGCGAGATGCTCGATCGGCTGGTGGGTCGGGCCGTCCTCACCGAGACCGATCGAATCGTGCGTCCACACGTAGATCGGGTCGATGTCCATCAGTGAGGCCAAACGCACCGCGGGCCGCATGTAATCCGAGAACTGCAGGAAGGTTCCGCCGTAGGCGCGCGTCGGGCCGTGCAGCACGATGCCGGACAGGATCGCGCCCATCGCGTGCTCACGCACACCGAAGTGCAGCGTGCGCCCGTACCAGGTGGCGTTCCAGTCCTCGGTGGAGATCGACGGGGGACCGAACGAGTTGGCGCCCTTGATCGTGGTGTTGTTGCTGCCCGCGAGGTCGGCCGAACCGCCCCACAGCTCGGGCAGCTTCGGCCCGACCGCGGAGAGCACGGCACCCGAGGCCGCGCGGGTCGCGACGGGCTTGGCGTCGAGGTCCCAGTGCGGCAGATCGGCGTCCCAGCCCTCGGGCAGCTTGCCTGCCAGCAGGCGGTCGAGCAGCTCCTTGCGCTCAGGCTCACGCTGGGCCCACTCGTCGAAGGACACCTGCCACTCGTCGTGGGCCTTCTTGCCGCGGGCGACGAGCTCGCGGGTGTGCGCGATCACCTCGTCGCGCACCTCGAAGTTCTTCTCCGGATCGAAGCCGAGGATCTTCTTGGTGGCGGCGACCTCGTCGGCGCCGAGCGCCGAGCCGTGCACGCCGCCGGTGTTCATCTTGTTGGGCGCGGGGTAGCCGATGATGGTCCGCAGCGCGATGAACGACGGCTTGTCGGTGACCTTGCGGGCCTCTTCGAGCGCCTGCTCGATGCCGACGACGTTCTCGCCGCCCTGCACTTCCTGCACGTGCCAGCCGTAGGCGCGGTAGCGCGCGACCACGTCCTCGCTGAAGGCGATGTCGGTGTTGTGCTCGATGGAGATCTTGTTGTCGTCCCAGATGACGATCAGGTTGCCCAGCTGCTGCGTTCCGGCCAGCGACGACGCCTCGCTGGTGACGCCCTCCTCCATGTCGCCGTCGGAGGCGACGACGTAGATGTGGTGGTCGAACGGGCTGGTGCCGGGTGCGGCGTCGGGATCGAACAGGCCGCGCTCGTAGCGGGCGGCCATCGCCATGCCGACGGCCGAGGCCAGACCCTGGCCGAGCGGTCCGGTGGTGATCTCGACGCCCTTGGTGTGGCGGAACTCGGGGTGGCCCGGGGTCTTGGAGCCCCACGTGCGCAGCGATTCGATGTCGGAGAGCTCCAGCCCGAAGCCGCCGAGGTAGAGCTGGATGTACAGCGTCAGGCTCGAATGCCCGCAGGACAGGATGAAGCGGTCGCGGCCCAGCCAGTGCGTGTCGCTGGGGTCATGGCGCATCTGCCGCTGGAACAGCGTGTACGCGAGCGGCGCGAGGCTCATCGCCGTACCGGGGTGGCCGTTGCCGACCTTCTGTACCGCGTCAGCCGCGAGCACCCGTGCCGTGTCGACGCTGAGCGTGTCGAGATCGGTCCAATCGTCGGGGTGGTTGGGCTGGGTGAGAGCGGTGATCTCTTCGGCCGTGGTCACGACTCACTCCTAATTCGTCTTCGTGATCGAACTTGCACTTGCTTCTTCACCAAACACCCTAGTGTGGTCCGGCCCATCCGATGCATGTCGGCCGTCGGCGAATACTGGGAATTCGTCTACCCGTATTTCGCCGTGCCGACCCCTGGCCGACCCCCAACCGACCCTGCGATTCGGAGCTTGCGCGGCGGCCGTCTACCATCGTCCGTAGTAGAAGCCACGTGACGCCACCTGAGGAGTTATTTGCGTGAGCATTCGCGAGCGCCGGCTCATCAGCTGGACGCCACGCCGAATCCGGACCACGTTCCTGGCCTATTTGGCGCTGACGAAGCCGCGGGTCATCGAGCTGTTGCTCGTCACGACCATCCCGGCCATGTTGTTGGCGGACCGGGGCACCGTTGACCCGCTGCTGATCCTGAACACCCTGGTCGGCGGCATGCTGGCCGCGGCAGGCGCCAACACGCTGAATTGCGTCGCCGATGCCGACATCGACAAGGTGATGAAGCGCACCGCGCGCAGGCCGCTGGCCAGGGCGACGGTGCCCACGCGGCACGCGTTGATCTTCGGCCTGGTGCTGACGGTGACGTCGTTCTGCTGGCTGTGGTTGTCCACCAACCTGCTGTCCGGGCTTCTCGCGGTCGCCACGATCGCGTTCTACGTCTTCGTCTACACCATGCTGCTCAAGCGCCGCACCTCGCAGAACGTGGTGTGGGGCGGTGCCGCGGGCTGCATGCCGGTGATGATCGGCTGGTCGGCGGTCACGGGCACCATCCAGTGGCCGGCGCTGGTGATGTTCCTCATCATCTTCTTCTGGACGCCACCGCACACGTGGGCCCTGGCGATGCGCTACAAGGACGACTACAAGGCCGCCGGTGTGCCGATGCTGCCCGCGGTCGCCACCGAGCGCCAGGTGACCCGGCAGATCCTCATCTACACGTGGCTGACCGTGCTCACCACGCTGGTGCTCGCGCTGGCCACCGGATGGCTGTACGGCGCGGTGGCGCTGCTGGCAGGTGCCTGGTTCCTGGTGATGGCCCACCAGTTGTACTCCGGTGTGAAACGCGGCGAGCCGGTCAAGCCGCTGCGGCTGTTCCTGCAGTCCAACAACTACCTGGCCGTGGTGTTCTGCGCGCTGGCCATCGACTCGGCGCTGGCGCTTCCCACCCTGCTGTAGAGCGGCTGTAGAGCGCCTGCTGTAGCCGGTGGGGCGGCGACACCGGGCCGCCGCCCCCGCCACTCACGGGATCAGGACGATCGATCCCACGGTCTTGCGGCCCTGCAGATCGGTGTGCGCGCGCGAGGCCTCGGCCAACGGGTACGTGCCACCCACGGTGATCTTGATGGAGCCGTCGGCGATCGCGTTGATCAACTCACCCGCGCGCCACGAGAACTCGTCGGCCGTGCGGGTGTGGTGCGCCAGCGTGGGCCGCGTCAGGAACACCGACCCCGCGGCGTTGAGCCGCTGCGGGTCGAACGGCGGCACCGGGCCGCTCGACGCGCCGAACAGCGCGAGCGTGCCGCGCACCGCGAGGCTCGCCAGGCTCGCGTCGAACGTCGTCGCGCCCACGCCGTCGTACACCGCGGCCACGCCCGCACCGCCCGTGAGCTCACGGACCCGCGACGCGAACGGCTGCGGATCGTCGGGGTCCGGGTAGTCCAGCACCTCGACCGCGCCCGCCTGACGCGACAGTTCGGCCTTCTCGGGTGTCGAGGCCGTGGTGATCACACGGGTCCCCAGGCTCGTCGCCCACTGTGTGAGGATGAGCCCGACGCCGCCGGCACCGGCGTGCACCAGGACGGTGTCCGACGGCTGCACCGGGTAGGTGGATTTGATCAGATAGTGCGCGGTCATACCCTTGAGCAGCGCCGAGGCGACGGCCTCGGGCGCGACGCCGTCGGGAACGTAGGCGACGAAATCGGCAGGGGCGACGCAGTAGTCGGCGTAGGCGCCCACGGCGTTGGCCGTCACCACACGGTCACCGACCTTCAGGGCCGCGACGTCGTTGCCGATGGCGGCCACCGTGCCGCACACCTCGGTGCCGACGACGAACGGCAACTCCCGGGGATACAGCCCTGACCGGAAGTAGGTGTCGATGAAATTGACGCCGATCGCGTCGGCTTTGATCAGAACCTCGCCGGGCCCGGGGGAGGGCTCGGGGCGTTCGATGTAATTGAGGACTTCGGGTCCGCCGGTCTCGGCGACTTCGATGGCATGCACGCCACCTATCATCCACTCGTGAAGCTCGCCCGTCCGGATGTGTTCCATCCCCGCGTCGTCCTCGCGTCCTGCCCGGCTTTGCCAGAAGGCGACGGCGACGACGACGGGCTCGTGGCCGCGCTGCGTCATCGCGGTCTGCATGCCCGGTGGCTGTCGTGGGACGACCCGGAGACCCTCGACGCGGATCTGGTGATCCTGCGGGCCACGTGGGACTACACCGAGCGCCTGCCGGAGTTCCTGTCGTGGACCCGTTCGGTGCGCAATCTGCTCAACGCCCCTGAGATCGTCGAGTGGAACACCGACAAGCGCTATCTCGGCGATCTCGCGCGCCTCGGTGTGCCGGTGGTGTCGACGGCGTTCTTCGCGGTCGGCGAAGAGGTGCAGATCCCCGCGGGGCCGGGCGGCAGGCTCGACGGCGAGATCGTGGTGAAACCGGCCGTGGGCGCCGGGTCGGCCGGGGCGTTGCGGTTCTCCGACCGTGTCGGGGCGCTCGCGCACGCCGTAGCGCTGCAGGGGCAGGGCAAGGCGGTGCTGGTACAGCCCTACGATCCCCGGATCGCCGATGGCGAGACCGCGCTGGTGTTCCTCGGCGGCGAGGAGTCGCACGCGTTCACCAAGGGCCCGCTGCTGCCGCCGCCCGGTCAGTCGCCCGCCTTCGACCCGTCGGGCACCTACGCCGAGGAGACGCTGTGGCCTGCCGATCCCGACGAGCAGGTGTGGCGCGTCGGCAGACTCGCGGTGTGGGCGGTGACGCGGTTGTTCGACATCGAACCCGAGGACCTGCTGTACGCGCGGGTCGATGTGATCGGCGGCAGGGACGATCCGCGCCTGCTCGAGCTGGAACTCGTCGAACCGTCGCTGGGTTTCCGCCAGCTCGCCGCCGATGCGCGGGCCGGTGCCGAGCGTGAGTTCGCACTCGGTGTCGAGCGCGCGCTGCAACGTTTCGGGCTCGGGCCGCTGTCACACCGCAGCACCTGAGCGCAGCCGGATCTAGTCGGGCAGGCGGGTGCCGGTCGCGATGTCGAAGCGGTGCACGTCGCGTGCGGACAGTTCGACCGCTGTGCCCGTGGGGATCTCGGACAGCGACGGGGCGTCCACCACGCTGGTGAGCCGGAGTTCGCCGGAACGCACCGTGACGATCGCGCGGGGACCGAGCAGTTCGACGAGTTCGACGGTGGGCGCGGCCGAAGCGGTTGTGGCGGTGGTCTGGACGGGCCGCAGGGTCAAATCGTCGGGCCGCACGCCGACGGTCACCGCTGCGGCATCGGGCCCGCCGACGCGGATCCGCAGACCGGATTCGGTGCGCAGTTCACCGCCGCTGACCGCGCCGTCGACGAGGTTCATCTTGGGGCTGCCGACGAACGTCGCGACGAACGTGTCGGCGGGCCGGCGATAGACCTCCTCGGGAGGTCCGGCCTGTGCGATCTGGCCGTCGCGCATCACCACGATGCGGTCGGACAGCGTCATCGCCTCTTCCTGGTCGTGCGTGACGTACAGCGACGTGATGCCGAGTCTGCGCTGCAGGCGCAGCAATTCGGTGCGCGTCTCCACGCGCAGCTTGGCGTCGAGGTTGCTCAGGGGCTCGTCGAACAGGAACACCGCGGGTTCGCGGATGATCGCGCGGCCGATCGCGACGCGCTGCTGCTGACCGCCGGATAGGTCCTTGGGTTTGCGTGACACCAGCGCACCCAGACCGAGCGACGCGGCGATGTCGTCGGCCCGCTTGAGCGCCTCGGCGCGGGGAGTCTTGGTGGCGCGCAGCGGAAACGCGATGTTCTCCCGCACCGTGAGATGTGGGTACAGCGCATAGTTCTGGAACACCATGGCGATGTCGCGGTCGCGCGGTTCGAGCCTGGTCACGTCGCGGTCGCCGATGTGGATGGTGCCCGAGGTCACCGGTTCCAGGCCCGCGAGCATCCGCAGCGAGGTGGTCTTGCCGCAGCCCGACGGCCCGACCAGCACGGTCAGGCTGCCGTCGGCGAGTTCCAGGTCGAGGTCCTTGACCACCGTGACTGCGCCATAGGACTTCTCGACCTTGGAGAAGGTCACCGATGCCATTGTCTTCCAACCTCGCTTGTCTAGTACTTGACCGCGCCGCCGCTGATCCCCTGGACCAGGCGGCGCTGGATGAAGAAGCTCGCGATCACGACGGGGATGATCGCGATCATGATGGCCGCGCTCATGGTCCCGATCTGGACGCCGCGGAACGTGTTGAAGTTCGCGATCGCCACGGGCAGGATCGCGGCGTTGCCCGGTGCCAGGATCAGGCCGTAGAACAGGTCGTTCCACGACAGCGTGAACCCGAAGATGCCCGCGGCGCCGATGCCGGGATACACCTGCGGCAGCACCACCATCCGGAACGCCTGCCAGCGGGTGAACCCGTCCACGCGGGCCTGCTCCTCCAGCGAGGGCGGCACGGCCTCGAAGAACCCGATGAGAAACCATGTGACGAGCGGTAATACGAACGACAGGTGCGCGAAGATCACCGGCGCCAGCGTGTCGGTCAGCCGCAGCGCGTGCGCCATGGTGAGGAACGGGAACACCATGACCGCGGGCGGCACCACCTGCGCGGCCAGCATGCCGAAGCGCGTGAGTGAGCCGCCGGCACGGTATTTCGCGATCACGTAGGCACCCATGCTGCCGACGATCAGGCTGATGCTCACCGTGACGACGCCGACCAGCGCGCTGCGGCCGGCCGCGGCGAAGATGCCCGAATCCGGCACGGCCTGCCAGTTGTCGAGCGTCGGGCGGAACACGAACAGGAACGGTTCGCTCATCTGCGCGGGCGATTTGAAGCTCGCGAGCGTGACCCACACGATCGGGAACAGCACGAAGAGGAACGCGACGGTGAGCACCGTGATGCGAAGCGTCTCCAACCAGCGCGGCCGGCTCATCGGGACGGGGTCCTCTCTCGCGTGCGCTCCATGGTCCGGAACGCCACCACGATCACCGCGAGCACCAGCACGAGCACGATGAACGCCATGGCGCTGGCCTGCGCCAGCCGGAAGAACTGGATGCCTTCGAGATACATGTAGTACTGCAGGGTCTGGGTTTCGGTGCCCGGGCCGCCACGCGTGGTCGCGTAGACGTACTCGAAGACGCGCAGCGCGTCGAGTCCGCGCAGCAGCACGGCCACCGTCAGCACGGGGGCCAGCATCGGGATCAGCACGCGGCGCAACCGGTACACCGGCCCCGCGCCGTCCACGCGCGCGGCCTCCATGGGTTGCTTGGGCATCGATTCCAGCCCGGCGAGGATCAGCAGCACCATGAACGGCGTCCACTGCCAGATGTCGATGAACGCCAGTGTCAGCAGCGCCCGTCCGGAACCGAAGAAGTCGTGGTCGGCCCCTACGGCGTGCAGCAGTGCGGGCACGGCGCCGATCTGGTCGTTGAGCAGGAACCGGAAGATCAGGCCCACGGCGATGGGGGTGATGAACATCGGCGCCAGCACGATCGCGCGCGACAGGTCCTTGGCCCAGCGCTGCTGGTGCAGTGCGAGCGCGAGGGCGAAACCGATGACCAGCTCACCGCACACCGCGATCACGACGTAGGTCGCGGTCGTCGCGAAGGCCTCCCAGAACGCCGGATTGCTCAGCGCGGTCGCGAAATTCGCGGTTCCGACGAAATCGGGGGGTTCGCGGTCGGTGAGCTTGTAATCGGTGACGGACAGGTAGGCCGCGTAGCACAGCGGGAATCCGACGGCCACGGCGAACAGGGCCAGCAGCGGCATGAGCATGCCGTACTTGAACTTCATTTGCGGCCTTTTCTCGACGTGGCCGCCGGATTCCCCCAGGTCACTTCTGGATCCGCTCCACCGCGGCCTGGGCGTCACGCAGCGCGTCGGCGACGCTCTTGTTACCGGCGGCGGCGTCGTTGAGCTCGGTGCCCACCGCCTGGATCATCTCCTCGCCGCCCTTGCCCTGTGTGAGCGGGGCTGCGTCGCTGAGGATCTCACCGACCACGCGGTAGTAGTCCTCGCCGTACCCGTCCTTGAGCACCTTCTCGTTGGTCAGCGAGCTCTCGCGGACCACCGCACCACCCTTGGCGACCCGCTCGGCGTCGATCTCGGGCGAGGTGATCCACGAGATGAACGCCCACGCGGCGTCCGAGGCCGCCGAGTTGGCCGGGATGGCCCAGCTCCACAGGCCGAGCGCCGACTTGCCGCCCGGGATCGGCGCCAGCGCGAACTGGCCCGCGCGCTCGCCGGACGCCCCGGCGGGGTCGTTGAGTGCGGGCAGGTTCCAGTTGTAGCCGACCATCGACGCGGCCTTGCCGCTGGAGACCGAGCGGAACGCCTCGTCGAAGCCCCACGCCAGGCTGTTGGCCGGCGCGGCGGTGCGGTAGGTCTCGATGTAGGCGTCGAGTGCGCGGGCGGCCTGTTCGGTGTCGAGCGTCGGGTTGCCGTCCTTGTCGTAGATGGACCCGCCCGCGGCGAACAGCCAGTTGGCCCATTCCTCGAAGATCTTGTAACCACGCTGCGGTTGCATCGCGATGCCGGCGCGATCGGCGGTCTTGAGCTGCTGCGAGGTGCGCACCAGCGCGTCGAGGTCGGTGGGCACCGACGCGCCCGCGGCGGCCAGGTCGTCCTTGTTGTAGATGTAGCCCAGCGCGTAGTTGTAGAACGGCACGCCGTAGGTGGTGCCGTCGACGTCGGTGATGTCGGTCAGCGACGGGAAGAAGTCGTCGGGCCGGAAGTCGGTGGTCGCGGCGATGCGCTCGTCGAGCGGCTGCAAAAAGCCCGCGTCGGCGAAATCGTCCATCCACGGGTTGTCCACCACGATGAGGTCGTACGCCGGTTGCGCGGCCTGGAACGACGACACCAGCCGGTCCCGCATCTGGTCGAACGTCATGGTCTCGATGTCGACCTTGATGTCGGGGTACTTCTCGTTGAACTGCCCGACGAGGCCCTGCACGATGTCGGTGTCGGGCACGTTCTCCATCAGCACACGGACGGTGGCCGAGGTATCGGTGGGCACGTCGCCCACACCCGAGGTCGCTTCGTCGTTGGCGGGACCACCGGTTCCGGCGCAACCGGACAGCACCAGACCGGCGGCCACGGACATCGCGGTGATCGCCGGCCGCCTGCGGCGCCGGCGCAGTTGTGGAATCTTCATCTGTTCTCGCTTTTCTGGTGGGGGATGGGCAGTTGAGCGTGACGGGCGATCAGGCTCAGTCCATGTAGGCACCGCCGTTGACCGACAGCGCCTCTCCGGTGATGAAGCGGGCATCTTCGGAGACCAGGAACGCCACCGCGCGGGCGACGTCGTCGGGAGTTTGCAGGCGGCCCAGCGGCGTCGCGTCGATCCAGGACTGGCGTACGCCGTCGGGCGTCGAGCCGCTGAGTTTCGCCTCCCACTCCAATTCTCGTGTCTGCATCGGTGTTGCCACGAAACCGGGGCAGACACTGTTGACCGTGATGCCGTGTGCGGCAAGTTCGAAGGCCATCGCCTGGGTGAGGCCGAGCACGCCGAACTTGGACGCGACATAGTCCGCGAGGAACGGTACCCGGCCCTGCTTTGCCGCCATCGATGCGGTGTTGACGATCGTGCCGCGCACACCGGTGCGGATCATGGCGCGGGCCGCGGCCTGACCACAGAAGAACACGCCCTTGAGGTTGACGTCGAGACTGCGGTCGAGTTGTTCGGCGGAGATGTCGACGAAGTGCGCCATCGCGGAGATGCCCGCGTTGCTGACCCAGGCCCCCAGCCCGATGCGGTCGGCGACGTCGTCGGCCAGTGCGGACGCCTGCGCGGGATCGGTGACGTCGAGACGCGCCGACTCGTGGCCGCTGCCGCTCAGGGATGAGGCCGTCTCGTCGGCCGCGGCGACGTCGACGTCGGTGGCGACCACACGCCGGCCGCGTTCGGCGAGCGTGGTGGCGATCGCGCGGCCGATGCCGGATCCGGCGCCGGTGACGACGACGGTGCTGGGGGTGTCGGGAGTGCTGTTCGCGGGGGTGCTCATGACCGGGCCTTTCGCGCCATGCGGTGGGATACGGGGGTGAGAACGTCGCCGAGGGTGCGCCATTCGGCGTAGGCCTCGGCGTAACGGTCGACGTGCCGCGCGTCGGGGACGACGGGGTCGCCCAGCGTCTGGAAGGCCTGTGTGCTGTCCCAGTCGCCGAGCAGGCCGATCCCGACCGCCGCGATGACGGCCGCGCCGAGCGAGGCGCCCGGGTGGCCGATCACGGGGATCAGCGGCGTGCCGAGAACGTCGGCGAGGATCTGCTTCCACAGCACCGAGCGGCTGCCGCCGTTGGTGACCATGGCGCGTTCGAGGCTGACGCCCATGTGGGCGAACACCTCGGTGTGGTGCCGGAACCCGAACGCGATGGCCTCCAGCACCGAGCGGTACATGTCGGCGCGCGTGTGGGACAGGTCCAGGCCGACGAACGCGCCGCGCAGATCGGGATCGTGCAGCGGGCTCTTCTCGCCGAGAAAGTAGGGGAGACAGAGAACTTCGGCGGGCGAGCGGGTCTGCGCCTCGTCGTCGAGTGCGACGAGGTCGTGGCCGCCCGACAGCGTCTGGAACCATCGGATGAGGCTGCCGCTGGTGGCCATGCAGCCGTTGGGCAGCCAGCGGCCCGGCACGGGATGCGCGTCGAGGTACAGACGCGCGTCGACGACGGGACGCTCGCTTGCGGCGAGGATGTCGCCTGCGCCGCCCAGCTTGACCAGACAGTCGCCGGGGCGGTTGACGCCTGCCGCATACGCCGACAGCACGTGGTCGGCGCCGCCCACGATCAGCGGCAGCCCGGCGGGCAGGCCCGTGGCCTCGGCCGCGGCCGGACTCAGCTCACCGGCCTGCTGTCCCGGCGAAAGCACCCGTGGCACAAGATCTGTCGAGAGGCCGGCGGCGGCGAACATGGGGTCGAACCGGCCGCCGTCGAGCATGCCGAGGCCGGATTCGATGGCCCAGTTGAGTTCGACGTGCGGTGCGGCGCCGAGCGCCATGAGAACCCAGTCGTAGGAACCCACCAGGCGCGCGGTGCGCTGCCAGCAGTCGGGTTCGTTGCCGCGCAACCACAGTGCGGTGGGCGCCACGGACTGCTGTGTGATCGCCGATCCGGTTGCGGCCAGGACGGTTTCGTCATCGATACGCTCCTTGAGCGTGTCGATCTCGCGGGTCGCGCGCGCGTCGTTCTGAAGAATCGCGCGTCGCATGGGGTTGCCGTCGCGGTCCACGGCGACCACGGCCGGGACCATGCCGGTGGTGGCCACGGCGCCGACCTGGTCGGGGGAGATGCCCGATTCGGCGAGTACGGCGCGGATGCCCGCGTGGGTGTTGGCCAGCCACTGCCACGGATCGGCCTCGGCGTGTCCGGGGGCGTCGGAGTGCAGGGTGGTCTCGCCGGTGGACTGCGCCACGATGCGCGCGGCGTCGACGTCGACGAGGACGGTCTTGGTCCCCGTGGTGCCGATGTCGACACCGATCGTGAACTCCGGCATGCCGTCCTTCCTGTCGGGTTCCTGACCCACTGGTGTGCGGGTGCGATCACCCTACAACGATGCTGTTAGATTCTCACAAGATATGTGTGACAATCACGCGAAGTCACGAAGTTCCCCAGCGTGATTGTGATTTAGTAACATCACGTCGTTTCCGTCTGCCGAAGTGAGAGGCGCCCCATGACCAGTTGGCTCGATGACGTATTTGCTGTGCGCAAGCCTGTGATCGCGATGCTGCACCTGTCGGCACTGCCGGGCGATCCGGGGTTCGACTCGGCCGCGGGCATCGGCGCCGTGGTCGAGCGTGCGAAGAGCGAGCTGGCGGCGCTGCAGGAGGGTGGCGTCGACGGCGTCATGATCTCCAACGAGTTCAGCCTGCCGTACCTCACCGAGACCGAACCGATCACCGCCATCACCATGGCCCGCATAATCGGTGAGTTGCTGCCCGAGATCTCGGTGCCGTACGGCGTGAACGTGCTGTGGGACGGGCGGGCGTCGATCGACCTCGCGGTGGCCACGGGCGCGCAGTGGGTGCGCGAGATCTTCACGGGCGTCTACGCCAGCGACTTCGGCCTGTGGAACACGAACGTGGGCGCGGTCGCGCGCCACCGGCACCGCATCGGCGGTGACCACGTCAAGCTGCTGTTCAACATCGTGCCCGAGTCCGCGGTCTACCTCGCCGACCGCGATCTGGCGTCCATCACGGCGACGACGGTGTTCGCGACCAAGCCCGACGCCATCTGCGTGTCGGGGCTGACCGCGGGCGCCTCGACCGACCGGCAGGCGCTGCAGGTGGTCAAGAACGCCGCGGGCGAGGTGCCGGTGTTCGTCAACACCGGCGTGCGCGCCCACAACGCGGCCGAGCAGCTCGCTATCGCCGACGGTGCGGTGGTGGGCACGTACTTCAAGGAGGACGGGGTCTTCGAGAACCGCGCGGTCGTGTCCCGGGTGAGTGAATTGATGGACGCCGTCAAGGATTTCCGGAAGACCCTGTGACCCACCCGGCCGACACCGAGCTGCGACGGCTGGCGGTGAAGGCCGCCGAACGCGGCGCCGACGTGTGCCTGCGTCACCTCGGTGAACTGGTCTCCGTCGCGACCAAGAGCGCGGCAGGCGACGTCGTGACCGCGGTCGACCGTGCCGCCGAAGAGGCCGTGCGGGCCGTGCTGCGCGAGGCCCGCCCGGATGACTCGATGCTCGGCGAGGAGATCGCCGAGCACACCGGAGCCGGTCCGCTGCAGTGGGTCATCGACCCGCTCGACGGCACCACCAACTACACGCGGCGCATTCCGTACTTCGCGACCTCGGTCGCGGTGCGGCGGGTCTCCGACGGCACCTGGCTGGCCGGGGCCGTGTGCGCGCCGGCCCTGGGCAGCACCTGGAGCGCGGCCAGAGGGGAGGGCGCGCAACTGGATTCGATCACCCAGTCGGCGCAGCTGCCGCTGCAACTGATCGCTTCGACGGCCCGACTGGTGGGCACGGGCCTGTCCTACGATCCGGGCCTGCGCCGCCGCCAGTTGCGGGACCTGGGTGCACTGGTCTGCGAGTACACCGACATGCGCCGGTTCGGCGCGGCCGCGGTGGACCTGTGCCTGGTGGCGCAGGGCAGCCTGGACGCGTTCGTCGAGGCCGATCTCGCGGTGCACGACTGGGCGGCGGGCGCACTGATCGCCGAGGAAGCCGGCGCCGAGGTGACGCGGCCGTGCGCCGAGGGGGATCCGTTGTCAGCGCGCTGGCGCTGACCTGGCGTTGACGCACACCACCTGTACGCCCGCGGCCTCCAGCGCCTTGACGGTCGGGTTGTTGGGGGTGCTGTCTGTCACCAGCACCGAGATGCTCGACACCGGTGCGACATTGGTCAGCTGCACACGTCCGAGCTTGGTGGCGTCGGCGGCCACGATGATCCGGTCGGCCGAGCGCATCGCGGCCTGCTTCACGTTGCCTTCCTCACGGTGGTACTCCGAGGCGCCGCGCTTGCCGTCGACCCCGGCGATGCCCATCACGTAGGTGTCGCAGTTGTAGCGCAGGTAGAAGTCCTCGGCCTCGGCGCCGATGAGGCTCAACTCGCCCGGGCGCACCTTGCCGCCGGTCAGCAGGATCGTGGTGTCGGGTTCGTCCGCCAGTTCGACGGCCACCAGCAGGCTCGGCGTGATGATCGTCAGGCCCAGCCCCCGGCCGCGGATCGCGCGCGCGACCGCAAGCACGGTGCTTCCGCTGTCGAGGATCACGGTCTCCTGCGGCGTCAGCAGATCGGCGACGGCGCGCGCGATGTGCAATTTCTCGTCGGCCGACTCGGCCGCGCGCGCGGCGAACGAGGGTTCGGTGGCCTTGCCGCCGAACGCGATCGCGCCACCCAGCACCCGGCGCGCGATGCCCTGGTCTTCCAGGCGTTCGATGTCGCGCCGGATCGTCATGGCCGAAACGCCGAATTCGTCGGCGAGCGACGTGAAGTCGACCTCGCGGTCAGTGTGGATGCGCGCTGCGATCGCCGCGCGGCGGGCGTGCGCGCTCAGACCGGGTGCCATTCGGTCAGCGTAGAACACGGCTGTGAAACGTTCACAATGATCACACGATGTGCCTCGAACGGCGTCCGGATTGTGATCAGGCAACAGGGGCGGGAACAGCCACCCGTGTGCGCTCCCGCATCGAGGCCCACAGTGCCGCGGTGGCCGCGGTGCACAGACCGGCGCCCGCGACGTGCACGGCCACCAGCGCGGCCGGGACACCCGTGTAGAACTGCACGACACCCACGAGTCCCTGCGCGCAGATCAGGGCGACGAGCACCCCCAGACGCACCATGACCGGCCGGGCCGCACCCGTCGCCGCGAGCCCGAAGCCGAGGGCGATCACCAGCGAGAGATAGGCGATCAGCAGCGACGAGTGCATGTGCACGAGCGTGGTGATCTCGACCTGCAGACGCGGAACGGGTGCGTCGATGCTCTTGTCTCCCGCGTGCGGGCCTGCGCCGGTGACCAGCGTGCCGGTCACCAGCACCGCGGCGAGTGCGACCGCGCTCAGGACCGTGAGGTGGCGCAGCGGCGCGGGCACCCGGGTGCGGGTGATGCCGTCATCGGGTTGACCGATCTTGACGAAGAGCAGCACCGCGAGCCACACCATGACCATCGAGGCGATGAGATGGATGGCGACCGTCCACCACAGCAGGCCGGTCAGCACCGTGATGCCGCCGATGACCGCCTGCACCACGGTCGAGGCCGGCATGAGCCACGCATAGACGAGGACCTCGCGGCGGCGCCGGGCACGCGTCACGGCGAGCACGGCGGCCGCGGCCGTGAGCACCACAAGGAACGTGATCATGCGGTTGCCGAACTCCACCACCTGGTGCACCACGGCCACCTCGGCGTGCGGCACCGGGGTGAAACTCCCCGGGAAACACTGGGGCCAGGTGGGGCAGCCCAGGCCGGACGCGGTGACGCGGACGATGGCGCCGGTGACAGCGATACCGCCCTGGGTGAGGATCACCAGGAACGCGATGAGGCGCTGAACCCGGAGGCTGGGCAGGGGCAACAGATCGACCAGCCGCAGGAAAATTCGTCCGACGGACACGGCCCGATCGTAGATGACGCCAAACTACAACTTGTAGTAGGGGCTCAGGTGAACCGGAACAAGCGCAGCGCGCACACCGCGGACACCCCGCCCCACACCGCGAGCACCGCGATGCCGAACCAGTCCACCGACAGCGTCATGGCCTGGCTCAGCGCCTCGGTGAGCGCGCCCGACGGCGTCAGCCGGGCCACCCAGGCCAGGGCCGACGGCACGGCCTCGGTCTCCAGTGTCAGCGCGCCGAAGCCCGCGAACACGAACCACAGCAGGTTGGCCAGCGCGAGCACGATCTCCGAACGCAGCGTCCCACCCAGCAACAGGCCCATCGCCGCGAAGCCCGCGGTGCCCAGCGCGATGATCACCGCGCCCAGCGCCAGGCCCGCAAGCGGGGGACGCCAGCCCAGCGCGACGCCGATGGCGCCGAGGAGGACCGCCTGCAGGAACACCACGGCCACCACGGCCAGTGACTTGCCCGCGATGATGCCCCAGACCGGAAGTGCCGTCGCGCCAAGGCGTTTCAGTGCGCCGTAGCGGCGGTCGAACGCGACCGCGATGGCCTGGCCGGTGAACGCGGTGGAGATCACCGCGAGCGCCATGATGGCAGGCGTGAACGCGCCGGCCCGGTCGTCGCCGAACGAACCCAGCGGCAGCAGCGTGAGACCGATCAGCAGGGTGATCGGGATGAACATCGTCAGCAGCAGTTGTTCGCCGTTGCGCAGCAGCAGGCGCAACTCCAGGCCGAACTGCGCGGCGAGCATCTTCTGCACGGTCGCGGGCCGCGGGTCGGGGGTGAAGGTTCCTGGCGCGAACCGGTTGGCCGCTGGGCTCGTCACGATCGCAACTCCCGTCCGGTCAGGTCGAGGAAGACGTCTTCGAGGCTGCGCTGCTCGACGCGCATGTCGGTGGCCAGCACGTTGACGCGGGCACACCACGCGGTCACCGTCGCCAGCACCTGCGGATCGATGTGGCCCTCGACCAGGTACTCACCGGGTGCGGCCTCGACGGCGTTGTAGCCCTCGGGCAGTGCGGCGACCAGAAGCGACAGGTCGAGCTTGCGGGGTGCGCTGAACCGCAACTGGTTCTCGGCGCCGCTGCGCATGAGCTCGGCCGGTGTGCCGGTGGCGACCGCGACGCCGTGGTCGATGATCACGATGCGGTCGGCGAGTTCCTCGGCCTCGGTGAGCTGATGCGTCGTCAGCACCACGGTGACGCCGTCGCGGCGCAGCGCGTCGATCAACTCCCAAACCACGATCCGGGCGTGCGCGTCCATCCCGGCGGTCGGTTCGTCGAGGAACACGAGTTCTGGACGCCCCACCACGGCGCACGCGAGCGCGAGGCGCTGCTGCTGGCCGCCGGAAAGGCGGCGGTAGGTGGTGCGCGCCGAGTCGGTGAGCCCGAGGGTGTCCATGAGCCAGGCCGGGTCGAGCGGGTCGGCCGCATACGAGGCGACCAGGTCGAGCATCTCGCCTGCGCGCGCGGCCGGGTATCCGCCGCCACCCTGCAGCATGACGCCGATGCGTTCGCGCAGCCGGGCGTTGTCGGCGATCGGGTCGAGCCCGAGGATCCGGATGCTGCCCGCGTCGGCGCGCACGAATCCCTCGCACATCTCGACCGTGGTGGTCTTGCCCGCGCCGTTGGGGCCCAGCAGTGCCAGCACCTCGGCGCGCTGGACCTCAAGGTCCAGTTCGGACACCGCGGTGGTGGACCCGTACCGCTTGGTGACCCCGCGCAGTAGTACAGGAACGTCCGGAGAACGTGTTGAGCTGGCGGCGTCGGAACGCCCGGAACGCGGTGTCACGGGGATTCAGCGTAGGCGTCGTCGGCTGGGGCCGGTTGCTCTGGTGGTCGGGCGGGCGGCTCTGGCGCGGGACGCCACGGCAACCGCCGGTAGGTCAGGGCGATCAGCAGCAGCACGGTGACCGCGCTCGCCAGGGTTGCCATGACGATCTGGAACAACGTGAACCGGTCTCCGTTGGCCGTGGGCCCGAAGATCCCGACGATCAGCGTGATCGCGATGGTGGCCCCGCGGAAACCGGGCCGGGTCGCCCATGCGGCCAGCGGGATGATCGCCCACAGCAGGTACCAGGGTTGCACGACCGGGAACAGCAGTACGGTGCCGCCGAGCGCGACGCCGAGGCCGCCGACCGGGTGCAGACGTCCGCGCAGCACCGCGAACAGCAGCCAACTGACCAGGATCGAGATCATGAACACACCGATGGCGCGGGTCAGGCCCAGCACCGCGGTGGTGTGGTCGCCGAGGCCGAGCAGGATCCCGACCTGACCGGTGCCGAGCGCGATGAGCGTGGGCGGCGACATCCAGCTGCGCACCACGTTGGCGGTACCGAGCGTGAACAGCCAGCCGAAGCCGAGGCCGCTGGCCCACCCGATGACGGCCATGACCGCCAGCGAGATGGCGCCGAGCGACGTACACGAGATCACGAACGCCTTGACCGTGCCGCCCCACCGCCAGGCCAGGGCCATCGCGACGAAACCCAGCGCGAGCAACGAAGGAAGTTTGACCTGTGAGGACATCGCGATCAGCACGGCGCCCAGGACGAGCATCGCCATGGGCTGCCATCGCTGCCACTGCGCGCGGCCGCTCGGCCAGGCCGGCGGGCGCGGCAGCAGCGGCTGGGCGGCGTCGATGCCGCGCAGCGCGAACTCGGTGCCCGCGAGCATCAGCCCGAGCATGAGCGCCTCGTTGTGGATGCCTGCCACCAGATGCATGAACAGCAGCGGGTTGCACGGTCCGAGCCACAGTGCGCTGACCTCGGCGACGCCGCAGCGGCGGGCCAGGCGAGGAGTCGCCCACACGATCAGCCCGACGCCGATCAGCACCACCAGCCGGTGGCACATCACGGCCTCGACGATGTTCTCACCGGTCAGCGCCGAGATGCCCTGACCGATCCACAGGAACAACGGCCCGTACGGCGCGGGCGTCTCGCGCCACAGGTTGGGCACCGACAGCGTGAACACGTGGTCGAGGCCAAGGCCCGTCGCGGGGCCCACCCGGTACGGGTCGAGGCCCAGCACCGCGATCTCGCTCTGCGCCAGGTAGGAGTACACGTCGCGGCTGTACATGGGCGGCGCGATCAACAGCGGCACGGTCCACAGCATCAGCGTGTGGTCGAGCTGGCTGCGGGACATGCGCCGCTTGCCCAGCGTGTACCGCCCGAGCATGAGCCAGGCCAGCGCCATCATCACCGCGCCGGTCGTGGTCATCGTGAGCGACACCGTCTGGATCCGCGACGGCAGGTTCAGGAGGCGCACCCCGAACGTCGGGTCCTGCACCACGGGGCGTGCGCCCGCGCCGAGCGCGCCGATGGCCATGAGCACCGTTCCCGTCGCGCCGAACAGCCGGGTACGGCGCATCGACAGGATTTCGGCGTCGTCGAGGGGCGAGGCGACCGCGTGTTCGTCGCCGTGCCACCGGGCGATCGACGAGCTGAAGGACGACAGGCGGCTGGCCATCACAGCAGCGTAACCGGCGCAGAATACGATCCACTCCAGCTGACGGTGGCCGATGTCACGTAAGGGTGCCCTTGGTGGAACCGCCGGACGAATTCCGTCACAATGGTGTTGTGAAATTACGCGGAGGCGCCACGAGTCCGGTCGCGACCGGTCCGTCGGTTCCTGCTGCCGACGAGGTTCCCGGCGTGATTTCCACAGCGGACGGCCAGACCCGGCGGGCCATCATCAAGCTGCTCCTGGAGGGCCCCATCACCGCGGGCCAGATCGGTGAGCGGCTCGGGATCTCCGCCGCGGGCGTGCGCCGCCACCTCGACGCATTGATCGAGGCGGGCGACGCGCAGGCCAGCGCCGCCGCGGCGTGGCAGCACACCGGCCGGGGCCGCCCCGCCAAGCGGTACCGGTTGACCGCGGCGGGCCGGGCCAAGCTCGGTCACAGTTACGACGATCTGGCCGTCGCCGCGATCCGGCAACTGCGGGAGATCGGCGGAAAAGACGCGGTGCGCACGTTCGCCCGACGCCGGATCGACACGATCCTCTCGGGAGTAACCGCGGGGTCCGGTGATGTTGCACAGACTGCCGAGCGTGTGGCGGACGCGATGACCAAGGCGGGCTACGCGACCACCACGGCACCGGTGAGCGGGCCGATCCGCGGCGTACAGATCTGCCAGCACCACTGTCCGGTGTCGCACGTGGCCGAGGAATTCCCGGAACTGTGCGAGACGGAGCGCGAGGCGTTCGCCGAGATCCTCGGCACGCACGTGCAGCGCCTGGCCACCATCGTCAACGGTGACTGCGCGTGCACCACCCACGTCCCGCTGGACCTCGACCCGCCCGGCGAGCACACAGACCACCCGAAAGACGTCCGGAGCACAGCCCGCGACCGGACGACCACCCCTAGCGATCAAGGAGCGTCGACATGACGACCACCCCCGAGACAGCACCACTGACCCAGGAAGAGACCATCGCGTCCCTGGGTAAGTACGGCTACGGCTGGGCGGATTCCGACGTTGCCGGCGCCAGCGCGCAGCGTGGTCTCAACGAGGCGGTCGTACGCGACATCTCGGCCAAGAAGAACGAGCCCGAGTGGATGCTCGACATCCGGTTGAAGGCGCTGCGCACCTTCGACAAGAAGCCCATGCCGACCTGGGGATCGGACCTCGACGGCATCGACTTCGACAACATCAAGTACTTCGTGCGGTCCACCGAGAAGCAGGCGGCCTCGTGGGAGGAACTGCCCGAGGACATCCGCAACACCTACGACAAGCTGGGCATCCCGGAAGCCGAGAAGCAGCGCCTGGTCTCCGGTGTGGCCGCGCAGTACGAGTCCGAGGTGGTCTACCACCAGATCCGCGAGGACCTCGAGGCCCAGGGCGTCATCTTCCTCGACACCGACTCCGCGCTGCGTGAGCATCCCGAGATCTTCAAGCAGTACTTCGGCACCGTGATCCCGGCCGGCGACAACAAGTTCTCGGCGCTGAACACCGCGGTGTGGTCGGGCGGTTCGTTCATCTACGTCCCGCCGGGTGTGCACGTCGACATCCCGCTGCAGGCCTACTTCCGGATCAACACCGAGAACATGGGCCAGTTCGAGCGCACGCTGATCATCGTCGACGAGGGTGCCTACGTGCACTACGTCGAAGGATGTACCGCGCCCATCTACAAGAGCGACTCGCTGCACTCGGCCGTCGTCGAGATCATCGTCAAGGCCGGCGGCCGCTGCCGCTACACGACCATCCAGAACTGGTCGAACAACGTCTACAACCTGGTCACCAAGCGTGCCCGCGCCGAGGCGGGCGCCACCATGGAGTGGATCGACGGCAACATCGGCTCCAAGGTCACCATGAAGTACCCGGCCGTGTGGATGACCGGTGAGCACGCCAAGGGCGAGGTGCTCTCGGTGGCGTTCGCCGGCGAGGGCCAGCACCAGGACACCGGTGCCAAGATGCTGCACCTCGCGCCGAACACGTCGAGCAACATCGTCTCGAAGTCGGTCGCGCGAGGCGGCGGACGCGCGTCCTACCGCGGCCTGGTCCAGGTCAACAAGGGAGCACATGGGTCGCGCTCCTCTGTGAAATGTGATGCGCTGCTGGTCGACACGATCAGCCGGTCCGACACCTACCCGTACGTCGACATCCGCGAGGACGACGTGACGATGGGCCACGAGGCCACGGTGTCGAAGGTCAGCGAGGATCAGCTGTTCTACCTGATGAGCCGCGGGCTGACCGAGGACGAGGCCATGGCCATGGTGGTCCGCGGTTTCGTCGAGCCGATCGCCAAGGAACTGCCGATGGAATACGCGCTCGAGCTCAACCGGCTCATCGAGCTTCAGATGGAAGGTGCGGTCGGCTGAGTATGGCTTCGCAACTCACACAGGCGTCCGAGGGTTCCGCGAAGAGCGGCTCGGTGCTCAACCTGAACAAGGGCGAGGTCTTCACCTCGTTCGACGTCAACGCCTTCGAGGTCCCGCACGGTCGCGACGAGATCTGGCGGTTCACGCCGCTGCGGCGGCTGCGCGGCCTGCACAACGGCACCGCGGGCGCCGACGGCAAGGCGACCGGCAGCGCGCTGATCGAGGTCAGTGAGCGCCCCGGCGTGACGATCGAGACCGTCGAGCGCGGCGACGAGCGCCTAGGCCAGGGCGGCGTTCCCGCCGATCGTGTCGCCGCACAGGCATTTTCGTCGTTCAGCAACGCGACGGTGGTCACCGTCGGTCGCAACGTGCAGGTGGACGAGCCCGTCGAGATCACCATCACCGGTCCCGGCGAGGGCAACACGGCCTACGGGCACGTGCAGGTCCGTGTCGAGGAACTCGGCGAGGCCGTCGTGGTGATCGACCACCGGGGCAGCGGAACCTACGCCGACAACATCGAGTTCGTCGTCGGCGACGCCGCGACGCTCAAGGTGGTGTCGATCGCCGACTGGGCCGACGACACCGTCCACGTCAGCACGCACCACGCCACGCTGGGCAAGGACGCGGTGCTGCGGCACTTCGCGGTCACGCTCGGCGGCGACGTCGCCCGGCTCACCGGACGCGTGCGGTTCGCGGCACCCGGCGGCGACGCCGAACTGCTCGGCCTCTACTTCGCCGACGACGGTCAGCACTTCGAGTCCCGGTTGCTCGTCGACCACGCCCAACCACACTGCCGCTCACACGTGACGTACAAGGGTGCGCTGCAGGGCGATCCGGCATCGGACAAGCCCGACACGCACACCGTGTGGGTCGGCGACGTGCTGATCCGCGCCGAGGCCACCGGCACCGACACCTACGAGGTCAACCGCAACCTGGTGCTGACCGACGGGGCGCGTGCCGACTCGGTGCCCAACCTGGAGATCGAGACCGGTGAGATCGTCGGCGCCGGACACGCAAGCGCCACCGGCCGATTCGACGACGAGCAGTTGTTCTACCTGCGGGCCCGCGGCATCCCCGAGGATCAGGCGCGCCGTCTGGTGGTGCGCGGGTTCTTCGGCGAACTGATCCAGAAGATCGCCGTGCCCGCCGTCCGCGACCGCCTCACCGCGGCCATCGAACACGAACTTGAGCTAACCGAAGGAATCAAGCACTGATGAGCACCCTGGAAATCAAGGACCTCCACGTCAGCGTGGCCGCCACCGAGGGGACCGAGGAGATCCCGATCCTCAAGGGCGTCGATCTCACCGTGAACTCGGGGGAGACCCACGCCCTGATGGGTCCCAACGGCTCCGGCAAGTCCACGCTGTCGTACGCGGTCGCGGGCCATCCCAAGTACACCGTCACGTCGGGCTCGATCACGCTCGACGGGCAGGACGTGCTGGAGATGAGCATCGACGAGCGGGCGCGCGCCGGGCTGTTCCTGGCGATGCAGTACCCCGTCGAGGTTCCCGGGGTGTCGATGTCGAACTTCCTGCGCACGGCCGCGACAGCGGTGCGTGGCGAGGCCCCCAAGCTGCGGCACTGGGTCAAAGAGGTCAAGGCCGCGATGGACGAGCTCGAGATCGACCCGGCGTTCGGTGAGCGCAGCGTCAACGAGGGCTTCTCCGGCGGTGAGAAGAAGCGCCACGAGATCCTGCAGCTGTCGTTGCTCAAGCCCAAGATCGCGATCCTCGATGAGACGGACTCAGGCCTGGACGTCGACGCCCTGCGTGTGGTCAGCGAGGGCGTCAACCGCTACGCCGCGGCCACCAACGGCGGCGTGCTGCTGATCACGCACTACACGCGCATCCTGCGCTACATCCAGCCGCAGTTCGTCCACGTGTTCGTGGGCGGGCGCATCGTGGAATCCGGTGGGCCCGAACTCGCCGACGAGCTCGAACAGAACGGATACGTGCGCTTCACGCAGGCAGCAGCCGCAGGGGCCTGACGGTGACGGCCGCGAAGACGCTCGACGTGACGGCGATCAGGGCCGACTTCCCGATCCTGAGCCGGGTGATGCGCGGCGGAAATCAGCTGGCGTATCTGGATTCCGGCGCGACGTCGCAGAAACCGCTGCAGGTGCTCGATGCCGAGCGTGAGTTCCTGCTGACCTCCAACGGTGCCGTGCACCGCGGCGCGCACCAGTTGATGGAGGAGTCCACCGACGCCTACGAGCAGGGACGCGCCGACATCGCGGCCTTCGTGGGTGCCGACCCGGATGAGCTGGTGTTCACCAAGAACGCCACCGAGGCCATCAACCTGGTGGCATACGTGCTGGGGGACAAGCGTTTCGAGCGGGCGGTCGGTCCCGGTGACGTCATCGTCACCACCGAGGTCGAGCACCACGCCAACCTGGTTCCGTGGCAGGAACTCGCCGAGCGTACGGGTGCGACGCTCAAGTGGTACGGCGTCACCGACTCGGGGCGCATCGACCTGGACTCGCTCGAACTCGACGAACGCGTGAAAGTCGTTGCGTTCAGCCATCACTCGAACGTCACGGGTGCCGTCGCGCCGGTCGCCGAACTGGTGTCGCGGGCCAAGGCGGTGGGTGCGCTGACCGTTCTGGACGCCTGCCAGTCGGCGCCGCACCAGCCGGTCGACCTGCATGCGCTCGACGTCGACTACGCGGCGTTCTCGGGGCACAAGATGCTGGGCCCCACCGGCATCGGCGTGCTCTACGGCAGGCGGGGCCTGCTCGACGCGATGCCGCCGTTCATCACGGGCGGTTCGATGATCGAGACCGTGACGATGGAGAAGACGACCTTCGCGCCGGCGCCGCAGCGTTTCGAGGCAGGCACCCCGATGACCTCGCAGGTGGTCGGACTGGCTGCCGCGGCAAGGTATCTGACCGCTCTGGGCATGCCTGCCGTCGAGGCGCACGAGGCCGAACTGGTCGCGGCGGCCCTCGAAGGGCTCGCCGGCGTACCCGGCGTGCGCATCATCGGGCCGACCGCGATGGAAAACCGCGGATCCCCCGTGAGTTTCGTGGTCGACGGGGTCCATGCGCACGACGTGGGCCAGGTCCTCGACGACGACGGCGTCGCGGTACGCGTCGGGCACCACTGCGCCTGGCCGCTGCACCGCCGGTTCGGCATCGCGGCGACCGCGCGGGCATCGTTCGCGGTGTACAACACCCTCGACGAAGTGGACCGCCTGGTGGCAGGCGTGAAACGTGCTGTGGAGTTCTTTACGTGAGACTTGAGCAGATGTACCAGGAAGTGATCCTGGACCACTACAAGCATCCGCATCACCGCGGGTTGCGGGAGCCGTTCGGTGCCGAGGTGCACCACGTCAACCCCACGTGCGGCGACGAGGTGACCCTGCGTGTCACGCTCAGCGACGACGGTGAGAGCGTCGAGGACGTCTCGTACGACGGCCAGGGCTGTTCCATCAGCCAGGCTGCCACCTCGGTGCTGACCGATCAGGTGATCGGCCAGAGCGTGGGCGATGCGTTGAAGACCGTCGACGCCTTCACCGAGATGGTGTCGTCGCGCGGCACCGTCGAGGGGGACGAGGACGTGATCGGTGACGGCATCGCATTCGCCGGCGTCGCGAAGTACCCGGCACGTGTGAAGTGTGCGTTGCTGGGCTGGATGGCTTTCAAGGCGGCCGTGGCCGAAGCGCGGCCTTTGGACGAAACGCACGCAACGCTGGCGGAAGCCGGTGAGAGGGAGGACAACCGATGAGCGAGCCTGCTTCCGAGGAGCTGCTCTTCGACATCGAAGAGGCCATGCGCGACGTCGTCGATCCCGAACTCGGCATCAACGTCGTCGATCTCGGTCTGGTGTACGGCATGAACGTCGAGCAGGGCGAATCCGGCAAGGTCGCGTTGATCGACATGACGTTGACCTCCGCCGCGTGCCCGCTGACCGACGTGATCGAGGACCAGTCGCGCACCGCGCTGGTGGGCGCCGGTCTGGTCGACGAACTGCGGATCAACTGGGTGTGGAACCCGCCGTGGGGACCGGACAAGATCACCGACGACGGGCGCGAGCAGTTGCGCGCACTCGGTTTCACCGTCTGATCAGTCGGGCGGGCAGGAGCACCCGCACCTCGTACGGTGCGAGTTCGACGGAACCCGAATCCGGTGGAGTGACCTCGATAGGTGCGCCGGTCTTGTTGATGACGAGAAGTTTTCGTGTCCCGTCCGGTGTGATGAAACCCTGGGCGTGGACTCGCGGGTCCGGGTGGTCGGGGCGCCCGGCGATCGTCGGGACCACGGCATCCCCGGGCCCGAAGTGCCGCAGCAGGTAGGCCAGGGCGTCGTATCGCGCATTCGGTTTCCCGGTCTCCCAGTCGATCAGGCTGACGCCGGGGATCATCGCGGGATAGCCCACGAACTCGGCGACGCCCACCAGGTCCATGCCGAGTTCGACCAGTCGCGCCCACAGATACGACTGCACCGCGGCGCTGAGTGCCCAGTACTCGTCGGAGATGACGGGCTCCGGGTTCATCAGATCGGCAGGGAACGTGCCGATCTCGTTGATGAACGTCAACGTCTCGGGTGCGATGCGGCGCCGTATCGAGTCGATCAGGCGGACCTGCTCGACGAATCCGTCGGCCTGCGCGAAGTAGATGTCCCGCCAGTGGCTCTCCGGTGCGTTGGGTTCGGGGCGCAGCGGATCGACGATCTCCGGATGGGCGTAGAAGTGCAACGACATGGCGTCGGGGGCGGTGCCGTGGCGATGATCGGCCGGGTCGAGGAACGTCCAGAAGTATTCGGGGTTCTGGTGTTTGTGGGTGAGGGACAGTCCGACGAACTTCATCTCCGGGTCGAGCGGGCGCAACCGGTCGACCACCGCGTCGAACAGGGCGGTGTAGGTCTGCGGTGACATACCGCGCATATCGGGTTCGCACAGCACCTCCCAGTACGCGAAGCGGTGGTGATGCCCCGATTCGTGCCACTGCCCGTGTTCGTCGGTGAATCCGCCGGCGATGTACCAGCTCGCAACCCGGTAGAAGTAGTCGGCCACCTCGGACATGGTCAGGTCCCGCAACTCGGTGCCGCGCTCGTAATCCCAGACGATGGTGTCCGGATCCTCGGGCACCGCAACGGGATCGGTGAACATCCAGGCGGGAATGGTTGCGAAGTTGGCCACCACCGGTCGGCCCTCGGCCGCCGCCATGACATCCTCGACGAACGGGTCGAGCAGGCCGAAGTCCCAGTGCGTGGTCCCGGCGGTCGGTGGACTCAGTTGTGCCACCGACAATCTGGGGTGGGAGAACCACGGCAGGAACCGCACCAGGTCGGCGCGCAGGTCGCGCAGCGCGCCGAATGCGCGCGCGTGGATCGGTGACCCCCGGCGCAGCGGGGGAGCGGTCCATACGTGCGTGGTGAGGGTGGTCCGCGACAGCCGGGTGGTGGTCTCCCAGCGGACGTCGATGCCGACCGTCACGCGTGCCCTGAAGACGTGGCCGGGAAGCCGAGAGCCGGCAGGATCGCCTGATCGACGATCGCCTCCAGCGCGGAGTCGTCGGGAAGCTCCCCGGTGTCGATCTGGTGCTTGATCACCAACGCCTCACCGATATCGCAGACGATCGGGGTGACCGATCGCGGAGCGATCTCACCGGTGGCCGCGTAGTGCTCGATCACGGTCTGGGTGAAACGGTTGCCGTGGGTGCCGAAGACGTCGCGGTACAGCGCGTCGACCAGATCCGGTCGTCGGCGGCGTTCGGCGAGAACGGCCGCGACCGCCGGGGCGGCCGGGCCGGACAGCCAGCGCGTCAGTTGATGGAGTGACCGTAGGAGATCGTCCCGAAGGTGACCGCCCTCGACGGTGACTTCCTCACGGGGACAGGCCGCGGCGAGGGCGTCGATCAGCAGATCGTCCACCGACGCCCAGTGCCGGTAGACCGATGTCTTGGCCGCCGACGCCCGGCGGGCGACGCCCTCGACGGTCAGCCCCGCCAGTCCGGCGACCGCCACCTCGGCCAGCGCCGCGGCTCGGCAGTCCGCCTTGAGTTGGTCTCCGGTTCGCCGCACGGGGCCACGATAGCTACGCAGTCATAGCTACGCAACCGTATCTATCATCAGAGCGCCGCGGCGGCGGCGCGCAGGCGTCCCTCGAGATCGCCGACGCCCGACAGGTACAGCGGCCCCGCGCCGTCGGACAACAGCCTGCGCAACCGGGCGACACCCCGTGCGTCGACAGGCCGCGGCGCCAACAGGCGTTCGATGACCTCGTGAATGGTCGCCTCGGCCGCACGGATGTTGGCCGCGTGCACGGGCACCCGAGGTGTGATCCACACCCGCCCTTCGTGGGCATCGGTGAGAAAACGGCTCAGTGTGCGTGCGATGCAGTGCCTTTCGCGATCGGATTCCAGGCGCGTGGCGTGGATGGCCAGCGGGCTCCCGGGTTTCCCGGTGAACCCCGACGACAGTTGGTCGTCGTAGCGGCCTGCGCATACCCGCGCGGTGAGCCTGGCGGTCAGCGACCCGGTGCCTGCGCTTGTTCTGAGAGTGTCTTGTGTGTATGACATGGGGAGTCTCCTTGCGATCGAGTGGGGTGCGGCATGAGGAACTGGGGCATGCCGTAGGAGCGGATGTGCCGTGGGGTCTCGCGGCAGTGCGGATCCTCCGCCACCGCCGACCACATCTCGGTGCCACATCCCGCCAGGGCCAGCGAGCCGGTCAGCAGTGCGGCTGCGATGGGTCGCTTCACGTCGGCACCGCCTCGGTGGGGGCGGCCGAGTACAGCGCGTCGATCTCGGCGGTGTACTTCTTCGCGATCTGTGAGCGTTTGAGCTTCATGGTCGGGGTGAGTTCGTCGGAGCCGGGCAACCACTGGGTGGTGAGCACAACGAAGCGCTTGATCTGCTCGACCCGGGACAGTCGCGCGTTGGCCCGACCGACGTACGCACCGACCGCGGTGTGCAGATGCTCCGCCGTCGGGAAGTTCTCGGCCTGGGCGGGATCGACGACGATCAGGGCCACGTTGTACGGGCGGCCGTAGCCGATCACGCACGCATGCTCGACGAGAGGCGAACCGAATTCGCGAACCCGCGCTTCGATGTTCGCCGGTGACATGTTCTTGCCACTGGAGTTGATGATGAGATCCTTCTTGCGGTCGACGATCCAGACCCGGCCGCACCCGTCGATGCGCGCGACGTCTCCGGTGTGCAGCCAGCCCCGCTCGTCGAGCGCCTCGGCGGTCGCGTCGGGACGGTCGCGGTACCGGGCCATCACCGACGGGCCGCGGATCAGGAGCTCGCCGTCGTCGGCGACGCGAACCTCGTTGCCCGGCAACGGTCTTCCCACCGATCCGACGTCGTCGACGTCGGCGATGAGGACCGGACCCGCGGTCTCGGACATGCCATAGGTTTCACGCAGCGGGACACCGAGTTTGTGGAAATACTCGACCACACCGGTCGGGCAGAGCGCAGCACCGGTGAGTGCGACCTCGATGCGCGCGAGGCCGATGTTGCGCCGGACCCGGAACTTGTCGGCGCCCGATTCGAGATCGCTTGCGGTGATTGCTCTGAGCTTTTCCCAGATGCGTGGGGGTGCGAAGAAGATCTCGGGTTGCACGTCGCTGAGCATGGGAATGAGGCGCGTCGCGTCGGGGCAGCAGACCACGGTGGAACCGGCCAGGATGTGCGCGTAGTGGGTGGACACGCGCTCGGCGATGTGCGCCATCGGCAGGTAGGAGACCGACCACATGTCGCTGCGCGCCCCGATGTGGTCGACGATCTCCCGGGTGGCGCTCATGATGTTGTGATGGGTCAGTTCAACGCCTTTGGGCGCGCCCGTGGTTCCGGAGGTGTAGATCACCGTCGCGATGTCCGACGGCTCCGCGCGGCATGCATCGAGTGCTTCGTCGACGTCGATCGACTCACCTTCGGCGACCAGGTCTGTCCACGACGGCGTGCCGACGGTGATGACCGTCGATGCCGTCAGGTCTGAGAGGTTCACGGCCGCGCGCAGCACCCGCACGAACCGGGGTTCGGTGATCAGGATGCGGCACCGCGCATTACGCAGGATCTCCGCAAGCTGTTCGGGGGCTGACGTGGGGTACAGCGAGAACGGTGTCGCACCCGCGAGCAGTGTGGCCATGTCGGCGATGTGGAACTCGGGGCGGTTGGTGAGCATGAGCCCGACGGTCTCACCGCGCTGCAGGCCGGTTGCTCTCAGTTTCGCGGCGGCGCGCAGCGCGGCCGTGCCGTACTCGCGCCAGGTGAACGCCGTCTCGAGTCGCTCGTCGCGGATGGCGACCGCGTCGCCGAGTTGGCGAACACGGGACGCGAAGATCTCCACGATGGTGGCATCGTCCCGTGTGGCGGACCCGCCGGACATGGCGAATACTCTCTGTCGACCGGGACTCGACAGGCGATCGGAAGGCGGCATCTTTCACTCTCCAGCTCGGGGTAGATCGTGTTACGAACGGGTGAACGCCGTTTCGCAGGCTTCGGTTCACTGCGCGGACGACGGCGGATATCACACAGTCAACGGGCCTGCACGCCAACGGAAAAGGCAGAGGAGTTCATAGGCGAAAGCGGGCCACCCTGAGGACAGGAAAATTCGCTGCGCGAGGTAAGAAACGCTGTTTCGCCGACGTGCCGTGCGGGACGGTCTCTCGTGCGCGGCATCCTGGCCAGTCACCCGCGGCTGTGAATACACTGTGCGCATGGCGCGCCGAAACGATCCGTTGGCGGAGTTTCTGCGCACGCACCGTGAAAAGCTGCAACCCGACGACGTCGGGCTGACCAAGGGGCATCGTCGGCGGGTGGCCGGTCTCCGGCGCGAAGAGGTCGCAGGCCTGGCCGGTATCAGCACGGACTACTACCACCGCATCGAGCAGGGGCGTGAGCGTCCGTCCGATCAGGTGCTCGATGCGCTCGCGCGGGCTCTGCTGCTGAGCCCCGATGCGACGGTGTACATGCGCAATCTGGTGGCGGGGCGGTCGCCCGGCCAGCGCCTGGACAGCAGTGCCAGATCGTTGAATCCCGCGCTGCAGGGCCTGATCGACGGCTGGCCGCATTCACCGGCGCACATCCACGACGCCACGGCGACCGTGGTGATGGTCAATCCGCTCGCCGCGCGGCTGTCGCCGAGTTTCGCCCATGGCGGTAACCCGCTGCGCAGCCTGTTCCTCGAAGAGCAGAGCCGTGAGTTCTACCGCAACTGGGAAGGGCTGACCGCGTGGGCGGTTCGCTGGTTGCGGGATTTCACCGGGCATCACCCCAGCCCTGGGCTGGACGCGATCGTCGACGAGTTGAACCGCGAGAGTGAGCGATTCCGTACCCTGTGGGCCTCCTACGACGTCAAGAAGCACACCCGTGGGCTCCTTCTGGTCAACCACCCCGAGGTGGGCCCGCTCGATCTGCACTTCCAGCACCTGAGCCTGCGGGGCAGCGAGTTCATCATGGTCACGTATTGGGCCGAACCGTGCTCGCCGTCAGCCGAGGCGCTGAACCGGTTGATGGGCTGATCGGAACCGGACCGACTGGTTGTCGTGAGACCAGGAAAGGTTCGGCCTGGCAACCGCACATCCGTCTGGCCACCCTGGGGGTAGTGACGCCTCCTACTCCAGACGGGACCGAAACCATATGCTGCGCTTGGGAAATTCATTCGTGCAGAACCCGCATGAGGTGTACGACCAACTGCGGCGGAGCGGACCGGTACAGCGGGTCGAGATGTGGGGCGGCGTTCCCGTGTGGCTGGTCACGCGTTACCAGGAGGCCCGGAACCTGCTCACCGACCCGCGTATCCGCAAGGACGGGGCCGCCGCGAGTGCCCTGTTCCCGCCGGGGACGGACGGGTCGATCGGTACGGTGCTCGGCGACAACATGCTGTTCCGGGATCCGCCCGACCACACGAGGTTACGGCGGTTTGTCACCTCGGCCTTCACCGCGCATGCGGTACGCCGGCTTCGCCCCACGATCGCCGGCTTCGCCGACGCCCTCCTCGACGACATCGCCGCGTCGGTACCCGGACAGGTGGACCTGTTGCAGGCGTTCGCACAACCCCTGCCGGTCCGGGTGATCGGGGAACTGCTCGGTGTTCCGGTCGGCGACCGGGAGCGGTTCGCGGCGCTGGTCGTGCCGATCTTCACCAGCACCAACACGGCCGTACTACGCACGGCGCAAGAGGAATTGGCACAACTGCTCACCGATATGCTCGCCGAGAAGCGGCAGTCTCCGGCCGACGACGTGCTCAGCAGCCTCGTGCACCGGCGCGACGGCACCGATCAGCTGAGTGAGGCCGAACTGCTCGGCACCGCATTCCTGCTCATCGTCGCCGGATACGAGACGACGGTGAACCTGCTCGCCAACGGAATACTCGCGCTCCTGCGCAACCCGGAACAGTTGCGGGCGGTTCGGGCGGACCGGTCGTTGCTGCCGCGCGCGGTCGAGGAGGCTCTGCGGTTCGAGAGTCCGCTCAACACCGCCACGGTCCGCTACACCAGCGCACCGGTCACCGTCGGGGACGTCGAGATCCCGGCCGGTGAACTGGTCGTGATCGGCCTGCTGGCCGCCAATCACGACGACGAGCAGTTTCCCGATGCGCACCGGTTCGACGTCTCCCGTACGCACAACCGGCATCTCGCCTTCGGATACGGCGTGCACCACTGTGTCGGGGCGCCGCTGGCCCGGATAGAGGCCGAGATCGGATTCGACCGGCTGCTGTCTCGCTTCGAGGTGATGGAACTGGTCGATTCGGGACCGCCGCGGTACCGGCCGAGCACGCTCATGCGGGGTGTGGAACGTCTTCCGGTGATGCTCGGTTACCCGCACGACATCGCATCCACAATGAGGGAGTGGTCGGGATCCCTGCCTTCGTCTGGCGAGGCGGATTCGTCTTTCGCGCACTGATCACCGGGATCGGTGCCGGTGGGTTCCTCGGTGCGCTGGCCTGGATCGACTCGGGACGGTGGCTCGCGGGCCTCGCGGTGTTCGTCATCCTGGCGCTCGCGTGCGGGACGTGGGCCCCGCTGCGCATGGCGCGGTACTGGCCGGCCGGGGCCGGCCTCGACGGCGCCGACCGCGCGGCCGTGGTGCGCGCGGCCCGCACCGGGCGGCGCATCGGCGACCCGCGGCTTCGCGCGGGCGCGCAGGACTACGCCGCCGGGATGCGTGCTGCCGCCGACAACGCCAGGATGTGGCGGCCCCTGATCGTCTTCCTGCTCGCCGTGGCGGTCGTCGTCGCGGTGTGGGACACCCTGGCCGGAACATGGGGCAACGCCGTCGCGTCTGCCGTCTACCTGGTGCTGCTGATACTCGAGGTGTTTTGGTGGCCCAGACGGCAGGCGCAGCTGCTGACCAACGCCGATCGGGCCTGTGGATGAAGACGTGTCTGGGGACAATTCGCCTCCGCAAACCCGTTCGGCGAGGAGATGACGCGTTCCTGGCGGCCTTCTTGTCACAAGTCGTCGTTAGCTTTCGCGCAACAGGGGAGAACCCTCCCCGTGCAGCGGAAGGCATCACATGCAGCACATCACCGAGCCCGACCTCGAAACCGAAACCGAAACGGACGCCGCCCGATTGCGCGCCGCGTTCGAACGCGACCTGGGCGATCCGGCCCGTTGGTTCCCGCCGCCGGGATATCCGGATTCATTGGCGCTGTGCATCATCGACGCGATCTACTCCTCCGGGGCACGCCACAGCATGACCGAGAAGGTCATCGGGCGCTACCGTGAACACCGTCGCGCACTCGGCGGCGACCCCGACCGCGACGGCGCGGTCGAACTGCTCGGAACGTTCGCCGACGTCGGGGGAGCCCAGCAGTGGGCGTCGCAGATCGGCAACCGCAGGCCGACGTCGACCGCACCAGATGCGCCGCTGCGGGCAGCCGCCGTCGCTGATGCGTCGGAAGCTCTTGTCGCCATGGGAATCTCGACGGCGGGTGACCTTCGGTCGGCAGCCGGCGCGGAACAGCTTGAGCCGGTCAGGACGGCGTGGTGTGGTGTGCCGGGGCAGCGCTCGGGGGTGACGTGGAGCAACCTGCTGAAACTCGCGGGGCTGCCCGCGTCGGCTGCGGGCCGGCTCGTCGTCGGGTACGTCACCCGCGAACTCGGTCCGGCCTCGCCCGAACGCGTCGCCGACCTCATCCGTGAGGTCGCCGACCTGGCCGGGTGGGACGCCGGCCGGTTGGACCACGCCATCTGGCGTCACGAGGCGGGGCTGCAGTGTCAGCAGGCGGGCTGACTTCCGACCACCGTGAGCGGAACGGAATCGTCGGGCGCATCCACGTGTTGCGCCAAGGGTGACTGATTCGCTCGACACATCGCTCGATACGTTGTTCACCCCGCTGAGCGTGGGAACCATGCGGATTCCCAACCGCTTCGCGATGGCACCGATGACGCGGCGCGCCTCACCGGGCGGTGTGCCGGGAACCGATGTCGCCGAGTACTACGCGCGTCGCGCAGCGGGCGGGGTCGGCCTGATCATCACCGAGGGTGTGCGCCTGGCCGACCCGGTCGCCGCGTGGCCGCACAGCATCCCGACCCTTGCCGGAGCAGACGCGGTGGCCGGGTGGCGTGCGGTGACCGACGCGGTACACGCGCACGGATCCGTGATCGCGGCACAACTGTGGCATCAGGGCGCCGAGCGCGACGACAGCGACGGCCTGCAGCCGGTGAGCCCGTCGGGTGTCAACAGTGTCGGGGCGGCTCGTGGGCGCGCCCTGCGCGGCGACGAACTGCCCGGCCTCGCAGCGCAATACGCCCAGGCCGCGCGCAATGCCGTCGAGGCCGGGTTCGACGCCGTCGAGCTGCACGGTGCGCACGGGTACCTGCTCGACGAGTTCCTCTGGGACAGAACGAATCAGCGCACCGACGGGTACGGGGGATCGGTGGCTGCACGCACCCGGTTCCCGGTCGAGGTGGTGGCGGCCGTACGTGCCGCGGTGGGGCCCGACTTCCCGATCATCTACCGCTTCTCGCAGTGGAAGGCCAACGCCTACGACGCCCGCATCGCCGAGGATCCGGCCCAACTGGAGGCGATCCTGGGGCCTCTGGTGACCGCCGGGGTGGACGTCCTGCATCCCTCGACCCGCAGGCACTACCTGCCTGCGTTCCCCGGATCGGATCTGAGCCTGGCCGGGTGGACCAGGAAGATCACGGGTATCCCCGTGATCGGTGTCGGATCGGTCGGGCTGGCCACCGAATTCCGGCCGGGACGGCGCGACGGGGACATCATCGCGGCCGCACCGGTCGAGAAGGTGGTGGAGCAGTTCACGGCCGGTGAGTTCGACATCGTCGCCGTCGGACGGGCGTTGCTGGCCGAACCCGCATGGGTCAACCGGTTACGCGACAACTCGCTCGACGGTTTCGCCGGCTACCACGCTGAAACAGCGCTGGCCAGGCTGTACTGACAATATGGTGGGAACAGGCTGTCCCACCCCGGCGTTAGGAAAATTGTGAGCACGCTAGACATCACCGCAGAACAGTTCAACGACACCGTCAACGACAACGAGATCGTGCTCGTCGATTTCTGGGCCTCGTGGTGCGGGCCGTGCAAGGCGTTCGCACCGACGTTCGCCGCGTCGGCCGAGAAGCACCCCGACGTGGTGCACGCGAAGGTCGACACCGAGGCCGAGCAGGCGCTAGCCGCCGCGGCCGACATCCGGTCGATCCCCACGCTGATGGCCTTCAAGAAGGGCAAGCTGGTGTTCAACCAGGCCGGCGCGCTGCCGCCTGCGGCGCTTGAGGACCTGGTGCAGAAGATCAAGGAATTCGACATCGACGCGGCCATGCGCGAGCAGGCCGCGCAGGGTGGCGCCGAAGAGGTGTGACCGGCCGGGCCGTGTGCCCGGATCCGCGGCGAGCACGCGATAGCGTGCTTGTCCGTGACTGACGACACTCGCTTTGTTCTGCTGGACCGGTCGCGGCCGGGCGTGGCCCTCGTGACGCTCAACCGCCCCGAGCGGATGAACTCGATGGCGTTCGACGTCATGGTGCCACTGCTGGAGCTGCTGGGCGACCTTCGCCATGACAACTCGGTGCGTGTGGTCATTCTCACCGGTGCCGGGCGCGGATTCTCCTCGGGCGCCGACCACAAGTCGGCGGGCTCCGTGCCGCACGTCGACGGTCTGACCCGCCCGACGTACGCGCTGCGGTCGATGGAAGTGCTCGACGACGTGATCCTGGCGCTGCGCCGGCTGCACCAGCCCGTGATCGCCGCGGTCAACGGCGCGGCCATCGGCGGGGGATTGTGCCTCGCGCTGGCGTGCGACGTCCGGATCGCTGCTCACAGCGCCTATTTCCGGGCGGCCGGGATCAACAACGGCCTCACCGCGAGCGAGCTGGGCCTGTCGTATCTGCTGCCGAGGGCGATCGGCACGTCACGCGCCTTCGAGATCATGCTGACCGGACGCGACGTCGACGCCGCGGAAGCCGAGCGCATCGGTCTGGTGTCGCGCACGGTCCCCGACGACGACCTTCTCGAGACCTGTTTCGAGATGGCCCAGCGCATGCGCGGGTTCTCGCGACCGGGAATCGAGTTGACCAAGCGCACACTTTGGAGTGGACTGGACGCCGCTAGTCTGGAGGGGCACATGCAGGCCGAAGGCCTGGGCCAACTCTTCGTGCGTCTGCTCACCGCAAACTTTGAGGAAGCGGTGGCCGCGCGCGCCGAGAAGCGCCCCCCGGCATTCACCGACGACAAGTGACAGCACGAGCAACAACAGGAGGAACGCAGCGTGATCACCGCAACGGACCTGGAGGTCCGCGCCGGCGCGCGCACGCTGCTGTTGATCGAGGGGTCCGCGCTGCGGGTCCAGCCCGGCGACCGCATCGGTCTGGTCGGTCGCAACGGCGCGGGTAAGACCACCACGATGCGCATCCTGGCCGGCGAGGGCGAACCCTACGCGGGTTCGGTGACGCGTTCCGGCGACATCGGGTATCTGCCGCAGGACCCCAAAGAGGGCGACCTCGACGTGCTGGCCCGCGACCGCGTGCTCTCGGCGCGTGGTCTGGACACCTTGCTGGCCGATCTGGAGAAACAGCAGGCCCTGATGGCCGAGGTCGCCGACGACGCCGCCCGCGACAAGGCCGTGCGCCGCTATGGGCAGCTCGAGGAGCGTTTCTCGGCCCTCGGCGGATACGCGGCCGAGAGCGAAGCGGGCCGCATCTGCGCGAGCCTGGGCCTGCCCGAGCGGGTTCTCACCCAACCGCTGCACACGCTCTCAGGTGGTCAGCGGCGACGCGTGGAACTCGCGCGCATCCTGTTCGCGGCCTCGGAGACCGGTTCCGGTTCGGCCACCACGCTGTTGCTCGACGAGCCGACCAACCACCTCGACGCCGACTCGATCGGGTGGCTGCGCGACTTCCTCAAGAACCACACGGGCGGGCTCGTGATGATCAGCCACAACGTGGAACTGCTCGAAGAGGTGGTCAACCGCGTGTGGTTCCTCGACGCCGTGCGCGGCGAGGTCGATGTCTACAACATGGGCTGGCAGAAGTACCTCGACGCCCGTGCCACCGACGAGCAACGCCGCCGCCGCGAACGTGCCAATGCCGAGAAAAAGGCCGGCGCACTGCGCGCGCAGGCCGCCAAGATGGGTGCCAAGGCCACCAAAGCCGTTGCGGCACAGAACATGTTGCGTCGCGCCGAACGGATGATGGCGGCTCTGGACGAAGAGCGGGTGGCCGACAAGGTGGCCCGGATCAAGTTCCCCACCCCTGCGCCGTGCGGCAGGACCCCGCTGGTGGCCAAAGGCCTGACCAAGAACTACGGCTCGCTGGAGGTGTTCACCGGCGTCGACCTGGCGATCGACCGCGGTTCGCGCGTGGTGGTGCTCGGTCTCAACGGCGCGGGCAAGACCACGCTGCTCCGCCTGATCGCGGGCACCGAGAAACCGGATGCCGGCCATCTCGAACCCGGGCACGGGCTCAAGATCGGCTATTTCGCGCAGGAGCACGACACGCTCGACAACCAGGCCACGGTGTGGGAGAACATCCGGCACGCCGCGCCCGACACGGGTGAGCAGGATCTGCGTGGTCTGCTGGGTGCCTTCATGTTCACCGGTCCGCAGTTGGACCAGCCGGCGGGAACGCTCTCCGGTGGCGAGAAGACGCGGTTGGCGCTCGCCGGTCTGGTGGCGTCGACGGCGAATGTGCTTCTGCTCGACGAACCGACCAACAACCTCGATCCGGCGTCACGCGAACAGGTCCTGGACGCGTTGCGCAGCTATGAGGGTGCGGTGGTGCTCGTGACGCACGATCCGGGTGCGGCCGAGGCCCTCGATCCGCAGCGCGTGGTGTTGCTGCCCGACGGCACCGAGGATTTCTGGTCGGACGAGTACCGGGATCTCATCGAACTCGCCTGAACCGAAGTTGCTGACACCTCCGGATTTTCGGGCACGTAAATCCTAAGACGTTGAACAAATCACGCCGCGCGGGTGTGACTGGTTCTTACTCTGGGTATGCGTCGGGAGATCGAAATCGGGGAGGTGTCATGAAGGATTCGTCGTATTCGAATCGAGATGAGCTGCTGACCGAGCTGCGACGCGCTTATGAGGAGGGTGCGAGCATCCGTTCGCTCGTCGCCAGGACCGGCCGATCATATGGTTCGATTCACAGCCTGTTGCGTGAGTCGGGCACGACGATGCGCAGCCGGGGCGGCCCCAACCATCGGAGCAAGCAGCGGGCCTGAGCCAAATTAATTGGGGGGTGGACGAATTCGGTAGAAATCAGGATTCGTCGGAAAACGGGTGGTCAGTGCCGACCGCCGGGGCCGGTTTGGGTTGCTGGCGGACCGACGCCTCGACCAGGTCGAGAACGGCACTGAGGTTCTTGGAATCCTCGCCGGAGGCGAGGCGGGCCACCAGGCCGTCGAGCACGACGTCCAGATAGATGTGCAGCACCGCACTCGGCACGTCGTCGCGTAGCCGGCCGGCCTGCTTCTGCCGTCTCAGACGCTCGGTGGTGGCTGCGGTGAGCTCGGCCGAACGCTCGGCCCAGCCGCGGTGAAAGTCGGGATCGTTGCGGAGTTTTCGCGCGATCTCCAACCGTGTGGCCAGCCAGTCGTACTGTTCGGGTGCGGCGAGGAGGTCGCGCATCACCTGGATGAGGCCCTCGCGCGCGGCGACCTCGGCCATGCGCTCGGCGTCCTCGCGCGCCAGCTCGAAGAACAAGGTGTCCTTGTCCTTGAAGTGATGGAAGATCGCGCCGCGCGACAGCCCGATGGTCTCTTCGAGCCGCCGCACGGTCGCGCTCTCGTATCCGTACTTGGCGAAGCACCGGCGGGCGCCGTCAAGGATCTGACGGCGCCGCGCGGCCAGATGGTCGTCGGTCACCCGGGGCACGTGTTCACTCCTCGCAACCGACCTGTGTCACCGATCGTCTTACCGGTGCGCTACTTCGACGACTTCAGCATGTTCCGCAGCACGTACTGCAGGATGCCGCCGTTGCGGTAGTAGTCGGCCTCACCGGGGGTGTCGATGCGCACCACGGCGTCGAACTCGACCTTGGAGCCGTCCTCCTTGGTGGCCGTGACGTGCACGGTCTTCGGTGTCTTGCCGGAGTTCAGCTCCTCGATGCCCTCGATGTCGTAGGTCTCGGTGCCGTCGAGCTTGAGGCTCGCGGCCGACTCTCCCGCGGGGAACTGCAGCGGGATCACGCCCATGCCGATCAGGTTCGAACGGTGGATGCGCTCGAACGACTCGGTGATGACGGCCTTGACGCCCAGCAGCACCGTGCCCTTGGCGGCCCAGTCACGCGACGACCCGGAGCCGTACTCCTTGCCGCCGAGCACGACGAGCGGGATGCCGGCCTTCTTGTAGTTCTCCGAGGCGTCGTAGATGAAGGCCTGCGGCCCGCCGGGCTGCGTGAAGTCACGCGTGTAGCCACCCGAGACGTCGTCGAGCAGCTGGTTGCGCAGACGGATGTTCGCGAACGTGCCGCGGATCATCACCTCGTGGTTGCCACGGCGCGAGCCCAGGGAGTTGTAGTCCTTGCGCTCGACGCCGTTGGCGTCGAGGTACTGCGCAGCCGGCGTACCAGGCTTGATCGCGCCGGCCGGGCTGATGTGGTCGGTGGTCACCGAATCACCCAGCAGCGCAAGGACCCTCGCGCCCTTGATATCGGACACCGGCTCCGGCTCGGCGGGCATGCCGTCGAAGTACGGCGCCTTGCGCACGTACGTCGAGGCGGGATCCCACTCGAACGTGTCGCCCTCGGGCGTCGGCAGCGAGCGCCACCGGTCGTCGCCCTTGAACACGTCGGCGTAGGAATCGGTGAACATCTCACGGTTGATCGACGACGCGATGGTCTCCTCGATCTCGGCGGCCGACGGCCAGATGTCGCGCAGGAAGACGTCGTTGCCCTCGCTGTCCTGGCCGAGCGGATCCGACTCGAAGTCGAAGTCCATGGTGCCTGCGATGCCGTAGGCGATCACCAGCGGCGGAGACGCCAGGTAGTTCATCTTCACGTCGGGGGAGATGCGGCCCTCGAAGTTGCGGTTGCCCGAGAGCACCGCGGTGACCGCGAGGTCGTTGTCGTTGATGGCCTTGCTGATCTCCTCCGGCAGCGGGCCGGTGTTGCCGATGCAGGTGGTGCACCCGTAGCCGCCGAGGTAGTAGCCCAGCTTCTCCAGGTAGGGCCACAGGCCGGCCTTGTTGTAGTAGTCGGTGACCACCTGCGAGCCGGGTGCCATGTTGGTCTTGACCCACGGCTTGGTGGTCAGGCCCTTCTCGACGGCCTTCTTGGCCAGCAGCGCCGCGCCGAGCATGACCGACGGGTTGGACGTGTTGGTGCAGGACGTGATGCCCGCGACGACGACCGCGCCGTGGTCGAGCACGAAGTCGCCGCGCTCCTCGGAATGCACCAGCACCGGGTTGGTCGGCCGGCCCGTGGCGCCGTTGGCCGCCGACGGGCGCATGTCGGGTGCACCGTCGTCGGCGAAGGACAGCGACACCGGGTCGCTGGCCGGGAAGGACTCCTCGACGGCCTCGTCGAGCTTGGTCTCCGGCGTCGGGTGGTTCTGCTCGACGTAGTTGTGGATGTCCTTGCGGAACGCGTTCTTGGCGTCGGTCAGCTCGATGCGGTCCTGCGGGCGCTTGGGACCCGAGATCGACGGCACCACGGTCGACAGGTCGAGCTCGAGGTACTCGGAGAACACGGGCTCGCGCTCGGGATCGTGCCACATGCCCTGGGCCTTGGCGTACGCCTCGACCAGCGCGAGCTGCTCGTCGGTGCGG
>Ga0182742_1000569_pt1 | contig 56293 bp, 59 predicted proteins | sample eDN5th37CBELigMG_FD_128880 | JGI IMG/M metagenome (GOLD analysis project Ga0182742, IMG submission 128880) | Enriched Miracle-Growth compost microbial communities from Emeryville, California, USA - eDNA 5th pass 37_C BE-Lig MG (version 2)... ...
GGTTCCCATGAACTACTATCTGCCTCGGCAAAGCGAGTACCTAAACCTAAGACGTAATCTGCGGCCTTACATTTGTCATTAATAAATTTAGTTCCCCAAAAACCTGTCATACCTAGAGTCAATGGATGATCATCAGAAACGGCACCTTTCCCCATTAAGGAATGGGCTACTGGCATATTCAATCGATCTACTAGTTCTCTAAGCTGATCTGCTGCATCTGCTAATAAGATTCCTCCACCTACGTAAAAGATTGGATTTTTCGCTTCAGCTAGCGTTTGGACGATTTTCTTTGCTGTTTCGTTGTCAATTGACGGCTTATGAAGATTCTTTGCATTCAACTTTTGCTTTTCAAAGTAAGAGGTTTCTAACTCTTTTGAAAAAATATCCATTGGAACGGAGATTAAGACTGGACCTGGATTTCCGCTTTCAGCTAGTTGAAAGGCTTTTTCTAAAATCTCTGGAAAGAGATGTGCACTATCGACTCTCCATGCTCTTTTAACAAAAGGACGATAGATTTCATATTGAGTGGCATCACCATGTAAATTTACTTCTTGATGTGGATGCTTGCCGTAGTAATGAGTTGGCACATCTCCAGCAATAACAACCATTGGTATTGAATCCAAAGCAGCATTCGCCACTCCCGTTGCCGCGTTTGTGAGTCCTGGACCTAAATGGCTTAAAAGAACGGCTGCTTTTTTCTTTACCCTCGCATAGCCATCAGCCATATGCGCGGCAATTTGCTCATGTCTAACATTCACAAACTTAATTTTGCTACTCTCTAAAGCAGAAAGTACGGCAATATTTGTGTGACCACAAAGTCCAAAAATATGTTCAATGCCTCTTTCTTCTAGATAATTTACCAATTGATAACATATTAACTGTTTCATATATGGCCTCCTTTGAAATCTAATAATATTTTGCCGCACTGACCTGAGATGGCGTAAATATATGCCTTTTTAAACTCTTTAAGAGGGAAAATATTAGAAATAATTGGCTTTACATCAAAATCATCATTAAGCAGATAGTCTACACATTTGGAAAAATCTTCTGGGAAATTATAAATAATAGATCCATGAATCGTAATTTCATTTCTTACAATTTGTACAATTGGTAGAGTGGCTTCTGGAGTTAGACCTATTAAAATGACAGATCCACCTTGTTTAACCACTCTTACTGCTTGTTCAACAGCCTGTTTTACTCCAGCCGCTTCAATTACGACATCAAACTTTTCGTCCTTTACTTCATGAGCTAGAACAGTATGAACCCCAAAAGCGGCTTTTACTTTTTCAAGCTTTGATTGGTAAATATCTATCGCAGTAACCTTCGCACCAAGAAAGTTGGCTAAGGCGATTGAGAGCATTCCCTCCGTCCCGCACCCAATGACTCCTACCGTTGTACCTTTTGTAATAAAAGCTTTTTCAAAAGCATGAGTTATTACGGCGAACGGTTCAATTAATACTGCTTTTTCATCTTGTAATTCCTCAGGAATTGGAAGGACATACTTTGATAAAATGGTAATCTCTTCTGAAAAAATCCCATCCACATTGACCCCAAGAGATTCCTTAAAAGAACAAATATTTCGATACCCTCTTTGACAATTCTCACATTCGCCACAAAAAGTATTAGGTGTAACAACAACCTTTGTTCCAGTTTTAAGATCGACCTTTTCACCGACCTCAATAACTCTCCCGACTAACTCGTGACCAGGTCGAACCGGGTATTTTGCGTGACCAATCTTTCCCTTATAAACACCAATATCAGAACCACAGATTCCACCATAAATGAGTTTAATTCTAACTTCGTTTTCTTTAAGAGGGGATTCAACTGGAAATTGTTTTAGTTCTAGTTCCCCGGGGTTTTTCAAATGTAATCCCCACATAAAATAACCACCACCCAAAACATCTTTTTTAGATCGATCTAATATAAAGAAAGCGTTAACATAATAGTACCGTTTGTTACAATGAATAGCAATCAAATTTTAACTTTATAACTGAAAATATAAATTAATCAGAAAATTATAGTCCGATTTTTTTGCGTAACGATTTCTCTTCGGTTGCATGAATAGAAAGAAATTCTTTTGCCGTTTCCAAGCAGCGTCGCGCGTACTCTTCATAGCCAAGCTCTTTTACTCGTTTAATATTTGGCATTTCAATCGAGCATGGAGTATTTACTGGTATACTGTTTACGATACCAGCAATATCGATTCCCCCTTCGCCAACATAGAGACGTTCCTCCCTAAGGATCCGCTTCATTTCATCCACTGATGTTGGTGCTTGAGAAGGAGCATCGCATAGGTGGAGGTAACGAAAGTAAGAACTAGGAATTTTTTGAAGGTCCTCCAGTTGATCTCCTGAACGGTGAAAATGGTGCGTATCGATCATAATTCCCGCGTTCGACCGATTTGCAGAATGAAGAATATCTAGCGTATGTGCAAGGGTCCTGACGCTTGCTATGGGTACAAATTCAAGTTCAACTGTTAGATCAAATTGCTTAGCAAGATCACATACCTCGCCAAATTTCTCAATCGCATAATTCCGGTTATCTGTCCAAATACTGCTTAGAACATGGTGTCCACCTAACTCTGCAGCAACTTCAAAAGCTGGCAAGTAGTTTAATGGATCCATTCCATCAAAAATTCTAGCTAACTCAATATCTAGTAACCTTAATCCTGTGTCTGCAAATGCAGCCTTTGTATCTCTCATCAATTGTTTATTATTTGCAAGGTCATAATTGGGCTCTCCGGGTAATCCCATATTAATAGGCCGAAGACTCACAAAATCATAACCCGTTCTTGAAGCAATATAAATTATTTCCGCTGGAGTGCAATTAAGTGCAGTAAGATGCGCAATTGAAAATGGTCTCGTCATCATTTCCCTCCCCAACATACAAGACTAATCTATTTTATTTTTCTACTTTTTGCTGACTTGTTACCTTTGTGTGTAAAAGAGAAGATGGACCCGCTTTCAACATATAACTCTCACTTCTGCATCCTAGCTTCTGTTTTACGTCTTTTGCAGTCTGGATAACCTTACTAAGATCCATTCCTGTTTCAACTCCCATTTCATAAAAAGCATAAACCAGATCTTCGGTCGCGACGTTTCCTGTTGCTCCAGGTAAATATGGACAACCTCCTAGTCCGGCTATCGAACTATCAAAATGAACAATTCCCTGTTGCAACGCACTAACCGCATTTGCAATGGCGAGACCTCTTGTATTATGAAGGTGCAAAGTAAATAAAATATCAGGAAAAGTATTACGTAAATGGCCAAGCATTTCATATACTTGCTTTGGATTTGCAGCACCAGTCGAATCCGCCAATGAAATTTCCTTCACACCCATAGATTCGTATTTATATACAATCTGATTTATTCTTTCTTGAGGAACTTTCCCCTCAAACGGGCATCCAAAGGCTACAGATATAGATCCTCCCACCTCTATACCCTTCTTCTGTGCTAATTCAATGATCGGATAAAAGCCATTCTGAGCTTCTTCCGTTATACAATTGGCATTAGAGATACTATGTGAGTCAGTGGCAGATAACATGAGCTTTATCTTTTTTATGCCTGCGTCAATGGCCCTTTCTGCTCCTTTTACGTTTGGTACCAATGCCCTAAATTTAATATTTTTCAAGTCATTACATGATCTAACAACCTCTGTCGCATCCTTTAATTGAGGTATTGCCTTTGGATGAACAAACGACGTAATCTCAATTGTAGTTACTCCTGTTTCTGCTAATGACCGAATGATTGATACTTTATCTTCTGTAGGAATCCATTGATCATTTATGGCTTGGAATCCGTCACGAGGAGCAACTTCGCAAATATACGCCCTTGAAGGTAGCGCGAATACTGTTGGATTGTTCATACATTCACTCCTTTGCCTAATAGTTAACACCGTACATAAACTGTAAACGAGTTATTATATCGATCTAATAAAATATTAAAAAAATATGTTGAGTTAGATCCCCACCTTTTAACCATGGTAACATCAATAAAGAAAGCGTTACCATAATAATACATGATTTCCGATTGTTTGAAAACAATTTTACTGAATTTTCCCAATAATTTAAAGTGAATTGGGTGTTGATGAGAAGTTTTAGCTTGGTGTATCCGTAGTAGATCGATCTAAGAAAAATGATTCTTATCACCTACAATTACAATTAAACTTTGCATATAAAACAAGGAGCCTCTTGGCTCCCTGTCATGTTACAACAATCAATTACGAAGACTTTCTTACTACCAGTTCAGGCTGCAAAATAATTCGCTGGGTATCACGTTCTTGATTGACAATTCTTTGGTGAAGCAGAATCGCCGCCTGGGAGCCTATAAGTCTAGCATATGATGAAACGGTAGTTAATGGTGGGTTATATAATGGTGCCTCATTATTATTATCGAAACCCACAACAGCAAGATCTTGCCCTGGCTTTAATCCGGCATCATTTAAACCAAGCATGACACCATGTGCGACTAAGTCATTAAAACAGAAGACAGCCGTAGGTGGATTTGCCTGAAATAACACTTTACGAATAGCTCCCATTCCGCCTTCTCTAGTAACCGGACTTTCTACAATAAGTGTCTCATCGATGTCTAAACCTGCTTGTTTTAACGCACTACAATATCCACTTCGCCTTTCCTTCCAAGCGGTTGAATGGGAAGTTCCGCCAAGAAATGCAATCCTTCTATGACCTCTATGAATTAAGTGATTTACAGCCATTTGAGCTCCCACTTCGTAGTCAATTCCTACATAATCACAGGAAACGTTTTCAATTTCTCGTACAGCTAAAACAAGTGGGATGTCGATCGCCTTCACCCGTTCTATACTATTTCCTGAGCTTTCTGAAACAGGACATAGAATAATTCCTCCAACCCGATGTTCGAGCATTCTAGAAATAAGCTGTTCCTGTTTCATATCCGAGTCAAAAGTAGTGCCAAGAAATACTGTATAACCCGCTTCCTCTAATGAATGATGGACACCTCTAAGGAGTTCTGCGTAAAATGGATTCGCGATGTCGGTAATAATTAATCCAACTGTCGAAGAAGACTGTGAACGCATATTGGCAGCAACTCTGTCATACACGTAGCCCAGCTCATGCATAGAATTCAATACCTTCTGTTTTGTCTTTTCTGCAATTTTAGAACTGCCACGAACAATTAATGATGCAGTCGCTCGGGAAACGCCAGCATGATTTGCTACATCTTGAAGAGTTACTCTTTTTTTATGCGTCATCTATAATCACCAGCTCACCATAAATAATTTGTTTTCAATTCTGTAACTTAAATACTACAGCTAATCAATTAATATACTATAACTATGTAGTATATAAGTATCAGTGTCAACTTTGTTATTCCATAAACTCAACTAAAAATAAAGACACTTGTGGTATATAAGTTAATATAAGAAGTGAAATAACCATTGCAACGAAAAATGGCATAACCGCTTTCGCAAGTGCTTCTATTGAAATCCCTGAAACACCAGACCCCACAAATAAATTTACGCCTAACGGTGGAGTAATAAAGCCTATAGCCAAATTAACAACCATTATTAAACCAAAGTGAATAGGGTCTACTCCAATATTCATTGCTACAGGTAATAAAAGTGGAGTTAAAATAATAATAGCAGCAACCGTGTCCATAAAACATCCTACTATTAAAAGTAAAATATTAATTAACAAAAGAATAATAATCGGGTTACTAGAAATAGAAAGTAAACCTTCTGTAATTTGACTCGGAATTTGTTCGACCGTAAGTATTCGGCCAAATGCAGTTGCTGTTCCAACAATAAGCATAATCGTTGCTGTAGTAATACCACTATCGATCAGCATTCGCGGTATATCTCTAATTTTAAGTTCTCGATATAAAAATACACCAGCGATAAACCCATATACCACGGCAACTCCAGCTGCTTCGGTAGGAGTAAAAACCCCACCATAAATGCCCCCTAATATAATAATAGGGACTAAAAGTGCCCATTTTGCATCCCAAGTGGCTTTTAAGAAGTCTTTAAAAGTGCTTTTTCCAATTCCTTTGTACCCTTGTTTTCGGGAATATATATACGTCCAAATCATTAAGGCAACACCTACTAATATTCCTGGTAGGATTCCAGAGATGAACAACTTCCCTATGGATTGACTTCCAACTACTCCGTACATAACCATTGGAATACTTGGAGGAATGATTACACCTATAGAACCCGCCGCACAGACCACTGCTGTTGCAAATTTCTTATCGTATCCTTGTTTAATCATTGCGGGTATCATGATTCCTCCAACAGCCGCTACAGTTGCAGGACCTGACCCTGAAATGGCTGCAAAAAACATACAAGTAATAATTGCTGCAATCGCAATACCACCTGTTTTGTCACCAACAATCGTATTCGCAACTTTAAATAGTCTATCAGATAGTCCGCCCTTCCCCATAATCTCCCCAGCTAAAATAAAAAAGGGAACTGCCAATAGAGGGAATGAATCAATTGAAGTAATTAAACCCTGTGCTAAATATTCTAATGGCATAGAACCCGTGTATAAAATGGTCACTAATGTTGATAATCCTATTGAAATTCCAATTGGCACGGTAAGAATTAAAAAAAGAGCAAGACTGCCAAATAAAACTAGTGCCGTCATCGTTTTTCCCTCCGTTTCATTACATTTTAAAAATAACAACAGAGCAGTTATTGCTGTGGAGCTTCTTTCCCAATAAGAATTTTTACCTGTTGGATAATTTGCTGAATCAAACGAATAGCTGTTAATCCCATTCCAATCGGTCCAGCTAAGTAAACAAATCCAACTGGCAAACTAAGGGCAGGTGACAATTGCCCCCATGTAAGAAGCTTCATTGTAATTTGGTATCCATAAATCAGGCCAAAAAGGGCGAATGCCAGAAATAATAAATTCCCTACTATTCTTAAGACAGCTTGTGATTTCCCTTTTAAAGCTAAATAAAGTACATCCACACTCATATGTTTTTGTTTTTTCACTCCATAGCTGATACCTAAGTACACTAACCAAATAAAGCAGTACCTAGCTAGTTCCTCTGACCAAGGTAATGAATCCTGTAGGACATATCTCATAAATACCTGAACAGCAATAACAACTACCATAACAAAAGAAAAAATGCCTATAAATAACTCTTCAAAATGCTCATCAAGCCAATGCAACAATTTCATCATCCATTCTAAAGGTAGAATTCAATTTACGTCTTTTTCGTTTTTTTATGTATTACGGGAGATATGATGAAAGCTTAAGGAGGTATGCCCCCTTAAGCTCGGTGTAGCTTATTTTTTCAAGTTATTTATTTCTGCTAATAATTCGTCTACAAATTCCTCTCCAATACTAGCAGAATACTTTTCATAAACTGGTTTAACCTTTTCAAGGAACGCTTCCTTTTCTTCGTCTGTAATATCAGTAACCGTCATACCATTTTCAGTTAGGAATTTATATCCATCTTCATCTTCTTTTTGGTTCAACTCTCTTTGATGATCTCTAGCTTCATCAGCGGCTTCTTGTACTGCCTTCTTTTCCTCATCACTTAATGTATTCCAGAAATCTTTACTAATTAAGAATGGGCTTGCATTATATACATGTCCTGTCTTTGATAAGTATTTTTGTACTTCATAAAATTTATTAGCTGTCACATTTCCTACTGGATTTTCTTGCCCATCGACAACCCCTTGCTGTAATCCTGCAAATAATTCTGTGAACGCCATTGGAGTTGGGTTAGCACCTAATTCAGACCAAATATCCATATGGAGATCATTTTCAAGAGTTCTAATCTTCAATCCTTTTACATCATCTGGTGTTTTTACTTCCTTAACCCCATTTGTTAAATGTCTAAAACCATTCTCCCAATAGTTTAACCCTATTACATTCTGACTCTCCAACTCTGCTAATAAATCAGAACCAATCTTTCCATCTAATACTTCATAGGCAACTTCAGAATTCGGAAATAAGAACGGTAAGTCAAATACATTAAACTTAGGAACAAACTGAGCGATTGGTCCAGTTGACATGGTAGTTCCTTGAATGGATCCAAATTGTAACGATTCAAATACTTCACGATCGCCACCTAGTTGACCATTTGGATATACTTCTACTTTGATGGATCCATTTGTTTTACTTTCTACTAATTCCCCAAACTTCACTAACCCTTTTGTAAGCGATCGATCTTCTGATGTTACAACTGCTAATTTCATTAATTTTTCACTCGTCTTAGCATTTGAGTCGTTTGGTTCCTCATTTTTCTCATTATCTGTAGATTGTTGTGAACATGCACCTAGAATCATTAAACATAAGACTAATAATAAAGATAGAGCTCTTTTCATTTCTCATTCACTCCTTATTGATAGTTTTAGAACCTGAACATTAACATATCTTGAATCCACTTAAAAAGATAACGCTTTCAAAAATGTAATGAAGTAACTCTGACCCCTCTTTGTTTGTGTGAAAAATTAAGAGAATTAAGCTATTTAGAATCCGTTTTCATTTATAAGATCGATTTAATTACATATTAGGTTGGCTTGATCTCCTCCTCTCTTACCTACTTTTATAACTTTTAGGATATAATCGGAAGGAATTAAATCGATCTAATTTATATCCATAATTTCTCTGTGTTTATAGTATATAACAGATAAATTGAGTAAAACAACTATTTTTTAAAAGATTCTTAATTGTGTGTTAATTCAAGTTGCGCTAGTTCTTATTAAAATAAAGCTTTATCAACCATTTTTTTACCTTTTTTTTTGGATTCTAACACTAATTTGATTCATTACTGACACTAGAAACACATCGTTAATTATTATATCGATCTAATTAAATTTCTATATACAAAATGAAAAAACCATTCGAAGGTTACATCCTTACAAATGGTTCATAGATCTTTTTAGTTATTTAATTAGCATTGGTTAGCTCCAATATCCCTTCTCTTGGAATGACCTTAAAAGCATCAGCTAAACTTTGAAGCTGTTTATCAGAAATGGTTTGTTTTTTGCCCCCTTGTGAACAAACGATAGTGTATACCTCTGCTGCTTTTTCAGCGGTTTCGATTAATCCGAACGTTTCGTCTATTGTTGTTCCTGCTCCAAATACTCCGTGGTGAGGCCATAGTACAAGTCTTGTATGTTCCATTTTCACAGCTGTCTCTTCACCAATTGCATCTGTTCCTGGAACCATCCAAGGGATAATAGACACACCATCTGGGAAAACAACAATACATTCTGTACACATTTCCCAAAGAGTTTTTGTAAAGTCTTTTTCGTCGAGACTGTGGGTAAAAGTCATTGCTAGTAAATGAGTAGTATGGCAGTGCATGATCACTCGATGGTTTGGGTCTACAGCCAAGCGTTTCATATGGTTCATTAAGTGTGTTGGTAATTCACTCGTTGCTACGCCTCCATCTTCAAAGCCCCATAGGATGTCATAATGTCGTCCATCCTCGGTTATTCGGATCAGCCCAAGATTAACGGCTGGATCATTCGTTACGTTTTTAAAATATTTTCCTGAACCAGTTACAATAAAAAATCGCCCAGCCAAAGAAGAAGCATCAAAATTCATTGGTATAGTACGGACCTTTTTATTTCCATCTAGGTATGGATATACTTCTTCCATTGTTAATAAATAACTAATGTTACCACCATTTCTTTCGTCCCAACCTAGACGGTATAAATTAGCTGTAGCATCTTTCATTTCCTTAACAAATTTAGATTGTAAAATATCTTTGTTCATTATACTCACCTGATTCTTGGTTTTTGTTTTTGTTTGTTTATACCCTTATAATACACTCAAACAAAATATAAATCAACAAAATCAAACAATATATATATTTGTTTATTTTTGTTTTGTTCATTATTCTGTCAAAAACCCATACAAAAACAATCAAGTAAGAATTTCGCATGGAAGCTTAGAAAGCTAATGCGAGTGCCTCCTGATAAGGATCCGATAATAATAAGTAGCAATCAACAGGGACACTCCCACTTCGTTTAGTATTTTTTTAATTCCTTAACAATCTCATTAATACGTTTTTCCACTTCATAAAGGTTCTTCTGCATCCTTTCACGCCGACCAGTTAAGACCTGTAATTCCTGTTTCAATTCTTCTGCTGAATTGCTCATGGTTTCCCCTCCAGATTATGATATAACATGACCGTTTTATTATGTGATTACCCAAAAATCTTATTAATTTGATTTGTATTCTGCCTGATAGGAATTTTGACCAGCATGCTTATATATACGGTTATATATTAAATGGTTTCATTAGCTTACAATTTCAATCACACAAAAGATGGAATTAAACCACATTCATTTGGGAAACTTAGAGTTGGAGGAGGTGGTACATATGCCAAGAGTTGGAGTTGAAGAATCATTATCGAATATTACGAGCGCCCTTCGTGATAAAGGATACGATGTAATTGAACTAAAACAAGAATCTGATGTACAAGGCTGTGAATGCTGTGTAGTTACTGGGCTTGACTCAAACGTTATGGGAATGTCTGATACTAGCATTCAAGGGCCAGTAATTGAAGCAAACGGTCTTTCTGCTGATGAGGTATGTCGTCAGGTTGAACAAAGAATGGGAAAATAAGCAGTAAACAATAGAAATCGGTTGGGGAAACCCAACCGATTTTATATTTTAACAGCTTGTTTTGTAAATAATGGGGCTAAGGCTTTTGTTTCATCCACATGGATAAAACAATCGTACCGGTCTGAAACTCTAGTTGGAACATAATTCCCTAAATGCTCTACTTCAGGATTATATACTACCCCTATGGCACGATGGCCTATGACATCATTAAACAGCTCTCTGTTTTGATCATTGAATAGAAAATATTTGTTAAAAGGACCTGCTTCGTGGAGTAAATATTCCCAGCTTCCCCTTCTGGCATTTGGAACGGGGATCTCCTCAACCGTTCCTCCCCACTCGCGTGCAGCAATTACCGTTCCACGATGCGTACCAAATCCAACTGCATATACACTATTTCCATATTTCTCTCGTAACAATTGGCCAACATTTACTAACCCTTCCTCCACCATATCTGTAGCTCGCGCATCTCCTAAATGGGTATTATGTTCCCACACTACGCATTTCGCCTTTTTGGGATGTGTTGCTATGATTTTTTCAAGTGCGGTTACCATATGACCATCTCGTATATTCCAGTCATCTGGTCCCCTTTTAGCCATGGCCCGATAATATCGCTCCGCATTTAACATCACCAAGCTGTTTATATCGATATTTAACCCTTGCTCATTACTCCCATCATATTTAAACTTATTTTGTTGAAGCGTTACTAAAACATTTAGCACTTCCTCTGTACAACCTTCACCATAAAATGCGGCAGACACCGCATAGTCTTCCGCTTTTCGGTTAAATGGTTCAAAGCATTCGAAAGCTTTTTTCGCTGGTACCACTAGAGAAGGTGACACTTTTTCTAGCTGGAAAATGATCTCATCCATCGACTCCCAAAGACTGTACACATCAATTCCATAAAAACCAACTTGGGAATGAGTCCTTTCGTTATGCTGCTTTAACCAATTGATAAAATCCAAAACTTCTTCATTTGCCCACATCCATGTCGGCCAGCGGTTAAAATGAGAAAAAGCTTCTTTTACTTCACCATCACGATAGCCCTTTACATACTCATTGACCGTAAAACAAGACGGCCAATCTCCCTCGACAGCAACAAAGGAGAAGCCCTTTTCTACTATTAATTTCTTTGTGATTTCAGCTCGAATTTTATAAAATTCACTGGTACCATGGGTTGCCTCTCCTAATAAAACATAGTCTGCTTCCCCAGCTACCTCAACTATTTCGGATAAATCTTCATAGGTGTCAAAACGAACGGAATGATTTTGAATATCCTTAATTCTTTTGTCATTAATGCGCATATCTCCCCTCCTATTATAGCTTTATATTTTCCATACAAAGATGAATAAAGCATGGAAATTCCTGCAGAACACCTATCGCATAAACAAGAGAAAATTGTCAAAGCCTATAAAAAAGGAGATGATAAGGTTGAAAAAAAATAACGAATACTTAACCAATGCAGCCAGGCAAAACCAAGTGACCATCCAAAATGGCGGTGGTTTTCCTAATTTAAAAAATATTCCTGGTGATTCCGTTGATGAGCACAAAGATCAAGAATTAGCAAACCAAATCATTACGGGAGATGAAATTAAACAACAAAACGAAAACTTATAAAAAAGCACCCCATAAGGGTGCTTTAACGAAGAGGTCAGCCCATACCTGGCTGGTGGCTTTTTAATTGCTTGTTAATTAGATCATCTCTTTCCCCGCCATCTGCTAGTTCTTCTGAAAATTCATGGGTGTTTAAACTCTTCTGTCCCACAAGCTTTGATGTACGAATGGTTTTAGGAGAAAGATTATTGTTTGGTGCTGCTTGTTCATTCCAGTCACTCATTTTCATACCTCCTTACTATTTTGTACATTTTAGGTTTCTGCGCTACACTAAAACTATGCATGAAAAAATAGAAAGTGGTGTGAATGGATGACCAATCAAGAAATTGAACAAAAGATCTCAGAACTAAAAGTTGAATATGTACAAATTCAAAACGATATTGAAAAGCTTGAAACCTTTAATCAATCTGTAGAAAAACTAGAAGGAAAGCTACAGGAAATTGAGAAAGAATTAGCCTACTATCATTCGATGGAAAAATAAGAAAAAAGTGGCTCATTTTAAAGCCACTTTTTGGTTTACATAATATAATTATGGTAAACATTTGAATAAAAAACGAGCAGCCTACGCTGCCCGTTTCTTTTAACGACGGTGTTGCACTAAGTCAATGACCCCTAAAACGACATGTGCTAAGCCGAAACCAAAAACTGTATTCGCAACCATTTTATTGGATCCACGTTTTTGTTTCAATGCATAACCAGTAGCAGTCACAGCAGAACCTAATGCAGTTGGAATTAATCCTTCGCGTATATTCATCGCTCAAATCCCTCCACGCATCGTTATTGGGTGATCTCACACCCTCCTTATTGTTCACTTAGGATGGGTTGTTATGCTAGCAACTTTATTTGATCCAACCCTCGAAGAATTTTTCATATCCTTTTTTCATTACAGTACTAGAGAATGCACTAAACGCATAATCTCGATTGGCACTTGATGTTTGGCTAGGAGAATGTAATGCCATATTTACTAGCTCAAACCAATTTTTCTCATTACCAGCAAAGGAATGTGGTGCACTAATATGGTTGTAGCAAGGATGTTCAGGCTTAACAACAATCTTTCCCATAGCTAGTGCCTCGGTTAAAGGCATGGCAAATGTGTCAAACTTTGAACTGCTCCAATAAACTTTTGAGGAATTCATCAAAGTAAAAACTTCATCTTGTGAAAGTGCAAATTGTAGTTTCACGTTCGTAGGAATGTCATATTTTTTCATACTTTCCCTGTATCGCTCACCCCCAAAAACCATAAATACTTCCGTTTGAGGATTTTGTTTTGCATATTCAATTACTAGATCTGGACGCCTGTTTTCTTCATCTCTTCCAATCCAAAGGAGTCGATTGTTTACTACTTGGGACGGGTCATAATACTTGGTTGCCATCTCTTCATTAAAGCCAATGGGTATAACAGTCACATCGTGAACACCAAAGTTTCTCGCCATTTCCCCTTTTAAAAATTCTGTTTGAACGATGGCCTTGTCCACAATAGAGTAAAACGGCTTCATCATTTCATATCCTGTTAAAGCGGGATCTGGGAAGCTATGTGGAAATAAAACACTATTCTTTAAAAACATATTTAAAAAAGTAAAACCAGAGACTGTATAAATCACATGGTCTATATTTTGGGAATAGATTTGGTCTAAGACGATATCATAATTGACAAGGTCACCTTTTTCATGTTCATAACCTGGAAGCCAATCATATCCACTTACATGTCTTTCAGGAGAAATAAATACGATTTCTATTCCCAGTTCTCTTGAGATATCTTTTAAACGTTCAGCAAATATTCGAGGACCTTGTGCCTCACTAAACTGTATCTTTCTCATAACTAAACCGACTTTTGTCATATATTCCAACCCCAATACTTAATTCAATAAAATGATTTTAACATATTTATAAGGCAAATTATTTTGATAAGTATCAATTACTTGCTAAAATACAACTGTTCATTATTTAGGAAAACGAAAGAAGATGATAAGTATGATTGAAAATAAAAATATCCCTCTTTCTGTATTGGATTTAGTTCCCATTGTACAAGGAGGATCTGCATCACAAGCGTTGCGTAATTCAGCCGCTCTAGCTCAGCATGTCGAATCATTAGGTTACCATCGCTATTGGTTAGCCGAGCATCACAATATGCCAGGAATAGCTAGTGCAGCCACCTCAGTCGTTATCTCTCATGTGGCTGGTCATACGTCAAAAATCCGTGTTGGTTCAGGAGGAATTATGCTGCCTAACCATGCTCCCCTTGTTATCGCAGAACAGTTTGGCACACTTGAAGCATTGTTTCCTGGCCGAATTGATTTAGGACTTGGCCGTGCTCCTGGAACCGACCAAATCACGGCTCATGCATTAAGAAGAGAGAGAAGAAGTGATGGAAACGATTTTCCTGAGCAACTAGAGGAATTACAATCCTATTTCATACCGAGTGATGATAAAAGGGTCCGTGCCTTTCCTGGAGAAGGTCAAACGGTTCCTATTTGGCTTCTTGGGTCAAGCGGTTTTAGTGCGCAACTTGCCGGACAACTAGGGCTTCCTTTCGCCTTTGCTAGCCATTTTTCTCCTTTATACACTTTACCTGCTTTGCAATTATACCGCCAACATTTCCGTCCTTCTGAAGTGTTAGACAAACCATACGCAATGGTTGCGGCAAATGTCGTTGCGGCAGATACAGGTGAAGAAGCGAAAAAACTAGCAACCAGCATGCAGCAACAATTTCTGAATCTGATTAGAGGTAACCCTGGTCAGCTTCCACCACCTGTTGATAACATGGATGAGATTTGGAGTCCGTATGAAAAGCAAACACTCATTCAGCAGTTTGGTGAACCAATAGTCGGGGACCGTGACACGGTAAAAACAAAGCTCGAGGACTTTTTACATGACACACAAGCAGACGAATTAATGATTCATACACAAATATTTGACCATGAAGCAAGACTGAAGTCATACGAGATTGTCGCAGATGCTTTAAGAAAATAATAGAAAAGGAGTAGCTATTTTCAAAAAGCTACTCCTTTTCTATTATTAAAAACCTTTCAAATACATAAACTTCAGCATCGTATAAGCAGCAAGTCTTGTTGTCATATCACGTATATCCTTTGATGGATCAACTTCAAAAATATCCATTGCAGCGATTCCTATTTTTTCTATATCACCCATTGTGTAAACATGTATCCCTTTTTCTCTTGTGTATTCACGATAAACCTTTGCATTGGAAAAATCTCTTATTCCAATTTAAACAAGGTGATCTCCCTTGAGATATCCACTTTCAATTAAGCTACGAAAAGGAGTACGATTTGTTCGCCCTCCATCTTCAAAGTTTCGTACATCATGATGAGCATCCCATTGAATGACTCCTATTCGGCCAAGCTTTTCCGAAAAGGCACGGATAGAGGGAAAACTTACTCAAACGTTACGTACTCAATACTCATGATTCATTCCTCCGGATCATTTTCCCTGCCACATCCTCTTTTCCGATAGCAAAGGCTGCGTTTATCGTTACAGCGTTCCAAATACGTTTCATCGTTTCCAAGCCTTTATAACGTTTCAACGATCGCGTCAAAAGCCTCCCAATTTCTAGCAGCTTTTCCAATTCCACCATAGACGACAAGCTCCTCCGGTTTCTCCGCCACATCAGGATCTAAATTATTACAAAGCATGCGAAGTGCTGCTTCTTGTTCCCAACCCTTGCACTCCAGATCATTACCTCGTTTAGCTATTACTACGCGATTTTGATTTGCATTCATTGAACATATCCTCCTTTTTTGATTTAATGCGTTGGTTTTTGGGGATTGGTGGAATTATTGTTCATCTTATATCCCTTTCCTTCAACCAGGCCGCCATTTCCTCGATATCTTTTGAATACACTCGATCACTAACAATTGATGGGACGATTTTTCTGGCTTCTTTATAAAAAGCTAGGGTGGCTGGTGCCATTTTCTCAATCCCTCGGTATTGAACGGCCTGAAGGGCACATATGCATTCGATGGCTAAGACTCGTCGTACATTTTGGATAATCATATAAGCGTGCCTTGAAGCGATGGTTCCCATGCTAACGTGGTCTTCTTGATTCGCAGAGGATGGAATGGAGTCTACACTTGCTGGATGGGCTAGAGTTTTGTTTTCTGAAACGAGAGAAGCAGCACAATACTGCATGATCATTGCTCCAGACTGTAATCCTGGTTGAGGACTTAAAAACGGTGGAAGGTCATTTAATCCCGGGTTTACGAGCCGTTCAATTCGACGCTCTGATATATTTGCGAGTTCAGCCATGGCAATTTTCATAAAATCCATTGCGAACGCGATTGGTTGACCATGGAAATTCCCACCTGAAATGACCATTTGGCCACCGTTAAAAATAAGTGGATTATCGGTTGCTGCATTCATTTCAATTTCGAGCTTTTCCTTTACATAATCAAGCGCTTGTAACGTCGCACCATGTACCTGAGGAATGCATCGTAAAGAATACGCGTCTTGAACTCTCTTTTCACCTTGATTTGTGATAAGCTTACTTTCTTTAAGTAGCTCACACATTCTGGCAGCAACTTCTGTTTGTTGCACATATCCACGAGCCTCATGAATAGCTGGATGAAAGGCATCAATGATTCCTTCTAAACCTTCAAGCGTCATAGCTGCAATCATTTCACTTTGGTAAAACAATCTCATTGATTCAATCCAATTAATGACGCCCTGCGCTGTCATTGCTTGTGTTCCATTAATTAAGGCCAAACCCTCCTTTGCCTTTAAAGAAATAGGTTGAATTCCTTTTTCTTTTAGAACGAGGTTCGCTTCATATATTTCACCTTCAAAATGCACTTGTCCTTCACCAATTAGTACGAGTGCTAAATGTGATAAAGGAGCTAGGTCACCTGATGCGCCTAACGAGCCCTGCTGGGGCACAACCGGATGGATTCGCTCATTTAATAGGGTTTGGAGCTGTTTAATGATCTCTACCCTTACTCCTGAAAATCCTTTGAGAAGAGCATTTAAACGGAGGAGCACCATTGCACGTGAGACAACTTCTGGAAATGGATCACCCACTCCACACGCATGAGAGCGGATTAAATTTAACTGCAAATCATTCACATCTGTTTCCGCAATCATGACATCACTAAATTTCCCAAAGCCGGTAGTGATCCCATAGATCGTTTTCTTTTTTGATACAATTTCCTCGACAGAGACTCGAGATTCCTCGACTTTCCTCATACTTGCTTCTTCTATCTCTACCGTTGCAAAGCCATAGCAAACATCCTTTACTTGCGCAAGCGTTAAGGATTGACCTGTTAACACAACCTTCATGATGCTCCCTCCACCTTCACCTCTTTAAGTAACTAACATTCAAATAATATATTCTGAAAGTTTTTATAATTCTATTGTAAGTTGGTGTTTTTAGAAAGGTCAATAGAAAATTGGTAAATTTTAGTATATTAGAATGGTAGTTTACTACTCTGATAAAGGGACAGAGCATGAAAAAAACAAGAGATGCCAGCTATATTTTTCACCTGGAATCCCTTGTTTTATTATTTTAAAATATCTTCTTTCGATCTCTTTCTTCCTTCAAGAGCTCAACAGCCTCACGGAATCTTTGTGAATGAATGACCTCCCTTTCCCTTAAAAAGCGGAGTGAATCATTTAAATCAGGATCATCTGACATATCTATAATCCATTGATACGTAGCTCTTGCCTTCTCTTCTGCTGCAATATCTTCGTAAAGATCGGCAATTGGATCACCCTTTGCTTGAATATACGAAGCAGTAAAAGGAACCCCAGCAGCATTATGATAAAAGATAGCCGAATCATGATTGGCGTAATGGTCTGATATACCTGCAGCCTTTAATTGCTCTGGTGTGGCATCCTTTGTCAACTTATAAATCATCGTTGCAATCATCTCTAAGTGGGCAAATTCCTCTGTTCCTATGTCCGTTAACAGACCAACCACTTTATCTGGAATGGTATATCTTTGGTTTAAGTATCTTAACGCAGCAGCCAATTCTCCATCTGCTCCACCATATTGTTCGATCAAGAACTTTGCTAAGGTTGGATTACAGGTTGTTACTTTTACCGGATATTGCAATTTCTTTTCGTATATCCACATGTTTATCCTCCCTTTCTACACCTGCCAGGGCCAAGGAGATGTTCCCCAACTCCAATTTGCATCAGTATAACTATTTCCATATTGCAGAAGTGGACCGAACTCTGCTTCAAACTGTTGTTTAAGCTGTTTACTGTATTGTGCGAATTGATTAAATTGCTGCATCGCTTGTTGATCGGTTTGATGAGTATCAAGGTATAACGTGAGTTCTACTAGAACAAAGTCGGCGGCTTGAATTTCCTCCATTAATTGGTAGTATCTTTCAGGCAACTGCTTCACTTCTCCTGCCCCCTTTTTGCTTCATAAGGGTTTTCATAATAATCGTAAAAAATAGGCCAAAGTGTGCCTTTTAGTAGCGCTTCTTTTGGTGAAAATTGCTGAAGATTAGGTGGTTGAAATCCTACATATAGATTTGGAGGCGTTGAGTAAAACTTAACTCCAATCGGACGACAAGGATCAAATGGACTGTGGTAGGGTTGGTACGTTTTCATTTGAGTAAATACTTGTTTCGGCTGGTTAGCCATAATTTCCACCTCTTTTTACCCAGTTTATAAAATATACTCGAATACCGCTTGTCACTATGTCTAAAAAGTTCTTTCCATTCAAATCGTATGTTTTCTTATCTAGCCTCATATTTTTAACTGACAATCTCGAACAGAGGTGTGGTGCTAATGAGAAGTGAAAAAATAACAAAGACCAAAGATCATTTAATCGAAAGCCTGAGAGATAAGCAGAAAAGAGATGGTTCGTGGAAGTTTTGTTTTGAAGGTAGTTTAATGACAAATGCCTATATGATCATATTGATACGGTCATTGGACATCCAATCAGAGGAGAAGCTTATAAAACGACTGGTGCATGAGATATGTAAAAAGCAAGAGAATAACGGCTCATGGAAACTTTATTATGATGAAAGATTTGGTAACTTATCTAATACAATTGAATGTTATTTTGCACTACTTTATTCAGGTTACTTACCAAAGGATTCGGATGTTCTGCAAAGGGCAAAATCATTTATTATCAAAAATGGTGGACTTCAAAAATCTGAGTGGTTAACAAAATCCATGTTAGCTATTACGGGGCAAATCCCCTGGCCAACCATCATTAAACTCATCCCTATAGAAATCATGCTTTTACCCCCTTGGTCGCCCATTTCTATGTTTGAAATAGTTGGCTATGCTAGAGCTCATTGGGTCCCGATTATCATTTGTTCAAATAAAAATTTTAAGAATATTCACCCTCAATGCCCTTCTCTAGAAGTCTTGAATATAGATAGAGAAGAAGATCCGTCACAAATCGACGAACGCTCAATGAAATTACTCTCAAAAATTAAATCAGAAGCTATAAAACTAGCAAAAATACCCCAACAAATTCATGAAGAGTCTTTTCATAAAGGTGAAGCTTACATGCTTGAAAGAATAGAGTCGAATGGTACACTATTTAGCTATTTTAGCTCTACCTTTTTTATGATTTACTCCCTATTAGCACTCGGATACAAAAAAGATCATCACCTTATTAAAAATGCCATTGAGGGGATGAAATCTTTTCTCTTTGAAGAGAAAGACCTCTATTATATTGAAAACTCACCATCTACGGTTTGGGATACTGCACTGATATGCAGTGCATTGCATATCGCAGGTGTAAAGGATTCGGATACAATGATAGCAAGCTCCACTCAATATTTATTAAATCACCAACATACTACCTTTGGTGATTGGATGATAAATTGTTCAGACACTCCACCGGGTGGTTGGGGTTTTTCTCCAATCAACACGATGGTCCCAGATATAGATGATACGACCGCTGCCTTACGTGCCCTTGCGCCTTCCACTATTGCAAAAAAGACTCCTTCAAAAGCTTGGAAAAAAGGAGTAAACTGGGTAATTTCCATGCAGAACAAGAACGGTGGCTGGGCTGCTTTTGAAAAAAATATCACAAACAAGTGGCTCTCTTTTATCCCTTTCCGATACGAGGATCGAGTTCTTTTTGACCCATCCACTGCTGATTTGACTGGTAGGACACTTCATTTTCTAGGAGAATACACGAATATTGATAGAAACTCGGCCACGATTAAAAAAGGAATACATTGGCTAAAGAAGCATCAACTTGAGGATGGCTCATGGTACGGTCGTTGGGGAATTTGCTATATTTACGGTACTTGGGCTGCCGTTACCGGATTATTAGCTTGCGGAGTTAGTCGATCCGATCCTACCATCAAACGAGCGATCAATTGGTTGAATTCCATTCAAAACAATAATGGTGGATGGGGGGAATCATGCTCAAGTGACATGAAAATGAAATATACGCCGCTTTATGCTAGTACCCCTTCACAAACCGCTTGGGCTCTTGACGCACTGATACATTATTATGATAAACCAACAAAAGAAATAGAGCTTGGAATGGAATTTCTCTTATCATCATTTGAAAAAACAAATTGGACGATTGAGTATCCAACAGGGGCCGGTTTGCCTGGTGGTTTTTATATTCATTATCATAGTTATAACTACATTTGGCCTCTTGTTACAATTAGTAATTATCAACGAAAATATTTATAGAATTCAAGCGAATAAGATCATTTATGCATAACAAATTTTTTACTGTGGAAAATACCTCCTAGGTAGTCTTTCTAGGAGGTATTTGAATGGACAATTTTATCAGGCATAAGTTACTCCAAAATCATAACGGAGCATATGAACTCATTCTTTACTTAGACGATACTTTAACTGAGTTTTCACAGGAACTTGGCACAAAGTCATCCATCCGCACTGATATTATGAAGCAAGCAACTCTTTTAATAAAAAATCGTTATCCTTCGATCAGAATTACAGTTGTCAAGGTTGTGTTAGGTGGTTTCGTAATGAGCACCTTGCCAATAGCAGCTGATCGCGCCTTTGCTAATACTTCTATTGAGCAGACAAATTCTAACTTCTTTTACTCCGTTGGTCCTGGTGATACATTGTGGGGATTAAGCAAAAAATTTGGGACCTCTGTGGATCTTATTAAAAGTGCGAATAAGCTATCCTCTGACACATTAACGATCGGACAAAAGCTTGTTATTCCAAAAGCGATCCATACGGTCCAAGCTGGAGATACATTATATAGTTTATCGAAAAAATACAATATAACTGTTGATAGCATAAAAGAAGCGAATCAAATGTCATCCACAACACTATCTATAAATCAAAAACTAATTATTCCAGCTATTCTTGAAATAGCACAAACTCCTACTATTTCGGAAACCACAGCCAATCCTACCACTGTCACCCACACGGTTGTTGCTGGAGATACACTTTATAGCCTAGCTAAAAAATATCATACTACAGTGGATACACTAAAAAAGAATAATCAGCTATCAAGCGACGTATTAAGTTTGGGACAAGTATTAACGATTCCTTCAACACAATCCGAAGCTCCAACTTCAGGACCGATCTCATCTACCCCATCGCTCCCTGACACATATACAGTTGTAAGTGGGGATAATCTGTATTCTATCGCACTAAAGTTTGGATTAACAGTTGATGAACTAAGATCTCGTAACCAATTAGTTAGTGATGTATTACGAATTGGTCAAGTATTACGGATTAGTGATAAAGCAACTTCCACTCCGATCAGCACAGTTAGCTTTACCACGCATAAAATTCAAGCTGGTGATTCGATTTGGAGTCTAAGTATAAAATACGGAATTCCACAGGCAGAACTTTTACAAGCGAATGGGTTATCCACCTCAAGTATGCTCTCGATTGGTCAAGAGTTGCGAATCCCCGTTCATAATATACCTGTAAAAGAGACCGTCAGTCCGAGTCATGGTGAGTTATTAAATTGGTGGACGGAAGCTCAATATGTATTTACAATTGGAAAAGTAGCAAAGGTAACAGATCTTGCTACAGGCAAATCATTTAATATTAAACGGACGATTGGCGCTAATCACGCAGATAGTGAGACGATTACAGTAACCGATTCAAATACCGCAAAAAACATTTGGGGAGGCTATTCCTGGACTCCACGAGCTGTCATTGTTGAGGTAGACGGAAGAAAACTGGCCGCAAGTATGAGCTTTTACCCTCATGAACGAGAATACATTATGGACAACGGAATTACGGGTCACTTTGATGTGTACTTTTCAGGTAGTACAAGACATGTGGACGGCAAACCTGATTCTTCCCACCAAGTCCAAGTCGAAAAGGCTGCTGGAGTGAGATAAATAAAGAAACAAGGAGCTATTATTTAGCTCCTTGTTTTTCTCTCATGATTATAGGATGTCTAATCTAGCAACTAGAGCTAGTAGAACTTGTAGAAGCACTTGTACGTTAACAGCTAAATCTGTGTCAGTAGTCGTTACTTTTACGCCACGAGAGTTTTCGATATACGTTTGTTGACGATTGACTTGCTTATTGATTAGTTTTTGCGTTAATTCTTGTGTTAATACTTCAGCTTGTTCGCTACTAGCGATTGAGATGCTAATGACTAGTTGAATAGCAGCTTGAAGAGCAACTTGAAGGTTGATGGCTGCTTGCGTGTCAGTCGTGATTACTTCAACATCACATGAATCTTTAATAACAATTGATTCGAAAGATGCTTGAACACTCTTTGTTGTTTGATCAGCTTCTTGTGTTTCATCACCTGAACAGTAGTCCCAAGGATGTGCTGAATTAGGATCTAGTGCATTAAATTTTTGAGGTGCTTGTGCGTATGCGTAGCCGCCTCTATTGTCTGCAAGAACTGGGGCTTCGCCTTTCCATACTCTTGAACCCATATATGATTTCCTCCTTAATGGTTTTAGTTATTACACTATTGGTATATGTAAGTTTGACCCGGTCTGTCAGGGCAAAAGACTATATTTATAGAAAAATGGACTATAGACTAGTTATTTTTTTAGGTATTAAACTAGAAAAAGTGGTTGCTTGTCACAACCACTTTTACCCTTTACTTTTTTGTAATATTCGTTAGAGACTCCACGTTTTGCTTAAGTCCTTCAATTAAACTTTTTAATTCTGCTCTATCTTCATCTGAAAGCTGCGGCTTTGTATTAAGATTTATGCCATGTCTTTTTAACGTAGCATTAATTAATAAATCCATACTTTGTTTTGAAACTTTTTCAAATTCTTCTTTATTACTCATCTTAATCCCTCCTACCTTTTTAATATAGGTTATGTCACGATACTTCTTGATGTGTTAAGGGTATATGACCAATTTTCAATAAAAAATAAAAACCATAGGAATATATCCTATGGTAGGGCAGGTGGGCATGTATAAGAGTTTTACTTAAACCATCCCTTTTCTTTCGATTGTGTAATGGCTTCAATTCTGTTCGTAACCTCAAGCTTCTCCAAAATGGCTGATATGTAGTTTCGAACCGTTCCTGTTTTAATGTTTAACTGCTCAGCGATTTCCTTCGTATTCCTTCCGCCCGCAATAAGCTCAAGAACCTCGCGTTCTCTTTCCGTTAAAGGATTTTCCTCAGTATAAAGATCATCCATTAGTTCAGGTGCATAAATTCGCTTGCCAGCTACAATATTTCTAATTGAACTTGCCAATTCTTCACTTGGACTATCCTTTAAGAGATAGCCTCTTACTCCTGCTTTAAGTGCTCGTTGGAAATAGCCTGAACGTGCAAATGTAGTTAAGATAATTACTTTACAGTTTCCACCCTTTAGTTCTTCAGCCGCTTCAAGCCCTGTCTTTTCAGGCATTTCAATATCCATGATACATATATCAGGTTGTAATTGTTTCACAAGGGAAACCGCTTCGTTTCCATTATTCGCCTTCCCGATCACTTCCATATCATCCTCTAGACTTAAAAGAGATCCTAAAGCTCCTAACAGCATACGCTGGTCCTCTGCTATCACAATTTTAATCATACTGAATTTTCCTCCTTTGCGACCTGTACAAGAGGCACTTTCATAATTAGCTTGGTTCCACCATCACCGATGATTTTTAGACTTCCATTAACAAAATCAAGACGTTCTCTCATCCCCACTAATCCATGCCCAGATGATTCGCTTTGTTTTTGCCAAATACCAATTCCATCGTCTTGAACGATGATCGTTAGTTCTTTTGATGATTGTTTTATCGTTAGCTGAACGACATTCGCCTGACTATGCTTAACAACATTCGTTATTGCTTCCTTAATACACATACTTAAAATGTTTTCAAGAAAAAGCGATATATTTGTAACTGTTTTTCCTTGGCTATAGATAAACTCAATATCTGCCGCTTTCAATATTTGTCTAACAAGTACAATTTCTTCGTCGAGCCGAATCCCTCTCATTTGTGATACTAATTGTCGCACCTCGTTTAATGCGGTTCTTGCCGTTTGCTGTACATCCTTTAACTCATCCTTGGCCTGTTCAGGATCCTTCGTGATCAATCTTCGAGCTAAGTCACTTTTTAAGCCAATGAGAGAAAGTTTTTGTCCCAATGTATCATGTAAATCTCGAGCAATCCGTTGCCTTTCCTCTTGTTTCACCAATTCGGCAATCCGCTTGTTCGCATCCTCCAACTTTTCTTCAAGCACCTCTTGCTTCTTACGATTATATATATTAAAAGGTAATAAAATAACACTTATCCAGATGATAATGACAAATGGTAGCTGTCTTATAAACTGAGGGTCTTGTAAAACCACATTGTAATTGATTGCAAACGTGGTTGCGACAAGATGAATAACGTATAAAGTCATGAATGCAACACGTTTTTTAATATTACCGTTGTAATAAGCTATGTAAAAAGCAAAGTACACAAACGAAAAAAGAATAGCCATAGTAATAGAAATACTGATTAATATCATCGTCCATAAGTAGACAGGCCATCGTTTTGATAAAAACGCAAATCGTAAGGTAATGAAAAATATAACAGTCAGTATGATTCCTGCAACAATTTCAGGAGTGGATGATGATTGAAAGATAAAATAAAAAGGGAGTATGCTGATAACGCTCCAAATATATGGCGATATTCCCCAATTTCTTTTTGATATTGGTTTTTTAAACACGAATCAAACCTCATTTTCTTACCAGCTTTTTCTATATAGTATCATATCTTTACGAAATGAAAAGAAGGTTGCCTATAATTAGCAACCTTTGTAAGCGAATCCTAGATTAAAAACTGACTGAATTGGATAAAATTTAGTGGTGACTACTTGCTAGCTAAAACTGCTATAAATTCTCTCATATAGTCAGGTAAATCTGGTGGACGGCGACTCGAGATAATATGTCCATCCACGATCACTGGAACATCCACCCACTCAGCTCCCGCATTGATCATATCATCTTTAATTCCTGGAGTACTAGTTACCTTTCGGCCTGATAAGATTTTTGCAGAGATTAATACCCATCCGGCGTGACAGATTTGGCCAATCGGTTTTTCTGCCTGATCCATAGAACGAACCATGCTGAGAATCGATTCAAATCTTCTTAATAAATCTGGTGACCATCCACCTGGAACAAGAATGGCATCGTAATCGTCTGGGTTAATATCTGCAAAGGCCCGATCTGATTTAATAGGAACTCCATATTTCCCGATATACGTTTCTCCAGCTTTTTCTCCTACAATATCAACGATGGCCCCTTCTTCACGAAGTCGCAAAACAGGATACCATAATTCTAAGTCCTCGAAGTCATTGCTAACCAACTGGATGATTTTTTTCCCTTCTAACTTCAATCTTCTCACTCCTTATATCCATTTACTTCTCTGGAATCTCACAAGAATCATCTGTACAAACTCCCGCCTCATCTGAAGACAGATTTTGAAGCGGGCTAATAGCGTTCTCCTCTTCCCAAACCTTTTCTAACGCATTTTTAAATGTTTCCAAAGGCTGTGCTCCGGAAATACCATATTTATTATTCACAACAAAGAATGGTACGCCTGTTATTTTGTATTGCTGTGCCATCGTTTCATCGATACGAACATCATTCGCAAAAAGAGTGTTATCGTCTAATACTTTCATTGCTTCCACTCTTTCAATACCCACACTTTCAGCAATTTCTACTAATACGTCTTTTTTGGATAACTGTTTGTTCTCCGTAAAATAAGCATACAAAAGCTTTTCAGTCAGTTCCTTTTCTTTTCCTACGGTCTGGGCATACTTAGCTAAACGGTGAGCATCAAAGGTATTACTTGGCATCATATCGTCAAAGCGAAATTGTAAGCCGACAGAAGCTGCTTGCTTCGCCATGTTTTCATTTGCTCGTTTCGCTTCTTCCACACTCATTCCATATTTCTTAGCCAATGCCTCATGAATTTTCATAGTTGGCTCTAACGGCGAGTTAGGATCCAATTCGAATGCTTTAAACTCTACCTCTACTTGGTCTTTATGTTGAAATTGATTAATTGCTTCCTCTAATCTTCTTTTTCCAATATAACAAAATGGACAAACGAAATCTGACCATACTTCAATCTTCATAGAAACCCCACCTACAACATAATTTACTTGCATATGAACCATAGTTTGCAACAAGAAACCGTAATTAAACGCTCTTGTGATTTGTTAATTGTACCCCTCTCACATTTCGCTGTAAATCATTCTGCTCACATGAAAAAATCCCACCATAGTGGGATTCAAAATTTATGAAAACAAGCTCTTCAAACTATCAATAAACGACTTAAAGAAATTAGCTATGGTGTCCAAAAACCCTTTGTTTTCACTAATTGCATTCTCAATACGATTTTGGATATCCTTTGATAGATCTTCTAGCTGTGATTGAACATTATCAAAATTAATATTGAGATTACGCATTTTTTCAAAAAGGTCAATTAGTAGCTGGCGATCTTCTGCACTTAATTGAACATTTAAGGTTTGGAGCTTCTCGTCAATCAATTGCTCCAATTCTTCCTTTGTTGCTGGTTTTTGTTCGGCAATTTCCTTTTTTATTTCTGTTAGCAGCTCACTTACCTTATCTTCATCGAGCCCTTCTTTTTTTGCTAGATCTGTGGCTAGAGTTAGTTCTTCATTCGCTACTTCAGTACGTTCTTGATTTAGCTCTGTCCCTTCGCCCTCGTCATAAGCTTTATAAATACCAACAAGAGCGGAGTGTCCACTTACCTTTACAGGTGATGCTACATCTACGACTGCGTCCTCAATTCCCGCAGTTAATAGAGCATTGGCATACATTTCACTCGTTACTTCTGTAATGTTTTCTGGTGTAACTTGGTTAATAACCAGGCCTTCTCCTTTTTCCTTACGTGTAATCTTTGCGGAGGAGTACATATTAGAGTTTTTATCTCCATCAATATAATAAACAAGGTCTTCCCCTGTTACAGTAATTTCTGTTACTTTACTAGTATCTTTTATCTCAAGCAGTTCTCTTACCTCTGCTTTCTGACTGTCGGACAAGGCTGCACCATATACAACAATCGGAAGACCAAATTTTTCATTAATACTTTCCTCATCATTTGAATCAGTTGAGGCATAAACCATTTGATTTGAACTGACCACTACAAAAGCTAGGGCAACCATACAAATCCATTTTAACAGCTTCATATCATTTCCTCCTATGTGGGTAAGCATGTACTCTCTATCCTATGTTCTTGACTAATTAATATTTCATTAAATTAAATCGTTTGAACGAATGAAAAGATAAATGAGTATACCAGTTGGTAAGCCTCCGCAACGGTCATATCCTCACGAAAACCTGGAAGTGTATGTAGGGAAAAATTGATATTCCAAATGCCTTCTTGCGCGTCAAACATTAAGTCTACAGGCTCTTCAGGATCTTCTGAGTGTTCCGTAAAATAGTCTCTAAGCTTTGAGGAATACTTCTTTTGAATTTTCAGACCGAGCATCACATCGTATGTTTTAAATAAGTCGTCAACTTCAAAGGAAATCGCATCGATTCCAATTAACGTAAACCATTTGGATTCCATATAAAGAAACTCATTCATATGTTCCTTAAAATACGTAATCGGCTCATTTAAGAAGTTCGCATTTTCCTCTCCCAGAAATTCTTCTGTTTCCTTATTTGAGCGTTCCATATATGCATCGTGAAATCTAGATTTTCCATCAATTTTGACAACTTCCGTATCAGAGTTGGTTAGTCCATTGTTTATGACAAAATCGTATTCCTCTGGATACAATTCAACTTTGCTTTGATTTTTAATTAAATTCTGTAATGATTCTTTTAACATGAGAGAATCCTCCTAAGTAATTGCTATCTTCAGTTTTTACAAACTCACTTCAATACATACCGGGCAGTGGTCACTTCCCATGACATCGCAATGAATCTGTGAGTCTATTAAATTCGGAGCAATCCTATTTGATAAAATGAAATAATCAATACGCCATCCGATGTTCCTTTCTCGGACCTTACTCATATATGACCACCAAGTATACGTATCTTTTTGTTCTGGATATAAATAGCGGAAGGAGTCCACAAAGCCAGAGCTTAGTAGGTTGGACATCTTACCTCTTTCTTCTATCGTAAAACCAGAGTTTCCGATATTGCTCTTTGGATTTTTTAAATCAATCTCTTCATGGGCCACATTTAAATCCCCACAATAGATGACCGGTTTTTTCTTATCTAGTTGAGTTAAATAGTCAGATAATTCATCTTCCCATTGCAAACGGAGGGGCAATCTAGCTAAATCACGTTGTGAATTTGGTGTATACACATTTACTAGGTAGAAATTTTCATACTCAAGGGTAATAATTCGCCCTTCTGACTGCGTTTCATGTTCACCCACACCATATGAAACAGAGAGTGGTTTATGTTTTGTAAAGATAGCAGTGCCTGAGTAACCTTTTTTTTCTGCGTAATTCCAAAATTGATAATAACCGTCTAACTGTAAATCAATTTGACCTTCTTGCAGCTTCGTTTCTTGTAATGAAAAGAAATCTGCATTCATTTCATTAAAATAGTCTAAAAAGCCTTTTTTAACACAAGCTCTTAAACCATTCACATTCCAAGATATAAACTTCATCTATTTTTCTCCTCTATTTAAATCTGAGGCTCATTTTACTATAATTTAAATCGTCTGTCCAAAATGAAAAAAGGATGCACGTTTCTGCATCCTTATTTTTAGTTTTGTAAAAATCCCAGAATTTCCTGTTTTTTCTCTTTATATACTTGCCGACCTAATTCAATAAGCCAGTCAATTGTCTCTACTTGGTCAAAAGGAACTTCCTTACCTAAATCCGTATTTAATCGTAAGTAGTTATCTCCAAGTAAATGTTGACACTGATATGAGATGGATTCCGATGATAAATGGAGAGCAAGGTCCAAGAGCTTTGGTGTAAAGGTCATCGTATGTAACCGGAAAGGCATCCAATGCTTTATGCCCCATAAATGAGATTTTTTAGAATTAAAATTGATTTTTTGTTGACCAAGTCCAATTGACAATATTTTTATTTGTCCCATTTCTAATTCGTAATGGTTTATGGCTTCCGTAATACATACGAGTGACGGATTGTTGGCCCAGAGACCTCCATCAATGGTAATGACTTCATTATTTATATTGTTAGGTGGAAAGTAGATAGGAGCAGAACATGAGGATAATACAGCATCCCAAAGCTTAATATGATCATTTTCGCCTTTCTGATGAATAGCATAATGCGAACGATGAACATATGGTTTCCCTTCCGTTACATTGACTGCAGGAATTAAAAGTGGAATTCCTACTTCAGCAAGAGATTTCTCCTTGAATGCTTTTTGTATAAAGCGGCGTAGATCTCGATCACTATAAATACTGCGAAACAAGCCTATTCTTGCTTTCCGTTTGAAAATTCTTCTTCCATAGTGGCGGTACCCTTCGAGGAGTTCATCCATTTCCCTTTTTACAGCAATGGAAGCAGCTATGATTGAACCTGTACTTGTACCCGCAACAAGGTCAATGGAATCTCGAATGCTCATTCCTATATCCTTTTCTAATTCCTGAAGAATAGCAACTGCAAAAACCCCTCGAATTCCTCCACCATCAATACATAACATCTTCATGATTTCACCTTTCCTCCATTCTTCTTAACTTCCCCAAACAAAAAAAAAACAACCAATTACATGATTGTTTTTCATTATGAATATTAATTTTTTTTAGTTGCTTCAAAAACAGACACAACAGGTGGAGCCGCAAGATAGGTTGAGCTTACCTTCCCCCAGTCTTTATAGTGCGGAGTTTCATTATGAAACTTAATCGCATCCATGTCTTTCCATTCCTCTAATACGACAAATGTATTAGTATCAGTGGTTAACTCATATAGTTCGTAACGAATATTTCCCTCTTCCGCTTGCGAACCCTCAACCAACGGCTTAACCACTTCCAGAAATTCTTCACGTTTTTCTGACTTTATTTTTAAATGTGCATGAATAATATTCATCAAGAATGCCTCCTTTTTCAACTTCTTTTATTTTAGCAAAATTTCGGTTAAATTGGGAATAATAGTTATGAGGTGATGCATGATGAAAATAAAAACTCTAGTTATTGGTTTCGTATTTTTCCTTCTAGCTCCACTTGCTAGTTTTGCCGAGCAAAAACCAGTTGAGATTTTTGATATCGAAGAAGGAAAAGTGGTCCAGGAGAGTCCGGCAACTTCTGATATTCAAAAGGAAACAGAAAAGATCATTAAAAGTATTTCAGGCGTGTACACAAATCTTGATCCACTCCCCAAAAAAGGTGTAATGGTCAAGATACCTCTAGATCCACCCGTCACGGTTAAAAATGAATGGTTCAATGATTTTGTCAATGAGGCTGTTCTTATTTTCTCATATGAGGAGGAAGAGCCATATATCCTCATTTGGGATGATGAAAACCATCCTCACTTTTACACGATTAAAGCCTCAACAGAAAAGTTAATGAAGTTATTAAAGTTTCAACCCAAAGAAAAGGAATAGAACCTAGGGCTCCTTCCCTAGGTTCTTTATTGATTCGCTAATATTGCTATCATTCGGTCTTCTACTTTTTTTGCTTTTTCTTCATCCATCACATTATTTATTAGAATAGAAAATACCATGTTGCCCTTTGATTTCGTTTTTACATAACCGGATATGGAGCTTACTGTCGTTAATGTTCCGGTTTTTGCCACAACATTCCCTACTAAAGGTTCTTGATTCATCCGATACCGTAATGTTCCACCTACCAGTTTTTCCTTTGCTCCAGCTACTGGCAAGGCACCATAATAGCTTGGAAACCAGCTCTTTGTTTGAATAGAGAACAACAGCTTCGTGAGTTCATTCGGTTGTACTAAATTCACATGAGAAATCCCTGAACCATCTCTTATCACTTGGTTGGTAAAGTCCATTCCATATGGGGTTAGCTTCTCATTCATAACAGCTAATCCTGCTTCAAAACTACCCGTTCCTTTTTTATACTTCCCCATTTCCTTCACCAATAGCTCACCGTGTCCATTATTGCTAAGCTTCATAAAAGGCACTAATAACTCTCTTAGTGAGATCGATTTGTGCTCGTCAATTAAACGCGCATTACTTGGTGTCACTCCTAGGCGGAATCCTTTATCCACTTGGATACCCACTTTTTTTAACTCCTCATCAAAAAGATGTACAACATACTTACTAGCATCAAAAACCGCTATCCACTCACTTTCACTTGTAGCACCTTGAGGAAGCTGACCAGAAATCGTGATCGTATTGGTAGAGTGATCTCTAGTGAACGTAAGATCCTCTTTACTATCTTTTGCGCTTGTTATTGCTTCATTTACAACCTGAACATATGTATTTTCTGGCCTCATCGTAAAGCTTACTTTTTCACCTACCTTTTTTGCAGGCTTTACTTCTAGTGCTACTGTACCCGCATCATAATCCTGATCAGGCGATAAAGTTAATGCAGATATTTCTGCGCCATAATAGGCTTCTTCATCACTCCATGGCATATCAATGGAATAACGAATGTCATCATACCTTGTATCGTCTCCAAGGATCTGTCCACCAATTCTTTTTATTCCGATCTCTTTGAGGCTTTGAGCAAAAGCTTGTAAATCAGATTGCTGTAGGGTAGGGTCCCCACCCCCCTGTATAATTACATCACCCTTTAGCACTCCTTTTTCAATCCTTCCATTTACAAAAAGTTTAGTAGAGAAGGTATAGTTTTCTCCCAGTACTTCTAAGGCACTAGCCGCTGTGATTAACTTTAAGTTGGAAGCAGGCCGAAGTCTTGTTGATCCCAGATGATCATATATTACTTCACCTGTTTGTTGGTTTCTAATACTAACACCTACTATCGCTCCGGTTAATAGTGGCTCTTCATTAATAAATGAATCCAATTGCTGACTAAGAACAGAGCCTTGAGTATTTGCTTTTACATGAGGAGCAGTAGCAGTGAGAGCAGGTAAAACCCCTGTAAATAGTAGACTTAAGACGATCACTTTAATTTTATTCTGGTACAATATCTCTGCTCCTTTATGAATCGTTTCAGTCCTACTAATATATGTAACATAAATTCAATCTATGTAAATCTACTCTATTTTTTTCATTACCATACGCTCCCATAGCCTCCATGGAAAACAGCTTTTTATGAACAAAGTAAACTTTACCCCTTTCCCAATTGGGTACCTTAGCTTAGTCGAGGATTGTTGAGAGATTTCTGTAATGAGTTTAGCCACCTCTAATGGGTCGCCATATGAGGCTTCACCTTTTTCAAGATGTAACGATAGTTTTTCCATATAAGAAAAGTAGGGTGAATGTGACTGCAGTGATTTATCTGTTATCTGCTTTCCAGACGACCAAATACTCGTCTGAAAAGAACCGGGTTCTACTAACACCACATCAATACCAAAAGGACCTACCTCGAGCCTTAAGCTCTCGCTCCAGCCCTCTAATGCATGCTTGCTAGCTACATAGGGTGATAACCCAGGAAAACCAACTCTTCCACTAATGCTGCTAACATTAATAATTTTCCCGTTCCTCTGATCTCGCATATAAGGAAGACATAATTGTGTGACAGAAATTGCTCCGAACACATTCGTTTCAAACTGCTGTCGATACTCATTGATCGGTATCTCTTCAGAAAACCCAGCGCCAGCATAACCTGCATTATTGACCAACACATCTACTCGTCCAAGCTCTCTAAGTTTCTCTTGAAATACTAGTAAAGAATGATCATTTGTTACATCCAAAGAAAAGACCTCTACAAGTTTTGCAACCTTTGCTTCTCCTACCCTCTCTAGTAAAGCAAACCTTTTATCTACATTCCTCATTGTCGCAACTACATAATAATTCTGCTTAGCTAGCTCAATACTTGTTAGCATGCCAAAACCACTTGATGCACCTGTAACAATGGCTATTTTTTTACCGATCATAAATGTCCCCCATTCCCTTTATATCGCTTATTTTAACAAAAAAAGCCAAGGACCCCTTCATAGGAACCTTGACCATTTTTATCCTAAATATTTATAGAAAAAGAAAGATGACAACTTCCTCGAGTATAAGCCATATACTTTTCTAAGAGCATGCGAAAGTAGGTGGCGGTTTGTCTCACAATCAAAAGGACATTTTTCTGTTTCAAAACCTTCAAGAAAATCACATGTCATTTGAAGATATATTTGAAAGAATAATTAAGTTTATGCAGCTTCACCCCAGTGGAAACTACCGACTAATGGTTGGAACAGACTCTCAGGTTCATCATAATCGTACCCTTTTTATTAGTGGAGTTGTTATTCAAAACATCGGTAAAGGTGCCTGGGCCTGTATTCGAAAGGTTGTAGAACCTAGGGAAATGAAACAGCTCCATGAGCGGATTTCCTATGAAACGACTCTTACCGAAAGAATTGTCTCCCTTTTTACCGAAGCGCATAAAAATCGTCTTATCGATATCGTTCTCCCCCATATATACCATGGTGCCTCATTTACAATGGAAGGACATATTGATATCGGTTCAGGACAGCGAAACAAAACCCGTGAATACGTAGAAGAAATGGTCACAAGAATCGAATCCATGGGTTTTGAACCTAAGATCAAACCTGACTCCTTTGTTGCCTCCAGCTACGCGAATCGTTATACAAAATAATCACTATGACCGTTTATAGCGTGCTGCATGGCATTGGTCACAAATTGGAAAATCATAATTCCAGGGCAAATGACGTCCACAACTACGGCATCTTTTTGCAAAAGAACCAACATCTGTTTGAAGCTTTTCATGGACCTCGTCACTCAACTCATCCCTTACTCTTTCCCAATAAATTGCCTCCGTTCTCCGATCTAAGCGATATAAAAACAATAAATGTAATCCTAATTTCTTATACGATAACTCGAGGTCCTCCAAAGTTCGCTTTTTAATATTTGGCTCTGGCAGGTCTTCGTTATTAATGATTGCAAAAATGGTCTCATACCATTGCTGAATTAAAGCTTGCTCCCTTGAAGCAAACGGAAGATGTAAAAATCCATATAAATCCTGTAAAGAAAGACGTGCTTCAATTTCAGTTGCCTTTACGATTTCGTAAAGCTCCCGCTCTTCAGCTAAGCTTGCCTTTTCCGTACCCCTTGGATTTTTAAAGCGATCCCATAATTCAAAAAATGTACCAAGGTCACGATAATACGTTTGAAACCTTTCTAACACACCGCTTGTAGGTGCAATCGCAAAAGTATGAACAGGTTCATCTTCTTGTTCTAGTTTCCTTCTCATAAGCCGGATATCCTTAGTAAATGCCACTTTACCAACATCATAAATACCTTTTCTGCCTGCCCTCCCTGCAATTTGCTTAATTTCCTGTGAAGTTAAAATCCTTCTTCTTGTCCCATCAAATTTCTCATTTTCTAAAAATACGATTCGACGTATTGGTAAATTAAGACCCATCCCAATTGCATCCGTTGATACGATAACCTTTGACTTTCCTTCAATGAACTGTTGAATTTGTTTCTTTCTTGTCTCAGGAGGCATGCTACCATAAATCACACTGACTGAATGACGATCATTTTGAAGTCTTGATGCCGTTTCTAACACTCTTCGTCGAGAAAAACAAATTAATGCATCTCCCTTTCGTACATGTTTGATGGAAAATTCATTACCCTCCACCTCAAGTGGGATGTCTCGTTTATATTCATGAATTTCCGTTTTTGATTCTCCTAGTAATTGCAAAATCATATTTTTTGAATTTCTGCTGCCTATGATATGAACTTCCCGAGCCCTTGCCTTCGTAATCGCCTTAAACCATGAAAATCCTCTATCCTTATCAGTAATCATTTGAGCTTCATCAATGACAATACAATCATATCGATCTTTTTCATGGAACATTTCAACGGTTGAAGCAATGTGACTTGCTCCTGGAGTCAATTTCTCTTCTTCTCCTGTTTTTAATGAACAAGGTATGCCTTCCGCATTTAATTTATCGTAAACCTCAAGTGCAAGAAGTCTAAGCGGTCCAAGGTAGAGTCCGCTTGTTGCTCTTTTCATTCTTTCAAGAGCATGATGTGTTTTACCTGTATTTGTTTCTCCTACATGGATGACATATTCAACATTTGGATCATAGATCACTCCATATTCCCTACCAAATATATCGTCCATCATCCGTTCTTCTTCTTCAATCTTTCTTTGTCGTTCAGCCTCCTCTTCGGCTTTCCGTTTCTCTCTTTCTGCTTTTTGTTCTTCATATAATTTGCTATGAAAATCAAGATCATAAGGTGTATCCACTGCTTGTAACAAGTGATCAATATATTCATTTTCTAATTCAGAAACCATTTTAGAAAATAGAGACTCAAGCTCTTCTTCCACAAGCTCCTTCATCTTTGATTTCGAAAGTACTTGCCCGGTTAACTGGATATAATCATTTTTCGTTTCATCATCAAGATTAGTCATTACTTTTGATGGAGCAAGAGATATAAGATTTTTCCAAACAAAGGCACTGTATAAGTCTCCGTAGGTTTCATATTCATAATAAAACCTGCCATCATAATTTGTTTTCTGGATATCCCCTGTTAGCTCATCTAAAAAGTAAGAAAGGGACTGTTCATGAAGCTCATCAAAGTTGCCTTCTATTTCAAGCTTCTCTTCAAGCGCATATGTATCGAGCCTTTTATATCTAGGCTTAGATTGAAGGTCTGCTTTCATTTGTAAACCAATTAAATATCTTATATACAAATAAATACTTTGATAGCCGCTTGAAAATACATCCGAAGCCTTTTCCTTTATCGCTTCTAGAACTGATTCCTTTTTTATTAATTTCTGAGTCGCTTCTTCTCTTTTTTGTACTTGCTCCATCGTATGATTGTACAAATCATCCCATTTTTCGTATTCCTGAGCGTACGTCTCCTCGAGCCAGTCTGTTACTTTAAATGGTTCATAATCTCTGACCTCTGTTCGGAACAGGTGGTCAATCATTTTTCTAGCCATTCCCTCTGTTTCAATCCCACGGTCCTGTAAAAAATCTCTCTTATCTACTCGGGGAACCTGGTTAGACACTCTTGTAAGCCAAACATTTACCCATATTTGATCCAAATAATGACCTCTTGCACGTAAATACTCCTCAAAGGTAGGCCTCTCTTCCTGTTGCTCAAAAAATGACTCAATATCTTGATGGATCTTCATTTTTGTATGTACAATACTTTCATCATGTATTTTTTGTAATAGCATTTTTCACCCTCCAAATAACCGACTAATCAATTAACCATACCATTAATTCATATTGTTTTAAATCCTATGGCTTTTTATCCTGTTATTGACCTTTGCTTCCTATCAAAAAAGATGCTATGATTATGTTGCTCCCTCCGAACATTCGCTTGTTGCGGGACACTTAACCATGTACGGACGGAGGGAGTTGGTGTCTGCTTTGCAGGCACCATTTTTAATAACAAAAGGGGCGAATTTCTGTGAGTGTACATAAAGCATTATCTGATCATGCGAAAAAATTAAACGCTATTTTAACCCATTACGCAAATCTTGACCGGGAACGGGAATTCTACATAGAGGAAGCATTATCTCTTTTCGAAAGAGGCCTTCCCTTCACTACCGACAACATTAACTCTATTACAAATGAAATGAACAAACTTTCTAAAAAAATTGAAAATCTTCCACCTCGAAAACTTGTAACCAAGGAAATGGTTGAAGAATATGCAAATAGACGAAAATAAGTGAAGCAGAAGGCCGTGACCTTCTGCTTTTTGCTTTAAAAAATTGCACTTCTTTTGACGAATTAAAAGAAGTTTTGTCGCCGAGATAGGAATTCAATTTTTAAAGACGAACAATACTATAAAGGAGTTGAGAATATGAATACGAGTTCGGTTGCAAAACAATTAGGTGTTTCTTCAAGTACCGTAAAACGTTGGGTAAAACAATTAAAACTTAACTTAGAGAAAAATGAGATGGGTCATTTCACTTACCGGCAAGAAGACGTTGACCTTTTAATAACCTATAAAGAGCAACAAAACGAAGCTTTACTCGTTTACACTGAAATTTCTGCTGGTAAAGACTATTTACGAAGAGGCACTGTTCATACATCCATGGATGATGAAGATTCGGTTCTTCTTAATCGTATTAAATGTCTAGAGTCCATTGTACAGTCAAAGGCAGACCAGGTCGTGGAATATCAGATACTCCAACATCGAAGAGAAATGGAAGAAATGCAAGCTACCCTCGAAAAACTTGAAGAAAGAATTCGTGAATTAGAAGCTCAGCAAGTATCTCCTTCAACCCTTGTTACTCCTTCTGAACAACCTATAAATATAAAACCCCGAAGAAAGAAAAAACACTGGATTCTACAAAGTCTTTTCCGTTCTTCCACCCAACACAGCTCTTAGCATCTAAGATGTGTTTTTTTTTTTGTGTTTTTAGAGAGACTAATTACAAAGAATACGAGGGGATAAAAATCAATTATTCAGCTCAGCAAACTTGATATTGTAGAAAAAATGAACGAATTGTGAAAAAACATGTATTTTTTCGACAAAATTCTTTCCTATTTAATAGTTTTCGTATAAAATTAATCTCGTTTGGATGAAGTGATATATAACTGGAGGTTACATAATGGTTTTCAAGAAGAAAGACAAATTTAATACTTTGTTAAGCAGCATTGCACAAAACCTTAAAGAAGGTGCAGATTATTTCGCTGATTACAAGTTGAAAAATGTGAGCGATCTAAAAATATTCTCCGAAACATTAAAGGATTATGAAACTAAAGGAGATACATATGTACACGAAGTAATAAAAGAATTAAATAACGCTTTTATTACTCCAATTGAGCGCGAAGATATCCTTGCTTTAGCTATGAGTATGGATGATGTAATCGATGGAATTGAGCATTGTGCAGCTATGTTTGAAATGTACAATATCACTCAAGCTGACGAATTTATGGTGAAGTTTGTAGAGGCTATCAGAAACTGTGCGATTGAAATTCAGCAATCGGTTGAACTGCTTTCAACAAAAAAGCTTCCATCAATTCGTGAACATGCGATCAAAATTAAAGACTATGAGTCAAAATGTGATGGAATCCTTCGTCAGTCAATCAAGCATTTATTTTCAGTAGAAAAAGATCCAATTCGTGTGATTCAATACAAAGAAATTTACGAAGAACTTGAAGAGATTGCTGATAGCTGTCAAGGCGTGGCAAACACACTTGAAACCATCATCATGAAAAATGCATAAGGGGACGTTTTAATATGGATGCATTATTTGTGATAACCATTTTGATAGTAATCGGTGCACTGGCGTTTGACTTTATTAATGGATTCCATGATACAGCAAATGCAATTGCCACATCAGTTTCAACAAAAGCGTTAAAGCCAAGGCATGCAATCATCCTCGCTGCGGTCATGAACTTTGTAGGTGCGATGACATTCACCGGGGTTGCAAAAACGATAACAAAGGATATTGTCGATCCATTTACATTACAAAACGGAGAGCTTGTCATATTAGCTGCTTTAATTGCAGCGATTTTCTGGAACTTATTAACTTGGTACTATGGAATTCCGAGTAGCTCATCACATGCCATTATTGGATCGATTGCGGGTGCAGCCATTGCAGCTGCAGGTTTCACTTCGCTGAATTATACCGGATTCTTAAAAATCTTGCAGGCATTACTTTTTTCTCCCATTATTGCATTTGTAGCTGGATTTATCGTTTATAGCCTATTTAAGGTGATATTTAAACACAATAACCTAACGAAGACGAATAGAAACTTTCGTACTTTTCAGATTTTCACAGCGGCTCTTCAAGCTTATACACATGGAACAAATGACGCTCAAAAAGCGATGGGGATTATTACGATGGCACTGATTGCCAACGGGTTTACTACTTCTACAGATATCCCTTTCTGGGTTCAATTTTCCTGTGCGTTAGCCATGGGATTAGGAACAAGTGTTGGTGGTTGGAAAATCATCAAGACAGTTGGTGGAAAAATCATGAAAATTAGACCTGTTAATGGAGTAGCAGCTGACTTAACTGGAGCAATGATCATTTTTGGTGCTACTTATATTCACCTACCAGTAAGTACTACACATGTTATTTCGTCTTCTATTCTAGGAGTGGGTGCTTCTCACCGTCTGAAGGGTGTAAAATGGGGTACAGCTCAAAGAATGTTAATTACTTGGGTGATTACCTTACCTATTTCAGCAACTATTGCAGCACTTTGCTATTTTGTTCTTAATATGATTTTTTAATTCAATATAAAAACTTCGAGTTCACGACTCGAAGTTTTTTATATTTTTCTAATATTTTTCTTTTGCTTGTTCATTACCTCATAAGATTTATCAATAATATCAGTAAGCACATCACCTTTATATACTCTACCGATTTTTGTATGTTGCTGATAATACTCTACAATTTCATCGAGTTTTTCTAATGTTTCTTTTGTCACTCGTACATTAAGCTGGACTCTTTTCTCTTCTCCCATCCCTACAACCTTCCTCCTAGTACTTTTTTATCAATCTGCTAGCATTTGCTAACATAATTATATCAGTATAAACATCATTGTCTATCAAAAAAGATGCCCCTTTTTATGGACATCTTTTAACACTTTTATTCTTTTGTATCTAAAGGCTTTAACTTAGCTTCAATACTACTTCTTTGTGCTTCAAAATATGGAGGAAGAGCGAGACGTTCACCAAGATTCTCAAATGATTCATCCCCCTCAAAACCTGGACCATCCGTTGCTAATTCAAATAGGATTCCATTAGCCTCTCGAAAATATAAAGACTTAAAGTAGTATCTTTCAACAAATCCTGAGCTAGCAATTCGCAACTCTTTTAAATACTGAACCCACTTTCGCAATTGTTCTTCATTTTCCACTCGGAATGCTACGTGGTGTACACTTCCGCGTCCTGGTCTTTCCACTGGAAGGTCTGACTCTTCAAGGACATGTACTTCGGCTCCGGATCCTCCTAACCCGGTTTCAAATACTGTCACTTTCTTATCTTGAAGCATATAGGTTCCTACTTCCTTAAATCCTAAAACCCGAGATAAAATCATAGCAGTAGATTCAAGCTTTGCTACTGTCAACATCACAGGACCCAATCCTATAATCGCATGTTCAACGGGAACTGGGCTTTTCTCCCAAGGTTTTCCCCCTTTAACACCTTGATTATTCTCATCTGATACAAGCATCAATCTTTGCCCTTCGAAATCCTTAAAAGCAAGAGATAATCTTTTGTATACGTTTTGTTCTTCGTATTCAATACCTAAGGAATCAAATCTTGCCTTCCAATACTGAATCGCAGAATCTGATGGAACACGTAGAGAAGTAGTTGAGATACTATTTGTACCGTATCTTGTTTGACCTGCGTTAGGTATTTCAAAAAACGTCAGATCGGTGCCTGGATTCCCTCGTTCATCTGCATAAAATAAATGATAGACAGACGTATCATCTTGGTTTACGGTTTTTTTCACAAGTCGTAACCCTAGGGTTTTTGTATAAAATTCATAATTTCCCTTTGCATTCGCTGTTATGGCGGATACATGATGATGTCCTTTTAAAGGTAATAACTGCTCCATTATTAGCACTCCCTTATCTTTAATTAAAATATCTCAATTTAAAGGTATTTATTTTATTGTGCATTATTTTGCATCTGATTGCAAATAAATAAATTTTTCTTGTACTAAATGTTAAGACGTGCTATAGTTATGAAGCGATGAGCTGAATTGCATAAGTCGAGAGACGCTCCTTTATTGGAATACACGAATGTGGCGTGTAGTCTCGTCGCCGCAATACGCAGAAAAGACTCCTACGGGGGTCTTTTCTTTTTTTATTCCTATAACTGTGATAAAAAATAGGTGCAAAGCCTTTCTGAATAGACTCGGATAGATATAAATGGTGGCAATGTTCCATTGGCAGCGTCATAAGGTACTCCAACCCAAAGTATCTTCTTATCAATCATGACAAAAGGAAATGGTGGTTGTTTCTCTTCTTGTCTAATAATAAGCTTAACAGAAGAGCCTTGTAGATGCCGGATCCACTCATTTGATAATTCTTTTCCTTTTGGAAGAGAAACGAGAATTTCAGATTTGGCTGACTTTACATCGCTTATCAATTTCTCGAGTTTTTTCGCATGCATCCAGGTTATATGATCATGTTGATTTTTTATCCAGGTACCTATTTGTGCCGAAGTAATAAGCTGATTGTTACTTTCCTGAAATTCTACTAACTTTCGAAACGTTTTATCTCGGTATACCTTCTGTTTTATGTAATTTCGGTTAGCAAGATGAACAAATTTACCCTTTGTCCTTGTCACTGCTACATTAATTAACCTCTCACTCTCTTTCCCGGTTAATAACATGCTCGGTCTACTTTCAGGAAAGGAATCAACCGTATCAAAAACCATTACTTCCCTTTCACTTCCTTGAAATTTGTGTACCGTTGCAGATAGAATCTCCCCATTCTGAAGCTGCTGATTGTATAAATCTTGCAACAGTGTATCCATTAGTTCTGCTTGAGCACGGTAGGGAGTCGTATACCCTATATTTTTAGAACCACCCACATATAATTCATGAATGACCTGAAATGAGAGCAAAACCTGTAACAAATTAAATCGCGACCCAGAAGTGGAACGCATACAGTACTCCCCCATATGACTCGTGTCTAATAAAATCGATGCCATCTTTGGAAATGGAGCTCTATTTGCGATTGGCTCTCTTATGGTGTACATACTTTTGTAATCTTTTACAAGACCCAAATAAACAAATTGGTTTGTGAATGCTGAGATATCGGGATGCATTCTCCTTTGTTCCGATAATAAAAATAAATGAGGATGCAACGCCCCCTCTTTCAACCCGTTTACAACTCCAGACTTATGAAACACATCCTCTTTTAACCATTCATTTACTAGCAGATGATTGGCATGTGCAATGGGTGGTAGCTGTTTAAAGTCACCGCAAACAATGCTTCTTTTCCCTAGAGAAACTGCGAATGCAACTTGCGGGATATATGCCATACTTACCTCGTCTATAATAACCAGATCATATTCCTTTTCATAAATAGCGGGGTCTGAGGCAGCTTTTGCGAGCGTAGTACCAATTACCTCCGCATCTTTTACAAACATCATTTCTTTCGTACGAATTTTATCTAGTACCTGAACTAACTTTTTTTCTACTTCTAAAAGTGTTTGAGAGTCTCTTGCAGAGAAAGAACCTACTAAATCTTTTTTTAGTAAATGCCTCTCCGTTCTCATTTCTTCTCTTTGCTCTGAAAGTTCAGGGTGATGTTTTTTTAATAAATAATCAATAGTTAAAGGTGTATCCTGTAATATTTCACTTACTTGTGATCCATATCGAAGAAGCTCTCCAACCTGGAGCTTATTTTGTTTGTCAACAAATCGCAGGAGCTCTAACATTAACACATCCACAGCTTGGTTACTCTGAGATAACACAAGCACCTTTTTCCCTTTTAAATATTTATTTGCAACAACCCTAGCAAGTGTATAGGTTTTTCCAGTTCCAGGAGGACCCCAAACAAAGGTAATCGGATTATATTTCGACCTGAGCACAAGCTCATGTACATTCGTTTTTATTTTTTCAATCGGATGCAGCGGTACCATACTTGGCTCCATCATTTTTTGAATCCTTGCCCTTTTCTTCTTGCTTGAACGAATGTCTTGAAGTCGATTAATTAATTCGTCTAAAAGTTCCCATGGATCATATTGGAGCATGAGTTCACTTAAGACAGCTCCGATATATTGTTCAAGTTCTATCATCATACTTTTCCCTTCTGATGATAAAACTCGACCAGCTATTTTTCGCTCTCCCCACCATAATGTTACTTTAGACCCAATTGGAATACTCGTCGTAGTTGATGCCGTATTAAAATAATAAATAAAAGGTTCCCTCTCGTTAATCGCGTAGCCATGAGTAAGGCGATACCTTGTGCTACCGTACTTTTTCAAATATGAAATCTCTATTTGTAGTGCTTTTTGCCAAAGTTGTAAATACGTTGCCATCATTGTCTTCCCCTATATTAATAGTAAAAACTCAGAGCTTACACACTGAGTTTTGTCCCGAGCTCATATTATAGCTTTTATGGATACAAAAAAATAGGTTTAATTGTTATATTCAGATAAGCTTTGAATGGGTATAGCATCATCCTTGAACAACTCTTGACCCTCTTCAAGTGCAAAGTTTCGTCCGATTGGCAGCTTGAACATATCAATATCAACGATGTATTTTGGACGGCGTTTGGACTCTTTATATATTTTCCCGATATATTCCCCTATTAACCCAATTGCGATTAATTGAAGACCACCAATCAGCCAAATAGAGGTGATAAGGGAAGTCCAGCCAAGCTCTGTATTTCCAAAAAATTTTAAACCTAGAAAATAAAGTGCAAAGAAAAGACTGATAAAAAAAGAAACTAAACCTCCAACGAGAACTAATCGAATCGGAGTAACTGAAAAGGAAGTAATCCCATTAAATGCAAACGATAGCATTTTTCGTAAAGGATATTTACTCTCACCTGCTGTTCGTTCCTTTCTTTCATAAAAAACCTTTGTAGATTGAAATCCAAGGAGAGGAATAATTCCCCGCAAAAACATATTCACTTCCTCAAATCCTTGTAGGTACTCTGCTGCACGCTTACTCAATAAACGATAGTCCGCATGGTTATATATAAGCTCTACTCCCATTTTGTTCATTAACTTATAGAATGATTCAGCTGTAAATCTTTTAAAGAATGTATCTGAATCACGCTTCTCCCTTACACCATAGATCACATCATATCCCAACTGATAATTCTCAATAAATTCTCGCATAACATATATATCGTCCTGTAAATCTGCATCAATCGTAATAATTGCGTCCGATGACTCTGTTGCTATGTGAATGCCGGCTAATAAAGCATTTTGATGACCTACATTTCTAGACAGTTTGATTCCCTTAATCATTCCGTTCTTTAACGTTTCTTTATATATTAGTTTCCATGTTTGGTCTTTACTGCCGTCATCTACAAACAGTATCTTACTCTTTGGAGAAACTAGCCCGTCATCAATCATACTAGTCAACAAGTTGGATAAATCAGAAAAGGTTTTGTGTAAGATTTCTTCTTCATTGTAACAAGGTACAACAATTGTTACGTTTGTTGAGTTCAAAATATGGTCCTCCTAGCTGTTTAATATAATTTGTATAAATAAATGGTCCAAGCAGAGCTGTCCGATTGAAATATTTTTTCAAGCTGCAATTTGTTTTCATCCGCATTTTTAATAGGCAATGCTGAAAATACGTATTCTCCACCTAACTCCTTAATTTTGGATGTCTGAAGCTGCAAATTTTTTAGAGTTTTAGAAGAATTCTTTTTTACCATATAATGCTTTCCCATTTGGGCTGTAAAAATATAGCATCTTCCTCCCCATTCATCGAAATACCTTTTGATTTTTTTATTCTTACTTAATTCCTTTTCAATAATGGTTCGAAATTGATGCTTATATGTTAAAGGATAAAAGTTATTATACGTATCCAGTGTGTAGAAACCGTTATACTGTGCAATTGCTGGATGAAGGCCAATACTTACCACACGATAGTCGTTCACTGGTCTTTGTATATACGCTTTTATGTTCTCAAATTGTTCTGTTGCGTAAAATTGTTTTACGGTTGGCTTTCGATGATTAATGATTTCTTCATTAAAGGCAAATAACAGCATGATCTGCGCAACAAGGATGTAGCGAATATATCCGATTTTTTGAATGTAGGACTTAATAATGAACAAAGCTTGTGCGAAATTGATATAAATAATAAGCGGCCTAAGAAAGTGAAACCTCGCGAAATTAAAGGTATTCAAAAAATGAAATCTTTCTACGATTGGGGCCCACCCTTCATAAAACCAAAATGCATACCAAAGGGATAAGAAAAAGTTTAAAACGAATAAGGTAAGATACACTTTATGAACTTTCCAACTCTTGTTTATTAATACTAAAAAAAGAGCAATAAAGAGAATTGGAAGGATGACTAAACCATGAACGGTCATCACATGTGTATGTCCTAGGATGAAATTCTTAAAAGTTAAGCGAATCACGCGCCATAATGGAAGAGTGGCATGAATATACTCATCTCGACTGTTTGGTTCACCAGCAACGAGGAAGGAGCTAACTAGACGATATTCTACAAGTAAAAAAACCACTGTCATATACATGATAGAAAGAAAAAATCGTATTTGAAGCTTTTTTCTCGTCAAAAGCTCGTAAAACCAAAAGATCCCCATCGCTACCATAAAGAAGAAAAAACCTAATACAAAGCTAGAATAGAATGGTAAGAAAGTAAAAATGATTACGTTTTTCCAAGCTTTCTTTCCACTTCGAACATTAAGGAATCCCCATAATGCCAATGGCATACCAAGTGTACTTAACATCCCTGATGGCCAAAAGGGGGTTAACGCAAAGGCTAATGCAACACCTATACGAATCACCGTATCAGGACTTTTTGGCACAAAGTAATCTCGAAGCAATAAGTACATACCAAGAAATGCAAAAATACGTGTGATCGTCTGGCTAATAGCATACGCCGTCATCGTTGGAAGAAAATGATGAAGCCAAACGATTCCACTAAATTCGGTTCCAAAGGCATTTCTAGGCAGTCCATTTATAACTTGTGGGATTACAGCATCAATCTCTCCAAATAGTTCCCCACTACGGGATAGGACTTTATACCAAGCAAGATTGGAATCCAAGTTATCATGAACTCGTATATGCGCATTTTCTCCTAGAACAAATAAAGGTAGTAAATAAATAGCTATTACTATCAATGCAAATACGAACATTCTTCGCTCAAAAACAGTTGAAGATTTGAACAAACTAGCCACCTCATTCAAAAAAGCTCCATTCCTAACTTTTGCATTATTACCGTAATTATTCCATTTTGTTTATTTACCTAAAAAATGCCCCCATGATGGGAGCATTCTTACTACTTCTTTATAAACATTTGGGTCCAGTGGTTACCAGCTTCTACATAACCAACGCCAATATGTGAATAGTTACCACTCAAAATGTTTTTACGATGTCCTTCACTATTCATCCATGCCTGGACAACTTCCTCAGGAGTTCTCTGTCCTTTTGCAATGTTCTCTCCAGCACTCTGATACGTAATTCCAAAATCACGCATCATGTCAAATGGAGAGCCGTAAGTTGGACTCGTATGTGAAAAATACCCTTTTTGTTGCATATCACGTGATTTCTCACGAGCTACGTTACTAAGTTTAGTATCAGCTTGAAGCGCAGGTAAACCAGCTTTTTTACGTTCAGCATTTGTTAACTCAATTACTCGCGACTCAATTGAGCTAATGGACCCAGCAGCAGGTGTAGTTTTTGGTGCTGGTGCTTGGTCAGCAGGAGCTGCTTGGTTTTGATTTTGTGTTGGAGCTTGTTGTGGCTGTGTCGCCTGCGGCTGTTGTTGTGTAGGTTGTTGCTGTCCAGCTTGGCCAGTAACAATCTTCCATTGACCTTGCTTAATAATCTGGCTATGTGGATATTTCCCACTTGGTGTACCAGTACTATAAGCATTAGGGTCAATTGTGATAACCCCTGTTTTAATTTTTAATATGTCACCGTTATGTGCTAGTGATTTAGATTTGCCTTGTTCGTTTGATGACCCGTTCATTCCAGCTGCTCCAAAGCCTCGGTTCTCTCCTCGACCTTTCTTCACATACCGATAATCATCGGTTGGGGACGGGTTAGTTCCCACATCTGTACGGCCAATCTCTCTTCCGCCTCGGTAATCGGAGTCCATATGATATCGATGATCTCCTCGACCTAACTTAACAAGAGGATTCATATCAGTATTATTCACTCGTTGAGTTCTGTTTGTTGTATATCTTGATGCTTGGTCACTTGTAAATCCTACATCCGAAGTACCCGTCGTGCGGTTATTAGTATCTTCAGCTGCATTGTTGTTACAAGCAGTAAGCAACATTAAAGAAAAAGCTACAGAAAGTAGACGCTTGTTCAATGTAAACCCCTCCTTTTAGTAAATAAGTGTTACATATGTATTGTTTCTTTTTTCGAGACAAAACATAGATGGGAAAAATCGAGAATAAAAATGGCATAAACAAGGAAAAATGACATAAAAAAAGATAACCTTGTTAAAGGCTATCTTAGGTAACTTTTATTTTGATGCTACAGCTGATATGTTTGCAACCAGGTCAATGGTACGTTCGATATCCTGTTTGTTTACTTGATGATGAGTGGTAAACCTAACAGATGTTGGTCCAAAGGTGACAGCTAGCACTCCCTGTTTTTCTAATTCATTTACAAATGCTTGAGAGCTCATTTGTAGATTTGCTACATCAACAACCACAATATTTGTTTCTACTTCATTGACCACTTGAATCCCATTTATATTTCTAAGCGCATCAGACAAGCTCTTAGCTAAATGATGGTCTTCAATTAACCTTTCTCTCATAGTTGTTAAAGCTACATACGCTGGTGCCGCAATCAATCCAGCCTGACGTAATCCTCCACCTAATCTTTTTCTCCACTTTCTTGCTTTAGTGATAAATTCACTATTTCCAGCCAAAATAGAACCTACAGGTGCGCCAAGCCCTTTTGATAAACATACTTGTACCGTATCACAGTACTGCGTAAAATCTGTTACAGAAACACCCAAAGCTGCGGCTGCATTAAACAATCTTGCTCCATCCACGTGTACAGGTATTTGATTTTCTGCACCTATTTTATAGATCTGTTTCATGTTTTCCACAGGAACGACTGCACCACCTGCACGATTATGTGTATTTTCTAAGCAAATTAAGCCCGTATCTGGAAAATGAATGTCTTCAGGGCGAATAGCTGAACGTACTACTTGTGGATCCATCGCTCCTCTAAAGCCTTGTATCGTTCTAGTTTGTACGCCAGCTAACGCGGACACCGCACCTGACTCATAATAAAAAATATGTGATTCCGCTTCAAGTATAAGCTCTTGGCCAGGACGACAATGAGTTAGAACAGCAATTTGGTTTCCTTGTGTCCCACTTGTTACGAATAGTGCCGCTTCTTTACCAAGAATCGCAGCAGCTTCCTCTTCCAATTTATTTACAGATGGATCCTCTCCATATACATCGTCACCAACCTCCGCATTAAAAGCGGCCTCCCTCATTTCTTTTGTCGGTTTTGTCACTGTGTCACTTCGTAAATCAATCACTATGTTTACACTTCCTTTTATTTCGTATCTCTAAATTATAAAACTTGTCCCACTATTTTTGTATAAAAAAAACCAGATCTTAAAAAGTTCTGGAATGACTCAGGTTTAATGAAATGTATTTGGGTTAATGTCCTGAAACAATGTAGTGAAAATGGATTTATAATTCTTAGCTATTGTTAATAATTCGTTCTCTCCATGAACTTGACAATACTGAATAAAATCATCTAGTTCATAAAAGACTTTTTCAACCACCTGTAGCGGAAGGGATATCGCAGTCAACTGTGCTCCTCCTCCGTCTGGTTCCGGAACATACATTAAAAACTTGTGGTATAGAAAATCAAAGAACTGTAACTCATGGTGAAGATGCTCCCTCTCTACATCGTCCATATCCTCGTTTTCTTCCACCTCATACCCACGCCAATGCAAGTGAAAAGAAGAAAAATGAATCCAAAACATCAATATCTCCGAGTTAACCGTTAACTTAATATCATTTGTTTCAACAGTAGAATCTAAAGAGAATAACTCCACAAAAATGCCCCCTTATTTTAAAGACATTTTAACTTCACAATTTTGTAGAACGCCGATAAACAAACAACCGTAACTTATCATAACATAAAGAAAGGATTCCACCTATTTACTTTTAATTCCATAAAGGAGAGATTTGATGCCGTTAAATAATGAAAATCCGTTAATACTATCCAATCAAGGAGAACCAAATTCCAATCAGACCATATTCCGGTACTCCTACTTTGAAGACGTCCTGCAAAGTCAAAAAATGACTAACTCAACTTTATCACAATCCATTGAATCATTTCATAGTACACTTAGTGAAACCACCTCCTCTCAGCAGATTAAATTTAATGAGTTACTACAAGAAATCAGCCGATCAGAACAATCTTTACGCGAGATTGCATCAATAATGATAGAACAAAGTCAAACCAATCAAAAAATCCTTGAGAGACTGGGTAAGCTTGAAAAAGAAAATGAACTTGTCCTTAATGAAATTACAAAAGAAGGGCTAATGCATGAAGCGATGGTGGATCAACTATCTTTACAAGATCAACGTTTACTCGAGCTTAACTCAACACTGTCATCACACGAACAACAAACAGTTGAATTAACGAAACAACTACAAGTACATGAAAATTTGTATGAAGAGATTTCAGAAAAAATGGGATTACAAGAGGTATTTCATCAAACAGTTATGGAAAGGTTAGACCATCAAGAAGCCATTTCGGAGAAAATCCAAAGACAACTCGATTATTTAAAGACGGCCATTTATGAGAGAGCCTCACACTTGGCAGAAAAAATAGAGACGAACTTTAGCAAAGTTGCAAAACCCGTTCATCGATTTTTTGTACAAAAAGAAAAAAATGAACAAAAATAATAACGAAAAAACCCCAGTCTAAAAATGACTGGGGTCTAAGCTTAAGCAGTTTTTGCCGGTAATATGATATTAAAGGTGGTGCCTTTGTTTATTTCACTTTCTATATATACTTTCCCTTGGTGGCTTTCAATGATTTTAAAGCTAACCATTAACCCTAGGCCGTTTCCTTCCTTTTTGGTTGTATAGAACGGTTCACCAATCTTTTTGAGCTTATCCTCTGGTATCCCAACCCCCGTATCTTGAATTGAGATTTGTACTTGGTTATCCTCGACACTTACTTTAACGGTTAATTCTCCACCATTCGGCATAGCTTCAATACCGTTCTTTACAAAGTTTAGAAACACCTGTTTCAGTCTATCTTCATCACACTCAATTTGAATGATATCTTCATTTGCTTCAAAACTCATTTTCACATTCTTTTTTCGTGCTTCGAATTCTAATAGTGAGAGTACATTGTTTATTATTTTGACAATATTTTTTTCTTCAAGTTCTACTGCCTTAGGCTTGGCAAGAACCATAAAATCCTCAACAATCGTATTTACACGGCCAATCTCATCAAGAATAATCTCAATAAATTCTCTTCTTTGTGGATCGGTCTCATCCTCTAATAGAAACTCTCCATATCCCTTCATAGAAGTAAGAGGGTTTCTTATTTCATGGGCCACCCCGGCAGCGAGCTGACCAACAGCAGCTAGCTTATCTTGACGATGAAGTGTTTCTTCTGTTTTCTTTCTTTCAGTAATATCATTTCTTATCGCAAGGTATTGGTATGGTTTCCCTTTTTCATTCATAAAGGGGATGATGGTTGTATCAACCCAATAATATGTTCCATCCTTTGCTTTGTTTCTAATTTCACCTTTCCAAACATGTCCGTTCCCAATTGTACTCCACAACTCTTTAAAGTAAGCTTTGGAATGGAACCCCGAGTTTAAGATTTTGTGATCTACCCCAATAAGCTCTTCACGTGAGTATTTAGATATCTCACAAAACTTATCATTCACCTTTGTAATTTTTCCCTTTTCATCTGTAAAAGCAACAATGGAGGATTGATCTAAAGCAAAATTTATATCATTAACTTCTTTTAACGACTCTTTTAATTTCTCTTCTGCTAATTTTCTATTGGTTATATCATGACGAATCGCAACATATTGATACGGTTTGCCGTTTTTTCCTAGAAACGGAACAATGGTCGTATCGACCCAATAGAAGCTTCCATCCTTCGCTTTATTTCGGATTTCTCCTTTCCAAACTCTTCCTGAGCTAATCTCTTTCCAAAGTTGTTGGAAATAACTACGTGGATGGTAGCCCGAATTTAATATCCGATGATCCATACCGAGAAGCTCTTCTCTTTGATACTTAGAGATTTCAACAAATTTGTCATTAACAAAAGTAATTTTCCCTTTTGGATCTGTAATAACAACAATGGAAGATTCGTCTAATGCTGCTGTAATATCTTTAAGATTTGTGTCTGTAATAGCCAACTTTCTACTGATAAAAGCGGAAGACGAAATTAATCCTATTAAAATGACAATAGATAAGAAAAGAACAAAATAAATAAATAACCGTTCATCGGATATATTCCCTATCGGATCCGTAATTTTAAATCTTATAATTTCAGCTGATTTTACAAGTAAGAAATGTCCTTCCACTATAGCTATCGTTAATACTAAAGCTGCTAAAGGCTTCATCCAAATACGATGACTAACCGAAAAATTTTTAGCGAAAAACAACATCCAAAAAACGAACCAAAAAGATGCACACATCAAAACAAGAGCAACGATAAGGATAATTGGATCATAAGAAAATACGATTTCTAGTCCTAGCATCCCAACCAAATGAACGAATAAAACTGCACATGTCATAAAAATACTTCCTAATAACAGACTAGTTTTATGAAAGTGATGTTTTGTAACAGTATAAAACGCAAGACCTACAAAGATGATACCGACAATTAGTGATAGCAAAATAAGTGGAATACGATAATGAAAGGACTCCGCTCCATCTATAGTAAGCATTCCGATGAAATTCATTAACCAAATACCAACACCCATTGATAAGGTACCGGCAATTAATAAAAGCCTTCCATTTCTTTCAGAGGTATGAAGCATTGCAACTAAGTTCATTGAAGTATAGGAAGCCATTATCGTTAAAATAAATGCAGAAAAAATTAAAATAGGATTGTACGATCCAATAATTTCTTCCATAAAAAGAAATGCCTCCTTTTCAGAAACAATTTATATCTACTTGATTTTAATGGATAGATACCGTATATAAAAGAAAAAGTTTTGTTTTTTGTCACAATTATTTTCTTTTGTTTTCTCACCAAAAATGATAAATCAGTACATTTCACTTATTTTAAAAAAATTTTGATTTTTTCAAGAAAAGAGTCTACACATTTTTAACATCCTCGTGTATACTGTACTATAACAAGAGGTAATTAATTATTCTGTATTATATAAGGAGGAGTAAAAATGTTAATAAGTCCAGTTGAGTTTTTCCGAACATTACCCAAAAAGGTTTGTCCCGAGTGTGGTCAACAGGTACATGAACAGGCTGAATCGTACTTCTTAGAATGTGACAGATGCCTTTCAAAAAAAATGGAAGAATAAAATGTAAACTAAGCACGGTGAGGTTAGATAATCTCACCGTTTTTTTGTATTGATTTATTAAAATATTTAGAAAAACCCTTTAAAATCATGTATACTAACACTGTATATACTTAGGAATACGAAATACATAGTTAGGGGGAAGGAAAATGGAGAAACCATCTTCAAAAAGGTATTTACGTAAAGAGGTACCCGAGCATTTAACATGGGACTTAAGTGATTTGTTTGACTCAGAAGATACTTGGCAAGACCATCTCAAATTGGTGGAAAATGTTCTAAGTCTATTTGATGCTTATAAAGGAAAAGTAACCGAAAACTCCGCTACGTTACTTCAATGTTTAGAACAACGTGAAAAGCTAACCCATAAGTTAATAAAAATTTCTACTTTTGCTTCTTTAAAACAATCAGAAGATGGAACAAATCCAATCAACCAGGCGAATATTGGAAAGGTTTCATCGCTACTTTCCAAAATAAACTCATCATTATCTTTTATTGATTCAGAATTATTAAAACTTGACGAAGAGACACTTTCACAATTCGTACAAGAACAACCGAATCTCCTTCCTTTTAAGAATATGCTAGCTGATTTACTAGAGACAAAAAAATACCGTTTATCCCCTGAAACTGAACAAGTACTTGCTGCTCTTGGAGAAGTTCATGGAGCACCTTACCAAATTTATCAAACAAGTAAATCTGCCGATATGACTTTTTCTTCGTTTTTAGATGACAAAGGAAATGAGTTACCAAATAGCTTCGCTTTATTCGAAGACCGATATGAATTTTCACCAGATCCAATAGTGAGAGGAAATGCCTATGAATCATTTGTATCTACATTAAGCAAGTACAAAAATACGTACGCTGCTGTGTATGCAACAGAAGTAAAAAAACAAGTCGCTTTGTCTAAATTACGAGGCTATGACTCTGTAACAGATATGCTTTTGCATCCACAAAAAGTTGAGAAAGTTACCTATGAGAATCAATTGAATGTTATTCAAAAAGAGCTTGCTCCGCATATGAGAAGGTTTGCTCAGTTAAAAAAACGGGTTCTTGGGCTTGAAACGATGAGATTCTGTGATTTAAAGGCACCTTTAGATCCATCTTTTAATCCATCTACGACCTATGAGGAAGCAAGCGAAGTAATCTTAGATGCATTAAAAATAATGGGACCTGAGTATAGTAGCATTATGAAAAAAGGATTAACGGAAAGATGGGTTGACTTAGCTGATAATGTTGGGAAATCCACCGGTGCATTCTGTTCTAGCCCTTACGGCTCCCACCCGTATATTCTTATAACATGGACAGACACCATGAGAGGTGCTTTTGTCCTTGCCCATGAGCTTGGACACGCAGGACACTTTTATTTGGCAAACAAAAATCAACGCATGATGAATACTCGCCCATCCATGTATTTTATTGAAGCCCCATCAACAATGAATGAGATGCTTTTAGGTGACTACTTGCTCTCTCAAACGAATGATGTTCAAATGAAGCGCTGGGTGGTATTACAATTATTAGGAACGTATTATCATAACTTTGTTACACATCTATTGGAGGGAGAATTCCAAAGAAGAGTTTATCGTTTAGCTGAGGAAGGGGTGCCATTAACAGCAAAAATACTTTGCGAGCAAAAAGCAAATGTGCTAACTGACTTTTGGGGAGATACAGTGGAAATTGATGAAGGAGCAAGTCTTACATGGATGAGACAACCACATTACTATATGGGACTATATCCATACACATATTCCGCTGGCTTAACCGCTTCAACTGCTATGGCTCAGTTAATAAAGGAAGAAGGTCAACCAGCTGTTGAGCGTTGGCTAGAGGTGTTAAAAGCTGGGGGGACGATGCGTCCATTAGAGTTGCTAAAACAGGCTGGAATTGATATGTCAACACCTTCCCCTATTGAGAAGGCCGTAAGCTACGTAGGTACATTAATTGATGAACTAGAAGCAAGCTATCAATAATAAAACGGGCACAGATTACGTAATCTGTGCTTTTTAGATTAAATAAAAACTCTCTAGCTATACTAGAGAGAAAGTCAACATCTTAGGGGACCCAACCATTTTTCATCAGCTTTGCTTCCGGTTTAGTTATTTTCCTACTCCAAATAACAAGGTTAAGCTCTTTTAATACTATGCTGATGTGTGTTTGTTCCGTTTTAGGATTACGTTGGATGGTCTCACTTACTACGAGAAGTGAGAAGGTATTCCTTTCGAATAACAAACAGCCTTATTAAGTTTTAATTTTATCTTTCATTCACATAATGGAAGCTTTATTAGAATTCTATAAAGGAAGTTGTAATTTCCATGGCCAAATTTTCCGTTTTTGGTCTACTTTTTAACCCAAGGCGTTGGCTTCTACCCCCTTTTTATCTTCTCGTAACTATATTTTCATAACACAATATAGCTACAATACTTAAAATGAGAATTTCAGCATCAAGTCTTTGCTACCTACTAAGAAACTTTTTACTAAATAAGTAGTGATTAAATTGTAGGGACTTTACATTTTCCTCTCTTTTCACCGCTTCACAAATTATGCGTGGACTTTATAGTTTACTCGTTCTCATATACTTACTTACGGAACGAACACTATATGGTTGAGTCTCCTAAAATGTTAACTCCTTTCTTTTTTTATTTGTTTTTCTTTACACTCTTATTATATCACCTGAAAAAAGCGATACTCCCCCTAACTGTGATAGTTATGTGAACGTTTCCATCCCTTTTGGAAGAATAACACTTGATTTTGATGAGAACGATATATATATGTTCATTAACTAAAAGGAGGTAATGATGAGATGGAAATGGTCAATCCAAAAGAGGTCAAAGTAGGTGATGAGGTGTTCGTGATTTATAATAACCCACATACTCCGACTGTATCTAATATAAGAGCTGCTGAAATTGTACAACATCCTCATAATCCCGAGGCAGTCGCTTTATTTTTAAATGAGACCTTTCATGTAATCGAAGATGACGATGCCCTATTTGCTTCTGAAGCTGCTGCTGAACAAGCATTTAATGACCACTACTACAATACAGATACACACTAAAGAAGCAAGGCAACGCCTTGCTTCTAATCACTAATTGATTTTAGGCAACTCTCTAACTTCCATTGTTGTGTCGTGTCCACACAATGGACATTTTAAATCGGAGCTTGCAAACTCTTTTCTCATCCAACCAATACAATCATTATCAGCACATGTATACACTTCAATATCCATTAAAATATCTTCCGGTTTTTCTTCTTGAGCTTTTCTGTTAAAGAACATAGCAATTGCCCCCATTCTAGAGATTCTTTCGTTCTTTTTATTTAGTATGTACAAAATATTATATTTTAAAAGTATTTTTTCCTGTGTATCCAAAAACAAACAACCTGCCCCTTCAAGCAGGTTGTTAATTTCTTCTTATAACCAAGAAGCGCCTACAATGATTAACAAGATAAATAATACGACAATTAACACAAATCCTCCGTATCCATACCCACATCCACCATAACCATATCCGTAGTTATAGCCCATACCTTTCAACCCCTTTTATTATTAATATCTAATTAATATCCCCATCCTACATATGCTGCTCCCA
>Ga0182742_1000570_pt1 | contig 56272 bp, 56 predicted proteins | sample eDN5th37CBELigMG_FD_128880 | JGI IMG/M metagenome (GOLD analysis project Ga0182742, IMG submission 128880) | Enriched Miracle-Growth compost microbial communities from Emeryville, California, USA - eDNA 5th pass 37_C BE-Lig MG (version 2)... ...
CCGACGATCACCAGCAGCGGGAACGCGAAGTTGCGCAGCGCGGACGCGGAGTAGACGAGCACGGCCGCGCCGTGCAGCCGGCGCGGCTCAGACATCGAGCGTCAGCTGGGACGACGGCTCGATTCCGGCCTCGGCGTCCTCGGAGTGGGCGAGGGTCGCGATCCGCTCGCGCAGCTCCTCCGCCTCGGCCTGCGGGAGCAGCGGGATCGTGTGGCTGCCCGCGGCGGTGTGGACGACCACGGTCGAGAGCCCGAACGCCTGCTCGAGGATCCCGCGGCGCGTGTCCACGTGCTGCACGCGCACCCACGGGACAAGGGTGCGCGAGACCGTGAACGCGCCCGACTGGATGTCGATCCCTTCCTCGCGCACGTCCCAGCGCCAGCGCGCCCAGCGCAGCGGCGGCACGAGCGCCGTGCCGAGCCCGAGCCCGGCCAGCGGCACGACCCAGGCCCACGGCGAGAGCTCCTCGACGTTGCTCGACAGCATCGCGCCGACGACCAGCGCGGCCGCCCAGCTGCCGGCCTGCGAGGCGGCCCAGACCCAGCGCGCGAGCGGGGAGAGGCGGCGTTCGGGCATCAGTCGGCGGCCAGCGCGGCAGCGAGCTGCTCGTAGTGGGCGAGCTCGAGCTCGGATTCGAAGACGAACGGCAGCGTGGTGATCGGCGCGTCGCTGGCGGCCTCCAGCCGGCGCAGATGCGCGCGCTGCGCCTTCACGCGCTCGTGGGCGCGCAGCGCGGCGCGGACGGCGCCCGGGTCGTGGCCGTTGCGGTCGGCGGCGCGCAGCTTGGTCACGTCCGAGGACGAGAAGCGCTCGGGCCACATCGCGTTGACCACGATCGCGTCGAGCCCGAGGCCGACCGCCTCGCGCAGCCGCTGCTCGAGGTCGATCGTCTCGTTGACCGGCATCTCCTCGGGCAGCGCAACCGCGACGTAGCCCGTGCGCGCCGGGTCCGCGAGCATCTCGGAGACCTTGGTCGCCTGGCGGCGGATCGGGCCGACGCGGGCGATCTCGCCGAACGAGCGCGGGGTGGTGAGCATCCCGATCCCGTGCCCGGAGGCGGGCGCGTCGACCACGACCAGGTCGTAGGCGCGGTTGTGGCGGTCCCAGCGCTCGGCCTGCGCGAGCTCCCACACCTTCGCGATCGTGATCAGCTCCTTCGCGCCGGGCGCGGCGGCGACGAAGTACTGGAACGCGTGCGAGTGCCCGAGCACCTTGGCGGCCGCGCCGAGCTGCTTGCCCAACCACTCCTCGAGCGCCTGCTGCGGGTCGATCGTGATCGCCCACAGGCCCTCGGCCAGCTCGACCTCCTGCTCGGGCCGCACGCCGTGGCGCTGGAAGGCGCGCGACATCCGGTCCTGCTCGGCGACCTCGCAGACGATCGTCCGCCGCCCGGTGCGGGCGGCGGCGAGCCCGAGCGACGCGGCGACCGTCGTCTTGCCCACGCCGCCCTTGCCGGTGACGTAGAGCACCGAACGGTCGCGCAGGAGGGCCTCCATGCGTGCCCAGCCTAGACGGCTTGGTTTCGGCGGCGGGGCCGGGCAGGCACAATGCCCGCATGGACCCGTCGCTGCGCGAGGGATACGAGCGATCGCGGCGGATGCAGCGCCGGCACGACCCGACCTACTACTTCGCCACGCGGCGCCTTCCCGCCGAGCTGCGGCCGGCCACGCACGCGCTCTACGGCTACGTCCGCACCGCCGACCAGATCGTCGACGGCCCGCGCCGGCCGCCGACCCCCGAGGACCGCCGCGCGGCGCTGGACGCCTGGGAGGCGGAGCTGCACGCCGGGCCGTCGTCGCGGCAGCCGATCGTGCGCGCGCTCGCCGACGCCGCCGCCCGCCACGGGCTCCCGCTGGGCGAGCTGCGCACCTACATGCGCTCGATGCGGATCGACTGCGCGCCCGTGCGGATCGGCAGCTGGGACGAGCTGGTCGCCTACATGGACGGCTCGGCCGGCTCGGTCGGGCGGATCATGGCCGCGCTGCTCGGGGTGCCCGCCCGCCACCACGGCGACCTCGGCCGGCTCGGCGTCGCGTTCCAGCTCGCGAACTTCATCCGCGACGTGCGCGAGGACCGCGCCCTGGACCGCGTGTACCTGCCCGCCGAGGACCGCGAGCGCTTCGGCGTCAGCGAGGCCGACCTGGCCGCCCCGCGGGCCACGCCCGAGGTGCGCGCGCTGCTCGCCCACGAGGTCGAGCGCGCCCGCGCGCTGTTCGCGGCCGCGCTGCCGGCGATCGCCGCCGCGCCCGCCTCCGTGCGCCCCGGCGTGCGCTTCGCGACCGGCCTCTACAGCCGCATGCTCGACCGGATCGAGGCGACGGGCTTCGATGTGCTGGGCCGCCGCCCGGGCGTGCGCGTGTGGCACATCCCGGGCGCGGCGCTGGAGGCGGTGCGGTGAGCGCGCGCCCCGCGCCCGCGGCGGGGCGCGGCAAGGCCGCGCCGGCAGGGCGCCGCGCGCCCGCGGCGGGGCGCGGCGAGGCCGCGCCGGCAGGGCGCCGCGCGCCCGCGGGGCGACGGGCGCCGTGACGCGCCGCGCGACCCTGCGCGGCGCCGAGCGCACCCCGCTCCACGAGCGCGCCGACGTGCTCATCTGCGGCGCCAGCTTCGCCGGCCTCGCCGTCGCCCGCGAGCTGGCGCACACCGGCGCGGACGTGCTCGTCGTCGACCGCTACGAGATCGGCGAGCGGGCCACCAGCGCCTGTGCCGCGCCCACGCCGTGGCTGTACCGGATGGGCGTCGAGCGCTCGATCCGCCAGGAGATCCCGTGCATGGCCTTCCACACGCCGCACGGGTCGACGCGCTTCCGGCTGCCGTGGAGTTGGTCGAGCTTCGACTACCGCACGCTCAGCCGGCTGCTGTGGGAGCAGTGCGACGCGCGCTTCGAGATCGCCACCGTCCGGCACCGCGACGGCCACCGGGTCATCACCGACCGCGGCACGCTCGAAGCGCCCCTGATCGTCGACGCGCTCGGCTGGCGCCGCGTGCTCGGCCGCGGCGCCAACGTGCAGCCGCCCGAGGCCGCGATCAGCCGCGGCCTGGAGGTCCACCCGCACGGCTCGGGCACCGACCTCGACGTCTGGATCGACCGCAGCCTGATCCGCAAGGGCTACGCCTGGTCGGTGCCGGCGGACACCAAGCAGCGCATCGGCGTCGGCTCCTACGAGCCGCGCGACCACGTCAAGGAGCCGACGCAGGAGATCGCGCGCCGGCTCGCCCGCGACGCCGTCCGCTACCAGGGCAACTGGTTCCCGCACCGGCTGCGCCCCGCGATCGAGGACGGCGTGTTCTTCGCCGGCGACAGCGCCGGCCACTGCCTGCCGCTGTCGGGCGAGGGCATCCGCACCGCGTTCCACTTCGGGATCGCCGCGGGCCGGGAGATCGCCGAGACGCTCGCGGGCAACAAGACCCGCGAGCAGGCGCTCACCGACTACGGCCGCTTCTCCCGCCGCCACGCGCCCGTGTTCGCCTATGCGCTCGCGCTCCAGCGCACGATCCCGCGCCTGCCGCCGCGCGCGCTGACCGCGCTGCTGAAGGTCATGGGCCGCGAGCGCCCGTGCCGGCGCGCCTTCGACTGGTATCTCGCGATCGCGCCACCTTGATCAAGGATCCGGGGCGCGCGGCCGATGCACTCGTGAGACCCTTGTCCGCGCTCGTCTTCCACGCCGCACCGGGCTTCGATGCGCTCACCGGCCTGCCCGACCGGGCGGCGTTCGCCGCCGCGCTGCGCGCTGCCCGCGGCGACCGCGTCGCGGTCCTGTTCCTGGATCTCGACGACTTCAAGCTCGTCAACGACGGCTTCGGCCACGAGGTCGGCGACCGGCTGCTGATCCAGGTCGCGCAGCGTCTGCGCGGCGCCGTGCGCGAGGACGATCTCGTGGCGCGCCTCGGCGGCGACGAGTTCACGGTGCTGTGCGCGGGCGCCGACCAGGCCGCGGCGACGCTCGCGGCGGGCCGCCTGCGCGCCGCGCTCGGCCACCCGTTCGACGTCGCCGGCCAGCGCCGCCACGTGCGCGTGAGCATCGGCATCGCCGTCTCGGGCGATGCGCCCGTCGAGACCCTGCTGCGCGACGCGGACTCGGCGATGTACCAGGCCAAGCAGGCCGGCAAGGACCGCGTCGAGGTCTTCAGCGACGCGACCCGCGCCCGCGTGCTGCGGCGGATCGAGCTCGAGCAGAAGCTCGGCGAGGCGCTCGAGGCCGGCGAGCTCGAGGTCCACTACCAGCCGCAGGTGGACCTCGTCAGCGGCCGCCTGGTCGGCGTCGAGGCGCTCTCGCGCTGGAGCGAGGCGACCCCGGACGAGTTCATCCCCGTGGCGGAGGAGACCGGGCTGATCGGCCCGCTCGGCGCCGCGGTCCTGCGCACCGCGATCGCCGACCTCGGCCGCTGGCACGCGCAGGGCATCAAGCCGCTGACGGCCACGATCAACGTGTCCACCCGCCAGCTCGAGGACCCGGACTTCGCCGACGTCGTCAGCGAGGCGCTCGAGAACGCCGGGCTGGAGCCGCCGATGATCTGCCTCGAGCTGACCGAGTCGGCGCTGATGGGCGCCGGCGCGGCGTCGCTGCGCTGCCTGCACAAGATCAAGGAGCTCGGCGTCTACGTCGGCATCGACGACTTCGGCACGGGCCACTCGTCGCTGGCGCGCCTGCGCGCCCTGCCCGTCGAGGTGCTCAAGGTCGACCGCTCGTTCATCGACGGGCTCGGCACCGAGCACGAGGACTCCGCGATCGTCGCGGCCGTGCTCTCGCTCGCGCACGCGCTCGGCCTGCACGTGATCGCCGAGGGCGTCGAGACCGCGCTGCAGGCCAACCAGCTGATCGCCCTCGGCTGCCACGTCGCCCAGGGCTATTTGTTCTCGCCCGCGGTCCCGGCCGCCCAGATCGCCCGGACCGCGAGCCAGGGGACCACCGTCCACCCGCGCCCCACCGGCCACCGCGGCGAGCGCAGCCTGATCGACGAGCTGATGCACCAGGTCGGGATCGCCAAGGAGACGCAGCTGTGAGCGGCGTGATGGCGCTCGCGACCGGGCTGGCGTACGTCGCGCTCGCGGCGACCGCGATCTTCGAGCTGCTGCGCCACGGCCGCGCGCGGGGCTTCTCGCACTTCGCGCTGGCGTTCGCCGCGATGGCGTTCACCTGCGGCCCGCACTACCTCGTGCACGCCTGGGAGCATCTGGCCGGCGGCGCGCACGAGCACGCCCCGATGACGGCGGCGCTGCTGATCGGCGCGATCCCGGGCGTCGTCTTCGTCGGGCTGCGCGCCGAGGCGGTGGCCGGCGGCCGCGGCGACCGCCTGATCCGTCCCAACCGCGTGTTCGCGGCGCTGCCGTGGCTGCTGGCCGCGCTCACGGGCGCGATCGTCTGGGAGTCCTTGCACCACGCCGCCGCCGTCGACGTGGACCTGCGGGCGCTGGTGCCGAACGCGATCCTGGCGGTCAACTACGCGCTCGTGGCCTACTTCAGCGCGCGGACGCAGGTCGCGCGCCGGCCGCTGCTCGGCGGCTGGTCGCTGTCGGGCGCCGCGATGGTGGGCATCTTCGCCTCCTGCGCGCTCTCGCACATGGTCGCCGGGCTGCTGTCGACGAGCACGCCCGCGATGCTCGCCATCGACAACCTGGCGGTCCCCGCGTCGCTGTACTTCCTGTGGGCCGTGCACCGCCTGCACCGCGACTCGCTGCGCGACTGGAACCGCCGCCCGCTGGTCGGCCGGGCGTCCCCGCTGGGCCGCCCGTCCCCCTGGTCCGAGCAGGGCGCCTAAACTCCCCGGCTCCGTATGGAGCCTCCCAGTCCCAGCTTCGATGAACGCGGCCTCGTGCCGTGCGTGATCCAGGATTGGCGTTCGGGCGAAGTCCTGACGCTGGCCTACATGAACGAGGAGGCGCTGCGGCGCACCCGCGAGACGGGTGAGCTGCACCTGTTCAGCCGCTCCCGCAACGAGCTCTGGCACAAGGGCGCCACCTCCGGCAACACGCAGGCGGTCAAGGCGCTGCGCTTCGACTGCGACAACGACGCCGTGCTCGCCCTGGTCGAGCCCGCCGGCCCCGCCTGCCACACGGGCGCGCGCAGCTGCTTCTTCAACGGCGACACCGACGCGCTGCCCTACGAGGCGCTGCCCGGCCTGGAGCGCACGATCGACGAGCGGATCGCCAACCCGTCGGGCTACACGGGCAAGCTGCTCGCCGACCCGCCGTTCATCGGTGAGAAGGTCCAGGAGGAGGCCGAGGAGGTCGCCCGCGCCGCGCGCGAGGAGACCGACGAGCGCGTGGCCGAGGAAGCCGCCGACGTCCTCTACCACCTGACGGTGCTGCTCAAGAGCCGCGGGCTGAGCCTCGCGGACGCCGAGGAGGTGCTCATTGGCCGCCGTCGCTGAGCACCTCGAGGTCTCGCCGACGCTGGACGAGGCGCGCGCGCTCCCCGGCGACCACAACCTGATCCCGGTCACCCACAGCTTCATCGAGGACTGCGAGACCCCGGTCTCGGCCTTCCTGAAGCTGCGCGGCGACGGCCCCGCGTTCCTGCTGGAGTCCGCCGAGCAGGGCCAGCAGGTCGGGCGCTGGTCGTTCATCGGCTGGCGGCCGAAGCGGGTCGTGCGCTGGAGCCTGGGCGACGGGGGAGACCCGTACACGCTTGCCGAGCAGGCCGTGTCCGAGGTCCGCCAGGCCGAGATCGCCGGGCTGCCGCCGTTCGCGGGCGGCGCGGTCGGCTTCTTCGGCTTCGACTGCGTGCGCGCCGTCGAGCGCCTGCCCGAGCCCAACCCGGACACGATCGGGCTGCCGGACATGGCGCTCATGCTCACCGACGTGATCGTCGCCTTCGACCACCTGCGCCACACGGTCACGATCCTGGCCAACGCCTACCTCGACGACGACACCGACCTCGAGACCGCGCACGCGCGCGCCGTCGAGGCGATCCGCCAGGTTCGAACCCGGATGGCCGGCCCGCTGCCGACGCTGGAGACGCACGCGCGGCGTCCCGAGCCGCGGTTCGAGTCCAACATGAGCCGCGAGCAGTTCGAGGCCAACGTCGCCCGGATCGTGGAGTACATCCACGCCGGCGACGCCTACCAGGTCGTCCCCAGCCAGCGCTGGAGCGCGCCCTCGCCCGTCGAGCCGTTCAGCATCTACCGCGGCCTGCGCGCCGTGAACCCGTCGCCGTACATGTACTTCCTCGACTTCGAGGACTTCCAGATCGTCGGCGCCTCACCCGAGCCGCTGCTGACCGTCAACGGCCGCCACGTCTCCACGCGCCCGATCGCCGGCACGCGCCCGCGCGGCGACGACGACGCGGCGATCGCGGCCGAGCTGCTGGCCGACGAGAAGGAGCGCGCCGAGCACGTGATGCTGGTCGACCTCGGCCGCAACGACCTCGGGCGCGTGTGCGAGCCGGGCTCGGTCCACGTCGAGCGGATGATGGAGGTCGAGACCTACTCGCACGTGCTGCACATCGTCTCCCAGGTGGCCGGCACGCTGCGCCCCGACGTCGGCGCGATCGACGCGCTGCGCAGCGTCCTGCCCGCGGGCACGCTGTCCGGGGCGCCGAAGATCCGCGCGATGGAGATCATCGACGAGCTCGAGCCCGTCAAGCGCGGCGCCTACGGCGGCGCGGTCGGCTGGCTGTCCTACGCGGGCGAGCTGGACACCTGCATCTGCATCCGCACCGTCGTGGTCAAGGACGGGATCGCGCACATCCAGGCCGGCGGCGGCACCGTCGCCGACGCCAAGCCCGACTACGAGTACGAGGAGTCGCGCGCGAAGGCGCGCGGCGTGGTGCGGGCGATCGAGCTGGCGGCCGAGCAGGCGGCGTGGCCATGAGGGTGTTGATGGTCGACAACTACGACTCGTTCACCTACAACCTCGTCCAGTACCTGGGCGAGCTGGGGGCCGAGCTGGACGTCGTGCGCAACGACGTGACCACGGTGGACGAGCTGCTCGGGCGCGGCTACGACCGCGTGGTCGTCTCGCCCGGGCCGTGCACGCCCAACGAGGCCGGGATCAGCGTCGAGGTCATGCGCCGCTTCCCCGAGGCGGGCGTCAAGACGCTCGGGGTCTGCCTCGGGCACCAGTCGCTCGGGCAGGCGTTCGGCGGCAAGGTCATCCGCCACCAGCCCATCCACGGCAAGACGACCGAGATCACCCACGACGGCCGGGGGGTCTTCGCCGGCCTGCCGAACCCGCTGCCCGTCGCGCGCTATCACTCGCTCGTGGTGGACGAGCAGCTTCCGGACGAGCTCGAGGCGACCGCGCACGGCGGCGGCGTGCTGATGGCGATGCGCCACCGGACGCTGCCGGCGATCGGCGTGCAGTTCCATCCCGAGTCCGTGCTGACGCCCAACGGCAAGCAACTGCTGCGGAACTTCCTTGCCTAACCCCGTCATCACCAAGGCGATCGACGCGCTGATGTCGCGCAAGGACCTGACGTCCGAGCAGACCGCGGACGTCCTGGCCGAGATCATGGCCGGCAACGCGTCCGAGATCGAGACCGCGGGCGTGCTCGTCGCGCTGCGGACCAAGGGCGAGACGATCGACGAGCTCGTCGGGCTGGCGTCGACGATGCGCTCCTTCGCCACCCCGGTCCGCACGGGCCGCGAGGACGACCTGATCGACACCGCGGGCACGGGCGGCGGGCGGCCGACGTTCAACGTCTCCACGACCGCCGCGCTGATCGCGGCGGGCCACGGCTGCGCGGTGGCCAAGCACGGCAACCGGTCGGCCACCGGCCTGAGCGGCTCCGCGGACGTGCTGGAGGCGCTGGGCGTGCGCATCGACCTCAAGCCGGACGCGGTCGCGCGCTGCATCGCCGAGGTCGGCTTCGGCTTCATGTTCGCGCCCGCGCACCACGGCGCGACCCGCTTCGTCGTGCCCGTGCGCAAGGAGCTCGCGGTGCGCACGATCTTCAACTTCCTCGGGCCGCTGACCAACCCGGCCGGCGCCACGCGCCAGCTGATCGGCGTCTCGGACCCGAACTTCCTCGAGACGATCGCGGGCGCGCTGGCCAAGCTGGGCGCGCGCAAGGCGCTGGTAGTGTCGAGCGCCGACGGTCTGGACGAGATGAGCACGTCGGGCACAACGCGCGTCGTCGAGGTCGACGGCGACCACCTGCGCGCCTACGAGGTCGCCCCGGAGGACGTCGGGCTCGCGCGCGCCGAGCCGTCCGCCCTCACCGGCGGCACGCCCGACGTCAACGCCGAGACCGCGAAGCGGATCTTCGCCGGCGAGCGCGGGCCGGCGCGCGACCTGGCCGTGCTCAACGCGGGCGCGGCGATCTACGTCTCCGGCTCGGTCGACACGCTCGAGGAGGGCGTGCGCGCGGCCGAGGCGGCGATCGACGAGGGCCGCGCCGCCGCGGCGCTTGACCGACTGGCATCACTCACGAAGGAGCTTTCCCCCGCATGAGCGTGCTCGACCAGATCGTGGACGACACGCGCGACGAGGTCAAACGCCGCCGCAAGCAGGTGTCGCTGCAACAGCTCGAGCGGATGCTCGAGCGCCGCGCGGAGGGCTTCCGGCCGTTCTCGGAGGCGCTGACGCGCCCCGGCGTCTCGCTGATCGCCGAGCACAAGCGGCGCTCGCCGTCGGCCGGCACGATCCGCGAGGGCGCCTCGGTCGCGGAGATCGTGCAGGCCTACGAGCGCGGCGGCGCCGCGGCGCTGTCGATCCTCACCGAGCCGTTCCACTTCGCGGGCTCGCTGGACGACCTGCGCGAGGCGCGCGCGAACTCGACGCTGCCCGTGCTGCGCAAGGACTTCATCGTCGACCCGTACCAGCTCTACGAGGCGGCGGCCGCGGGCGCGGACGCGATCCTGCTGATCGTCGCCGCGCTCGACCCCAAGGACCTCAGCGCGCTGCTGCACGAGGCGGCGGCGCTCGACCTCGACGCGCTCGTGGAGGTCCACGACGAGCGCGAGCTCGAGGCCGCGCTCGAGGTCGAGGCCGACGTGCTCGGCATCAACAACCGCGACCTGACCGACTTCTCGGTCGACATCGAGCGCACATACGAGCTGCTGGCCGACGTGCCGGCGGGCAAGACCGTCGTCTCGGAGTCCGGCTTCTCGACGCGCGAGCAGCTCGACGAGCTCGAGCGCGTCGGGGTGGACGCGGTCCTGATCGGTGAGACGCTGATGCGCGCTTCGGACATCGAGGCCGCGGTGCGCGAGTTGACCGGCGGCGGCGAGCTCCCGTGACGAAGGTCAAGATCTGCGGGATCACGCGCCTGGAGGACGCCGAGCTCGCGCTCGGCCACGGCGCCTGGGCGCTCGGCTTCATCCTCTGGCCGTCCTCGAAGCGCTATGTGGAGCCGGCCGTCGCCGCCGGGATCACGCGCGTCGTGCGGCGCAAGGTCGAGACCGTCGGCGTGTTCGTCAACCAGCCGCTGGACGAGATCGCGGGCGCGGTCGACGTGCTCGGGCTCACGCACGTGCAGCTGCACGGCGACGAGGGCCCGTCGTTCTGCACGGCGGTCGCGCAGCGCACCGGGGCGAAGGTGATCAAGGCGCTGCGGATCCGCCACGCCGCCGACATCCGCGACTCCGAGCGCTACCACACCGACTTCCACCTGCTCGACACGGGCAAGGCCGGCAGCTACGGCGGCACGGGGGAGACGTGGGACTGGAGCCTGGTCCGCCAGCGGCGCGCGAAGGTGCCGCTGCTGCTCTCGGGCGGGCTGACGCCGGACAACGTCGCCGACGCGATCGCCGCCGTGCGGCCGTGGGGCGTCGACGTGGCCAGCGGCGTCGAGGCCTCGCCCGGCGTCAAGGATCCCGCCAAGCTCGAGGCGTTCTTCGCCGCCGTCCAATCCGTCCACGTCGCGTGAGCGCGATCGAGCACCGCTTCGGCCCCTACGGCGGGCAGTACGTCCCGGAGACGCTCGTCCCGGCGCTCGTCGAGCTCGAGGCCGCCTGGCTCGCCGCCCGCGACGATCCCACCTATCAGGCGGAGCTCAATGCGCTCCTGCAGGACTACGTGGGCCGGCCGTCGCCCCTGTACCTGGCGCAGCGGCTGTCCGAGGACGTCGGGCACCCCGTCTACCTCAAGCGCGAGGACCTCAACCACACGGGCGCGCACAAGATCAACAACGCGCTCGGCCAGGCGCTGCTGGCCAAGCGCATGGGCAAGACGCGGATCATCGCCGAGACCGGCGCGGGTTCGCACGGCGTGGCGATCGCGACCGCGTGCGCCCTGCTCGGGCTGGACTGTTACGTCTACATGGGCACCGAGGACATGCGCCGCCAGGCGCCGAACGTCCAGCGCATGGAGCTGCTCGGCACGACCGTGCTGCCCGTCGACGCGGGGGCGCGGACGCTCAAGGAGGCCGTCAGCGCCGCGATCCGCGACTGGGTCTCCAACGTCGGCACGACCCACTACGCGATCGGCTCCTGTGTCGGGCCGGCGCCGTTCCCGGCGCTCGTGCGCGACCTGCAGCGGGTGATCGGCGACGAGGCGCGGGCGCAGATCCTCCAGAAGACGGGCGCGCTCCCGAGCCGCGTGATCGCCTGCGTCGGCGGCGGCTCGAACGCGATCGGCACGTTCGTCCCGTTCCTGGAGGACCCGGTCGAGATCGTCGGCGTCGAGGCCGCGGGCGAGGGGATCGAGTCCGGCCGGCATGGTGCGCCACTCACCGTGGGCGGCCGTGGCGGGGTGCTGCACGGCGCCTACTCGGCGATCATGCAGGACGAGGACGGCCAGATCCTCGAGGCGCATTCGATCAGCGCCGGCCTCGACTACCCGGGCACCGGGCCCGAGCACGCCTACCTGCGCGACAGCGGCCGCGCCCGCTACGAGGCCGTGACCGACGAGCAGGCGCTGCGCGCCTTCCGGCGCCTGGCCGAGCTGGAGGGCATCATCCCGGCGCTCGAGTCCGCGCACGCCCTGGCCTGGGTCCTCGACGACGCGGACGCCGGCCCGGAGACCGTCGATCTGATCTGCCTCTCGGGCCGCGGCGACAAGGACCTGGCCGAGGCGCTGGACAAGCTGGGGCCGGCGTGAGCGAGCACGGCGTCGACCGGATCGCGGCCGCGTTCACCGGAGCGCGCGGGCGCGCGGCGCTGATGCCGTACCTGATGGCGGGCTTCCCGGACATCGAGACGTCCGTGCGCGTGGCGACGGCCTACGCGGACGCGGGCGCCGACCTCGTCGAGCTCGGCGTGCCGTTCAGCGACCCGCTGGCCGACGGGCCCGTCATCCACGCCGCGGCCACCGAGGCGCTCGCCGCGGGGGCGACGCTGCACACCGTGCTCGAGGCGGGCCGGCGGATCGCGGAGCAGATCCCGGTCGTGCTCATGTGTTACGCCAACCCGCTGTACGCGCGCGGCCCGGAGCGCTTCGCCGCCGAGTTGGCCGAGCGCGGGATCAGCGGGCTGATCGTGCCCGACCTGCCGCTCGAGGAGTCCGCGGAGGTGCTCGCGGCCTGCGACGCGCACGGGATCGCGCTCGTGCCGCTCGTGGCGCCCACCACGCCGGACGAACGGCTAGGCCGGATCGGACGCATAGCGCGTGGATTTGTCTACACGGTCTCGGTGACCGGGACGACCGGCGAGCGGGCCACGAGCGGGCCCGACGTGGGGGCGCTGCTGGCCCGCGTGAAGGCCCACAGCCCGGTCCCGGTGGCGCTCGGGTTCGGCATCTCCAATGGGTCACAGGCGGCCGCCGCGGCGGCCGCCGGGGCGGACGGCGTGATTGTCGGATCGCGCCTCGTCCGGGCCGTCTCCGAGGCCGCCAGAGAGGGCGCGGATCCCGCACAGGCCGCGGGATTGGTGGTGTCCGAGCTTGCCGCCGCGCTCGTTCGCTAGCCTTCCGTCCGCATGCTCGTCTTTCTCGCCGCGATCGCGTCCCTCGCCCTCTGGACTCTCCTGTGGGGACTGGACCTCATGAAGTCCTTCGACGCGTTCATCGTCAGCATGCTCATCGTGATCCTGGCGGCGACGGCACGCCTGCTCGTGCCGTACCTGCCGGGCGGCGGCCGTTAAGGCATTTCGTAGTCGCGGTTAAGCCTCCGCGCGACCGTCGGATATCTGCTGGTCGGCGTTCTACGCTGTTGCACGCCTGAACTGGGCGTGCGTAGAATCGCCGCCCGAATACGAGCCTCATGAGGAGGGGTTCCTTGCAATCCAAGTTCATGGCAGCCTCGGGCTGCCTACTTGCGGCGCTTGCGCTTGGCGTAGCGGCGTGTGGTGGAGACGATGACGAGGGCGGTTCCGGCAGCGGCGGTGGCGAGACCACGCAGGCTGAGGGCAAGCAGCTGACGATCTACTCGTCGATGCCCCTGCAGGGCGCGTCGCGCATCCAGACGACGGCGGTCGTGAACGGCGCCAAGCTTGCTCTCGAGCAGGCTGGCGGCAAGGCCGGCCCGCACACGATCAAGTACGAGTCGCTGGACGACTCGACGGCGCAGGCGGGCAACTGGACGCCCGAGCAGGAGTCCGCGAACGCTCGTAAGGCGGCGCAGGACGACTCGACGGCCGTCTATATCGGCACGTTCAACTCGGGCGCGGCCGCGATCGCGATCCCGATCCTGAACGAGGCCGGCGTCCCGATGATCTCGCCGGCCAACACCGCGGTGGGCCTGACGAGCGACGCGCCGGGCGCCGCCCCGGGCGAGCCCGACAAGTACTACCCGACGGGCCAGCGCAACTACGCCCGCATCGTCCCCATGGACACGATCCAGGGCGCCGCCCTGGCCACGGTCATGAAGGAGGACGGCTGCACCAAGATCACGATCGCCAACGACAAGGAGGTCTACGGCGCGGGTCTGGCGAACAACATCAAGCTCGCCGCCGAGAACATCGGCCTCGAGGTTCTCTCCAACGAGGGCATCGACCCGAAGGCCCCGAACTACCGCTCGCTGGCGCAGTCCGCCAAGAGCGCCGGCGCTGACTGCTTCGCGTTCGCGGGCGTGACCGCCAACAACGGCGTCCAGCTCTACAAGGACTTCGCCGCCGCGCTGCCGGACGCGAAGCTCTACGGCCCGGACGGCGTCGCCGAGTCCAGCTTCGTCGACCCGAAGGAAGGCGGCATCCCCGCTGACGTCGCCGAGCGGACGAAGGTCTCCGTCGCCACCCTGGCGCCCGATCAGTACCCGCCGGAGGGCCAGGAGTTCTTCAAGGCCTTCGCCGAGAAGTACGGCGAGCCGCGCCCCGATCCGTACGCGATCTACGGCTACGAGGCCATGCGCCTCGCGCTGGACGCGATCGAGCGCTCGGGCACCGGCGAGAAGGCCGACATCATCAAGGCGATCTACGAGACCAAGGACCGCTCGTCGGTGCTCGGTACGTACTCGATCGATGAGAACGGCGACACCACGCTCACCGACTACGGCATCTACAAGATCGTGGACGGCGAGCTGGAGTTCGACAAGACGGTCAAGGCGCAGGTCGGCTAACCACAGTTCCACATTCGGCGTATGCTCGGCCGGGGGTCAGGGTGTGAACCCGCCCCCGGCCGAGCGCCGTTGCTGGACTCACTGACAATCGACAACTGACAATGGAAGCCGCCAGCATCTCTGCGGGCCCGCCCGTCTCACAGCGGATCCGGGCGTTCATCGGCACGTACGGGCTCGTCGTAGTCCTGCTGATCCTGCCCGTCGTCTACGCGATCCAGGATCTCTCCAACGACGGCAACCTGGTGCGCCTCGGCGAGAACATCAACGCGGGTCTCTCCAACGGCGCCATCTGGGCGCTGGTCGCGATCGGGTACACGCTCGTCTACGGCATCGTCGAGCTGATCAACTTCGCCCACGGCGAGGTGTTCATGATCGGCTCGTTCGTCTCGGCCGGGTTCTTCATGACCATCGGGCTCTCGCCCGAAACGAGCGCATTCGTGCTCTTCTTCGGCCTTCTGCTCACGCTGCTGATCGCGATGACAGCGTCGGGCATGCTCAACGCGATGATCGAGCGGGTGGCCTACCGGCCGCTCCGCAACGCTCCGAAGCTGGCGCCGTTGATCACCGCGGTCGGGTTCTCCTTCATCCTGCAGAACGTCGGCCTGCTGTGGAAGGGCGGCACGCAGACGGGCATCCCCGACCTCATCAACGCGCAGCACACGCTCTTCACCATCTTCGGCGTCACGATCCAGAACGGGGATCTGCTGTCGATCGGCGTGACGATCCCGGTGCTGATCGTCGCGACCACGTTCATCAGCCGCTCCCGGCTCGGCAAGGCGATGCGCGCGACCGCGCAGGACCCTGACGCCGCGCGCCTGATGGGCATCAACGTCGACACCACGATCTCGCTCACGTTCCTGATCGGCGGCATGCTCGCCGGCGCCGCGGGCCTGATCTACGCGCTGTACCAGACGACGATCTGGTACTTCCAGGGCTTCACGGGCGGCCTGATCGCCTTCACCGCGGCCGTCATGGGCGGCATCGGCAACCTCCGCGGCGCGGTGCTCGGTGGTCTGATCATCGGCTGCATCCAGCAGATCTCCGACAACCGGATCGGCTCTGCCTGGACCCCCGCGGTCGTGTTCTCCTACCTGGTCCTGATCATGGTCTTCAAGCCGTCGGGCCTGCTCGGCGAGCAGACGAGGGATGCCGGATGAGCGCCACCACCGAACAGCCCGCCGCGCCCAAGCGCACGCGCGTGCCCAAATCCAAGCTGCCGCCGTGGACCGAGAAGGCGCTCGTCCCGGTCGTGCTCATCCTGGCCGCGCTGCTGCCGTTCTTCTTCGACGCGGGCGACACGTTCATCCAGACGTGCACCGAGGCGCTCGCCTATACGGTGATGGCGCTCGGCCTGAACATCGTGGTCGGCTTCGCCGGCCTGCTGGACCTCGGGTACGTCGCGTTCTTCGCGATCGGCGCCTACACGGCGGGCTACCTGGGCTCCGGCTTCTTCTCCAACGTCGGCGGCGGCGAGGGCTGGCACCTGCTGGTCGGTGAGCCGACGTCGAACCTGCCGGGCATCCACGTCAACTTCCTGTTGATCATCGTCGCCGCGATCATCGCGGCAGCGATAGCCGGCGTGATCATCGGCTTGCCCACGCTGCGCCTGCGCGGCGACTACATCGCGATCGTGACGCTCGCCTTCGGCGAGATCATCGGCCGTATCGCGATCCAGGGCGACGAGATCAAGATCGGCGGCCAGCCGCTGACCGCCGGCCGCCAGGGCATCACGCCGGTCGACAAGATCGACCTCCCGTTCCTGGACCCGTTCGGCCTGCTCAACCTCAGACCGTGGTACTGGTTCGCGCTCGGGATGGTCGGGTTCGTGCTGTTCGTGAACTTCCGGCTGCGCGATTCCCGCCTCGGCCGCGCCTGGGTGGCGCTGCGCGAGGACGAGATCGCCGCGGTGGCGATGGGCGTGCCGGCGGTCAAGACCAAGCTCCTGGCCTACGGCGCGGGCGCCGCGCTGGGCGGCATCGCGGGCGCGTTCCTCGGCTCGTTCCTGAACACCGTCAACGCCAGCCAGTTCGAGTTCTTCTTCTCGATCCTGGTGCTCGCGATGATCATCCTCGGCGGCCTCGGGTCGATCTGGGGCGTCGTGCTCGGCGCGATCGCGTTGTCGTTCATCAACCGCTGGCTGATCCCGGACGTGCTCAATGACGTCCCGAGCCAGATCGGCCTGGACTTCGACGCCACGCAGATCACGTTCTCGATCTACGGCTTCCTGCTGGTGATGATGATGCTCCTCCGTCCGCAGGGCCTGCTGCCCGAGAAGCGGCACAAGCTGGAGCTCGCCGAGGACGTCGAGACGACGGACGCAACCCTCTACTCCGCACGGGCATGAGCGCAGTCGACACCAACAAGCCACAGGGCGGCCTGCCCACGGGCGCGCCGCTGCTGATCGCCAACCAGATCACCAAGCAGTTCGGTGGCCTGACTGCGGTCAACGACGTCAGCTTCACCCTGCCGGAGAAGTCGATCGTCTCGATCATCGGCCCCAACGGCGCCGGCAAGACGACGTTCTTCAATATCCTCACCGGCTTCTACCGCCCGACGATCGGCACGATCGAGTTCGCCGGGCGCAACATCACCGGTGCGCGCCCGGACATCGTCATGAAGGCCGGAATGGCGCGGACGTTCCAGAACATCCGCCTGTTCGCGACGATGACCGCGCTGGAGAACGTGATGATCGGCCATCACTCGCGCATGAAGTCGGGCCTGGCCGGAAGCATCCTGCGGACCCCGCGCACCCGGCGCGAGGAGCGCGAGGTGCGCGAGAAGGCCAAGCACGAGCTCGAGTACGTCGGCATCACCCGCCGGCACGGCGATCTGGCGATCAACCTCTCCTACGGCGACCAGCGCCGCGTGGAGATCGCCCGGGCGCTCGCGTCGGATCCCAAGGTGCTGCTGCTCGACGAGCCGACGGCCGGCATGAACCCGCAGGAGTCGGCGGCGCTGACGGACTTCATGTACCAGCTGCGCGACGAGCGGGGGATCACGATCCTGCTCATCGAGCACGACATGAAGGTCATCATGCGCGTGTCCGAGCGCGTGACCGTGCTCGACCACGGCGAGAAGATCGCCGAGGGCCTCCCGGCCGACGTGCGGGCCGACCCGCGCGTCGTCGAGGCCTACCTGGGCAAGGCGGCCGCCGAGACGGGGGAGAGGAACTGATGGCCTTCCTCGAAGTCGACAACATCGAGACCTACTACGGCAACATCCAGGCGCTCAAGGGCGTCTCGCTGACGGTCGAAGAGGGCGAGTGCGTGACGCTGATCGGCTCCAACGGGGCCGGCAAGTCGACGACGCTGCGCTCGATCTCGGGTCTCACACCGCCGCGCACCGGGTCGATCCGCCTCGACGGCGAGGAGATCTCGATGCTGCCGCCGCAGGAGATCGTCGGGCTCGGCATCTGCCAGTCGCCCGAGGGTCGCCACTGCTTCCAGCGCATGACGGTTCGCGAGAACCTCGAGCTGGGCGCCTATCTGCGCCGGGACACCGACCAGATGGAGAAGGACATGCAGCGGATCTTCGAGCTGTTCCCGCGGCTCGAGGAGCGGCAGACCCAGAAGGCGGGCACGATGTCCGGCGGCGAGCAGCAGATGCTCGCCATCGGGCGCGCCTACATGGGCAAGCCGAAGGTCCTGCTGCTCGACGAGCCCTCGATGGGGATCTCGCCCGTGCTCACGGAGCGCATCTACGAGACGATTGAGGAGATCAACCAGGAGGGCGTGACGATCCTGCTGGTGGAGCAGAACGCGAACTTCGCGCTGGACGTGTCCAAGCGCGGGTACGTGCTCGAGACCGGCAAGGTCGTGATGTCCGACGAGTCGGACGCGCTGCGCACCAACCCCGAAGTCCAGAAGGCGTACCTCGGAACATGACCCTGTTCGCGCTCATGGGGGCCGCGGCCCTCTGGTTCCTCTACCTGTGGCTGGCTTCGACCGCGATCGCGGGCTGGCTGGCCGCCCGCAAGGGCTACAACGAGAAGGCCGGCCTGGCGACCGGCCTCTGCACCTCGGCCGTGGGCGTCATCATCTGGCTGATCGTCCCGGCCAAGCCCGATTCCAAGTGGAAGCGGGTCGGGCCGTTCGGGCGCGGCAAGGACGCGCCCGCGCGCAAGCAGCCCGCCTAGGACCTCGCCGCCGGGCCGTCCGCTGAGCTCAGCGGGCGGCCTGGGGCTGCGGGTCGCCCGTCGCGCACGCCTGCATCGAGTGGAAGCGCTGGCCGCGCGGGATGTCGCACGGCACGGACGCGGCGGCGGGCGCGATCGTCAGCTGCAGGAAGTCCGGCCGCTCCGCGGGGCCGAGGCTGCTTGGCGTCGCCGTGGCGAACACGAGCAGCCCCGCGAGCAGGCAGCCGACGAGCCGGCGCCGGCGGTCCGCGCGCAGGTCGCGGCGCGCAGCGGCGTGCGCGGCTGCGTGCGTGAGCGCACGGCCCAGGCGATCCAGGTCGTCAGGCAACTCGGCCATCTGCATCCATGATGGCCGCTCCTGCCCGGCGATGTCGGTTAAGCCTTACTCGCGAGTGCGCCCCGGAGCGCCTGGTCGAGGTCCTCGTAGGTGAACCGGTAGCCGAGCTCGAGCGTGCGCTGGGGTACCACGCGTTGCCCGGTGGTGACGATCTCGGCCATGTCGCCGTAGAGCACGCGCAGCGCTGCGCCCGGGATCGGCGCGATCGCCGGCCGGCGCAGGGCGCGTCCGAGCGCCTTGCTGAAGGTCGCGTTCGTGACCGGCTCGGGGGCGGTCGCGTTCACCGGGCCGCGCCAGTCGCCGTCGATCGCCGCCAGGTAGATGCCGACGACGTCGTCGGCGTGGATCCACGGCATGTACTGGCGGCCGCCGGCGACCGGGCCGCCGGCGCCGAGCTTGAACGGCAGCAGCATCTTCGAGAGCGCGCCGCCGTCACGGTCCAGCACGACGCCGGTGCGCACGGTCACGACCCGCCCGGCCGGGGCCTGGTTGGCCTCGTGCTCCCAGCGCCGGCAGACGTCGGCGAGGAAGCCCGTGCCGGGCGGGGTGTCCTCCGTGACCCGCTCGTCACCGCGCGGGCCGTAGTAGCCGACCGCGCTGGCGCTGATGAGCGCCTGCGGGGGCGGGTCGGCGGTCGTCATCGCCTGGACGAGCTCGCGCGTGCCCTGCTCGCGCGACTCGAGGATCCGGCGTTTGGCGTCGTCCGACCAGCGCTGGGCGACGGGCTCGCCCGCGAGGTGCACGACGGCGTCGCGGCCCGCGAGCGCGTCGGGGCGGGCGCCGTCGCGGCGCAGCGAGAGCGTGGTGACCTCGTCGCCGCGTTCTCTCAGGGTGGTCGCGAGCTTGGTTCCGATGAGGCCGCTGGCCCCGGTGATCGTGATCCGCATCGTGCTGGGGGTACGGCGCTCAGGGCCGGACGGCTTTGAACTCCTCGGTCTCGCCGCGTGAGTAGCCGACCTCGCTGCCGCTGGCCTCGGCCGTGCCCTGGGCCTTGGCCTGGTCGGCGACGGCCTGCGCGACCGCGTCGGCGACGTCGCGGTTGAAGACGCTCGGGATCACGTAGTCCTCGCGCAGCTCGTCGTCGGAGACGATGCCGGCGATCCCGCGCGCGGCGGCCATCTTCATCTCCTCGGTGATGTCCCGCGCGCGGACGTCGAGCGCGCCGCGGAAGATCCCCGGGAAGCACAGGACGTTGTTGATCTGGTTCGGGTAGTCGCTGCGGCCGGTCGCGATCACGCGCGCGTACGGCTCGGCCTCCTCCGGCTCGATCTCCGGGTTGGGGTTGGCCATCGCGAAGACCATCGCGTCGCGGTTCATCTTGGTGAGTGCATCTGGGTCCATCACGCGCGCGCCCGAGAGCCCGATGAAGAGGTCGGCGCCGTCGATCACATCGGCGGGGGCGCCGTCGCGCCGCTCCGGGTTCGTGGCCTCGGCGAACCAGCGCTTGACCGGCGGCATGCTGCCGTCGAGGTAGTCGGCGCGGGCCGTGTGCACGGCGCCCTTGCTGTCGCAGCCGATGATCTCCTTGACGCCGGCGCGCAGCAGGATCTTCGCCACCGCGATGCCGGCGGCGCCGAGGCCGACGATCAGGACGCGCAGCGTGGCGAGGTCCTTGCCCGTCAGCTTGGCGGCGTTGATCAGCGCGGCCAGCGTGACCACCGCGGTGCCGTGCTGGTCGTCGTGGAAGACCGGGATGTCCAGCGCCGCCTTCAGCCGCTCCTCGATCTCGAAGCAGCGCGGGGCGCTGATGTCCTCGAGGTTGATGCCGCCGAAGCCCGGGGCGATGTTGATCACGGTCTGCACGATCGCGTCCGGGTCCTTGGTGTCCAGGCAGATCGGGAACGCGTCGATGCCGCCGAACTCCTTGAACAGCACGGCCTTGCCCTCCATCACGGGCATCGCCGCCTCCGGGCCGATGTCGCCCAGGCCGAGCACCGCGCTGCCGTCGGAGACGACCGCCACCGTGTTGCGCTTGATCGTGTACTGGAACGCCTTGTCGCGGTCCTCGGCGATCGCGGTGCAGACCCGCGCGACGCCCGGCGTGTAGGCCATGCTGAGGTCGTCGCGCGTGCGCACCGGCAGCTTGTTGCGCTGCTCGATCTTGCCGCCCACGTGCAGCTGGAACGTGCGGTCGGTGATCTCGATCAGCCGCGCGCCGTCGACCGAGTTGACCGCGTCGCCGACCCGGCGGGCATGCTCGGTGCCCGCGGTCTCGACGGTGATGTCGCGCAGCGTGTGCCCGTGCGCGATCTCCACCAGGTCTACCGACGTGATGCTCCCGCCCGCGTCGCCGATCGCGGTGGCGACGAGGCCGAGCATGCCGGGCCGGTGGTCGATCTCCACCCGCAGGACGATCGAGTACTGCGCCGAGACGGAAGCCATGTCCGTCAGGATTTCACGCTTCGCTTGGTGGCCGTGGGGTAATATAACCCTATGGCTATGAAAGACGGCACGCTGTCCGAGGTCGGAGGCCGCTACGAGCTGCGCTTCGTCCGCCCCCTCGCGCACCCGGTCGAGAAGGTCTGGAGCGCCATCACCACGCCCGAGGGCCTGCGGGCCTGGTTCCCCTTCGACGTCGAGGGCGAGCGCGCCACCGGCGCCTCGCTGCGCTTCGTCTTCCGCGACGACGAGGGGCCGGACTTCCCGGGCCGCATGCTCGAGTACACCCCGCCGCGCGCGATGGAGCTGATCTGGGAGGACGACGAGACCCTGCGCCTCGAGGTCGAGCCGACCGAGTCCGGCTGCGTGCTGACGCTTATCAACCGCTTCGACGAGATCGGCAAGGCCGCCCGCGACGCCGCCGGCTGGCACGCCTGCCTGGACGTGCTGGAGGCCACGCTCGACGAGGCCTCGATCGACGCCGAGGGCCGCTGGGGCGAGGTCCACCCGGGCTACGTCGAGCGCTTCGGCCCGGAGGCGGCCACGATCGGCCCGCCCTCCTGAGCCAGTGCGCCATGCGCGGCGTCGCCGCGCCGCCGGCGCGCGTCACCGCGCCGGCCGGCGCGCGTCACCACTCCCGGCCGCGCCGACGCGTCACCGCGCCGCGCCATGCGCGGCGTCGCCACGCCGCCCCGCGCGCGTCGCCGCGCGCGCCCGGCGCGCGTCACCACGCCCGGCCGCGCCGACGCGTCACCGCGCCGCGCCATGCGCGGCGTCGCTACGCCGCCTGGCGGGCATCACCTCGCCACGCGAGCGTCGAGTTTCTTACCCAGCAGGTAAGGAACTCGACGCTCGTGCGGCGTCAGGTCTGGTTCGCGAGGTCCTCGGAGTTGGCCGCGGTGCCGTTCTCGGCTTCCTGGGCCTTCTCGTTGTTGCGGGCGGCGTCTTCGAGCTGCTCGAGCCCGATGATGCGGACGCTCGAGCGGAAGCTGCCGTCGCGGCCGTGCTGCTCGACGTCCCCGCGGCCGGCCCCGCCGCGGTCGTAGCCGCCGCGCCCGCCGCGATCGCCGCGGTAACCGCCCTGGCCGCGGCCACCGCCGCGCCCACCGCCGCCACGCCCGCGGCCGCCGCGCCCGCGGCGGTCGTCGTAGGCCGGGCGGGGGTTGACGATCGCCTTGACGTCGCGCACCGGGGTGGCCGCGAGGCGCACCCAGGCGGTGAAGGTCGGGTCGCCGGGCTTGACGCCCTGGGCCTGCTCGGCGCAGACCGAGGACCACTTCATGGTCTCGCCGTCGTCGCGGCGCTTGGGCTGGAGCGCCTCGAGCACGGCCTCAGCGCCACCCACGCGCTCGATCGCCGCCACGAGCCGCGCCTGCGCGCGGGCGGAGCGGGTCGGCGACGTCGCGGGCGCCTGCGGCTGCTGCTGCTGCTGCTCGGCCTGCGGCTGGGCCTCGCCCTCGGCCGCCGGCTGGCCCTCGGCCTCGATCGGGGCGTCCTCGCCCTCGATGCCCGCGGCCTCGGTCCCGGCCTCGAGCGCGGCCTGCTCGGCCTTGCGCAGCTCGGTCAGCTTCGCGAAGAACGTCCGGCGGTGCCGCTCGGCCGCGGTCAGGCGGCGCCGGCGCGGCCGCTCGGGCCGGCCCTGGCGCGGCGGGCGCTGCTGCTGCTGGCCCTGGGGCTGCGGCGGCGTCCCCGTGGCGGCCGCCTCCGTGGCGGGCGTCGCGGGCGCGGCGGAAGCGTCAGGCGTGGCGGCCTCCGTCGCGGCGGGCTCACCGGCCGGCTTGTCGCCGCCGGAGACGGTGTCCGCGGGCGCCTCGGCCGGCGACTCCTGCGCGTTGACGGCGCCGGCGGTCGCCTCCGCGGCCGGCGTCTCGGCCGGCGCGTCGGCGGCCGGCGTGGCCTCGGCGGCCGGCGCCTCGGCGGGCGCGGCCTCGGCGGCGGGCGCCTCGGCGGGCGTGGCCTCGGCGGCGGGCGCCTCGGCGGGCGCGCTCTCGGCGGCGGGCGCCTCGGCGGGCGTGGCCTCGGCGGCGGGCGCCTCGGCGGGCGCGCTCTCGGCGGCCGGCGCCTCGGCGGGCGCGGCCTCGGCGGGCGCGGCCTCGGCGGCCGGCGCCTCGGCGGGCGCGCTCTCGGCGGCCGGAGCCTCGGCGGGCGCGGCGTCGGCGGCCGGCGCGTCAGCGGCCAGCGCCTCGGCGGGCGTGGCCTCGGCGGCCGGCGTGCTCTCGGCAGGCGCGGCGTCGGCGACCGGCGCGGCCTCCTTCGCAGCCTCCGGCTCGACCGCGGGCGTCTCCTGCGTCGGGATCTCGTCGGCGGACGGGGCGGCACCGTCGAGGCCGGGGGCGTCCGGGGCGACGGCGGCCTCGGCGGTAGCGTCCTCGACGTTCACAGGCGCGGCCGGGTCGCCGTTCCCTTCGGAAGCCGCCGCCGGTTCAGGCTCAGGCGTCGTGGCGGTCTCGTTCTTGTCCTCGGGGGAGGGCGACTCGGTCATGGTGTTGGACCTCTGGCTGCTGGCTGGTCAGCGCGCCGCGTTCGTCCTAGGAGAGGGCGCGCGAGGAAGGGACGTCCGGGCGCGGCAGAGCACCGGGAAGTCCGCGCTGCTGAGCATAGCGGTCCGGGACGCCGAACCCGGTGCTCGTTGCCGCTCAGACGCCCACTAACGTTCACGGCATGGCCAAAGGCAACGGAGACGCCCCGCGCGAGCTGTTCCTGATCGACGGGAACTCGCTGGCGTATCGCGCGTTCTTCGCGCTGCCGGAGTCGATCTCGACGTCGGACGGCAAGCCGACGAACGCGATCTTCGGCTTCGCCTCGATGCTCGTGAAGATCCTCACGGACTACGGCCAGGTCCCGACGGTCGTGGTCTGGGACGCGGGGATGTCCGGGCGCAAGGAGATCAGCCCCGACTACAAGGCCCAGCGCAGCACGCGCCCGGACCTGCTCAAGCTCCAGTGGCCGCATCTGCGCCCGCTCGTCGAGGCGTTCGGCTACCGCAACATCTCCGTCGAGGGCTTCGAGGCCGACGACGTGATCGCCGCGCTCACCGAGCAGGCCAAGGAGCGCGGGATCCCGGTCATGGTCGTCACGGGCGACCGCGACGCCTACCAGCTCGTCGACGACGGCGTGCGGATCATGTCCACCTCCCGCGGCGTCACGGACACGAAGGTCTACGACCGCGAGGGCGTGATCGAGCGCTACGGCATTCCGCCGGAGCTGATCCCGGACTTCATCGGCCTCAAGGGCGACACGTCGGACAACATCCCGGGCGTTCCCGGCATCGGCGACAAGACCGCGGCCGACCTGCTGCGGCGCTTCGGCGACCTCGAGGGCGTGCTGGCCAACGTCGACCAGATCTCGGGCGCCAAGCGCAAGCAGAACCTGATCGAGCACGCGGACGCCGCGCGCATGTCCAAGCAGCTGGCGACGATGGTCCGCGACGTCCCGGTGGACATCGACCTCGAGGCCGAGTTCACCAAGACCCCGGATCGCGCGAACCTCCGCCAGGTCTTCCGCGAGTGGGAGCTGCGCGACCCGCTGCGCCGGCTCGAGGAGGCGCTCGAGGCCGCCGACCTGGAGGCGATCCCGCGCCCCGAGGACGTCGACACGATCAAGGTCAAGACCGCCAAGTCCCGTCATCCGAGCGACATCACGCGCATGCCGGGCGACGAGCTCGTGATCGCGCTCGCGCCGCCCGAGGTGCCCGAGGGCGAGCTGATCCCGCGCGAGCCCAGCTGGCGCTACGCCGCCTACGCGGGCGGCAAGGTCGCGCTCGCGGGGGAGACCGAGGACCCGGGCCTCGTGATCCAGGCGCTCGGCGACCGCCCCGTGATCGCCCACGACGCCAAGCAGCTCGGCGACGTCCCGCCCAACCTCGTCTTCGACACCGCGATCGGCGCCTACCTGCTCGACCCGGCCCGCCGCGGCTACCCGCTCGACGAGCTCGCCGAGGAGCGCGGGATCGGCGCCGACGCCGGCGACGAGCTGGCCACGGTCACCGTCCTCATCCACGAGCTGGCCAAGCACCAGCGCCCGCTGATCGAGGAGCGCGGCCTGTCCGACCTGCTCAACAAGGTCGAGCTGCCGCTCGTGCACGTGCTGCGCGAGTGCGAGAAGCAGGGCATCAAGCTCGACACGCGCAAGCTGGAGGAGGTCGCGACCCGGATCAAGGCCCAGGTCGTCGAGCTCGAGCGCGAGATCTGGGAGCTCGCGGGCGAGGAGTTCGTGATCGGCTCCCCGCAGCAGCTCGGCCAGATCCTGTTCGAGAAGCTCAAGCTGTCGCGCAAGCGCCGCGGCAAGACCGGCTTCAGCACGGACGCGCGCGTGCTGCAGGCGATCCGCGACGAGCACCCGATCGTCCCCAAGATCGAGCGTTACCGCGAGCTCTCCAAGCTCGCCCAGACCTACCTGGACGCGCTGCCGAACTGGATCGGCCCCGACGGCCGCCTGCACACCACGTTCGAGCAGACGACGGCGGCGACCGGGCGCCTGAGCAGCATCAACCCGAACCTGCAGAACATCCCGATCCGGACCGAGACGGGCCGCGAGATCCGCGCCTGCTTCATCCCCGAGCCCGGCAACCTGCTGTTGAGCGTCGACTACAGCCAGGTCGAGCTGCGCGTGCTCGCGCACATCGCCGGCGAGCAGGTGCTCAAGGACATCTTCGCCCGCGGCGAGGACGTCCACACCGAGACCGCCTCCGCGGTCTTCGAGCTGCCCCCGGACCAGCTCGACGTCGGCATGCGCTCGAAGGCCAAGATGGTCAACTACGGGATCGTCTACGGCCTCTCCGCCTACGGCCTCGCGGACCGCCTGCGGATCGACCAGGACGAGGCGCAGGAGTTCATCGACCGCTACCTCGAGCGCTTCCCGGCCGTCGCCCAGTTCATGAAGGACGCGGTCGAGCAGGCCCAGACGCACGGCTACGTCAGCACGCTGTTCGGCCGCCGCCGCCAGATCCCCGAGATCCGCGCCCGCAACTGGCAGATGCGCAAGCTCGGCGAGCGCCTCGCGGTCAACACCGTCATCCAGGGCACGGCCGCGGACATCATCAAGGTCGCGATGGTCAACTGCCACAACGCGCTGGCCGAGGCCGGCCTGCAGACCAAGATCATCCTCCAGATCCACGACGAGCTGCTCTTCGAGGGCCCGCCGGAGGAGATGGACACCGCGACGGAGATCGTCACGCGCGAGATGGTCGGCGCCGCCGACATCGACCCGCCGCTCGCGGTCGACGTCGGCATCGGCAAGAACTGGCTCGAAGCGAAATAGCCCATGGACAAGAACCTCGCGCTGGTCGTCGCGCTCGTGATCGGCGGGGTCGTCGCCCTCCAGGGTCCGCTGAACTCGATGCTGGGCCGCTCGGTCGGCGGGCTGCCGGCGACGACCATCGCGCTGGGCACCTCCTTCGTCTGCCTGCTGATCGTGACCGCGATCGCGGGCCAGTACGGCGGCCTCAAGCAGATCGGCGACGCGCCCACTTATGCGGTGATCGGCGGCGGCCTGGTCGGCGCGCTGTACGTCGGCTCGATCGTCTGGACGGTCCGCGCGCTGGGGGTGACGGGCCTGAGCGCAGCCACGCTGGCGGGCCAGTTCGCGGCCGCGCTCGTGATCGACCATTTCGGCTGGCTCGGCATCGACCGCTCGCCGATCACGCTCGCCAAGCTCGCCGGGGTCGCGCTGCTGGCGGCGGGTACCTACTTGATCGTCGCGGAATAAGCTCCATCCATGAAGCTCGAGAACGAGTTCACGGTCCCCGCGTCGATCGACGAGGCGTGGGCCGTTCTGCTGGACGTCCCGCGTGTGGCGCCCTGCCTGCCCGGCGCGACCGTTGAGCCCGGTCAGGGCGAGGACGGCGAGTACAAGGGCCAGATGAAGATCAAGATCGGCCCGATCACCGCCGCCTACAAGGGCACGGTCAAGATCCAGGAGGCCGACGAGGCCGCCCGCCGCGTCGCCATGCGCGCGCAGGCCAAGGACGCGCGCGGCCAGGGGACCGCCGCCGCGACGATCACCTCCACGATGGAGGAGGTGCCCGAGGGCACGAAGGTCTCGGTCGTCACCGACATGCGCGTGACCGGCCCGGCCGCCCAGTTCGGCCGCGGCGTCATGCAGGACGTGTCGGCCAAGCTGATGGGCCGCTTCGCCGAGTGCCTGGCGCAGCAGATGAAGGGCGCCGAGCCCGAGGCCGCCGAGGAGCCCGCGGCCCCCGAGGCGTCGACCAAGGTGGAGGAGACCGGCGTACCCGGCGCGTCGTCGGGCGTGTCGACCGCCGAGGCCGAGAAGCAGGTCCCGGACGCGTCCTCGGGCGTCTCCAGCGCGACGGGCGCCCGGCCCACGGACGACGTGCTCGACATCGCGGAGGCCAGCCGCGAGGCGGTGCTCAAGCGCGCGGTGCCGGTCATCGCCGGCGTCGTCGCGCTGCTCATCTTGCTTCGCATCATTCGCCGTTAGGCGTACGATCCGGGCGACATGCGCTCGAAGGTGCTGGCGACACTGAGCGAGACGTTCTGGGTGCTGGTGTTGGGCGTGGTCGCGCTGTTCGCGTTCTTCGCGGCGCTGGGTGCCTTCTCGCTCGGCGAGGCGCTCGTGGCGACCGTCGCGGTCGTGGCGCTCGCCGCGCTCTGGCTGGCGCACGCGATCTGGGTCCACCGCCACCATCACGAACGCGATCCGGCGGCGATCCGGGCCCGGGAGCGGCGCGGCTTCTGAGCGGGCTCGACCCAGAGCTGCAGCGCATCTTCGATGCGCTGCCGGCCGACGACGGCCCGCCGCCGCCCGTCGAGCAGGCGCGTGCCGCGCACGCCGCCGAGACCGAGCAGCTCGCGGGCACCGGCCCGCAGCTCGCGCGCGTCGCCGACGAGACTGCGGCCGGCGTCCCCGTGCGCGTGTACGAGCCCGAGGGCGCGCGCGGCACGGTCGCCTACCTGCACGGCGGCGGCTGGGTCGTGGGCACGCTGGACTCCGTCGACGCGGCCTGCCGCGCGCTCGCGGACGCCTCGGGCGCGCGCGTGGTCTCGATCGACTACCGGCTCGCGCCCGAGCACCCGTTCCCCGCGGGCCTGGAGGACGCGCTCGCGGTCACGGACGCGCTGCGCCCCGACGTCGTCGCGGGCGACAGCGCCGGCGCGAACCTCGCCGCGGTCGTCGCCCGCAAACGCCCGCAGCTCAAGTTCCAGCTGCTCGTCTACCCGGCCACGGACGCGGGCGTGAACCTGCCGTCGTACGCCGAGTTCGGCCGCTACGGGCTGACCGCGGACGCGATGCGCCACTTCTGGGGCCTGTACCTGGACGGCGCGGACGGCCTGTCACCCGACGCCTCGCCGCTGCGCGCCGACCTCGCGGGCGTCCCGCCCGCGTACGTCCTCACCGCGAGCCACGACGTCCTGCGCGACGACGGCGAGGCCTACGCGGCCAAGCTGCGCGCGGCGGGCGTCCCGGTCACGCTGCGGCGCGTCGAGGGCGCCGTGCACGGCTTCTGGCGCTGGCAGACGACCCGGATCGCACGCGAGGCGGTGCGTGAGGCGGGCACGGCGATCCGCTCCGCGCTAGGTTGACGAGCCATGGCGTTCTGGCACCCCTTCGCCGACATGGGCGCGGTCTCGCACGGCGAGATGATCATCGACCGCGGCGACGGGCCGTGGGTCTTCGACGCGGACGGCAACCGCTACCTCGACGGCACCGCGTCGCTCTGGTACGCCAACCTCGGCCACGGGCGCACGGAGATCGCCGACGCCGTCGCGGCCCAGATGCGCCGGCTGGCCGCCTACCACACGTTCGCCGACATGGGCAACCGGCCCGCGAACGAGCTCTGCGAGGCGCTGGCGGCGCGCGCGCCGATGCCCGGCGCCAAGATCTTCCTGGCCAGCGGCGGGGGAGACGCGATCGAGATCGCGGCCAAGCTCGCGCGCCGGCACTTCATCGAGCGCGGCCAGCTCGAGCGCGTGCACCTGATCTCGCGCACGCAGGGCTACCACGGCACGCACGGCTTCGGCACCTCGCTCGGCGGGATCGAGGCCAACGTCGTCAACTGGGGCCCGCTCGTCCCGCACGTCTCGACCGTCCCGTTCGACTCGCTGCCGGCGCTGGAGGAGGAGATCCGGCGCGTCGGCCCGGACAAGGTCGCGGCGTTCTTCTGCGAGCCCGTGATCGGCGCCGGCGGCGTGCACCCGCCGCCCGAGGGCTACATCCAGGGCGCGGCGGACCTGTGCGCCGAGCACGGGATCCTGTTCGTGGTCGACTCGGTGATCTGCGGCTTCGGGCGCCTGGGCACGTGGTTCGGGATCGAGCGCTGGCCCGACGTGCGCCCGGACATGATCACGTTCGCCAAGGGCGTGACCTCGGGCTACCTGCCGCTCGGCGGCGTGGTCATCTCGGGCGAGATCGCGGAGCCGTTCTTCGCCGCGCCGGGCGGGCCGATGTTCCGTCACGGCGCGACCTACGCCGGGCATCCGACGGTGTGCGCGGCCGCGCTGGCCGCGATCGAGCTCTACGAGCGCGACGACGTGATCCGCCGCGGGCGCGACCTCGAGCAGCCGCTGTATGACGCGCTCAAGCCGCTCGCGGACCACGAGGCGGCCTCCGAGGTGCGCGGCGGCGTCGGCTTCCTGGCCGCGGTCGGCGTGAAGGACCCCAAGGGCGTCGCGACCCTGACCGCCGCGGCGCGCGAGGCGGGCGTGCTCGTGCGGCCGCTGCTGGGCGGGATCGCGGTCTCGCCGCCGCTGATCTGCGAGCAGGAGCACATCGACCTCGTCGCCCGCGCGATCGAGGCCGGCCTGGACGCTGTGGCAGCTTCGTAATCCCGACCGCCCCGGTCGTGATAAGTTAGGCGCCCCTAATGAGCTGGGCCGAGGCACAAGCACCAGTCGAGGAACTCGAGGAGTTCCCAAAAGCCGGATTCCGCGCGCGGCGGTGGAAGCGCTTCGAGCGCGACCTGTACGCGTGGCTGGGGTCGCCTGAAGGCCGATTCGCGCAGTGGTGCGCGATGCTGGCCGTCAGCGAAGACGAGTAGTCTCGTCTCCATGCCGACCACACGCCACGCCTCCGCGGGCATCCTCGCGGACGCCAACGCCGCCAAGCGCGAGGAGATCGTCGCGCTTCTGACGCGGGCGTACTGGATGGAGATGGAGACGGTGATGAGCTATCTCGCCAACTCCGCCCATCTCGACGGGATCCGCGCCGAGGAGATCGCCGAAGCGCTCGCCGCCGACGTCGACGAAGAGCTGGGCCACGCCAAGCAGTTCGCGACCCGCATCAAGGACCTCTACGGCACGCCGCCCGGGTCGATGGACTTCACCGCCGAGCAGACCTACCTGCAGCCGCCCGAGGACGCGACCGACGTCGTGACCGTGATCAAGGGCGTGATCGAGGCCGAGGCCGGCGCGATCGAGCACTACAACCGCATCATCGAGGCCTGCGACGGCGTCGACTGGGCGACGCAGGACATGGTGATCGAGATCCTCCGCGACGAGGAGAACCACCTGCGCACCTTCGAGCGCTACCTGGCGGAGTTCGAGTAACAAGGCAGGACATCCCCACCGCCCCACCCCGTAAAAAGGCAGGACATCCCCACCGCCCCACCCCGATCATCCGGCCTTGACGGGGCGGGGGCGACTTACGCGGCCATCGCGCGCTCGGCCGGCACCGCGGCCGGGGGCGCGGGCACCGCGAACTGCGGCGGCGCGATCTCCAGGTAGTGCCCGAACGCCCAGTGCGAGATCTTGCGCCGCGTGAACACGCGCGCGAGCGTGTCCAGCGGGCGCCCGTGCAGGTGCCGGATCGACTGCTGGGCGGCGTAGATCATCTCGTACTTCCAGCGGTGCGAGCCGCTGAACGCGTGGTAGCGGCCGAGCGCCGCGGCGCGGTCCTGGCGGCCCTCGACGACCGCGCGCAGCTCGCGCCCGAGCGCCACGCCGAAGTAGAACGCGGTCCGGATCCCCTCGGCCGTCAGCGGCAGGCAGTGGCCTGCGCTGTCTCCGACGAAGAACACGCCGTCCTCGGTGGCGGGGCGCAGCCGGTGCGGGATCCAGTTGCCCTGGTAGCCCTTCGGCTCCTGGCCCACGTCGTCGACGAGCCGTAGCGTCGGCTGCTTGACCGGGTCGCGCGGGTCGAAGGAGCCGACGCCGATCCGCACCTCGTCGCGCGCGGGGAACGACCAGCCGTAGCCCGCGTTCACGTAGCGCGGGTCGATCCACAGCTCGAGATCGTCGCCCGTGCCGGCCGGGTGGACCTCCAGCCCGCGCGAGAGCGGCGCGTCCGGCGGCTGGAAGTTCTCGCCGGGCCCGAGCACCCGCCGCCAGCCCAGCGCGTCGACGATCAGGGGCGCCGAGACCTCACCGCGATCGGTCAAAACGGTGTTCCCGGTGCGTGACTCGACCTTGGCCGTGTCGAACTCCGCCTCGCCCGTCTGGTCGAAGAGCAGCTCGCACAGGTGTTTGTAGTCGAACGTCGAGAACGTCCACGGCAGCGGCCAGCGGGCGCGCTCGATCGCCGGCGTGTGCACGAGCAGCGAGCCGAACGTCTGGCGGATCGACGCTGCAAGTCCCAGGTTTCGCAGCCATTCCGTGGGCGCCGCGCAGGCCGAGGTCTGGCGCTCGCCGATCTCGTAACGGTCCAGCACGAGCACGCGGGCGCCCGTGGAACGCAGCTCGCGTGCGACTGTCAGACCGGCGAACGAAGCGCCGCAGATGAGGACGTCAGCATCAGCACCGGTCTGAAAGGGCACGCGGGCGGCCCCGCGCTTAGTGGCTCGTACAGGCATTCTCGCTACAGTATCCGGCTGCTAATGGAAGCCACGCTCACTCCCCCTGCCATCCCTGAAGCCCGCGTCGTCGAGGGCTCGGACGGGATGCTCCTCGAGATCGACGGCAAGATCGTCCCCAACTACGACGCCACGATCGTCCCCTTCGAAGAGGGCGACGTCGTCACGGGCAAGGTCGTGCGGATCGACAAGGACGAGGTCCTGGTCGACATCGGATACAAGAGCGAGGGGGTCATCCCCAACAACGAGCTCTCGATCCGCAAGTCGGTCGATCCCCATGAGGAGGTGGAGCTCGGCGAGGAGGTCGACGCCCTCGTCCTCACCAAGGAGGACCAGGACGGCCGCCTGATCCTGTCCAAGAAGCGCGCCCGCTTCGAGCGCGCCTGGCGCAAGATCGAGGCCGCCGCCGAGTCCGGCGAGCCCGTCAACGGCGCGGTCATCGAGGTCGTCAAGGGCGGCCTGATCGTCGACCTGGGCGTGCGCGGCTTCCTGCCCGCCTCGCTGGTGGACATCCGCCGCGTGCCGAACCTGGACGAGTACCTCGGCCAGACCATCCAGACGAAGGTCATCGAGCTCAACCGCAGCCGCAACAACGTGGTGCTCTCGCGGCGCGCCGTGCTCGAGGAGGAGCGCAAGGAGCAGCGCCAGGCGATCCTGGAGCGCCTGCAGCCGGGCCTGATCATCGAGGGCCAGATCTCCAACATCGTCGACTTCGGCGCGTTCGTGGACCTGGACGGCATCGACGGCCTGATCCACATCTCCGAGCTTTCGTGGTCGCACGTCAACCACCCGAGCGAGGTCCTCTCGATCGGCCAGACCGTCGAGGTCAAGGTCCTGGACATCGACCGCGACCGCCAGCGCATCTCGCTGGGCCTCAAGCAGACCCAGGAGGACCCGTGGCAGCGGGTCGTCGACACCTACCACGTGGGCGACGAGCTCGAGGGCCAGGTCACCAAGGTCGTGGCGTTCGGCGCGTTCGTCGAGATCCTCGAGGGCGTCGAGGGCCTCGTGCACATCTCCGAGCTGGCGCAGCAGCACGTGGAGAACCCGCGTGAGATCGTCCAGCCGGGCGACGAGGTCAAGGTCAAGATCCTCGAGATCGACTCCGAGCGCCGCCGGCTCTCGCTCTCGATCAAGCGGGTCGAGGGCCAGGTCCTCCCGCGCCGCACCGAGGGCCTGACCTCGGACGCGGGCGACCTGGAGGACATGCCCGAGCTGGGCCTGTCCGAGGACGTCTTCGCCGAGGCGCCCGCGGAAGCCCCGGCCGCCGAGGCCGAGACCGAGGCGCCCGTCGCCGAGGCCGAGCCCGAGGCTGAGGCGCCCACCGCCGAGGAGCCGGAGGCTCCGGAGGCGCCGGCGGAAGAGTCCGCGCCCGAAGAAGAGTGACCGCGCCGCCGTTCGTCGGCCTGACGGGCGGCATCGGCGCGGGGAAGTCCGAGGCGCTCAAGGCACTGGAGCGCCTCGGGGCGGCGACGATCTCCGCCGACCAGGTCGTGCACGACCTCTACGACGACCCCGAGGTGCGCGCCGCGGTGGTGGCGCGCTGGGGGCCGGAGGTCGCCCCCGACGGGCGCGTGGACCGCGCGGCGGTCGCGCGCCGGGCGTTCGCGGAGCCGAGCGAACGCGAATGGCTCGAGCAGCTGATCTGGCCCAAGGTCGGCGAGCGCGTGGCCGAGTGGCGCGCCGTCGAATCGCAGCGCGATCCCGCCCCGCGGGCGCTGGTGGTCGAGACGCCGCTGCTGTTCGAGGCGGGGCTGGAGTCCAACTACGACGCGACGATCGCGATCGTGGCCGACGAGCGGGTCCGGGCCGAGCGCGCCCGCGCGCGCGGGCACGAGGCGCTCGACGAGCGCACCGCCCGCCAGCTCACGCAGGAGCAAAAGGCGCAGCGTGCGACGTTCGCCGTTGAGAACTCCGGAAGTTTGCGAGAACTTGAGCAGGAGCTGTCTGGGGTCCTTGCGAAGCTGACCACCTGATGAGTGCACCGCCCGCGACCGCCCGCCGAACCCGGCCCGCGGCCCGCTCGAAGGGCCACCGTTCGCGTGCCCGCCGCATGCAGGTGTGGCGGCGCCGGCTGACGCTGGTCGCGGGGTTCGTGCTGGTGGTGGTCGCGGTGCTCAGCCTCGTCTCGCCCGCGGACCGCGTGGTCAAGGAGATCAAGCTCCCGCTGCGCCACGACGACATCATCCGCCAGCAGGCCGCGGAGAAGAACGTCGACGCGGCGCTGATCGCGGGCGTCATCTACGTCGAGTCGCGCTTCCGCGACCAGACCTCGCACGTGGGCGCCAAGGGCCTGATGCAGCTGATGCCGGAGACCGCGGACTACATCGCGCGCAAGACGGGCGGGACGCGCTTCACGCGCGCGGACCTGGCGACGCCGCAGATCAACATCGCCTACGGCACCTGGTACCTGCGCTACCTGCTCGACAAGTACGACGACAACACGATCCTCGCGCTCGCCGCCTACAACGGCGGCGAGACCAAGGTCGACGAGTGGCGCCGCGAGGCGGCGGCCCGCGGCGAGAAGTTCCGCGTCGCCGACCACGTGCCGTTCCGGGAGACGCGCGACTACGTCGAGCGCGTGCTCAAGGCGCGCAAGGACTACCGCTCCAACTACCCGACCGAGCTGGGCCTCAAGTAGCCCCGGAATACCGCCGCCGGGGCGGGCGTCGTGGGGGGTATGCCCACGTCTGTCCCCACATTCGCGCCCGGCTCCACGTTCGCCGGTTACCGCATCGAGGCGGAAGCCGGCCGCGGAGGCATGGGCATCGTCTACCGAGCGACCCAGGTCGCGCTCGGCCGGCCCGTCGCCCTGAAGCTGATCGCCGCCAACTTCGCGGGCGACCGCTCGTTCCGCGAGCGGTTCAAGCGCGAGTGGGAGACCGCGGCCTCGATCGACCACCCGAACGTGATCCCGGTCTACGAGGCCGGCGAGGCCGAGGAGCACCTGTTCATCGCGATGCGCTACGTCGAGGGCCTCGACCTCGCGGACCTGCTGGCGCGCGAGCCGCTGCTGGAGCCCGAGCGCGCCGTCCGCATCGTCGCCCAGGTCGCGGCCGCGCTCGACGCCGCGCACGCGCGCGGGCTCGTGCACCGCGACGTCAAGCCCGCCAACGTGCTGATCGGCGAGGCCGAGCACGTCTACCTGACCGACTTCGGGCTGACCAAGCACGCCAGCTCGGACGCCCTGACCAAGACCGGCCTGTTCGTCGGCAGCGTCGACTACGCCGCGCCCGAGCAGATCCAGGGCGAGGCGATGGACGCCCGCACCGACGTCTACTCGCTGGGCTGCGTGCTCTACCAGACGCTGACCAAGCGGATCCCGTACGACAAGAACGGCGACGTGGCGAAGATGTACGCGCACGTCTCCGAGCCGCCGCCCGTGCTGACCGAGGCGCGGCCGGACGCGCCCGCCGCGCTCGACGCCGTGATCGCCAAGGCGATGGCCAAGGCCCCGGAGGACCGCTACGCCTCCGCCGGCGAGCTGGCCCGCGCCGCCGAGGAGGCGCTCGCGGACGCGGCGCCGCCGCGCCGCCCCAGCAGCGCCGCCAGGCCGCGCCCCGACGCGACGCCGGCGTGGGTCAAGCGCGCGGTCGGGATCGGCCTGCCCGCCGTGCTCGTCGCCGGCCTGGCCGCGGCCGGCCTGGCCGCCACCGGCGTCGTCGGCGGTGGGGAGGACGACCCCGCGCCGCGCCCGACCGTGACCGCGCAGGCGACCGTCGAGGCCACGGTCACGCCGCCCGCCCAGCCCAAGCCGGTCGCCACGATCAAGGTCGGCGAGGGCCCGGACGGCGTCGCCGTCAGCGGCGGCAAGGTCTTCGTCGCCAACCAGAAGGGCGGCACGCTGTCGGTCATCGACCCCGAGATCGAAGAGCCCGTGGGCGAGCCGCTGCCCGCCGGCACGCGGCCCGACGGGATCGCGGCGGGCAAGGGCGTCGTCTGGCTCGCGAGCGCGGGCTCGGACGCCGTCGCGCGCTTCCAGGCCGACGGCGAGGTCGTCCCGACCGCGCAGGTCCCCGTCGGCGACCGCCCCGAGTCGATCTCGCTCGGCAAGCAGCTCGTCTGGGTCGCCAACGTCAACGACAACACGGTCAACCGCATCGACCGCGCCACGCCGTCGGTCGTCGGGAGCCCGATCGGCGTCGGCGCCAAGCCCACGGGCATCGAGGTCGGGCGCCGCTTCGTGTGGGTGACCAACAACGGCGACGACACCGTCACCCGCATCGACCCGTCGACCGCGCAGGTCGTCGGCCCGCCGATCTCGGTCGGCCGCAGGCCGCGCGGCGTGATCGAGACGCCCCAGGCGGTCTGGGTCGCCAACTCCGGCGACGACACCGTCACGCGCCTGGACCGCAGGACGGGCGAGGAGCTCGGCACGACCAAGGTCGGCCGCGACCCGCGCCAGCTGGCCTTCGGGCGCGGCTTCGTCTGGGTCACCAACAACGACGACAACACCGTCACCCGCCTGGACCCGCAGACGGGCCGCGTCGTCGGCTCGCCGATCCCCGTCGGCCGCCGGCCGCTCGGCATCGCCTCCGGCGCCGGCGCGATCTGGGTCGCCAACCACGGCGACGACACGCTCACCCGCATCGAGCTCTGAGAACCCATGGACACCACCGGCTTCTTCCGATACCCGGGCACGACCGGTCTCGCCGAGGCGAGCCCCGGCCTGCTCGAGGACCGCGGCGACGAGGACTGGTCGCTGCTGCTCGACCACACCGAGACGCAGCTGCACCGCGCCGGGCGCCAGGTGCTGACCGCGGGTGAGGTCGACCGCGCGCTCTACCTGCTCGTCGACGGCCGCCTGGAGGCGCCGAGCGGCCCCGTGCTGCCGACCAGCACGTTCGGAGAGGCGGGGTTCCTCGACGGCCGCCCGCGCGCGGTGACCGTCACCGCCGCGACCGACGCCGAGGTGCTGCGGCTCAGCCACGAGGCGTTCCTGAGCCTGTCCGCGCGCCGGCCCGAGCTGGGCCGCGCGCTGCTGGAGGACCTCGGGCGCATCCTCGCCGCGCGCCTGCACCAGTCCGCCGGCGAGACGACCCCGGGGTGGACGGGCTGATGGCCGCGATCGCGTTCCCCAACTACACGCAGATCCCGTCGCGGCTGAGCCTACGCGCCTGGCGCACGATCCGCGCCGTGAGCCTCGTCGTCGCGCTGGTCGTCGCCGGGCTGCTGGTCGCCGCGCCCGACACGGGCCTGTTCGTGCTGTGGCAGGTCGTGATCCCGGCGCTGCCGCTGCTGTTCATGGTCGCCCCCGGCGTGTGGCGCAACATCTGCCCGCTGGCGACCTCCAACCAGACGCCGCGGCTGCTCGGGATCACGAAGGCGCTCAACCCGCCGGGCTGGCTCAAGGAGTACGGCTACGTGATCGCGATCAGCGCGTTCGTCGGCTTCGTGCTGCTGCGCAAGGTCGGGCTCGACGACAGCGGCCCGCTGAGCGCGCTGCTGCTGCTGGGCGCGATGACCGGGGCGTTCGCGGGCGGGATGGTGCTCAAGGGCAAGAGCGGTTGGTGCTCGACGATGTGCCCGCTGCTGCCCGTGCAGCGGATCTACGGCCAGACACCGTTCGCGCTCGTCGGCAACAACCACTGCCAGCCGTGCGTCGGCTGCGCCAAGAACTGCTACGACTTCAACCCGCGCGCCGCCTACCTGGCCGACCTCAACGACAACGACGGCTACTGGTCGGGCCGCCGGCGCTTCTTCGTCGGCGCGTTCCCCGGGCTCGTGCTCGGGTTCTTCGCCGCCCCCGACGTGCCGGGGATGCTGCTCTACATGGCGGTCAGCCTCGCGCTGTTCACGCTCGCGACCACGTTCGTGAAGGTCTCGGCGCACACGCTCACGAGCACGTTCGGCGCGGTCGCGTTCGGGATCTTCTACTTCTACGTGGCGGGCAACCTCGAGCCCGCGACGTGGCCGCTGCGCGCCGGCGCGGTCGCGCTGGCCGCCGTCTGGCTCGTGCGCACGTGGCGCAAGGAGAAGCCGTTCCTGGCCCAGGCCGCGGCGCCGATCGCCGTGCCCGGCGCCAACAACGCGGCGGCGCGCTCGATCGCCAACAACCGCGCGCTGAAGTCCGGCGCGCCCGAGGTCCACTTCGTGCCCGAGGACAAGACGGTCGCGGCCACGGCCGGGCTGAGCCTGCTCGAGATCGCCGAGTCCAACGGGCTGACGATCGAGTCGGGCTGCCGGATGGGCATCTGCGGCGCCGACCCGGTCGCGGTCAAGGACGGCATGGAGTGCCTGAGCGCGATCTCCGACGACGAGCGGGCGACGCTCGAGCGGCTCGGGCTGGCGCCGAACACGCGGATGGCGTGCTGCGCCCGCGTGCAAGGCCCGGTCACCGTCAGCCTCACCCCGGACAAGCCCTCGGCGCCGAGCATCAGCAAGGTCGCGGGCTTCAACTACGACCGCTCCGTGGCGCGCGTGGTCGTGCTCGGCAACGGGATCGCGGGCGTGACCGCGGTCGACCACATCCGCCGCCGCCACCCGGCGACCGCGATCGACCTCGTCGCCGAGGAGCCGCACCACCTCTACAACCGCATGGGCATCGCCCGCCTGGTCTACGGCAAGTCGGCCATGCAGGGCCTCTACCTCAACCCGGAATCCTGGTACGGCGACCGCGGCGTCGAGGTGTGGCTGAACACGCGCGCGCTCGGCGTCGACCGCCACAACCGGGTCGTGCAGCTCGGCACCGGGGAGCGGCTGGAGTACGACAAGCTGATCCTGGCCAACGGCTCGCGCGCGTTCGTGCCGCCGATCGAGGGCTTCGGGCTGGCCGGCAGCGGCGTGCTGCGCAAGGCCGACGACGCGCTGCGCATCCGCGCGTTCGCGCAGCGCCACGGCGTCAAGCGCGCGGCCGTCGCCGGCGGCGGCCTGCTCGGGTTGGAGGCGGCCTACGCGCTGCACCAGCTCGGCATCCACGCCACCGTCCTCGAGCGCTCGGACGCGCTGCTCAAGCGCCAGCTCGACGCGCGCGCCGCGGCGCTGCTGCAGCGCTACCTGGAAGGGCTGGGGCTGGAGATCCTCACGGGCGCCGAGACCAGGGCGGTCGGCGGGCGCGGGCGGCTGGACCACCTCACGCTCGCCGACGGGCGCACGCTCGACACCGAGATCCTGCTCGTCGCCGCCGGCATCCAGCCCAACGCCGAGCTCGGCCGCCAGGCCGGCCTGGCCACCAACCGGGGCGTGCTGGTCAACGCGCGCATGCAGACCGGCGACCCGCACATCTTCGCCGCCGGCGACGTGGCCGAGTTCGAGGGCCGCGTCCCCGGGCTGTGGCCGGTCGCGGTCGCGCAGGCCGAGGTCGCCGCCGACAACGCCGTCGGCGGCAGCAAGCTCTACGAGGAAGTCCCGCCGGTGACGATCCTCAAGGTCGTGGGCATCGAACTCACGTCGATCGGCCGCTTCGAGGCAGCCGGTCCGCACGAGGAGGAGATCGCCCTCGAAGACGCCTCCGGGCGTTACCGCAAGCTCGTGGTCGCGGACGGCCGCATCGTGGGCGCGATCCTCCTCGGGTTCTCCAAGGAGGTCGCGGCCGTCCGCACCGCGATCACCCGCGGCTTCGACGTCACGTCCCAGCTGCCCGCTCTCCGGGCGGGCCGCTGGGACGTGCTCGAAGCCCTCAGCGGCGAGCACCCGCTCGCCCCCGCGGTTCCCGCGTAGGGACCCTCGCCGACCCCCTGACTTTGCCGGAGGGCGCCGCACCGGCGCCCTCCGTCGTTCCGGGACCGGAATACCGGCGCGGGGGCGCGCGTCTTCGCTGGCATGAAGCCGAAGACGATCACGACCCTGACGCTGGCGCTGGCCGCGCTCGCCGTCCCCGCGACGGCGAACGCCGCGGTCACCGTAGAGGCCAACGCGACGAACCTCAAGCTCACCAGCGACGCCGCGGGCGACAACATCACGCTCGGCGTGGCGGGCGGGAACATCACCCACAACCTCCCGGCCACGGCGGGGACGTTCGAGAACAACCAGGACTTCGACCCCGGCCCGGGCGTCCTGAACCTCCCGTCCAACGGCACCGTGAACCTCACGGTCGACGGCGGCGACGGCAACGACAACATCAACGTGTCGGCGCCGACGTTCGCCGGCAACCCGGTCCTCAACGGCGGCGGCGGGGACGACATCATCCTCGGCTCGCCGCAGGTCGACCAGATCGACGGCGGCGACGGCAACGACCGCATCACGGCGTTCCGCGGCAGCGAGACCGCGATCCTCGGCGGCAACGGCAACGACGTGATCATCTGGAACAACGGCGACGGCAACGACGTCAACGTCGGCGGCCCCGGGATCGACGAGACCCTGATCACGCAGGGCAACGCCGATGACGTGTCCGCGATCACCCAGGTCGGCGCCACCGTGCACTTCGAGCGCACCAACGCGCCGTTCACGGTCGACTCCAACGAGATGGAGAAGCTCACGCTGACCTCCTTCTCGGGCAACGACACGCTCACGACCGGCCCCGGCGTGACGATCCCGATGACGATCGACGCGGGCCCTGGCGACGACAACATCACCACGGGCGCGGGCCCCGACCGGATCGTCGGCGACCGCGGCAACGACACGCTCAACGGCGGCGACGGCGACGACACGCTCGTCTGGAACAACGGCGACGGCTCCGACGTGATGGAGGGCGCCGGCGGCATCGACCGGGTCGAGGACAACCTCGGCGCCGCCGACGACGTCTCCACGCTGAAGGTCGAGAACGGCCGCGTCCGCTACGACCGCGTCAACGCCCCGTTCAGCCTCAGCGTCGGCACGGCCGAGGTGTTCGAGCTCAACACGTTCGGCGGCAACGACACGCTGACCACGGAACCGAACCTGCCGATCACGCTCGATGCCGACATGGGCGCCGGCAACGATGACTTCAACGTCCGCGACGGCGTGCAGTCGATCGTCCAGGGCGGCTCGGGCGCCGACAAGGTCACCGCCGACAACGAGGACCTGATCGCGGCCGACGTCGAGACCGTCGACCGGCCCGTCGTCACGCCGCCGCCCGGCAAGGGCAAGTGGACCAAGAACGCCAAGGTCAAGCGCAACGTCGCCTGGCTGAAGGTCTCCTGCCCGGCCGGCACCGCCGGCTGCGAGGGCAAGGTCACGCTGCGCGTGAAGGTCGGCGGGCGCAACAAGACGCTCGGCAGCAAGGCCTACAAGGTGGGCGCGGGCGAGCGCAAGACGATCAAGGTCAAGCTCCCCAAGCGCGCGTCCAAGCTGGCCACGCGCAAGAAGCTCAACGTCACGGCCCGCATCACCAACGAGGGCGGCAAGACCGCGAACCAGCGCTTCCGCCTGAAGTTCTAAGCTCGGCGGTCTGACCGAGCCGTTCCGAGACCTCGACCGCCGTGGCCTGGCCGCCCTCGCGTCAGGCCACGCGGTCGCGGATCTCTGCCAGGGCGCCGTCCCCGCGCTGATCCCGTTCCTGATCGCGGAACGCGGATACTCCTACAGCGCGGTCGGCGCCCTGTTGCTGTTGGTGACGGTCGGGTCCTCGATCATCCAGCCCGCGTTCGGGGCGGTCTCGGACCGGCTGTCGCTGGCCTGGCTGATGCCGGTCGGGGTCGGGCTCGCGGCGCTCGGCATCGGGTTCGCGGGCGTGGCGCCGAGCTTCGGGCTGACCGCGCTGGCGGTGTCGGTCGGGGGTCTCGGCGTCGCCGCCTTCCACCCCGAGGGCGCGCGCTTCGCCAACTACGCGTCGGGGTCGCGGCGGGGGACGGGCATGAGCCTGTTCTCGGTCGGCGGCAACCTCGGCTTCGCGCTCGGGCCGATCCTGATCACGCCCGCGGTGCTGCTGTTCGGGCTCTCGGGCACGCTCGTGGTCGCGATCGTGCCGGCGCTGGTCGCGGTCGGCCTCGCGCTCGAGCTGCCCAAGCTCAAGGCCCGCACCGCGCACGCCGCCGCCGCGAGCGCGGCGCGCGTGAAGGCCGCCGACCGTTCCGAGGACGACCTGCGCGCGTTCGGGATGCTGACCGCGGTCGTCTCCGTGCGCTCGTGGATCTACTTCGGTCTGCAGTCGTTCGCGCCGATCTGGTTCATCCGCGAGTTCGGGGCGACGGAGGCGTCGGCCAACACGGCGCTGGCGGCGATGCTCGTCGCGGGCGCGGTGGGGACGCTGGTCGGCGGCCGGCTCGTGGACCGGATCGGGCGCCGGCGCGTGCTCGTCGGCTCGATCGTGGCCCAGATCCCGCTGCTGCTGGCCTACATGCTGGCGCCGGGCCTGCTCGTCGCCGCCATCCTGCTGGCCGCGATCGGCTTCGTGACCGTGATGTCGTTCAGCGTCTCGGTCGTGATGGGGCAGGAGTACCTGCCGAGCCGGCTCGGGATCGCCTCGGGGATCACGCTCGGGTTCGCGATCGGCGTCGGCGGCGTGGCGGCGGCGATCCTCGGCGTCGTGGCCGACGCGGCCGGGCTGGAGACCGTCATGTGGATCGTCGCCCTGCTGCCGCTGCTCGGGCTCGCGCTCGCGCACACGCTGCCGCTGACGCCGCAGGAGCAGCGGCTCAGCCGCCGAGCACGCGCTGCGACAGCCAGAACAGGCCCGTAGCCGCGGCCGCCGACCCCGCCACGGCGGGCGCCCAGGGCAGGCGCCGCAGCGCGAGCGCGCCCGCGGCGACCAGCACCAGGGCGGCCGCGGGCGGCGCCGCCGCCGAGGAGCCGTGCGCAAGCCCGGCGACCGCGAGCACGGCGAGCCGTCGCTCGCCGCCCAGAACGAGCAGCACGGCCAGGTAGACGATCGAGGCGGCGGCCAGCGGCCCGGCGAAGGGGAGCCCGACGGGGGCGAGCAACGCCGCGCCGTAGGCGGCGGCGAACACGGCCGGCTCGCGGACGCGGCGGGCGCCGAGCACGAGCAGGACGAGGACGAGCGCGAGGTCCAACTGCGCGAACGCGGGTCGCTCGACCTCCAGCGCCAGGTGGTCCGGATCGAACGCGAAGGTCCCCGACGCGCCGGCGAGCTCGTAGGCGGCGAGGCTCTCGGCGGGGACCGCGTAGCGGATCGCGAACGGGCCGCGCGCGCTCGCGCACTCGTACTCGAGCACCAGCCGCAGGTAGTCCACGTCGCGGTAGCGCTGCGGCGTCATCCCCTTCAGCGCGCCCGCGCAGCGCTCGCCGGCGCTCGCGACCCGCACCCGCGGCAGCAGGTAGGCCGACAGCGCGACGCGGTCGTCGCCGTCGGCAAGCTCGAACAGCGCCTCGGACTCGAGCCCGAGCACGTAGGTGACGACGTTCCCGTCCTGGGTGATGCGGGCGTAGCCCTGCGTGGTGAAGTGCGCGTGCGCGGGGGCCGGCGCGGCCAGGCAGAGCAGGAGCGCGGCGAGCAGTCGCTTCATGGCGGGCGCCAGTCCAGCAGCCGCGGGCGCGCGCTCCTGTTACCGGGTCGTTGGCGTTCACAGGATGCTCACGAGTCCGCCCGCCGGGGCGGCTGAGGTTGGGCGCCATGCGAGCCCTCGCCACCCTGATCCTGCTCGTCGCGCTCGCCGGGTGCGGCGCCCAGCCCACTGAGCGCGCGGCCACCGGCGACACCCTGCGCGTCGCGCTCGCCCAGCGCGCCGGCAACCTCGACCCGCACGACTACGCCGGGCTGTTCCAGGTCCAGGACCTGATCTTCGAAGGCCTCGTGCGCTACGAGCGCGGGGGCGAGATCGTGCCCAGCCTGGCCGAGTCCTGGACGGTCTCCGACGACGGGCTGACGTACACGTTCAAGCTGCGCGAAGGGGTGCGCTTCAGCGACGGCGCGCCCGTCGACGCGCGCGCCGTCGAGTGGAACTTCAGGCGCTGGGCGGGCAAGCAGGACACGGAGTGGCTCGGGCTCTCGCGCGCCTACAAGGCGATGCGCGTGCGCGACGAGCTGACGTTCGAGCTCGAGCTGTCGCGGCCGTACCCGCCCGCGCTGCAGGAGCTGGCCTACATCCGGCCCGTGCGGCTGCTGAGCCCGCGGGCGGTCGACGAGCACGGGCTCTACGCCAAGCCTGTCGGCACCGGGCCGTGGGTGCTCGAGCGCTCCGACCGCAACGGCGCCACGCTGGTGCGCAACGAGCGCTACTGGGGGCCCAAGCCGCGGTTCGCGCGGCTCGAGCTCGACGTCATCCCGGACGCGCAGACGCGCCTGTCGGCGCTGCGCGCGGGCGACGTCGACATCATCGGCGGCGAGTTCACGGCGCCGCTGACGCCCCGCCACGCGCTCGCGCTCAAGGGCGCGGCGGGCGTCGAGCTGGTCAGCGAGACCGGCACCGGCACGCTGGTGCTGGCCTTCAACGAGGCCCGGCCGCCGTTCGCCGACGCGCGCGTGCGCGAGGCGGTCGAGCGCGCGCTCGACCGCCGGGCGATCGCCGACGCGCTCTACTTCGGCTTCGGGGAGCCCGCGGGCAACCTGTTCCCGGACACGGTCCCGCTCGCGGGTGAGCGCCAGGAGGTGCCGGCGCCCGACCCGGCCGGCGCGAAGCGCCTGTTGGCCGCTGCCGGCGCGACCGGCGCCAAGGTCACGCTGCTCAGCTCCGAGGACGCGATCCCGGGCGGGCGCGCGCTGGCCGAGGCCGTGCAGAGCGCGCTCCAAGCAGTCGGGCTGGAGGTCGAGGTCCGGCTCGTCGACCACGCCACGCGCCACAAGGAGATCGCCAAACGCGCGTACGACCTCGCGTTCTACGCCACCTACGCCGCGCCGTACGACCCGTACGGCAGCTTCGGCGCGGTCTTCGACAGCCGCACGGACATCGGCGTCGACGGCAAGATCTTCATGCACCCGCAGCTCGACGGGCTGATCGACGCCGCGTTCGCGGCCACGGGTGCGAGGCGTGAGCCCGCCTTCGAGCGCATCTACCGCTTCCTGCGCGAGCAGCACGCGTTCGTGCCGCTGGTCTACACGCAGCGGATCTGGGCGCACGGCAAGCGCGTCCGCGGGCTCGAACTGCCCGCGACCGAGTACGAGCTGCCGCTGCGCGGGGTCTCGCTGGACGGGTGATGACGCGGTTCGTCGCACGCCGCCTTGCGACCGCGCTGCTCGTGCTGGCGGCGGCGTCGGTCGCGGTCTTCGCGCTCGTGACGCTCGCGCCTGGCGACCCGGCGCAGATCGTCGCCGAGCGGCGCTCCTACGGCGCGGACCGCGAGCTGGTCGAGCGCGTGCGCGCGGAGCTCGGGCTCGACCGGCCGTTGCCGGTGCGCTACCTCGACTGGCTCGGCGACGTGCTCCGCGGCGACCTGGGCACCTCGCTGCGCACGGACGGCGAGATCTGGGCCGAGCTGCGCGAGCGGGTCCCGACGACCGCGCTGCTGGTGGCGGGGGCGACGCTGTTCGCGGTCGTCGCCGGCCTGGGAGCGGGGATCCTCGGCGCGCTGGCCGGCGATCGGGTCGCCCGCGCGGTCGCGCTGGTCGCGGTCTCGATCCCGAACTTCTACCTCGGCGCGCTGCTGGTGCTGCTGTTCGCCGTGGGCCTGCGCTGGCTGCCCGCCGAGGGCGCCGGCGGGCCGGCGTCGTGGGTGCTGCCGTGCGTGACGCTCGGCCTCGCCAGCGGCGCGGTGCTCTCGCGCGTCGTGCGGGTCGGGCTCGCGGAGGCGCTCGCGTCGCGCTACGTGACCACGGCGCGCAGCCGCGGGCGGCGCGGCGTCGTGGTGCGCGACGCGCTGCCCAACGTCGCCGTCCCGGCGCTGACTGCGCTGACGACGCAGGTCGGCGTGATCATCACCGGCGCGATCGTGATCGAGCCCGTCTTCTCCTGGCAGGGCGCCGCGATCTACTTCCTCGAGGCCGTCAGGTTCCGCGACTTCCCGGTCCTGCAGGCCTGGCTGCTGCTGTTCGCGGCGCTGTTCGTCGCCCTCAACACCGCCGTCGACATCGCCGCGCGGGCGATCGACCCGCGTCTGCGGCGCGCGGTCGCGGAGCCGCTGGCATGAAGGGCGTCGCCGCGATCGCCGGCGCGTTCGCGCTCGTCGCGCTGCTCGGCCCCGAGCTGGCGCCGTTCGACCCCGCGGCGGCGCGTCTCGACGCGGTGCTGGAGGGGCCGAGCGCGACCCATCCGCTGGGCACGGACGACCTCGGCCGCGACCAGCTCTCGCGGCTGCTGGGCGCGGCGCGCACGTCGCTGCTGGCGGTCGCGCTCGTGCTCGCGGGCGCGCTGGGCCTCGGCCTGGCCGTGGGGTCGGTCGCCGCCGTGCGCGGCGGGCTGGTGGACGAGCTGCTGATGCGCCTCACCGACGTCGGGTTGGCGGTCCCGAACCTGATCGTCGCGCTGGCCATGCTCGGGTTCCTGGGCCCGGGCTACGCGAACATGATCGCCGCGCTGACGCTGGCCGCGTGGCCGGCGTACGCGCGGCTCAGCCGCACGCTGATGGTCTCCGTCAAGCGCCGCCCGTACGTCGAGGCGGTGCGGCTGATGGGCGCGCCGCCCGGCTGGATCCTGCTGCGGCACCTGCTGCCGGCCGCGATCGGGCCGCTGCTGGTCTACGCCACCGCCGACGCGGGCTTCATCGTCGTCGCGGTGGCCACGCTCAGCTTCCTCGGGCTTGGCGTCCAGCCGCCGACGCCGGAGTGGGGGCAGATGCTCGTCGCCGGGCTGCCGTTCATGGAGACCAGCCCGGGGCTCGTGATCCTCCCCGGGCTGGCGCTGACGCTGCTGGTGGTCGGCTTCAACGCGGCGGGTGAGCGGGTCGCGCTCGACCGCGTCCCGCGGCCCCAGGCGCGCCGGAGGCGGCATGCGGCTTGAGGCTCGGGGCCTGACCGTGCGCCTGCACCACGCGTCGGGCGTGGTGAACGCCGTCGACGACGTGTCGTGGACGCTCGAGGCGGGCCGGACGCTGGCGGTGGTGGGGGAGAGCGGCGCGGGCAAGACCGTGATGGCGCTGGCGCCGCTCAGGCTGCTGCCGCCCGGTGCCGGCGCCGACGTCGAAGGCTCGCTGCTGCTCGACGGCCGGCCGCCCGCGCTCGGCCGCGACGTCGGCATCGTCTTCCAGGACCCGCCGAGCGCGCTCAACCCGCTGCGGAGGATCGGCTCGCAGGTGGCCGACGGCGCGCGCCGGGGCTCGCGGCGGCGGCGCGCGGCCGAGTTGCTGGAGCTCGTCGGGCTGCCCGCGTGGTGCGCCGGCGCCTACCCGCACGAGCTCTCGGGCGGGATGCTGCAGCGCGCGATGATCGCGGGCGCGCTGGCGGGCGAGCCGCGCGTGCTGATCGCCGACGAGCCGACGACCGCGCTCGACGCGACCGTGCAGGAGCAGGTGCTCGACGTGCTCGAGGAGCTGCAGGCGCGGCTGGGACTGGCGCTGCTGCTGATCACCCACGACATCGGCGTCGTGGCCCGGCTGGCCGACGACGTCGCGGTCATGTACGCGGGGCGGATCGTCGAGCAGGGACCGGCGGGCGCGCTGTTGCGCTCCCCGTCGCACCCGTACACGCTCGGGCTGCTGGCGTCGCTGCCCGCCGACGACGTCCCGCCCGGCACGCGCTTCGTGGGCCTGCCGGGCGCGCCGCCGGAGCTGACGGCCCGGCCGCCCGGGTGCGCGTTCGCTCCGCGCTGCGAGTTCGCGCTCGCGCGCTGCGCGTCGGAGCGACCCGTGTTGAAGGGAGGCGTGGCGTGCCATCTCTGAGCGTCGAAGGCGTGGAGGTGCGCTACGGCGCCCGGGTCGCGGTCGCGGGCGTCTGGCTCGAGCTGGGGGCGGGGGAGATGCTCGGGCTCGTCGGCGAGTCGGGTTGCGGCAAGACGTCGCTGGCGCGCGCGATCGTGGGGCTCGAGCCTCTGCGGGCGGGGCGCGTGCTGTTGGACGGCGCGCCGCTGCCGCGCGGGCGCGTCCAGCTCGTCTTCCAGGACCCGGAGTCCGCGCTCAGCCCGCGGCTGACGGTGGGGCAGACGCTCGCGGAGCCGCTGCGGCTGGCGGGCGTGCGCGACCGGCGCGAGCGCGTCGCCGAGCTGCTCGAGCTCGTCGGGCTGCCGGCGGCGTTCGCCGAGCGGCCGCCGCGGGCGTTGTCGGGCGGCCAGCGCCAGCGGGTCGGGATCGCCCGCGCGCTGGCGTCCGAGCCGTCCGTGCTGGTCTGCGACGAGCCGGTCTCGGCGCTCGACGCGTCCGTGCGCGCGCAGGTCATGAACGTCCTGCTCGACCTGCGCGACCGGCTCGGGCTGAGCTGCCTGTTCATCTCGCACGACCTCGCGCTCGTGCGCCAGGCGTGCGAGCGGATCGCGGTCATGCACCAGGGTCGGATCGTCGAGCAGGGGCCGTCCGACGTCGTCGTGAACGCTCGTTCACGCGGATCTCACCGCTCGGTCACATCCTTGCGCTCCGCGGCGAGCAGAGTCCCCGCCGTCAAACGACGGAGGGAACCGACTTGATCCAGAAGAAGTGGGCGAGTGCGCCGCGCGCGCACCGCGTCATGCTGGTCGTCGCCGCGACCGGGGCGCTGTTCGCGTCCGGCCTGAGCGCCGCCCAGTCCCAGAACGAGCCGACCCCGGCCTACCCGCAGGCCGACAAGCACCGGCCGACGACGCTGCCGGACCGGATCGTGCTCACGCACGAAGGCGATCCCGCGACGTCGCAGTCGGTGACCTGGCGCACCGACACGACGGTCAAGACCGCGCAGGCGCAGATCGCCAAGTCCGCGGGCGGGCCGGGCTTCAAGTCGTCGGCGACCACGGTGCTGGCGACCCGCAACGTCACCCAGACCGCGAACCTGGGCTACGAGACCGTGTTCCACACGGTTCGCTTCACCGGCCTCGAGCCCAAGACGAAGTACCTCTACCGCGTCGGCGACGGCACCAACTGGAGCGAGTGGTTCGAGTTCGAGACGGCCGCCGCCACGCGCGAGCCGTTCTCGTTCGTCTACTACGGGGACGCGCAGAACGACATCCAGGAGCACTGGTCGCGGGTCGTGCGCCAGGCCTTCTCGGACGCGCCCGACGCGAAGCTGCTCGTGCACGCCGGCGACCTCGTCAACTCGTCCAACAACGACCACGAGTGGGGCGAGTGGTTCAAGGCCGCCGGCTGGGTCAACGGCATGCGGTCGAGCATCGCCACGCCCGGCAACCACGAGTACAGCGGCACCAACCTGGCGCAGTACTGGCGCACCCAGTTCGCGTTCCCGGACAACGGGCCGCAGGGCACGGGCCCGGTCTACGACGCGCTCAAGGGCACCGTGTTCTACACGGACTACCAGGGCGTCCGGTTCATCTCGCTGAACTCCAACGTGTCGGCGGTCGCGTCCGCCCTGCGCCCGGAGTTCCTGCAGGTGCAGGCCGACTGGCTCGCGAGCGTGCTGGAGGACAACCCGAACAAGTGGACGGTGGTCACCTTCCACCACCCGATGTTCTCCACCGCCGAGGGGCGCAACAACCCGTCCCAGCGGGCGGCCTGGCTGCCGGTCTTCGAGCGTTACGGCGTCGACCTGGTGCTGCAGGGCCACGACCATTCCTACGGGCGCGGCAACCTCGTTGAGGGCACCACGGCCGAGACCGGCAAGACGATCTACGTCGTCTCGGTGTCGGGGCCGAAGATGTACGAGGCCAACGACGCCAACTGGACGTCCAACGGCGCCATCGCCCGCAAGATCGGCATGAACACCCAGCTCTACCAGGTGATCTCGATCGACGGCGACCGCCTGACCTACCGCTCCAAGACCGCCACGGGCCAGCTCTACGACGACTTCACGATCCACAAGCCCGCCGACGGGCCGAAGGTGATCACGGAGAACCTCGAGAGCACCAAGCCCGTCGGCGTCGGCGGCGTCGTGCCCAACACGCTCTCGCTCTCGCTCGGCGACGCGCCCAGCCTGGGCACGTTCATGCCCGGCGTCGCGCGTGACTACGAGGCCTCCGTCGCCGCCACGGTCACCAGCTCGGCCGCCGAGACCACGCTCAGCGTGCTCGACCCGGGCACCGACAGCCCGGGCAAGCTGGTCAACGGCGCACTCGCGCTCGCCCGGCCGCTCGAGGCCGCCGCCGGCGGGGCGTTCGCCCCGGTCGGCGCGACGCCCCTTCCCCTGCACACCTACACCGGGCCGGTCGCCAACGACTCCCGCACGATCCGCTTCAAGCAGTCGATCGCGGCCGACGAGCCCCTGCGCACGGGCGCCTACAGCAAGTCGCTGACACTCACGCTCTCCACCACCGCACCTTAACCCCACCTTAAGGGGACTGTCCCCTTTAGGTTCCGTCACGGGCCGGCTCGCCGGCACGATTCCGCGCAGCAGCGCGGTCCGGACCTAAAGGGAAGGTTAAGGGGACTGTCCCCTTAGGTTGATGTAGAGTGAGTTGCGTGACGCAACCCAGTACCGACACCGAGCGGGTCCGGACCTTCACCTGGGCGGACCCGCTCGCGACGGCGGCCGCGGCCGCCTCGCTCCCCGGCCTGGAGGCCATCCGCAAGATCGCCGCGGGGGAGCTCCCGCCGCCGCCGATCGCCTCGCTGCTCGACTTCGAGATCGACACCGTGGAGGAGGGCCGCGTCGTCTTCGCCTTCACGCCCGCGGAGTGGATGTACAACCCGATCGGGTCCGTGCACGGCGGCGTCGCCGCGACCCTGCTCGACTCCTCGCTGGGCTGCGCGATCCACACCACGCTGCCGGCCGGGGTGGCCTACACGACCTCGGACCTGCAGGTCCGCTACGTGCGCCCGCTGAGCGCCGGCGCGGGCCGCGTGCTCGCCGACAGCCGCGTCGTGCACCGCGGGCGCCGGCTCGCGACCGCCGAGGGCCGCATGTTCGCCGAGGACGGCGGCAAGCTGTACGCCCACGCCACCACGAGCTGCCTGATCCTGGGCGACCAGGACTAGATCGGCCGCCGCGGCGGGCGCTGGCGCGCGCGCCGCGCCGCCTCGCCCACGTGCGGATCCGGCGGGGGCGGCTTGGGCGAAGCCGCCTCGCGCTCGGCGTCCTCGGCGCGCCCGATCGCCAGGAACACCAGGGAGACCGCGGCCACGCAGGCGAGCCCGAAGAGCGTGATCGCCACCGCCGTCCCCGCCGTCGAGTCCCCCGCGACCACCAGCACGACGCCCGCGGCGATCGCGATCGCGACGACGACGGCGATGAGGGCCTTCATGGAGCCCATCATAGGTTCACGGGGCCGGCCGACCGCCGGCCCCGCGAACGCGCGACTCAGCTCTTGGAGCTCTTGGCGGCGACCCCGAGGTTCCTGCCGCTCTCGGGATCGAAGATCTGGATCTTCTCGGTGTTGATCCAGATCTCGCTCTCCTGCTTGGGCCTGGCCGAGCTGGTCTGATCCAGCCGCGCGACGACGTCGAACCCGCCGCCGGGGGCGTCCCCGCCCGCGTCGGCCTGCAGCTCGCGCAGCTCCTCGCTGGAGCCGAGCTCCTCCTTCGCGGCGTCGATCGTGAAGTGCGCGTAGAACTCCGAGCCCATCGCCTCGAGCACGTCGATCCGCGTCTTGAACGTCGTCCCGCCGTTGCCGCCGACGACGCCCGCGTCCTCGAAGTCCTCGGGCCGGATGCCGGCGATCAGCGGCTTGGACTCGTCGATGCGGCCCATCGCCTCGCGCCGCTCGCGCGGGAGCTGGACGTCGGCCATCGGCAGCTTCAGCGTGTCGCCCTCGAGCGTCGCCGGCAGGAAGTTCATCGACGGCGAGCCGATGAACCCGGCCACGAACAGGTTGACGGGCTGGTTGTAGAGCTCCATCGGCGTGCCCACCTGCTGAAGCTCGCCCGCGCGCATGATCGCGACGCGGTCGCCGAGCGTCATCGCCTCGGTCTGGTCGTGGGTGACGTAGACCATCGTCGTCCCGAGCTGGTCCTGCAGCCGCGCGACCGAGGTCCGCATCTGCACGCGCAGCTTGGCGTCGAGGTTGGACAGCGGCTCGTCCATCAGGAACGCCTTCGGGTCGCGCACGATCGCGCGCCCCATCGCCACCCGCTGGCGCTGGCCGCCCGACAGCTGCGACGGCTTGCGGTCCAGGTGCTGCTTGAGGTCCAGCAGCTCCGCCGCCTCCTCGACGCGCCGGGTGACCTCCTCCTTGGGCGTCTTGACGATCGTCAGCGGGAACGCCATGTTCTGCCGCACCGTCATGTGCGGGTACAGGGCGTAGCTCTGGAACACCATCGCGATGTCGCGGTCGCGCGGCGCCTTGTCGTTGACCACCTCGCCGCCGATCCGCAGCTCGCCCTCGGAGATGTCCTCGAGCCCCGCGATCATGTTGAGCGCGGTCGACTTCCCGCAGCCTGACGGGCCGACGAGGATCATGAACTCGCCGTCGGCGATCTCCAGGTTGATGCCCTTGACCGCCTCGTAGCCGTCGGGGTAGCGCTTGGTCACGTTGTCGAACACGATGTCGGCCATGTGAGCCTCTCCTCTAACCCTTGACCGCGCCCGCCGTGAGCCCCGCGACGATGCGGCGCTGGAACACGAGGACCATGATGATGATCGGGATGGTGACGACCACCGCCGCGGCGGCGATCGCCCCTGTCGGGTCGGTGAACTGCGAACCGCCCGTGAAGAACGCCAGCGCCGCCGGCACCGTCCGCGACGCGTCCGTCGAGGTCAGCACGATCGCGAACAGGAAGTCGTTCCAGGCGAAGATGAAGACCAGGATCGCCGCGGTGAACACGCCGGGCGCCGCCAGCGGGACCATGACCTTGGTGAACGCCTGCCACGGCGTGGCACGGTCCACTTGGGCCGCTTTGTCCAAATCCCAAGGTATTTCTCTGAAGAACGCCGACAGCGTGTAGATCGCCAGCGGCAGCGTGAACGTCATGTACGGGATGATCAGCCCGAGCCAGGTGTCGAACAGGCCGATCCGGCGCCACATGTCGAACAGCGAGCCGACGATCGAGATCGGCGGGAACATCGCGATCGCGAGCGCGCCGGACAGGATCAGCGCCTTGCCCGTGAACTCCAGCCGCGTGATCGCGTAGGCGGCCATCGCCGCCAGCACGATCGAGATGATCGTGGCCAGCAGCGCGATCCCGATCGAGTTGCGCAGCGCGGCCGTGAACGCGCCCTCCGAGAACACCTGCTCGTAGTTCTCGAGCGAGATCGACGACGGGAGGAACTTCTGGTCGGCGATGTCCTCGGGCTTCTTGAGCGACAGCGAGATGATCCACACCACGGGGATCAGGCAGTAGACGAGCACGACGGCGAGCGCGATCGACCACAGGGTCACTTCCTTGCGCGTGTGGTGCATTACCGCTTCCCCCCTCCGGCCGGCGACGCCGAGGTCCCGAGCCCTTTCACGAACGCCATGGCGATCAGGATCACGCAGATGAAGATCAGCACCGAGATCGCGGATCCGAGGCCGATGTTCACGCGGTTGATGAGCGTGTTGTAACCGAGGATCGAGACCGTCTCGGTCTCATTCGCGCCGCGGGTCATCACGAACACCGAGTCGAACACGCGGAAGGCGTCCAGCGTGCGGAACAGCAGCGCGACCAGCACGGACGGCATGATCAGCGGCAGCGTGATCTTGAAGAAGCGCTGGAACGCGTTGGCGCCGTCGACTTTGGCCGCTCTCTGCAACTCCTCTGGGACCAGCGCCAGCCCTGCCAACAACAGCAGGGCTATGAAGGGCGTCGTCTTCCAGACCTCCGCGAGGATGATCACGAAGAACGAGCCGCTGCGGGTCGTCAGCGGCGGCGTGTCGATGTTGAACCAGGCCAGGACGAACCCGGGGCCGGCGTCGAACGCGTAGCGCCAGGTGAACGCGCTGACCACGGTGATGATCCCGTACGGGATCAGGATCGCCGCGCGCACCGGGCCGCGGCCGAAGATCGCGCGGTGCATCACGAGCGCGATCAGCATGCCGAGCACGAGCTCGATCGACACCGAGATGACCGTGATCAGGATGGTGTTGAAGAAGTCCGTCCACCACGTGCTCGAGGTCAGCACCGTGATGTAGTTGCCGAGCCCGACGAACTCGCGGTCGTCGGGGAAGCGCAGGTCATAGCGCTGCAGGGACAACACGATCGCGTACACGATCGGGTAGCCCGTGACCAGCAGCATCGCGAACACCGCGGGCGCGCACAGCAGCCAGCCGAGCCGCCGTTCCTCGCGGGCGCGGCCGCTCAGCGGCGCCTTCTTCTTGCCCTTGGTCTCGCTGGCGGCAACGGCGCCAGCCGACTCGACCGCCATCAGTACAGCCCCCCTTCGGCCACGACCTCGACCTTGTCCGCCATCGCTTTGATCGTCTCCTGCGGGTCGATGCTCGACGGCGGATGCAGCGTCCGCTGGATCGCGAGCGACACGTCGCTGTAGGCCGGGCTGACCGGCCGCGGCGCGCCGTCGTCGATCGTCTCGCGCATCAGATCCGAGAAGTCGGGATAGGCCTCCTTGATCTCCTGGCGGTCATAGAGCGCCGAGATCGTCGGCGGCAGGCCGCCCTTCTGCGCGGCGGTGATCTGGTTGGGCTCGCTGCGCAGGCACTTCGCGGCCTCGAACGCCTGCTCGGGGTGCTCGCTGTAGGACGAGACGCCGAGGTTGATGCCGCCGAGCGTCACCCGGCTCGGCTGGCTGGGGTCGACCGCCGGGTAGCGCGCGATGCCCATGTTCTCGAAGATCTCGGGGACCTCCTCGCGCGCGCTCGCGAAGACGTACGGCCAGTTGAGCATGAACGACGGCTGGCCGGTCTGGAACGAGAGCCGCGTCGAGTCCTCCATCGAGTTGGAGAGGTTCGGGCTGGCCGCCGAGCTGCGGGCCAGCTTCTGCATGATCTCGGCGGCGCGCACCGCGGGCTCGCCGAGCTTGATGTTGCCCTCGTCGTCGACCACCTGGCCGCCGGCCGACGCCAGCAGCGTGTTGAACCACACGGTCAGGCCCTCGTAGCGCGCGGCCTGGACCTCGATCGTGCCGTTCTCGCCGAGCTCCTCGGCCATCTCGATCATCTCGTCCCAGGTCTTGGGCGGGTTCGGGACCCGGTCCTTGCGGTACCAGAGGAACTGCACGTTGGACGTGAACGGCGCCGCGACCAGCTTGTCCTGGTAGGTGGCGCTGCGCAACGGGCCCTCGAGCGTCCCGTTGTCGATGTCCTGGCGGTTCTCGCCGGTCCACTCGCGGATCCACCCGGCCTCGGCGAACTCGGCCGTCCAGATGACGTCCATGCCGATGATGTCGATGTCGGAGTCCTCGGCGGCGAGGCGGCGGACCACCAGCTCACGCTGCTGGTCGGCGCTGGTCGGCAGCGCGACCAGCTCGATCCGGTACTGGCCGTTCGCCTCCTGGTTGCAGTGCGCGACGGCGTCGTTGTATGCGCCGGACGGCTCCTCGAAGACGTACCACGAGATCCGCGGTGGCCCTGAGTCGTCAGACCCGCCGCAGGCCGCGACGCCGAAGGCCAATACGGCGAGAACGAGGGCGGTCATGCCGCCCGACTTCACTGGACGTTTGGACACGAGCTCCCCCTCGTCCCATCGGCCCATCCGTGGCGCTGTCGTCCGCCGGCCTCCGGCCGGCGCCTATGCCGCGTCTTAGGTACCTCAATCAGGCACGCTATCGCGCCGCACGGATCGGTGCGCAGCCACGGTTGCAATTCGGCCCATGGGTGTCGCGGGGCCGTCCACGCGGACCTCTATCGTTTTGTGGATATGCCGCCGTTCAAGCTCGATGCCGTCTACTCACCCACTGCGGATCAGCCACACGCCATCGAGACCCTGGCGCGGGGGATCGAACGCGGCGACCGCGGCCTGACGCTGCTCGGCGCCACGGGCACGGGCAAGACGATGACGATGGCGGCGACGATCGAGGCCGTGCAGCGGCCCGCGCTGGTCATCGCCCACAACAAGACGCTCGCCGCGCAGCTCTGCAACGAGTTCCGGACGTACTTCCCGCACAACGCGGTCGAGTACTTCGTCTCCTACTACGACTACTACCAGCCCGAGGCCTACGTCCCGTCCAAGGACCTCTACATCGAGAAGGACTCGGCGATCAACCAGGAGATCGACCGGCTGCGCCACGCCGCGACCGCCGCGCTGTTCGCGCGCCGCGACGTGATCATCGTCGCCTCGGTGTCGTGCATCTTCGGCCTCGGCTCGCCCGAGACCTACAACGCCAACTGCCAGGTGATCGTCAAGGGCACCGAGGTCGACCGCGACGAGCTGCTGCGCAAGCTCGTCTCGCTGCAGTACAACCGCAACGACACGGCGCTGGGGCGGGGGACGTTCCGCGTGCGCGGGGACACGCTGGAGGTCTTCCCGGCCTACGAGGAGACCGCGTTCCGGGCGCTGCTGTTCGGCGACGAGGTCGAGCGCCTGCAGCACTTCGACCCGCTGACGGGCGAGATCATCAAGGACGACCTCGAGCACGTCGCGATCTGGCCGGCGACGCACTACAACGTCAAGGAAGGGACGATGGAGCGCGCGGTGGCCGAGATCGGCGCCGAGCTCAACCAGCGCTGCGCCGA
>Ga0182742_1000571_pt1 | contig 56194 bp, 39 predicted proteins | sample eDN5th37CBELigMG_FD_128880 | JGI IMG/M metagenome (GOLD analysis project Ga0182742, IMG submission 128880) | Enriched Miracle-Growth compost microbial communities from Emeryville, California, USA - eDNA 5th pass 37_C BE-Lig MG (version 2)... ...
TCCTCGCGGAACGTCGTCCCCGAGACGAGCTGATCGATCGGACGGTGCGTGGCGCAGATGAACCGCAGGTCCAGCGGGATCGGCGTGCGGCCCCCAATTCGATCCACGGTGCGTTCCTGCAGGACGCGCAGCAGCTTCGCCTGCAGTGAGGCCGGCATCTCGCCGATCTCGTCGAGGAACACGGTGCCCGTATCGGCAAGCTCAAGCTTGCCGGGTGTGCGCTTGGTCGCGCCCGTGAACGCACCCTTCTCGTAACCGAAGAGCTCGCTCTCGAGCAGCGTGTCGGGAATCGCCGCGCAGTTGATGGCGACGAAGGGTTGGTGCGAACGGCCGGACAACCGATGGAGCGCGCGCGCCATCAGCTCCTTGCCGGTGCCGCTCTCGCCGAGCACGAGCACGGTCGCGTTGGTGGGAGCGACCTTCTCGATGGCCCGGCACAACGAACGCATGGCGTCGCTGACGCCGATGATGCCTTCGAGCGCCATCGCGCCAGTCTGCTCGCGCAGGCGGCCGTTCTCTTCTTCCAGCTCACGAATGCGGAACGCGCGGCGGACGACGATGGAGAGCACCGCTGCGTTGATGGGCTTGTGATAGAAATCCGTCGCGCCGAGACCGACCGCCTGCACGGCGAGCTCGCGCGCGTCGTGCTCGGTCATCGCGATGATCTTGATGTCGGGCGCGATGTGCAGGATCTGCCGAAGCAACTCGAGCGCCTGCACGGCGTAGGCGGGCTCGCGCGCGGTACCGAGGTCGAAGAGCACGACGTCCGGCTCGATGCGGCGGACGAGCGCCAGGGTCTGCTCGTTCGCCTCGCTGAACGTCACGTCCAGGTCGGCGAAGATCGTCTCCAGCTCCCGCCGGAGCGAGCGGTCGTTCTCGAGAATGAGGAGCTTTCGTCGTTCTTTATCTTCGGAACCCATGACACCCCTTCGGCAGGCCAGCAAGCAAGCCTTCGATCGCGCAAACGGAAAAGCACCGTCCGGCCCACTTCCGGACGTCTGCCGCCACCCCCATCCCCGCCCCTGCCCGTAAAATGGTCCGGCAGGCTGGGACGGCTTCCGGGTTTACAGCAAAGTGTAAAGTATCAGCCTCGACGATCCGTGAGGTTTCTCACACTTGCAAGGTCGGAAAAAGGCCAATACGCGAAGGCCTCCCCCGGCCGGAACGGATCGCGGCAGGCGGCCGCCGGGGGCGCGCAGCCCGGTTTCGTGAGCGGCGCATCGTTTTCATTTTTCATATTCCGGCATTCTGGAGGCTGTCCCTGGCGCAGGGTCAGGCAGGCTGGCGCGGCGTGTATCGGCTCGACTGGATCGAACAACTCAAACTGAAGCTCACAGCCGCCCCAACCACCGGCACCGTCCTGAAGGTGAGCCCGGTCGTGTGGAGCCTGGGGTTCACCAGCCTGCTGACGGACATCTCGACGGAGATGGTCAACAGCGCCCTGCCCGTCTATCTCGTGCTGCACCTCCATCTGAGCCCGATCCAGTACGGCGTGATCGACGGGATCTACAACGGGCTCGCGGTGGCGCTCCTCAGCATCGCGGCCGGCGTCATCGCGGATAAGTGGGCGCGTCATAAGGAAGTCGCCGGGTTCGGCTACGTCCTGTCCGCCGCCTGCAAGCTGCTCCTCCTCATCGCCGGAGGCGTATGGGGATGGATCGCGGCAGTCGTCGGCCTGGACCGCGTGGGCAAGGGCGTTCGCTCGGCGCCGCGCGACGCGATCATCTCTTTCAACACGCGCCGGGAGATGATGGCGAGCGCGTTTGCAGTGCATCGCGGGCTGGATGCGGGCGGCGCCCTGTTGGGGCCTGTCATTGCGTTTCTGCTGCTCGCGCAGTTGCCGGGAGCGTTCGACGTCCTTTGGCTCAGCAGCTTCGTTTTCGGAGTCATCGGATGCGCGGTGCTGGCGCTGTTCGTGCCGGGTTCGCGGTCCGAGGCGGCTATCCGGGCGCGGGCGCTCTCCTCTGCTGACGAACGTGGGGCGGACGAACGCACCGCTTCCGATCCGCAGCCGCCCGCGCAGGGCGCGCCCGCCTCCCCGGCAGCGCGAGGCGAGACGTCGTCGGGGCTGAGCGAGACGTTCCGGCTGTTGGGAACGCGGAAGTTCGGCGCGATTGCGTGCTGCGCGCTATTGCTCGCAGCGTCGACGGTCAGCGATGGCTTCATCTATCTCGTGCTGCAGGAACGAACAGGGACGAATTCGAGCTTCCTGCCTCTCTTCTATGTGGGCACCGCCTGCTTCTACATGCTCTTCTCGGTGCCGGCCGGCGCGTTGGCGGACCGGGTTGGACACCGCAGTATTCTGCTGGGGGGATATGCAGTGCTCGGCACGGTGTACGCCGCACTGCTGTTCGTGCCCAACATCGGATGGCCGGCGGTGACTGTCTGCCTGGCGCTGATGGGGATGTACTACGCGGGAACGGAGGGCATCCTCATGGCCCTCAGCAGCACGGTGCTGCCTGCGCGCCTGCGGACCAGTGGTCTTGCACTTATTGGAACCGCGCTAGGGCTTGGGAAGATGCTGTCCTCCGTGCTGTTTGGCTGGGTGTGGTCCGGGCTGGGACAGACGACTGCGATCGTTTCCTTCGTGGCCGGGCTGGTGGTCATCGTTGTCGTTGCGAACGTGTGGTTGAGAAGTGTTTTTTCGGGAGCCAGGGCGTGTTCAGGGCGCGTGATCGTGAGCGAGGAGCGGTGAGCCGCGGAGTCATTTTCGCGGTGATCTGTGTCGCGGGGGCGGCCACGATCGGCGCTTACGTTCATCACGCGAAGGTGCGGCAATCAGCGGCGGCGAGCACTGCGCCCTCCGCGGCTGAAGTTGTGCCGGATGCTTCTACCGACCCAAGCGTCGAGGCCGGCGGCGATCCGACCAGCGAGGTGACATCCCCACCGGCAACTGCGTCCGTCTCGTCGGCAGAGCAGCACACGGTTGCCGACACGCCGACCACGGCTGCTACGGCCTCCGCTGAATCCGCGCAGCCGGCAGCGCCGACAGAAGATGCTGGCGCGAAGCCTGCCGCAAAACCTCAGCCATCGGCGTACGCGCCCAACCGCATCTTCTACCGCCACAACGGCGTCGATTCGCACTACGGCAGAGTTGCGTACGTTGAGCCGAACGCGCTCCGCTCGCCTCGCTTCGTCGACCACCTGTCGTGCGAAGTGGTGTACGTGGCGGGCGGACACGGTATCTGCCTGAGTGCCAAGCGCGGTGTCGTGACCACCTACTCCGCCCGGCTGTTCGATGCCAGCACGTTCGAGACTCGCTTCCAGTTCCCGCTGAATGGCGTGCCGAGCCGCAGCCGCGTGTCACGCGATGGCAAACTCGCAGCCTTCACCGTCTTCGTTTCGGGCCACGGCTACACCTCACTCGATTTCTCGACGCAGACGATGCTCGTGGACGTCGCCACAGGGACGCAGATTGCAGACCTTGAGACGTTTACCGTCCTTCGCGACGGCAAGCCCTTCAAGGAAGCGGACTTCAACTTCTGGGGCGTCACGTTCACGCCCGACGCAAAGGATTTCTACGCCACGCTCTCGACGGGCGGGAAGCACTTCCTCGTGCGCGGCAACGTGGAGTCACGCACGGCGACGCTCATCCACGAGAACGTCGAGTGCCCTTCCCTCTCGCCTGACGGCACGCGGGTCGCCTACAAGAAGCGCCTCATGATCGACAACCGCGTAGTCTGGGAGCTGCACGTTCTGGATCTCGCCACCGGCAAGGAAACCGCGCTGAAGGAAAAGCGCAGCGTGGATGACCAGCTGGAATGGCTGGATGAAAACAATGTGCTCTATTCGGTGCCCGAGACGGCAACCGACTCCACCGCCAGCACCAACGTGTGGGTGACCGCGGCCGACGGCCGCACGGGGCCGAAGCTCTACCTCCGAACGGCGTATTCCCCCGCTGCTGTGCGCTGACCGGCTGCTGTGCGCTGATAATCAAACGGCGCGGCCGACCTCGCATAGTGACGTAGGCCGATTCTCTTTAGCGCCTAAGGACCTTGCCGGCACCATCATGTGCGGGGGCGGAGGACGTCAGGGTGCTGTCTTCTGCGTATTGCGCCGAATACACGCCGGAAGGCGCGCTGAACATCGCGTACTCGACCCCCTTCACCCTCCGCTCTCTATAAGGAACGTCTGTCGAGTCCCGCACGATCCTCACGAGGGTTCGAGTGCCAGCCTTACGCGGCAGCATTGCCTGCAGACCGTTCGCGCCATTTGCCGCACGTATCGTGAACTGCAAGGTGCCTTCGGAGTACGTGATCGACTCGAACGATGATTGGTTGCGGCCGTCGAGCCAGGTCAACAGCTGCTGAGCCGTAATCACCGGAACGCGACGCTTCTTCGCGGAAGCGATCGTGAGCGTCGACTCCGGGATGGTGTCCTCATCGGTGTGAGCGTTGATCGTATACACGCCGTACTGCTCTTCACGACCGAGTGCACGATCCAGCAGCGTGTCAACCGTGAACGGATACTTCTGCTCCGACTCATCGGTCATCTGCGTGACGACCTGGTACACGTCGATGATTGAGCCATCGACGTCTGCATAACGCATCGGGATCGCCGATCCGGTGAAATGCCCTGGCGTGTTGTTCACCCAGTTGGGGGGCCAGTAATAGTACGAAGTATCCAACCGGATGCCGTTGGCGAACTGCACTCTCGGGACACTCGCCCAGTCACTCCAGGCGATGCAGTGATGCCGCATCGTGCGGACGGGAGGCGAAGCGGGCCAGCTCAGGCTGTACGCCCTGAGCTGGGTTGCGTAGAGGTGAGAAAGCCACCGCCGCGAGAAGTCGCCGCAGTCCGTGTTGATGTGCAGCCCCGCCTCGAAGCCTCGCGCCTCGAATTCGCCGAGCTCGCCGTTGGGCATCGGCGTGTTCGGGAACATGTAGGAGGTACCGCGGATGCACTCCCATTGATCCACGCGGCAACCGGGTGGACTGGCACGCAGGAATTCCCTCCACCGCGCACGCGTTCCCCCAGTGCCGTGGTCGTCGCCCGTCATCACGACCGCTGCCTTGTGGCCGTGCGGTAGATACCAGAACCGTGGAAGTGGCTTGCGATCGACGTTCATCGCAAGGATGAGATTCGCAAGCAGGCGCTGCTGCTCGTCAGCCTGCGGAATGCCGATCTTCGTGCGATCCACCCAATCCGGCTGCCGATCGAATGTAGCGTCACCGTAGAAAAGGTCGTTCGGACGTATCGGCGAAGTGCCATCACGCTCCTGGCCGATCCACGCTGGATTGCCCTGGCGCGTATAAACGACTGACCTCGCCAGATCGTACGCAAACGCAGCGGCCTCCCCACCGTTCGGCCCCACTTGCCGAAGGCTGATGGCGCTGTTACCGCTGGCTTCAGAAGCGTTCTCATAGAGAGTAGCCAGAGCGGTTGCGCCGTTCAGTTTGTGCAGAGTTGCAGTGCCGTGGTACTGCAACGTCTCACCGACGATGCCTCTACCAACGTTCGTTGTGGTGTCTACCGCGATGTAGCCATCTTTGAGTGTGGCTTCACTGATCGTCAGCCCAAGCAGTTCCCCCAGCACCGGGCTTGGATCCATGGCTATCAGGTTGCCGCCTGCGTTCACCCACTCGGTGAGCGCGCTCACTTGCGCACTACTGACCGGCCCCTTCGCGAGAAGCACTACGTCATAGGGAATCAGGGATGTCGCGGTGACGGTCGAGACATCCGCAACAGCGAACTCGTTGAAGCCTTCCGCTCGCAGGATCTCAGCGTAGTAGCCGCTGAAGTTCGCGCCTGGCGATGTGACGACGAGGATCGGAGGTTGTGGCTTGGAAGGCGGACTCGCGTGAGCGGCCGACACTCCGCCGACCGGGAGTCCCACGACGAGAAACGCTAGCTGCAGCGGCACCAGAAGCGGCCGCAGAGACCTGAGAAGTCTCATCCCGAGATTCCCCGCGCTTGAGCAGGCGTAGACCGCACGCCTCCCTGGCACGATGCAGGTTGCATGCAATGGCGGGCCGGCAGCTTTGTCCGGTTGTCGCATGCCCGTGATGAACTGTGACCGAGTTCACATAAAGCATGCTGCGGTTCGTCATTTCAGGAAACCCCACCGGAACCTCGGCGGAAAAAATGGGAAGCCGCATAAACGGAAGCGCGGCGGCCGGGTGTAACGAATCCCGACACCACCCAGATGAAGAAAAGCCCGGTCACCTCATCGAGGTGACCGGGCCTGGTCTTCGCTCAAGGCTGCTTCAGGGCGCGATCGGGACGTTGCTGATCCCCGTGATCTCGGCCTGCGTCATGCCACGGTTGTAGATGCGCACTTCGTCGATCCGTCCCTGGAAGAACTCGCTCGTCGCGGTCCCACCGATATAGAGGCTCGAAGAGCCGCTGCTGATGTTCCCTGTCTGGGATGTGGTGGCCACCGAAGTGCCGTTGACATACAGCGTGATAGTGGAGCCGTTGTACGTCACCGCGACGTGGTTCCACGTGTTCAGCTGCAGCGTCGTGCTGCTCGAGTTGGCGGAGCGCGAGAGGAGCCCACTCAAGAAGCTCGCGCCACCGCCCGGCCGCAGCGTATTGGACGTGCGACCCGCGTACAGCCAGTACCCGCCGGACTCACGCCGCAGGATCGTGCGGTTCCCCGACTGCGAGCTCGTCGGGTACACCCACGCCATCAGCGTCATGCCGCTCGTCAGGTTCAGCGACGACTTGTTGGGCACGAAAACTCGCGAGCTCGTCCCGTTGAACTGCAAGGCGCCGCCAAACTTGCCGCCCGTTACCCAGGTGCCGTTCGTGATCGCGCCGAGATTATTGTTGCCGCTGGCATCCGTCGCGTTCGAGCCCGTTCCTTCGTTGAAGGCCCAGGCCGCAACAAGGCCAGCGTTCGCATCGACGTACGTCACCGAGATGGAGTCCGTTGCCGTGCGACCCTGCAGGTCCGTCGCAGTGACCGTGATCGAGTTGACACCCGTTTGCAGCGCGATGTTGGGCGCCGACCAGGTGGTGCTCGGCGGTGCGTTGCTGGCGAGCGTGGCAGTGCCGCTGCCTCCACGGTTGTTGGACCACGTCACGCTCACGAGCCGGTTGTTGTCGTTCGCATTGCCGCCGAGAGTGATCGTGTTACTCGTCGTGGTGAACGACGTAGCTGTCGTCGGGATCGTGATCGACACGGTCGGGTTCGTACCATCCGCGCTACCCGTGCCCCGCACAGTGATCGTGTCCGTTCCCGTCCTGCCAGCCGCGTCACGCGCCGTAACGGTGATCGTCTGCTGCACGTTGCCGCCTGCGATGGGGATCGGGCCCGTGTTCCAGCTGGTCGTACCCGTGGCCGTTCCCGAGATGCCCCGGGAGCTCGACCACGTCACCTGCGTCACACCGACGTTGTCGCTGGCAACGCCGGCCAGCGTAATGGTGGAACTCCCCGTCGACGTGCTGCTGCTGGTCGTCGGCGACTGGATCGTAATGGTCGGGTTCACGTTGTCCGGCGGCAGTGAGTAGGTCACAGCCAGCGTATCGAAGCCGACGTTTCCAGCCCCGTCCACCGCCGAGATGGTGATGGTGTTGAGGCCGACCACCAACGCGATGCCATTCACCGACCAGCTCGTCGTCCCCGTGGCCGTGCCCGAGGCGCCAGTGAGGCTGTTCGACCAGAGCACTTGCGCGATCCCGCTGGCATCCGACGCGGTACCGCCCATGTTCAGGGTCGCACTCGTCGTGCTATGCGTCGTCCCGTTCGTCGGCGAAGTGATCGTGACCACCGGCAGAGTGGTATCCGCAGGCGCGGTGTACTCCACCGTCAGCACTTTCGTAGCGACGTTGCCCGCCGCATCACGAGCCGTGACTGTGATGACGTTCGTGCCGTTCTGCAGCGGGATCGTGCTGATCGACCAAGACGTCGTGCCAGTGGCGTTGCCCGAACCGCCGCGATTGTTCACCCAGGACACTTGCGTGACCCCGACGTTGTCGGACGCGGTGCCGCTAAGAGCCAGCGGCGCGCTGGTGGCGGTGTAGGTCGTCAACGTAGTCGGCGCCGTGAAGGCCAACGCCGGAGGAGTGCTGTCACCGCTGCCACCGCCCGTAGCGTTGAACACGACGTCGACCCAGTAGTTAGCACCTTCGTAGGTCTCGTCGGGGAACGAGGTCGCGGCGCCGTACTTGTACACGCCGTTGCCTCCTGCGATGTCACCCGTCGCCGGCGCCGTGAGCGGGCCGTTCGTCTGGGCGTTCTCGAAGAAGTAGTTGCTGGTCGCAACGTAGCGCCCGTTAGACGAGTGATACGCAACGATGTACGTGACGTTCGCCTGGATCGCCACCGGCGTGGGCAGTTCCACCTGTTGCCAGCCCGAAGCCGTCTCGGACGTGAACGGAACGCTCGCCAGCGGAGCACCACCCGTCGCCGCCCACAGAAGGCCGGTGTGAGTACCGGTTGCCGTCACATCCTTATAGAAGCGGATGGCGGAGATGGTACCCGCAACAGTCGAGCGGAACTTCACGCCCGTGACCACAGGCGCCGTGTCGTTCTCAGCCGGCTGCGTGGGAGCATCCGTCGGCAGGAACAGCGAGCACGGGCAGTTCACCGTACCAGCTGCACCGATCGACACCGTGACGCCGGCGCTGTTCGCGCCGCGGTTCGCGCTGTCGTCAACCGCACGAGCGACGATCGTCGCGGAACCCTGCGCAGTCGGGGTCCAAGAGAAGGACCACGTGGCAGTGCCCACACCCGTTCGCGTGACGTTCGCACTGCGCCAGGTCGTGCCGCCATCGACAGACACCTGCACGGCACCGATCTCGCCGCCACCGACATCGGTAGCAGTACCCGCGATGCTGAGCGCCGAGTTGACGGCACCCGTGCCACCGGCAGTCGGAGTGCTGATCGTGATGTTCGGACCGACCGTGTCAGTCGTCGCCTGAGCCGGGACGAGGTCTCCCTGCAGCGTGTGCGCCTGGGCGCCCATATCCGCAAGCAGGTTCACCGTCGCCTGACGCATGCGGATGTCGCTGGGCGTACCCGCGCGGTCATGCACGTCGTCGAGACCCCACGCCCACTGCACCGTGCCCGCGCCGAAGACCAGCGCGCCGCTCGAATGCCTGTAGAGCGTCAGCGCATGGCGCGCCGTGCCGCTGGCATACGTGGAGCCGAGATCCTGGAGCGCGTCCACACCGGTGGCGACAGTCGAAGACAGCCGCACGAGACCGGCAGGCGTGGAGTTGTCGTCCGGCGCCTCGTCCCATTCGTAGCCCAGCGTGCCTTCCGGCAGCTCGGCGGTCTGGCCGGCAGCGAGAGTCGCGATGGACGTGTTGCGCCAGAAGCGCATCTTGCCCATTGCCGCCGGGACCTCGATGGCGCGCGTACCGGAGTTCACCCTGAAGCTGGTGCCGGTCAGCGCGTTCTCAGGCTTGCCGCCGTCCGCGCTGAACCGACCGTCGCGCCAGGTACCGGTCCACGTGGCCGTCGGATCGATCTTCGCGTTGGCATGCGTCTCCTTGTACGAGACCAGCGTGCGGTACTGGGTGTTGGAACCGTCGATGCTCGACTCCCAACGCGTCTTCCAGAACACCTCGTTGCCGCTGAAGAACGCGAGGTTCACGCCGGCTGCACGCGCAGCCTCCACGTTGGCGCGCTGCTGGCCCGACCAGTATTCGTCATGGCCGACCGACAGGAACACCTTGTGGTTGAGGAGCAGCGAGCCCGCGCGATCCGTGTCGACGCCCGAGATGTACGTGACGTCGTAACCGTTCGCTTCGAGCCAGCGGACCATCGGATATTCGGAGTTGAAGACCCAGTCCTGCCCGTTATCCACCTCGCGCGTGTTGAACGGACGGTTGTAGCTCACCTTGTAGGCGCGGCCAGGGTTCGTTCCCGGGCTGCCGGTGTAGAGGCTGTTGCCACCCCAGCTGTTGTACGCCTGCCAGGTCGTGTCGGACGTCTGGAACACCACATCCGAGGTGCTCGAGTCGTTGCGCACGATGAACACGATGTGGCTCGCGCCACCCGTATCGGTACGGATCACTTTCGCGAAGTAGATGCCGGAGACGGCGTTCGCAGGCACCTGCCAGGAGGCCGACACCGCCCAGTTACCGCAGTCGATGAGGCCAGAGGACTCCTGCTCCAGGCAGTCCGGCTGGTTCTGCGGCAGCGGCACCGAAGGATTGACGGTCGTGATCTTGCGCGCGCCGCGGCCGCCGTAATACCCCATGCGGTAGATATCGAGGCGGTAGTTCGTGGCGTTCGTGTCGATCTTGAACTGGATCGTGCTGCCGCGGTTCACGCTGATCTGGGTCGCGAAGCCCTGGATCGTCGGATCGCCGGCGCCGCTGATGTCCCACTCCGAGGGCAGGTTACCGACCAGGCAGTTCTCCGCGGTGATCGCGTTGATCGCGCAGGGACCGGCCGACGTGCCCGTCGTGAAGGTCCACTGGTCGTTGCTGGCCATCGCGTTGCCCGCCACGTCCTTGACGCGCGGATCCGTCGTACCGCCACGAACCGTCATGGTGTACTGCGACGTCGGCGCGAGAGCGGACGACGGAGTGAGAGTGGCAACACGCGTGGAGGTGTTGTAGCTCACCGTCGCCGGAACGAGCACGTTCCCGGCCGTACGCAGCTGGAGCGTGTTGGAGTTGATCGTCGTCGGGTCCATCGACTCGCTGAAGGTCACAGTGAGCGGCGACGCGAGCACGACGTTCGTGGCGCCCGGTGCAGGCGAACGCGCCGTGACGGTCGGCGGCACCGTGTCCGCAACCTGTTCGGTCGAGAACACGACGTCGACCCAGTAGTTGCTGGCATTCCAGGCCTGGTTCGGGAAGGAGCCCGACGGACCGTACCGGTACACGCCGTTCTCTCCATCGATACCGCTCTGCAGTGCCCGGAGGACGCCACGCTGCACGCTGGAGTTCGAGAAGTAGCTCGGATCCGAAGCGTAGCGACCCTGCGGCGAGTGGTACGACGCGATGTACGTCGTGTTCGCAGTGATCCCCACCGGCTGCGCGAAGTTGGCCTGCTGCCAGCCCGACGCGGTTTCGTTCTCGAAGGTCGCCGTTGCGAGGAGATCACCATTCGCCGACCACAGGTGCGCGACGTGCGTACCGGTGTTCAGGGGACCCTTGTAGAAGCGGATGCCCGTCAGCGAGCCCGGCACATCCGAACGGAACTTCACGCCGAGCTCGACCGGCTCGTCGTCGTTCTCGGACGGGTTCATCGGCACGGCCGAGGGATCCCAGATCGTGCACGGGCAGAGGCTGGCCGTGGTCGTGAACGTCCAGGTCGCCGTCGAGGCAAGCGAGTTGCCGGCGAGATCCTGCACGCGTGAGCCGCTAGCACCGCCCTTCACGATCACCGTGTACGTGCTCGACGGAGTGAGCGCGGCTGTCGGCGTCAGTGTGGCGGTGAGCGTCGTCACTCCGTACGTCACGGTGGCCGGCACGAGGGCGTTGCCCGCCGTGCGCAGCTCGATCGTGCTGGTGGAGATCGTGCTCGGGTTCATCGCCTCATTGAAGGTGAGCAGGACCTTCGTGAAGGCGGAGACGCCGGTCGCTCCTGCCGCCGGGCTGCTGGAGACGATGGTCGGCGGAGCCGTGTCGCCGTTGAATGTGACGGTGAGCGTCGCGGCACCCAAGTTGCCGAAGGCATCACGCGCGGTCACGGTGATCACGTTCGTACCGAGCTGCAGCGTGATGGCGCCGGTGGACCACGAAGTAGTGCCCGCCGCGGTACCAAGGCCGCCACGGCTGTTCGACCACGTCACGGAGGCAATGCCGCTGGCGTCGCTCGCGGTGCCCGAAAGAACGAGCGTGGCGGAGCTGGCCGTATAGGTGGCCGAGGTCGTCGGCGCGCTGATCGCGATGGTCGGCGCCGTCGAGTCCGCGGTGCTCTCGGGCGAGAAGATCACGTCGACCCAGTAGTTGGTCGAGTTGTACGTCTCGCTCGGGAACGTGCTGGAACCGCTGTACGCGTACACGCCGTTGCCGCCCGCCTCCGAAGAGCTCGGAAAGTACAGCGCGCCGTTCGTACGACCGTTGGCGAAATATCCGCCATCCGCGGAATACTGGCCGTTGGGCGCGAAGTACGACGCGACGTAGGTCGTGTTCGCGACGATCGAGACGGGAGTTGCGAACGTGACGGTCTGCCAGCCGCTGGCAGTCTCGTTCTCGAAGATCGCGCTGCCCAGGTTCTGGCCGGACGCGCTCCAGATGTTGCCGACGTGCACGCCGGTGTTGTTCGACGCTTTGTAGAAGCGCAGCCCGGTCACCGTGCCGTTCACACTCGAACGGAACTTCACGCCGAGCTCGACGGAGCTCGGGTCGCCGGCCGAAACGAGGCTCGGCGTGCTGGATTCGGTCCAGCCGCTGCACGGGCAGCCCGTGCCGGTGCTGAAGGCGGTGGTCGAAGTGACAGCGAGTGCGTTGCCCAGCAGGTCCTTGACCCGGGGATCGGTCGCGCCGCCGCGAACGACGAGCGTGAAGTTCGCGCCCATCGCAAGGTGGCTGATCGGAGTCAGGATCGCCGTGCGAGTCGACGCTTCGTACGTGATCGTCGCCGGGACGACCACGCCGCCCGAAGTGCGAACCTCGATCGTGCTCGCGTTGATCGTGCTGGAGTCCATCGCCTCGCTGAACACGACGCGGACGCTGGTCGCCGGATCGACGCTCGTGGCGCCGGGCGCCGGCGTGATCGAAGAAATCGTCGGAGCAGTGGTGTCCGCGACGTACGTCGCGCTGTACGAGCCCGAAGTGGCCGGGAAGACGGCGTACTCGACGCCCTTCACCAGCTGCACTTCATACGGCACGTCCGTCGAGCCGCGAGTAATCGTGCTCAACGCACGGTTGCCTGCGCGCCGGGGCAGCATGCCCTGCAGGCCATTCGAGCCCGTCGCCGCGCTCACCGTGAAAGTGAGTACGCCGTTCGAGTATGCGAGCGAGCCGAACGAGGAAGAATTGCGGCCGTCGAGCCACCGCAGCATCTGGCGGGCCGACACGACCGGCACGCCGCGCGCCTTTGCCGCAGCGATCGTGGTGGTCGACTCGGGAATGATGTCGTCGTCGGTGTGGGCGTTGATCGTGTACACGCCGTACTGCTCTTCGGCGCCAGTGGCGCGATCGAGCAGCGTGTTCACGGTGTACGGATACGTCTGACCGGACTCGTCCGTCAGCTGGCTCACGGCCTGGTAGACGTCGATGATCGTGCCGTCGAGGTCCGCAAAGCGCATCGGAATCGCGGAGCCCGTGAAGTGGCCCGGCGTGTCGTTCACCCAGGCCGGACCCGGCCAGTAGTAGTACGACGTGTCGAGGCGGATGCCGTTGGCCAGCTGCACCTTCGCGCCGCTCGCCCAGTCGGACCACACGATGCAGTGATGACGCATCGTGCTCACCGGAGGCAGGCCCGGCCACGCCGCGAAATACTGGGCCAGCTGAGTCGTGTAGATCTGGGACAGGGACTGCTGGTCGTAGTTGTTGCAGTCCGTGTTGATGTGAACGCCCACTTCGAAGCCCTGCGCCTCGAATGCCGTGAGCTCGGCGTTCGTCATGGGAGTATTCGTCCAGAGGTACGACGTACCGCGAATACATTCCCAGTTGTCGACGATACAGCCCGGATCGTCGGCCGCGAGGAACTCGTTCCAGCGGGCGCGCGTACCGGCGCGGGCATGGTCGTCGCCCGTCATCACGACGGCGGCCTTGTGACCGTGCGGCAGGTACCAGAAACGGGGCAGCGGCTTCCTGTCGCTGTTCATCTCCAGGATGAGGTTCGCAAGCAGGCGCTGCTGCTCGTCCGCCTGGGGAATGGCGATCTTCGAGCGATCGATCCAGTCCGGCTGCGGATCGAACGCCGCGTTACCGAAGAACAGGTCGTTGGAACGGCGCGGGTTCAGGCCGTCGCGCTCCTGCCCCACCCACGCGGGGTTACCCTGGCGCGTGTAGACGATGGAGGTCGCGAGATCGTACGCGAAGGCAGCCGCCTGACCGCCGTTCGAGCCGACGTTTCTCAGGCTGATCGCGCTGCTGGAAGTCGGGGTCGTCGCGCTCGCATAAAGAGTGGCGATGCGGCTTGCGCCGTTGAGCGTATGAAGAGTGGCGTTGCCGTGATACTGCATCGTCTCGCTGACGATGCCGTTGCCGACCTTCGTGGAGGTGTCGACAGCGATGTAGCCATTAGCGACGGTGGTGGTCCCGATCGTGATGCCCAGGAGGTTCGCCAGGGAGGCCGTCGGGTCCATGGCGATGAGGTTGCCGCCCGCGTTGACCCACGTGGTCAGGGCGGTGACCTGCGCGCTGGTCAGCGAGACCTTGCCGAGCAGCACCACATCATAAGGAGTGAGCGAGGAAGCCGACGTGATGGTGGATACGTCCGCCACCGTGAACTCGTTGAAACCCTCCGCGCGCAGGATTTCAGCGTAGTACTTGCTGAATGTGGCCCCGGGCGAGGTGACGACGAGGATGGGTCCCCCAGGACCCTGGTTCGGGTTCGCCTGAGCGAAGGCCGTGCTTGCAAGGCCCATCGTGAGGAGCGCTATCGCGAGCAGCGTTCGCAGCTGCGCCATGAGCGATCGTGGCGACCAGAAACTTGTCATCGTCATGCAGACCACCTTTGTTTCCGCAGGCACGCTGTCACGTGCTTACGCTTCTTCTTGCAGTCGTTTCGTTCGCGGGTGACCCCCGCGTTCGTATACGTTGTGCAACCACGCAACGCCGGCTGGGGCTCGCTCCTGGAAGTCCGGGAAGCTCGGGAACGGATCAGGGCATCCGGACGTCGCGTGACGTCGAGAGCAGCCGGGCATTTCGAGAGGTTCGAGAGACCAACAACGTGCGACGCCGGTCAGGTTGCAGGTTGCGTGCCAACCACAGCCGGCAGCGTGTCGGTGGGGGACGGCCGCCGGCAAAATGCGAACCAAATCGCACTTCTAGCGGCTCCGAAATCGGCACATGAGCGCTCTACGGACGCGCCCGGGGCCGTACGGGCGGGCCCAAGGGCCGGAGCTGTAAAAAACTTCGACGAAAACAGCGTCTGAGAACCCGTCAAAACTGACGACCACGACAAGGTTCCTGCCGCGGTGCTCCACTATCCTCGCCGGCGCGAACACGGGTGCGTTCCGTGCGGCGCCGTGCGCCAAGGGGACCGGCGATCGAATTCGCACTCCAAACCGATAAAGAACACCCATCCAGGAGTTTCCGGCATGCCCATCGCGGACAGCGTCCGACTCGCAGAAAACGTCAAGATTTTTCATCCGTCGCTCGTCAACCTTTATGGCTGTACGATCGGTGCGGATTCGAAGATCGGCGCGTTCGTCGAGATCCAGAAGAACGCGACGATCGGCGCACGCTGCAAGATCTCCTCGCACACCTTCGTCTGCGAAGGCGTCGTCATAGAAGACGAGTGCTTCATAGGACATGGCGTCATGTTCACGAACGACCGGTTTCCCCGCGCGACGAACCCCGACGGTTCCCCGCAGACCGAGGCGGACTGGAAAGTCGTGGAGACCGTCGTGAAGCGGCGCGCCTCGATCGGCTCGAACGCGACCATCGTGTGCGGCATCACCATCGGCGAAGGCGCGCTCGTCGGCGCGGGCGCCGTGGTCACGAAGGACGTCCCCCCGTTTGCAATCGTCGCCGGCGTGCCTGCAAAGGTTGTCGGCGATACGCGCACCGCGAAGAAGTAACCGCGGGCGCCCCTCCTCCTCTTCCACAAACTATCCGGCAAAAACACATGATCAGAATCGGCGTCATCGGTTACGGCTACTGGGGCCCCAATCTCGTCCGCAACTTCGCGGAGCTCTCGCGCGCGGAAGTCGCGGCGGTCTCCGATCTCGATCCGAAGAAGCTCGAGACGGTGAAGAAGCGCTTTCCGGCCGTGAAAACCAGCACGGACTTCCAGGAGCTGCTTCGGGACAACACGATCGACGCGATCGCGATCGCCACCCCCGTGAGCTCGCACTTCGAGCTTGGCATGGCGGCTCTCAAGGCCGGCAAGCACGTCTGGCTTGAGAAGCCCATGACGGAGACGTCGCTGCAGGCTCGCAAGCTCGTGGACGAAGCCGACAAGCGCGGGCTCGTTCTTCATGTCGACCACACGTTCACCTACACCGGTGCCGTGAGGAAGATGGGCGAAGTCATCAAGTCCGGCGACCTTGGCCGCGTGTACTACTACGACTCCACGCGCGTGAACCTCGGCCTTTTCCAGCGCGACGTGAGCGTCATCTCCGACCTCGCCGTGCATGACTTCTCGATTCTCGACTACCTGCTCGGCGAGCACCCGATCGCGGTCTCGGCGAGCGGCATCAACCATTTCCCCGGCACGCCCGAGAATCTTGCGTACATCACTCTCTTCTACGAGAGCGGCACGATCGCGCACATCAACGTGAGCTGGCTTGCGCCGGTGAAGGTGCGCAACATCCTGGTCGGCGGCAGCAAGAAGATGATCACCTACGACGACCTTGAGCCGTCCGAGAAGGTGAAGATCTACGACAAGGGCGTGAGCTTCACGGACGACCCGGCCAAGATCCACGAAATGCGCGTCGGCTATCGCACGGGCGACATGTGGGCGCCGAAGCTCGACGGCTCGGAAGCGCTGCGCGTCGAAGGCGAGCACTTCGTCGACTGCATCGAGCAGAAGAAGGCCTCGCAGACCGACGGTCGCCTGGGCCTGCGCGTCGTGGAGCTGATCGAAGCGGCCACGAGCTCGATGCGCGGTCGCGGCGAGACGGTCTATATCCGGAAGCTGGAGAAGATTGCCTGATGGCGTTGAGGTCGGCCTGGGGACGAGGAGTACTGCTGCTGCTCATCGCGGTGGCCGCGTACTTCCAGACCTGGATCGACCTCTGGCCCTACTGGGCCAACAAGGACGCTACCTACACCCACGGAACGCTGGTCGCGCTGACGGCGATCTGGCTTGTGTGGGAGGCGCGGCGCCCGCTTGCGGGCGTCAGCGCCGCTGCCAATCCACTTGTATTGCCCCTGGTACTGCTGCTTTCGGCCGTCTGGCTGATAGCGGCGCGAGCCCACGTGATGGTGGGCCATGCGATGGTGTGGCCCATTCTCGCATTCACCATCCTCTGGGCCGGAGTGGGCTGGCGCGCCGCATCCCGCTTCGTTTTCCCGCTCGGATTCCTCTATTTCGCCATCCCTTTCTGGGAGCTTTTCAAGCCGCCGTTGCAGGCCATGTCGGCCTTCATGGTGGGCACGCTCACTGCGGCAATCGGCATCCCGGCGCACGTCGACGGCCCGTATGTGATGCTGCCGGACGCGACGATCTACATTGCGCTCGACTGCAGCGGCGCGCATTTCCTTAGCGTCGCGCTGGCCGTTGGCGCCATTGCGGTAAAGAACCGCGGAGACGGGCTGCGGAGCGGCCTCGTCATCATGGCGCTCGCCGCCGGGCTGAGCATGGTGTTCAACTGGCTGCGAATCCTGCTGATCGTGCTGGCCTACCTGCATCCCGACCTCAAGGAGGCCCTGGAGAAGATGGGCCATCTCACGTTCGGATGGTGGGTCTTCGCGCTGGATCTAGTCGCCTTCGCCCTCGTTCTTCGCTTCGTTCCAGCCGCGGCGCCTGCGAAAGCGACCGAGGCGCCGACAGTGACGAGCCAGCCGACAGTGACGAGTGCCCCCCTCGGTGCGTACGCGGCGGCAGCTGCCGTTGCACTGCTGCTTCCGCTATCGTCGCTCGCGGCTCACGTCGGGCAGGGATATCCGGACAAGGACAAAGCGCCATTCGAAGTGGCCGGCCTGACGGGACCGATCGGTCCCGATCCTCGCTGGGAGCCGCGCTCGGAAGGAGCGGCGTGGACGCACCGGGCCGCCTACATGACGCCCGACGGTCGCGTCGTTGAGCTCTATGGGAGCGAGTACCATGAGCAGACGCAGGGGCGTGAGCTGATCTCTCGCGGATTTCCCCTGTTCGACCCGCAATATTTCCCGACCCAGACGTCCGAGACGAAGGTGCTCGGCGCCGGGGACAGGACACTGGAAGTCACACAAGTGGCCTTGCGGGACAAAATCGGAAGAGACTGGGCGGCCGTGTACACATACGTGGTGGACGGCCGGGTGATCGCAAGCGGATCGCGTGCCCAGCTCATGACGGCATTGCATTCCGTCTACGGAAAGCCCGTGGCGGGCGTCCTCGCGGTGATGATGCCGTGCCGCCCGGACTGCGGGGCCATAGACAAGCCGCTCGGTACTGCAATGCTTGCAGCGCATGAGGCATATCGACGCGCACGGGAGTAGTTCATGACTGACGAGAGAAGAATAGCGGGCGCGGTGCTTCTCACCGGACTGGCCCTCCTCGCCGGCTGTGAGCGCTTCACGAGCGACGAAACACGAATGGCGCGAGCAGGCACGAGCCTGCAGGAAGGCAAATACCAGGCTGCGCTCGTGGACTTGCGGAGGGTGCTCGATTCGAGCCCCGAAAATCTCGACGCACAGCTGCTGCTCGTAGACGTGCTCATCGCATTGGGCGACAACGGTGCCGCGCGCGAACAGCTCGAACAGGCCATTGCGGCGGGGGCGCCTGCGAGCGCTACGGAAAGCAGGCAGATCCGGGTCCTCCTGGCCCTGGCCGACCGGGAGGCATCACGCAAAGCATTAGCCGGGAGCAGGACGCTTTCGGCCGCGCAGCGCGCCGCCTTCGAAGGCCGCCTGCATCTGCTCGAACGCCGTCCCCAAGAGGCGCAGGACGCCTTTGACCGCGCACTCGCCGCCGATCCCGCCATGGACGAGGCGGCCCTCGGCAAGGTCGAGGCACTCGCCGCTCGGGGACTGCGAAACGAAGCCCTGCAAACGGTGGATGCCCTGCTCGCCCGCAAACCCGACATCGGCCGTGCGTGGATCATCAAGGGTGCCCTTTCGGCACAGGCCGGGGATTACCAGGCTGCCGCGAAAGCGCTTTCCACTTCGCTCGAGCCAGGCAAGGGCCTGAGCCGCGTCGACGTCGTGCAAGCTCATGCCCAGCTCATCGAGAGCTACCTCGCGAGCGGGTCGCTCGATGCCGCGAGACAGTCGCTCGGCGCGTTCGAAGCGGCCGCTGGAGAGACCGCGGCGGTCGGTTACAGCCGCGCACGTGTCGCGCTGGCAGGTGGCGACCCCGATACTGCCGTCAACGAGTTGCGCAAGCTTGCGCAGGCAGTACCTCAATTCATGGCCGGGCGGCTGCTGCTCGCATCGGCATTGCTGGAACAAGGCAGCAACGAGCAGGCTTTCGCCGAAGCCATGCGCAACGTGCTGGAGTTCAGCGAGAGCGACGAGCCTCGGCTCTCTCTCGCGCGAATTCAGTTGGCCATGGGGCGTGCGGCTGATGCTGAAGAAACCCTGCAGCCGCTGATCGCGCGGAAGCCACCCAACCCGCTCGCGATCTCAGCGCTTGCCGATATGCGCATCCGTCGTGGCGAGGCAGTCGCCGGCGCTTCGCTTCTGGAGCAGACCGTTGCGCAACAACCCAACCCACGCCTGCAACTGCAACTGGCTACCGCATATCTCGCCAGCGGCGAGCCGAAAAGAGCGATCGAGATTCTCGATCACGTGCGCGATCCAAAGCTCTCGGCCACGCGAGACCGCTTGCACGTCATCGCAACGGCCGCCCTACAAGGTTCGGTGTCCGCCGCGAAGGAACTCGACGCGGCCGTCGCACGGTACCCGCAAGATGTCGACCTCCTCCTCATGGCAGCGGCTTATCACGCCGGCCGGGAAGAAATCGATCGCGCGCGGTCGTACCTGTTGCGCGCACGTGAGGTACGGCCGGACGACACGACCCTCATGCTCGCCCTCAGCCGCCTGGAGCTTTCCGCGGGCAACGTCGAGGAAGCGGAGGAAGCCGCGCAAGCCGCACTGACCAGGATGCCGAACGACGCGTCCGCGATGATGCTGATGGCCAGCATCGCCGCGCGACGCGGGAGTGCCGGCGCCGATGTCGACGCGTGGCTGAACCGCGCGAAGCTTGCCAATCCCAAATCCCTCGAAGTGCGCATGGCGCTCGCGCAGAGGGCCGTCGCGAGAGGCAACACCGCCGAAGCACGCGCCATCCTCGAAGAAGCCGCGCGTGCCGCGCCCACCGATGCGGCAACCCTCATGGCGCTTGCGGAAGTGAACGCGAGCGCGGGCCGCTACACCGAAGCGATGGAAAGCCTGCGCGAAGCGGCGAAGGCGCGGCCCGATTCGCCCGTCGTGCTGCTCACCATGGCGAAGGTACAACTTGCGGCGAAGGACACTGCAGGCGCCCGCAAGACCCTGCAACAAGCGCTCGAAATAGCGCCTCGCTCACTGCCAGTGGCCAGCACGCTTGCGGCACTCGAAGTAAGCGCCGGGAATGTGCCGGCCGCTCTCGAGGTGGTTCGTCGCGTGCGGCGTGCGGATCCCGAAGGCGTCGCCTCGCTCGCGCTCGAAGGCGATGTCTACATGTCCGCGAAGCGCCCCGCCGATGCGGCCAAAGTATTCGCCACGGCCTATCAGCGTTCCGCCAGCGCGCAACTCGCCACTCGCGCGGCGCAAGCGAAGGTTGCCGCTGGCCTCCCCGGCGCGCAGAACGAGCTCGCCGACTGGCTGACCCGTCACCCGGATGACGTGACGGCGCGCCGGACGATGGCCGAATACCTGATGAGCACGGGCAAGCGCGACGCGGCGATCCACGAGCTGGAACAGGTCGTGGCCTTGCGTCCCCAGGACGCCGGCGCCCTGAACAACCTCGCCTGGCTGTATCACGAGACAGGTGATTCGAGGGCCCTCGCGACGGCCGAAAAGGCCTACGCCGCGGCCCCGAAAGTGGGCGCCGTCGCCGACACCTATGGCTGGATTCTGATCCAGGGGGGAAAGACTGACGAAGGTGTCAGAATCCTCGGCGAAGCCGCGGAGCTCGACCCCCGCGATCCGCAGATCCAGTTTCATCTTGCGTATGCACTTTCCGAAACCGGCGAGCGGCAGCGTGCGCGAGAGATCCTCCAGTCCCTGGTTTCGAGCGGCCGCAGCTTCGAATCGCTGCCGCAGGCGCGCGCGCTGCTCACGAAACTCGGGAGCTGACGCAGGCGGGGATCTACGTAAATTGCCGGCTTTCTGTGACGGATTTTGCAAAAACGAATGCGAAGACCGGAGCGATAAACGCCAGACTGTCTCGTTATGGAAGGCGGGTCCACGAATGCGCAAAACCGCTGTTTTTACCTATGTCAGCACGTGGCGACACGTTGTAAATGCAGCGTCGCTTGCGGCAGGCTGCGCTCCCGTATTGAGTCAACCTCATCGCGAGTGTGCCGCAGTGTTCACGCATGTTGGAGATCAAAATGTCCGCTAACTTCCGTCGCCTTGGCGGCTTCGCTGCCGCTTTGGGTTTGCTGGCGCTCGCGCCATTCCAGGTCCGGGCGCAAACGTCCTGCACACAGACGCTCAGCCCGGGTGCCAATGTGGGCTCCGCCATCTCGAGCGCCGCGCCGGGGTCGACGATCTGTCTCAACGACGGTTCGTACAGCTCCTTCTCGCTGAACGGCGTCTCGAAGAATCCCCGCGTCACGGTCGTGGCGGTGAACCGGCGTGGCGCCTCGTTCAGCGGCACGCTCACGTTCACCGGCGGCACCAACGGCATTACGCTCGATGGTTTCAATTTCAACTCGATCACCATCACCGGCTCGAACACGCGCGAGCTCACCTTCCGCAACTACAACCAGACGGGCAAGTTCACGATCGACGGTGTGACCACCGCGACGCCGAACATCCTTCTGGAGAACTTCACGCACAACAACGTCTCGGCCTCCACGGCGCCGAACGCGCGTATCCACTTCTCCTACAGCGGCCGCAGCTCTCCGGTCGCCACGATCCGCAACGGCACGATCGACGGCGGTTGCGCGGACGGCATCCAGTCCGGCGTGCCTTTCATCATCGAAAACTCGCGCCTCATGAACATGCAGGTGGGCAACTGCCCGAACGATCCGCACACGGACGCCCTGCAGCTCTACGGCGGACCGTTCGCGGGCACGATCATCCGCAACAACTACTTCTACCGTAACGTGCAGGTGATGACGGCGTACGACGGCGTCGACCGCGTCCTCATCGAGAACAACATCTTCGACCCGGGTCCGGACGGCGAGCGTCGCCCGTGCCAGATCGAGCTCTACTCGGACGACAGCTCGATCATCCGCCACAACACGGTCCTCAGTCGCGGCTCGAACCTCGGCAGCATCTGCGTGGACCGCAAGTCGCAGGACGACGCGGGCCGCGGCACCGTCGTCGTGGACAACATTGCCAACTCCATCGTGACGGGCAACGGTTCGACGCTCGGCCAGCGCAGCTCGAACCTGCTGCGCAGTGGCGCCTCGGGCTCGGACATCTCCGGGTCGCCGACATTCGTTGGCGGCACCACGCCGACGAGCGTCGATGGCTTCGTGCTCGCGGCGAACTCGCTGGGCAAGAATGCGGGATCGGACGGCAAGGACATCGGCGCCAATCCCGGCCCCGCGGCCCCCGTTCCGAATCCTCCGGCAAACGTTCGCGTCGAGTAAGCGCCGGAACGAAACGACTGCCATCCATGGGGTGGGCGCGCTCGCTGCGTGCCCACCCCATTTTCATTTCCGGTTTCGAAAAACGCGACGCAACTCAAGATCTGGGAAGCCCCGGCTCATTGAACAAAGGCCTCCGAAGCACTAGGCTTGTTCGCGGCCGATTCGATGGTGGCGCCAGTTCCGAAGCCTTAGCGGCGAGCGCCCGAAGCGGAAACGCCGATCCGTCGCCTCCACAGGTTTCTCTCAGCGGCCAGCTGTCCAGGGAGCGACCCTCAGAATAATTTCAATACGAACTATGAACGCCACGACCCCGCTGCCCATGCCCCTGACCTTCCAGTTCGATCGCGCAAGCCTGCGCGCCCAGGCCGAGAGCCTGAAGTCGTCCTGGAGCTCGGCCTCACCGTTTCCGCACATCGTTGTCGATAATCTGTTTCCGCCTGAGGTGCTGGACGCGGTCCTCTGCGAATACCCGGAGCCGGAAGACGTGGACTGGCAGCGCTTCAACGCTCCCACGGAAGTGAAGCTCGCCATCGCGGACACTTCCCAGATGGGTCCGGTGACCCGTCACCTGCTGAACGAGCTCAACGGGCAGGTCTTCATCGAATTCCTGGAAACCGTCACGGGCATCAAGGGACTCATCCCGGACCCGCACCTGTGGGGCGGCGGGTTGCACCAGATCCGCAAGGGCGGGTACCTGAAGGTCCACGCGGACTTCAACCGGCACAAGCACCTGAAGCTCGATCGCCGGCTGAATGCGCTCGTTTACCTCAACAAGAACTGGCCCGAGTCCTACCGCGGCGAGCTGGAGCTGTGGGACAAAACGATGACCGCGTGCGGGCAGCGCATTCGCCCGCTCTTCAACCGGATGGTCGTTTTTGCAACCACGGATTTCACCTACCATGGCCATCCGGATCCGCTCGCGTGCCCGCCCGACCGGGCGCGGCGCTCCCTGGCGCTCTACTACTACAGCAATGGCAGGCCGCCGGAAGAAGTCACCCCGGATCACACTACGCTGTTCAAGCACCGGCCCGGCGAAAACTACGCCATGAAGCGCAACTGGAAGGATTCGGTGAAGCGCTGGGTCCCGCCCGCCATCGTCGACATGCTGGGAAGGAAGAAGGCGGACTAAGCAAGCCCACAGCTGCGTAGGTGTGCGTGCCGGTGCGAACGGAGCCGGCCGTCGCCGTCCTGCCTGCCTGGCCCGTAACGGCCATAGCGGGAGCGGGAACGTGGCTTGCTCGCGCACGTAGATATGGAAAGCCCATCGCAACGCGGACTGGGAGCCCGAATCGACAGGTTTGCAGAAAGCCTGCAGGGCAGGATCCAGGACTTTCTGCTGAACATCGAGACACGGGGCACGGCTCCCAGCGACAGGCACGGGGCGGTCTACTACGCCACCATCGCCTATCCGGTGATCCGCTCCGTCCTGCAGAGGCTGAACCTCCAGCCCGATGACACTTTCATCGACGTGGGCTGCGGCAAGGGCCGCGTGCTCTGCCTCGCGGCGCGAATGCAGGTGGCGCGCGTCATCGGTGTCGAGTACTCGCCCGATCTCGCCCGCATGGCCGAGCGCAATCTCGCGCTGTTGCGGGGGAAACTCGCTCCGGCCGAGGTCGCAGTCACGCCCGCGGAAGAGTTCGACTATTCGTCGGCGACGGCGCTGTACTTCTTCAATCCCTTCGAGGCGGAGATTCTCGATCTCGTGCTGGGGAAGATGCATGCGGATCGGGGAGCGAAGCCGCTGCGGCTCGCATTCGTCATGGAGTCACCCGCGCAGGAGGCGGTTTTTCGCAAGCACCAATGGCTCGTGCGGGCGGATCACTGGGTCACGAGCGCAGGTCACACCTGCTCGATCTACCGGAATCGGTCGTCGTAAGGCCGGCCGCCAGGTCGCTCGCCGATCAGGCGTAGCGCTTCGTCCACTTTTCCTGGCCGAAGCTCCAGGACAACACTGACCACCAGCGCCCGAGGGCCGCCTTCCGCATCATGCGGCGACGGCTGTCTCCGATGAGAACGCCCGGCGCCATGATCAGAAGCCGCAGAACCGCGGCACCGCCGGTGGCGAGACGATAAAGCCACGCGTAGTGCCGCCCATGGTTCATCACCATGTACAGGTGAAGCGCTTCGCGCATCATCACCGCGGAGAACGTGCTCCCCTGCGACGAAGAGCTGGCACCGCTGTGGTGGACGATCTCCGCATCGGGGACGTGATAGATGTTCAGCCCGAGGCGCCGAACCTTGAAACACAGGTCCACATCCTCGGCGTACATGAAGTACTGCGGGCTGAAGCCCCCGACCTGCCGATAGATCCTGGACCACATCAGCATGCAGGCGCCGGAAGTGGCCTCCACCTGAATCGTCTCGCGCGGCACGAAGTCGGTCGGCGGCGCCCACAAGCCGCAGGGCCATAGCACCCTGCGCAGGATTTCGGAGTCGAGCGCCTGCCGCACGGGTTTCGGCAGCGGCTGGACGCTGGTCTGCAACGTGAGATCCGTGTTCAGAAGCCGCGGGCCCACGATGCCGGCATCGGCGCGGCGTTCGAGCTCCGCCAGCATCTTCTGAACCGAGCCCGGACGCACTTCGGCGTCAGGATTCAGCAGCAGCACCGCATCGCCAGTCACGCGCGTGAAGCCGAGATTGTTGGCGCGACCGAAGCCCACGTTGTCGGGGCTCTGGATGAACTCCACCTCGGGAAATTCGGCAGCGAGCATTTCCGCGCAACCGTCGAACGAACCGCCGTCGACCACGACCACCTGCGGCGCAAGGTCGGCGCAATGGTTGCGGACGGACTGGAGGCACTGCCGCAGCAGGTCCTTCGAATTCCAGTTGACGATGACGATGGAAAGGCTCATGCCCGCGCGCCTACTGAAGCTTCTTCTCCACGAAGTCCGTGAGCGTGCCGAGCGTCTCGAAGAGCTCGCCGCTGACCTCTTCCGCGTCGATCGTGACGCCGAAATGCTCTTCCAGGGCGAGCATCACCTGCAGGACGGCCATCGAGTCGAACTCCGGAATGCTGTCGAGCAGTGCCGTCGCCGGGGTCAGGCTGTCCGCCCGGCTCTCGATGCCGAGCGTCCTGACGACCACCGCCTTGACTTCGTTGAACCTGGAGCCCGTTGCTGTCATCGCGAATCCTCTTGTACTGCCATCCGGAACATCATTCAGACGAGCACCTCGACCGGGTATGGATGGCCCAGGAATGCGGTCGGGCTTGCCGTCAGCCCGTAGGCGCCGGCCAGGAAAACGGCCACGAGATCGCCTACTTCGGCGTGCGGCACGGAAACGTTGTCGCCAAGCAGGTCGAGCGGCGTGCAAAGGCAGCCCACGACGTTCGCTTTCTCCACGGCGGGTTGCGAGAGCCGGTTGGCAATGGCCACCGGATAATTGCGGCGGATCACCTGGCCGAAGTTGCCCGATGCCGCGAGCTGATGATGCAGACCACCGTCGACGACGAGGAACGTGCGTCCCCTGCTCTCTTTTCGGTCCACGACACGCGTGATGTAGACGCCGGCTTCGCCGACGATGTAGCGGCCGAGCTCGATGGCGACCCGGGTGCCGCCCAGGCGCGGGCGCACGACGTCCTTCAGCAGGCTGTCCAGGTTCGCACCGAGCGGAGCGAGATCGAGCGGCGAATCCTTCTCCGAGTACGGGATGCCGAAGCCACCGCCGATATTCAGGTACTGAAGCTCCTGGTTCGCCTCTTCCGCAAGTCGCACGGCGAGGTCAACGGTCTTCCGCTGCGCCTCCATCAGGATCTCTGCGTTGAGATTCTGGGACCCCGCGAAGATGTGGAAGCCGAGGAAATCGACCTCGCGCGAACGCAGGCTGCGCACCATGGCAGGCACGCGCTCCGAGTCCACGCCGAACTGTTGCGGGCCGCCTCCGAGGCGCATGCCCGAGCCCTTCACCGCGAAATCCGGGTTCACGCGGATCGCGACCCGCGGACGCACGCCGAGGCGCTCTCCGATGGCGACGATCCGGTCCGCTTCTGTCTCGGACTCCATCTCGATGGTCACGCCCGCAGCCACTGCCTGCGCGAGCTCCGCGGGCACCTTGCCCGGACCTGCAAAGCTGATGCGGCTGGGGGAGGTCGGCGTATCGAGTGCCACGCGCATCTCGTTCGCCGAGGCGACATCGAGCCCGTCGACCAGCCCGCTGAGATGCTGGACCACCGCGGGCATCGGATTTGCCTTGATGGCGTAGCTCAGGTGAATGCCGGCCGGCAGCGCGCGCCGCAGAAGCGCAACGCGCTCCGTGAGAAGCCTGCGATCGTAGGCAAAGAACGGGGTGCTGCCGACGCGCTCAGCCAGCCGGTCGACTCGCACACCGCCGACCACGAGCATGCCTCCGTCCTCGCCGAAGACCTGGATCGTCGAGCTGAACCCGCTCGGGGATGTCGGACTGTTGCTCACTCGATCTCCTGCGAGCCAGCGCACAAGCCGGCTCCCTCAAACTCGCAGCCCTCGCTCACTTCGCCGCAACCTCGCTCTTGAGGAGGTTCCTGTCGAACTTGCCGTTCGGCGATCGCGGCAACGAGGGCCGCACTTCGATGCGTTGGGGCACCATGTAGAGCGGCACCTGTTTCTTGAACTCCGCCTGCAAAGCCGCCGGATCGATCTCGCGGCCCTCCAGGGGGCTCACCAGCAGCACGATGTGCTGACCCAGCCGGGGGTCCTCGATGCCGAGCGCTACCGCGTCCCGAACGACGCCGGTGGCGTAGGCGACCTCTTCGATCTCCGTCGGGCTCACACGATAGCCCGACGTCTTGATCATTTCGTCGTTGCGTCCCACGAAATAAAGGAAACCCTCCTCGTCCCGCACCACGAGGTCCCCGGACCACACCGCCATCTCGGGCATGCAGAAGCCGTCTTCCCTCGCCGGGACCGGCTTGAAGCGCTGGGCAGTGCGCTCAGGGTCCTTCCAGTAGCCCAGCGTCACGAGGGCCCCTCTGTGAACCAGTTCACCCTGCTCCCCGGGCCCGCACAAGCTGCCATCCGGCCGCACCACGAGAATCTCGGCGTTCGGGATGGCCTTGCCGATGGAGTCCGGTCGGCGGTCCACCTCGGAAGGGTCCAGATAAGTCGAACGGAACGCCTCCGTGAGGCCGTACATCAGGAACGGCTTCGCGGTGGGAAAAATGGAGCGCAGGCGGTCAAGCGTTGCCTTGGGCATTCGGCCGCCCGTGTTCGCGAAGTACCTGAGGCTTTGCCTCGCGCGCTCCGGCCAGGGCTTCTCGGCCAGCTGGATCCAGAGAGGCGGAACGGCGGTGAGGCCGGTCACACGGTGCTTGTCGCACAACCTGATGACGTCTTCCGGAAGCAGGTAATTCACCAGCACGACATGCGCGCCAGCGTTGAAACCGGTGGTGAGCTGACTGAAGCCCGCATCGAAGCTCAACGGCAGCGCTGCGAGGATCACATCCGAAGATGTGTTCTCGAGGTACGAGCTTACGCTCTCTGCGCCGACGATCAGGTTCCGATGGGAGACCACGACACCTTTCGGCTTACCGGTGCTGCCCGAGGTGTAGAGGATGGCGCCCATGTCGAGATCGACGACGCCCGTGTCCTTGAGCGAATCCACCGGGGCTTCATGCAGCAACTGCTCCCACGTGGACACCTTGTATCGCTCGCCCGCGCTTTCCGGGTTCGCGCCCAGCACGATGACGTGCTCCAGAGACGGGCACGACGCAAGGTCCTCACGAAGGCTGGCCAGACGCTCCGTTGTCGTGATGAGAATTCGGCAGCTGCAGTTGTCGAGGATGTACGAGACCTGCTTCTGACGCAGCACCGGGTTGATCGGAACGAATACACCCGAAGCCGCCGACGTGCCGAACACGGCAGTCACCGTCTCAAGACGCTTGTCGAGATAGATACCGACGCGCTCGCCCCGGCGAACACCCAGTCGCTGAAGACCCGCGCCAACCGTGCGCACCGCCTTCCACAGCTCGCCGTAAGTGAGCGTGGAATCGCGGTACGTGAGAGCGGGCGAATCGCCCGCCCGGCGGGCCGCATCGGCTAGGAGATGATGAAGTTGGCTACGCATTGAATGCCTTTGTTTCGAACGAGGACCTGGTTTCACCAGGCCACGCAGACAAGCTCGCTGTACAAGTAATCGATCTGATCCGCCTGCAGCGAATCGCTCCTGAACATCTTCGGACGCGCCGAGCGCAAGAGCCTTGCCCCTGGCGGCCGTCCCCCGACGACCCTCAGCTCCATGAGCGTCGCGAGGACGCCATGGCGCACGAGGAGGTGCCTCCCGAATACCCGCGCCATGCGCTGGAAGAGCGCGACGTCGCTCACGTACAGGACCGATGCAAAGATCGGCAGGTTTTTTCTTCGGTCGCGCCGGAAGACCACGTAGCACTGACGCCCGCCCTCGACGAGCAGGACGTGATGCGCAGCGCGCGCGTGCTGGTGATCCCGATAGATCTGCAGCTCGCGTCCCGCGAGCCGCCGTTCGATTTCCGCGCGACCGGAGATGACCCGGTATCGCCCGGGCCGGATCGGCCAGGGCAGATTCGCCATCAGTGCCGTGGAAGTATCCAGGCGGCTGAATTTCAGCTTCTCATTCACCGGGACGGTGTTGCCGCTCGGCGAAAGGTCCGTGAAATGATAACCGGGTTGGGCGAGGAGCGCCTTCAGCAGCTGCAGGCTGTAGAGCCGGTACTTCGGCATTACGCACCACGCCGCCAGATTGCAAAACCGCTCCACCCGCTCGTCGAACACACGGCTCGAATAAAACGCGAGATACGCGCCGACGATCTCCCCGTTGTCGACGAGCATGAACCCGTGATTGGGCGCATCCGCGGACCACGGCGCCCGGGCCGCACGCGCCCACTCTTCCGCGCTCAGGCGCTCGTTGAGGTTCCGGTGCAGAAATTCCCCGACGCGATCGAGGTCGGCTGCTGCAATCGGGGCGACGGAGACGCGGCCCATCTCAGGCACTCCGCTCCGGCTGCGCCACCTCAGTGCGAGCTCCGCGCAGCAGATTCCGCAGCTCACGCTTGAAAGCAGAAACACGGACCATCCAGCGATACGCGCCGAGAACCTTGAGACGGAACTCGAGCGGCCAGTCGTGCGGCTCCACTTTCACGCGCCCGACCTTGAACTGCCCGACAACGCTGCCGAGCTGGACCGGCTCGATGGTGTGGACCTGCGTGTAGCCGCACTGCTTCGCGAGCTCCAGGCTGCGCTGCGTATGAGCGCCGTGAGGGAAACTGAAGGACCGGACTTCGCGCCCCGTGATGCGCTCCAGTTCCTGCTTGGACTCCATGAGCTCGGCGCGCGCCCGATCGTCGTCGAGCCGCCGGAAGTTCGGATGGCTGACCGAATGCGAGCCGATGCGGACGAGCGGCTGTTCCGCGAGCGAACGCACGACAGCGGCGTCCGCTACGAGCTCCTCGCCGTCGTCATGCGACTCCTCGATCCAGGAGGGACGATGCCCGATGCAGCCGCTCGGAACGAAAATGATGCAGGGAATGCCGCGTGCGGCGAGCTCCGGCAGCGCGTTTTCGACTACCGAGACGAACCCATCATCGAACGTGACAGCCGAGCGGCGGCGACCGTCTGTCACCGGCTCAGCGCTTTCGATGTCGATGGGAAGCGTGAGCCTCTTCAGCACGTCCATCTGCCACGCGAAGCGGCTCCTGAGCTCCGGACGAATCGCGTGATAGTAGAGAACGACACAGCGAGGCGCGGGCCGCCCGCCGAAAAGGCGCACGACCGCTGCCGAGAGCCAGTCGACCATGGCGACTGCGAGGCTGATAAGAAGCTTTGCGAGACGAGTAAGCATAGGGTTCAGTAAAGAGAAATCATGCGCGTGGACGAGCGTGACGCCCCAGGCGCGGCTGGACGCGTGGCCGACGGAAGGGTCCCTTTCGGGCAGCCGGTGCTGCGGGCGCCTCCACCGATGGCTGCTGCGGCGACGAGACCATCTTGAGACTCATCACGTAGAGGGAGCTGATCGCGGCTACGTTGAGCCAGAGGAACACCATCGACTGGTCCGTGTACGAGACGGAGACGGCGGTCACGGTATGCGCGAAAAGCCCGGCACCCAGGCACCAGACGAGGAATCGCTGCTGATTCGAAGCGTTGGGCAGGTTCCGGATGGTGCGACCCACCCACACGTACGCACACCAGATCGCGGCGATGAGCAGGAGCATCGCCGGAAGGCCGCCGATCGTGCCGATCCAGAGGTAGTAGTTGGTGATGTCGGCGGACCGCCCCTCCTCGTCCACGGTCTGCGCCATCCAGTCGCCGGTGTAATCCGTGCCGAAGATCCACCACCGCCCGATGTGGGTGAAGGCCTGCTCGATGAGGCGCGAGCGGTGCCAGCCCGTGCTGCTGCCCGTGAGGTCGATCTTCGAGATGAGGTAATAGGCGGGCCGCTCCATGACGATTTCGGCCAGCAGGTAGAGGCCCAGCACGCCCCACCGGGCCACCTTGACCCAGGACTGCCGAAGCCAGAGGAAGAGCGCAAAGATGCCCATCAACAGGCTCATCAGCGGGCCGCTGGACGTGCTTGCGAGCACCATCGCGACGGCGGCGGTGAGACCGACCATGGCGCTGACCCGATACCGCTGCCATATCCCGACGATGAGCGGGAACGTCACCGCGCCGACCGTCCCGGCAAGGATGGGATGCGCGAACGGGCCCTGCGCGCGGATGGCGCCATCGCGAACGTAGACCTCCTGCGGCACGCCGCCGAGCAGGCCGAAGAAGTTCCGGTGCTGCGTGTGTTCGAGAATCATCGAGATGGCCACGGGCACGAGCAGCCACGCGATGACGCGGATCACGGACGCGAGCGCATCGAGGTCGCAGCACCAGACGCGCATCAGGAAGTACACGAGCGTCACGTTGAACACGAAACCCGACGCGTAGATGGGCCCCGAGCCCGGCCTCCACTCATGGAAGAAGCCCGCGAAAACCATCCAGATCGCCCAGGCGATGACGAACTTGTCGATGGTGTTGACGCCGCCGACGACCGACTCGCGCTTCATGATGACGCGCAGAAGGCCGATCGCGAGCATCATCCGGTACATCGGAAGCGAGATCGCCCCGAGCTGGATACCCTGCCCCGTCGTCATGTAGCAGCAGCTCGCCAGCAACGGGATTGGCGCGTACGGCCGTTTGACGACGAGCAGGGACGTCGCGCTGACGATCAGGAATACGAGCGCTATGACGTTCATCAGGGCACGGGAGCTGTTCGGGGCGAAGTGTTCACTGGCGTAACACTCTCACCGTGCCGGGATGCGCGGACGAAACACGGACGCGGCGTATTCGGCCAGTTTCGTTGCCAGGATGGCGCGCTTGGAGAGCAACGTGGAAAACGCGTCCGCGTACCACTCGGGATGCGCACGCTTCGCGAGCGCGGACGAGTAGATGGCCGCGAGCTTGCTCGCCATCTGCTCCAGTCCCTGCGTTCTCAGGATGAACTCACGCCCGAAGGTACCGAGCTCGCGGCGGTACGTTTCCGATTCGATCAGCGGCAGAAGCTGGCTCCGCAGGCAGCCCTCCGCGTCTTCGACCGGCTCCTTGCTCCAGTAGCTGGCAGCGCTCACTTCCTCAGCGGAGTCCGGGGTGAAGAGACGAGACCACCCATGCTCCCCCAGCGCGACGAGCGGCTTTCCAAAAGCGAGGGCGCGGGCAGCTGAGCCTCCCATGCCGAGCACGACGTCCGCACTGGCGTAGTACGGCCGCGCGTCGACGGCATTGCCGTTGAACTGCACTGCCTCCCGGCCAAGTTGCGCATTCATGCTCTCGCCGAGGCTGCGAAGGCGTGGTGCCGCGTCTCCATCGCCCGTCACGATCAGGCGCACGTTGGAGGGCAGCTGGGGCAACACCCGGATGGCGAGCTCGACGCCCCGCGCCTTCATCTCCTCTGCCAGCCTGCTGATGATCGCGAGCCTGACAATCCCGTCGCGCGCGGGCTCGGGGAATAGCGCCGGGTCGTCGTGAATCGTGTCGACCGGCGGAGGAATGAGGTGCACGTCTCCCGCACGTCGCTCGAGGGCGGCCTTGTGCTGGTACTGCGTGCCGAAAATCATCGGCGACCGGAACGGCGGTCCCGGGTACACCAGCATCTCATAGATGGTGGACACCATCGGGATCCGCCCCCAGCGGGCGGGCCCCCAGAACGCCTCGAACATCGTCCAGCCGTACGAGTGCACCAACTTGCAGCCGTGCTGGCGCGCCACTTCGTCGACCACCTGCGCGGCAGGCAGCGTGTGTTTGGGCCTGTCCCGGACGACGACTTCCAGGCCTCTTGCGGACGCCACGTCCAGCATCGCGGTATTCGAATCGTGCGCGAGTTTCCAGCCCATGAGGGTCGGCTGGTAGCCGTGCGGCCGGACGGCATCTGCGAACTCGATGGCGTTCTTCTGCGAGCCTCCCATTTCGAGGCTGTTCAGAAGGATGAGGATCGGTGTGCGCCCGCTCATGGCAGCAGCGGCTCGAAAAGACTGACGAGGTCGCGTCGCTCGACCTCCGGGGAGTAGTTGCTCAGCGCCCGGCGAGAGCCTTCGAGCGCGGCCTCACGGGCAGCCGCAGGGTCCTGCTCGGTCCAGGCGAGAACGCGCTCGACCTCGGCCGCGAACGCTCCGACATCGCCGTCCTCGACCGCGACGGCGTACGGCTTCGCAAAGAACTCCGCGCCAGCGTAGCCGGTGAATCCCACGACGAGGCAGCCGCAGGCCATCGCCTCCAGCGGCGGCAGCCCCAGGCCCTCACGCTCGCTGAAGCTCAGGAACAGGCGACAGCTGCGCATGATCTCGGCCACTTCGGATTCACTGCGATTTGAAATCGGAACGATCTCCCATCCGTCGAGAATGCCGCGCAATTTCAGCAGCGCCAACACCTGCGCGGCCTCGTCCGCACGCCGCCTGGGCATGTAGGCGATGCGCTTCCCCGGCGCGGTGGCAGGCGGGAAGTAGAGGGCAGGATTGACGGACCAGCGCACGCGATGGACCGTGATGTCCCGGAAGGCATAGCGGAGCAGGTCCGCGTTCTGATCCGACACGGCAACTACAGCAACCAGGTCCGGATTGTGGAGGTAAGGCTTCGCGGCTTCTTCCACTCCACGGCCCAGGGCGTCCAGGGTCAGATAGGCGTTCTGATTGAGGATGACCTGCCGGATCCCCTTCGGGAGCTGGCAGATGGAGCTCCCGTAAATCTCCGGGATGACGATGACGTCCGCAGGCGAAACCTCGATCTCACTCGCGGCGAAGACCTTGGTTTCGTTCCTGAACCAGTCGCAACGAAATCCGGGCGAGTGGTGGACGACGGCGGCAGGAATACCCGCAGCGTTCAGCACGTCGACGCACTGATATTGCTTCCGCGGGCCGCCGGCCGGCTTGTTCCAGTCCGGAACGACGCACCACATGGTTCCCCGTCGCTGCGCGTGAGCCGTGACGCTCATCCGTGGCACCGTTGGCCGGCGCCATCGCGCGTTCCGAACGCGATGGATGACGCGCCGGAGCACCTGCACGTTCACGACGACATTCTCCTGCTACACCGCCGGCGTAGATCGAGTGGTGCCGTCTCGTGCCCAGTCGATGGAGCCTTTTCGGCGAAGCTGGCGATGTGCAGCGTAATGTGCGGCGGCATTCACGAAAGCGTACACGACCCCTGCAGGAATCAGGGTCGGGCGGCCCAGGACGACGCGCCACCAGGGAATCCCAACCTCGGCAGCAGCAGCTGCCGGCTGATCGCCCGCGCGTGCCCGCAGCTCCATGTTGCCGATCGTCACTCGCACTTTCCGCCGGAAAAGCGCCCGAAGCGTGAATGGGGCTTCAACGAGCGTGGGATCGGTGTCGACGATGCGTCGCTCGTCGCGCGTGAAGAGGTTGCGAACGAAGGTGTCATCCGCGATCACGTTCGGGAATTTGCCGAAGCGCTTCCGGCCCTGCTCGGAGACGGAGTAGACGCCCGACCCCACATAGCCCGCCCTCACCCGCATCACCTGCAGCCAGACCGAGAAATACGCACGCACGGTCCAGGGGCGGCCGTCCAGCTGGAGCCGATACGGCGGTGCCGCACAGAGCACCCCGGGCTCACCCAGCGTCCTGATGAGATCGGTGACGGTCTTCGGAGTCAGGACCACGTCCGCATCGATGTACAGGCGCGGGAACGCCGTAGCGATTTCGTCCGCCGCGTTCAGGGCGGCGATCTTGGACGGCGTTTCGATATCCACGACCTTCAGGCCGCGCCTGCGCGCGATCTCTGCCGTGTCGTCCGTGCAGCCGTTGCAGGCAACGATGACCTCAAGGCCGCGCCCGCCGACCTCCGTGGGCAGCGAATCAAGCAAGCGCTCGATGACCGACGCCTCGTTATGCGCCGGAATCACGATGCTCGCGACCGGAGCCGCGTTGGAGTTCGAGGAGTGATCGATGCTCTGCATATCCGCTCTACCGCGTGAATGACCGGAACTCGCTCCGCAAACGCGGCACGATCAGGGAAAGCCCGTGCGCTTCGCGAGAGGATCGCCGGGCGTGCCGGCTCAGCTCTCGATGAACTCGCGTACCCGCTGCAGCAGCTCCGGCGAGGCGTACGGGCCGATCCGCTCGCTGATGCTGACCTGCTCCAGGGAGTCCAGCTGCGACGCGAGCTCCCTTTCGTCCATCGCCACCATGATGCGCCCGACCTCCTTGAAGCGCCGGGCGGTGGCGAGCTGGTGATCGTTACGATGCTCGTTGAACTTCGCCTGGCGGGGCATCACGAGAATGGGCTTGCCCATTCCGAGCGCGTTCAGGATCGTGCCCATCCCCGCATGGGAAATGATGAGCTCCGCCGCCTCGCAGTTCCGCGTGAACTGCGGCGGCGAGATGAACGATTCGTACGCCACGTGCTTCGGTACGTACTTGCCCGGGCCGATCTGCGCGAAGACGTCGGTGCGGCCGCTGCGACCGACCCACTCGTCCACGACCCGGATCAGCCGGTCGAAAGGCAACTGGGTACCGACGGTGACGAATATCACAGCACCGCCCCTGCGAACTGCGGCCCGTCCTGAGAAGCGAGATGGGGCCACTGAGTCAGCCAGAGATCGGCATAGGGCCTCGCAAGCCTGCCGGCCATCGACATTTCATCGACGTTCGCGATGGAGTCCAGCCAGATCGTGCGCGCACCGAAAAGCCGCCCGAGACGCAACGCGAAGTAGCCTGGCGCCGCGCCGGTGGAAATGACTACGTCCGGACGCTCCTGCAGGAGTATCCACGCCATTCGAATGGCAAGTGCGACGAGACCGAGCTTGCTGTCGCGAGACGCATCGTTCACGAAGCGCGCGCGATGCGGAGCGACCTCCTCGGCATATCCCGGATCCGTCGTGACGAACACGACGTCGTTCAGCGCGAGCACTGGACGCAGGCGCTGAAGCTGAACCCAGTGTCCGCCGCCGGAAGCAACGGCCATCACCTTGCGAACTTTCGTGCCCGACGCGGACGCGTCGCCGGACCGCGCCGCGCGCGACCGCCTGAGGCCCGAAAGAAACCCTTCCCGTAGCAACGGCTGAGGACGACTGACCGTCGGCCACGCCTGATTGACGCCTTCTTGAAGCACGCCGGCTGCCCCTATGATTTACTCGTTATTGAGGGAGCTGAAAGAAGAAAAATGACTGGAGAATCATACACGGTGACTCCTGGAAAATGTGTGAACGGGATCACCCCGGAGCCGCCCCTTTCCGGTGCTCGCCACGCAGGAAAACAGCCGATTCCGTGCGTGTTCATCGCCCCGACTCCGCAAGTCCGAGCCGGTGCAGGCAACGCGTCACCGAAGCCGGTACGCGCTCCGCGGGAAGCATGGTGACGAGCGCGCGAAGGGAGCCGATCGAGAGGATCGCTGCCACGAGGACCGCAAAGATGGTCGCCACCATCTCGCTCAGCATGTAGAAGCCCGCCAGGACGACGGCGATCGAACATATGAAGATCGCGATCGCCGACGCCGTGTTTCGCTGCAGGCTGAATCCGTAACGTTTGTGGACGATGGTGTAGACCACGACACCATGCGTGACATATGACGCCACGAACGCGACGCCCGCGCCTTCGAGTCCGATAAGGGAGACGAGCAGCCAGGTGAGCCCGATGTTCACGACGGCCCAGGCGATCTCCGTCCCCATGAACACCAGCCGCTCGTTCTTCGAGACGATGAGGAAGCCAGGCGGCCACGTGACGACACGCAGCGCCATCCCCAGGCAGATCCAGCGCAGGAGCGGCGCGGCTTCCTGGAACTCGCTGCTGTACAGGAGGGACAGCACGAAAGGCGCCAGGGCCAGCGTCGCGATGATTCCCGGGCCGGCGAGCACCATGCTCGCCATCATCTGTTCGTTGGTCAGGCGATTTCTCAGCGGCACATCGCCCATGGCGCCTACGAGGCGCGGGTAGAAATCCGTCCCCATCGCCTGGAGGATGAAGGTCGTATAGAGCCCTCCGAGGGCCCAGGCGGCCTGATAGAGGCCCGCGTCATGCAACCCGCCCTGCGTCGAAACGATGGCCCGCACCGCGTAGGCGGCCGCCATCATCGAGCAGGCGCTGACCATGAACGCCAGACCCAGCTTCAGAAGCTCGGAGGCTTCCGAAGACACGGCTTTCGCAGGCACCTTCGCCGGAGGCAATTCCAGCTTGCGCACGTACCAGACGGCCGTGAGCACAGCCAACACACCGGCTACGAGCAGCGCTGGCACGAGACCCCGCTCGCCGGCGACGTACACGATGGCGATCAGTGCAATGGTGCCGAAGAGATTCCCCAGGACGCCGACCCTGGCCAGATCGCCCACTCGCCTCAGCCCTTGCAGGACGGCGCTCTGCCCATCGGTGACAAGGCGCAGGAGCACGACGCCACCAAGGAGACGCACGGCGGTCGCCCTTCCCTCGTCTCCGAAGGTGAGCTTCGAAACCTCTTCGGCGAACAGAAGGAGGGCCGCGGCACCGATGACTCCGAGAACCACCGATGTCCGGCGCAGCACGTATGCCGTGACGGCTGCGCGCTCAAGCCCTCCTTTTGCGGAGGACTCCGCGATCTGACGGACGCCGCTCTGGTTGACGCCCATATCCGCGAAACTGCGGGCCACGTCGGTGATGGCCGTGTACAGCCCCATGAGGCCGATGCCCGCGGGCCCGAGCATCATCGCCACAGCCTTGTTACGAACCAGCCCCAGCACCTGGCCAAGCGCCGACGCCCCGCCGATGACCATCGACGAGCGCAGGATCTGGGAGTAGCTCGACGTCTTCTCCGTCAAGTCGGAACCCTCGCGTTCGGTCCGGCAGTCACGGCGGACGAGCGCGTTCTTCTGCAGTAATCGGTATCAGTAACTGTTCCGCCCGCCGATCACGATCCACGCGGTCTTCGCGAGGATCTTCAGATCGAACCAGGGGGACCAGTTGTTGATGTAGTAGAGATCGTGCTCGAGACGCTTCTGGAGGTGATGTTCGTCCTCCATGGTGCCGCGATAACCGTTCACCTGCGCCCAGCCGGTGATGCCCGGCTTCACGCGGTGGCGACGCGAGTAGCGGTCGACCACTTCCTCGCAGAGGCGTCCGCCCGCGGTGGTCTTCGGCGCATGGGGCCGGGGACCGACGATCGACATTTCGCCACGGAGCACGTTGATGAGCTGGGGGAGCTCGTCGAGGCTCGTCCTGCGCATGAACTTGCCGAGCCGCGTGACGCGTGGGTCGTTCCGCTGCGTCAGGGTCTTCGCCTCGGGGTCCGAGAGCTCCTGGCGCATGCTGCGGAACTTGTAGACTTCGATCACTTCGTTGTTGAAGCCGTAGCGCTTCTGGCGGAAGAGCACCGAGCCGCGGCTCTCGAGCTTGATGAGGAGCGCGAGGATCACGAAGAGCGGCGTCGCCAGGGTCAGCACGACGGTGGCGCAGATGATGTCGAAGACGCGCTTCTGGATCGCGCCCCACCCTTCGAGCGGCTTCTCGAACGCGTTCCACATCGGCAGGCCGAAGTGGTGGCTCGCCCGGCCATGCAGCACTTCGTCGTGGAAGAGCTCGGGGCAGAGGCGGACGTTCGCCGGCAGCACGGCGAGGGACCGGGTGATCTCCAGGAGCCGCGCCTCCGCGGACCAGGGCAGCGCGATGAGTACTTCGTCGAGGGTGTTCTCGCGGCCCCAGGCGATGAGGTCGTCGAGGTCTCCCATGACGGGATAGCGCCCCACGCGGGGACCGACTCGCGCGACGCGGTCGTCGAAGATGCCGACGATGTGGTTCCAGGGCTCGCCCAGCCGCTCGATGCGCTCGATGAGCTTGCGGGCCTGGTCTGTGGCGCCATAGATCAGGATCTGCCGGCCCAGCGTCCCCTTGCGCGCGAGCGAGCGCACGAAGAGCGACACCATGGTCCGGAAGAGCACCACCGTGCCGACGGTGACGCCGAACCACGCGAGGGCCCATTTCATGGGCGGGCGTGAGGCGACCTCGAAGGTCACGGCCATGGCCCCCAGGAGGCCGAATACGCCGAGCACCGAGACGGCGATCCGGAACACCTGCCGTTTCGGCTCGACGATCGCCGCGAACCGGTACAGGCCCGTGGAATTGAGCACCAGGGCCGTCATGACGCCGAACAGGGTCACGGCCACCACGTGCCGTCCCAGGTTCTGGGTCAGGTCCCCGGTGTACAGGGCCTGGATCACGAGACCCGACAGCAGGATCGCGGCGAGGTCGCACGCGATCACGAGACCGGCAAAGAAACCGGCCGAGAACGAGCTGCTACGACCCGGACGCGGGCGTACGGACCGACGCTCGTCCGGCCCGGTGACCTTGTCCATCGTGGTAGCCACGCTGCTCGTCTTCTCCGCCGCCGCTCTTTCTACTTTGTATGCTAGCTGTGTCATGCGATTGCGGACCGTGTATTACGTCACCTGCCAAGCGCTCTTTTTTTGATCCCCGACTTCTTCCCGGTAAAGCGCTCAGCCCCGTCGAATTGCTTCTCCCAACCCGTTCACCACCGCGGAAATATCCCCATCGGTCATGGCCGGATACAGCGGCAGGATGATGCACTGATCCTGTGCGGCCTCGGAATGAGCCAGGGAATGCCGGTGCGACCGATTGGCGTACGGCGCTTCCCGGTGGCTGCACATGATGCCCCGGCGCGTGGAAATGCCGGCGTCGAGCATGGTCTGCATCACGCCGCGCTGGTTCGCCCCCTTGGGCAGGCGAACACAAAAGCTCTGCCAGTTGGTCCTTGCGTAGTCCGGTTCGGCCGGAACGCCCAGACCCGGAATTTCGGCCATCTGCCGACGGTAGATCCCGGCGATCTCGCGGCGGCGGGCAACCACCCCCGGCAGGCGCTTCAACTGCTCGCGCCCGACGGCCGCCTGGATGTCCGTCATCCGGTAGTTGTAGCCGACGATGGGATACGCCTCGAAGATCACCTGCGCGGAGCCGTGACGGACCGTGTCCGGCACGCTCATGCCGTGCTGGCGAAGGAGGCGGAACTTCGCATCCCACTCGGCGTGGCGGGTCGTGATCATTCCGCCGTCGCCGGTGTTCATCACCTTGCGGGGATGGAACGAGAAGCAGGCGACATCGCCATGCGGCTTGCCGATCTTCTCCCACTGCCCTTGCCAGCGGATCTCGCTGCCGATGGCGCAGGCCGCATCCTCGATGAGCGGAATGCCCTTGCGCTTCGCAAGAGCCGCGATCGGCTCCAGGTTGCACGGCATACCCATCTGATGCACGACCAGGATGGCGCGCGTGCGCGAAGTCAGAGCCGATTCGACCGCGGCCGGATCGATGTTGTACGTCGTGGGCTCGATGTCCACGAACACGGGCTCAGCGCCGCAATAGCGAACGACATTCGCTGTGGCGATGAACGAGTGACTGACCGTGATCACCTCGTCCCCGGCGCTCACACCGGCGGCGACGAGAGCAAGATGCAGGGCCGTCGTGCAGTTCGACACCGCGCACGCATGCGGCGCGCCGACGAACTGCGCGAACTCTTTCTCGAACGCGGCGACCTCGGGTCCCTGCGTCGTCCAGCCGGAGAGGATCACGCGACGCGTGGCTTCCGCCTCGCGCTCGTCCATCACCGGTTTGATGATCGGAATCATCAGGCTGCCACCTTGTCCTTGTTCGCCCGCCACCAGTCGACGAGACGCGCAAGACCCTCCTCGAGACCCACCTGCGCCTTGAACCCGAGCAGCTTCTCCGCCTTGCTGGTATCGGCGAGACGACGGGCCACCGGATTCACCTTGCGCTCGGGGCCGTATTCCGGCTTGAGCTTCGAGCCCATGACCTTGAGCAGTGCCGCGGCCAGGTCGTTGAGGCTCGTCTCCGTGCCGCTCGCCACGTTGAACACCTCGTCCGAGACGTCCGAGGAGAGCGCGAGGACGTTGGCACGCGCGATATCGTCGATATAGACGAAATCCATCGTTGTTTTGCCGTCGCCCAGGATGATCGGAGGCAGGCCCGAGGAAATGCGATCCATCCAGCGAATCAGCACCTCGGTGTACTTGCCGTGTATGTCCATGCGCGGGCCGTACACGTTGAAGTAGCGATGCGCGACGTACTGCAGGCCGTACATGTCGTTGAACGAACGCAGCAGGCCCTCGAGCATGATCTTGGCCGCGCCGTACCACGTACGGTTGCCATACGGGTGATGGTCTTCGCGGGTCGGGAAGGTCTCGGCGAGCCCGTAGATCGAAGCGGACGAAGCGGCAACGACCTTCTTCACGCCGGCCGCCTGCGCAGCTTCGAGCAGATTGAAGCTGCCGTCGCACATCACGGTGAGCGCCTCGCGAGGCTCGGCGGCACACGCGGTGATACGCAACGCGGCCATGTGAATGAGTGCGTCCATCCCTTCCATCACTCTGCGGACGGTCTCGACGTCCCGGATGTCGCCGCGAACCAGGCTGACACGCGGGTCTTTGAGAGCCGCCTCGACGTTGTGCATCGAGCCGCGATTGAGGTTGTCGAGAATCACGATCTGCGCCGGCGCGTGTTCGCGCAGCAACAGATCGATCGTCGTCGACCCGATGAGTCCGCAACCTCCCGCGACCAGAATCTTCGAACCGTCGATTTTCATTAATGCTTCTCTGTGAAAATTTCCGTAAGACCTTGGTGACGGTTGTCAGGCGTCGCGCAACGTGCGCGCGGGATTGCCCGCCACCGTCGTGTCGGCGGGAACGTCCCGGATGACATTGCTGCCAAGCCCGAGCAGAGCGCCCTCGCCTACCTTCAAACCGTTCTTCACGCTGCAGCCGCTGCCGATGTACGCGTTCGCTCCCACGGCCACGCTCCCCGCGATGGTCACGTTGGAACCGATCAGCGCCCAGTCGCCCACCGTCGAATCGTGGTGGACGACGGTGTTCGGCAGGATGCACACGTGATTGCCGATCACAGCGTTACTGGTAATCACCACGCCCGCCATGATCAGCACGTTGAACCCGACGCGCGCGCGCGGTGACACGCACGCGGCCGGATGAATCACTTTCGCGAACCTGTCCTCGCGCACGCCGAGGCTCTGAACCGCGGCGGCACGAGTGCGATACGACGCAGGACCACCCGGCACGGCGAGCACCTGCGCGTCCGGGTACTTCTGCAGGGCCGATCTCGGCAACACCGGAAGACCGAACCGCTCGGTACCCAGCTTCTCCGGGCTGTCGTCCACGAAGCCGATCGGCTCGAACGACTCGCCCAGACAGTCCAGCGCCTCCACGGCATTCCCGTTGCACGGAAAAATGAGCAGAGGCGTGGACATGGTCGTTTACGTCAGGCGACTGCCGTTTCCGGCGTCACGATGGAACGCAGCGCGCTCGCAACCTTCGAGGTCTGCGCTTCCGTGAGCTCCGGAAACATCGGCAGGGACAGCGTCTCGCGAGCTGCCTTTTCCGAGTGCGGGAACTGACCCGCCTTGTAGCCGAGATCCGCGTGCGCGGGCAGCAGGTGCACCGGCGTCGGATAGTGGATGCCCGTCGACACGCCAGCCTTGTTCAGCGCATCCATCCACGCCGCGCGATCCGGCGAGCGGATGGCATAGATGTGATACACGTGACGATTGTGCGCGAGCGCGACCGGCGTCTTGATGCCGCTGCCTTCGAGCAGCGTGTCGTAACGACGGGCGGCGGCGCGACGGCCTTCCGTCCAGCGATCGAGGTATTTGAGCTTCACGCGCAGGATCGCGCCCTGCATGCCCTCGAGGCGGAAGTTGTAGCCCTTGAGGACGTGGTGATACTTCGTCTCCGCACCCCAGTCGCGCAGCATGCGAATGGTGCGCGCGTACTGTTCGTTGTTCGTGGTGACCATCCCGCCCTCGCCGTACGCGCCGAGGTTCTTGCCGGGATAGAAGCTGAACGCAGCCATGTCGCCGATGCCGCCGACGCGACGGCCCTTGTACTCGGCCGCATGCGCCTGGCACGCATCCTCGATCACGACGAGATTGTGCTTGCGGGCGACCGCGACGATCGCGTCCATGTCGGCCGGCTGGCCATAGAGATGCACCGGCAGGATCGCACGCGTGCGCGGCGTGATGGCGCCTTCGATCTGCGCGGGATCCATGTTGAAGGTGACGGGGTCGATGTCGACGAACACCGGAGTTGCGCCGGTGTAGCGAATCGCCGCGACCGTCGCCACGAAGGTGAACGGAACGGTGATCACTTCATCGCCGGGCCCGATGCCCGCGGCGAGCAGTGCAAGATGCAGGGCGCTCGTGCCGGTGTTCACGCCGATGCCGTGCTGGGCGCCGGAGAACGCAGCGAATTCCTTCTCGAACTCCTTCACCTCGTTGCCGAGGATGAACTGGGTCGTGTCCAGGATGTTCTGAATCGCTGCATTGACCTCGCCCTTGATACCGGCGTACTGGGCTTTCAGGTCGACGAATGGGATCACAATACGTTCCTCATGCCTTTGGAGAATGTCTGGGCGCTGCGCGTTATCGCGCGCGGAAAAAGTCGGTCAAGCAGGGCTCGTGGAGTTCAGACGTGCCGCGCCGGGTCCCTCCCGCGGCTCGCATCGCAACCAGCTTAGGTTTCTATCTCTCGGCCGTTCCGATAACCGACTCGCAAATTTTTCGGAATTTTCAGTTCCTGGTGTGTGTGTTGTTCTCGTCGGCAACGCATGAGACGCCCCTCCTGCATGACACGAGGTCTCTCAAGATCCATTGGCTCACATAGGCGTGACGTCCTTGCGACAAAGGGTCACGACCAGAGTGGTTCGACAAGCTCCCGGTGTGAAAAAGCACGTTCCATGCCAGAAAGTTCGGGAATCCCTGCACCGCCCGGTTCGCAGCTCACACGCGTTCGTAGAATGTGATGCACGTTCCGAATTCTTCGGCTTCCGGAGCACTTTTTCCGGGCCCTTTCGAGCCCTTCCCGAAGCCCTCCCGGCCCTCACTGTAAAGTTCTTCGACGGCCGTCGCGTCGGGCCCGGAATCGCGCGTCCGGAGCCGGTTTCCGCACCGGATCAGGTCGTCCCCGAGCGCTCCGCCTCCGTCCCGTAGCCGTAGTAGTACGAGCCCGAATCCCGCTTCATGACGCTCTGATTGAGGATCAGATACGTGTTCGAGTCTTCGGGCAGGAAGCTCAGCGCATCGAGCAGGACGTCCTGCTGGGTGTGGTCCGCGCGCACCACCACGACGATCTGGCCGACCATGTTGGCCAGCGCCCGCGACTCTGTCGTCAGAAGGAGCGGCGGCGAGTCGAAGAGGATCACGCGCGACGGATCGCGGCGTGCCGCCTCATGCATCAATACGGACATGCGCGCGCTCGCGAAGAGCTCCGTAGCCTGCTCGTCCTGCGTCCCCGCCGGGAGCACGCTCAGGTTCGGGACGTCGGTTGCCATGATCAACCGCTCCAGGTCCAGGCTGGGATCCGCGAGCGCATCGATGAGACCGCGTTCCTCGGCGATCCCGAACATCTTGCTCACCTGGGGCTTGATCACGTCGGCGTCGACCAGCAGGACCCGCAGGTCCTTCTCGCGCGCCATGCTGAAAGCGAGATTGATCGAATTGAAGGTCTTCCCCTCACCCGACATCGCGCTCGCCACCATGATGAGCTGGCCGTTCTTGAGGGCCGCCTTGCCCCGCCCGAGCGCGTTGTCCACGAGCGGCCGCTTGATCTGCCGGTACTGATTTGCGATCAGCCGTTCCTGGTGCTCCGGAGGAAGCAGCCCCGCGGCTCGCAAGGCCGCCTGGTTGATGCTGATCATCCGCGCGGGCGGGTGCGCGACGGCAACGCCTTCGTGCCTGGGCGCTTCGACCACGCGACCGAACACCTGGGAGTGACGGGTCGTCGGGACCGTCTCCTGCATCTTCCTCAGCGCGCGCTCCACGATGCTCATGCCAACCACCCCTGGACGATGCGCGTGAGCGCCGACTGGACGACTACAAAAACGCCGCTCAGCGCGAGGAGCGCCGCCGCTGCGCCGCTGAACACGAGCGCACCACGACGGGACCGTGCTTCATATCGTTCGATCCACGTCATGCTCACGACGCCGAGCACTGGCAGCCCCGTGACGTCGCTGAGCTGGCGGGACCGGCTGAACACCGGACGCAGCATGTTCAGCAGGTAGGCCACCGCCACACCGGCGGCGATTCCAAAGAAGAGCACGCCCGCCGCCAGCAACGGACGCTTCGGAGAAGTCGGCCGGAACGGGGCCCGCGGCGGGTCGATGGGCTCAAGGCGCACGACGCCGGTTTCCGCCGCCTGCTCGCCGAGACGGGCGCGGCCGAGGCGCTCCACGAGCGCTTCGTACTGGGCCTTCGTGACGCCGTAGTCACGATCCAGACGTGAGAACTGCGCTTCGACTTCCGGAGCCGTGTTGATGAGGCTGCGGAGCGAGTTGATCCGCCGTTCGCGATCCTCGATATCGGCGCGCAGCGCTGCGATATCGACCTCGACCTGGTTGTGCTGGAGCTGCAGGTTCTGGAAGACCGGGCTGGCACTCAAACCGATACGCGCGGCGGCACCGGTATCGCCGCGACGTGCGGCTTCGATCTCCGCGGCCTGGCGCTCCTCGAGCTCCTTGATCGTGGCACGCAACGCGATGACGTCCGGATGCTTCTCCGTGAATCGCAGCAGCAGGCTATCGAGTTGCTGGCGGCTCTCCCGAATGCGCGTGGCCGTGTCGCCACCGACGCCGGAAGGTGCGCTCGGCACGCTCCCCGACGATGACGATCCCGTCATCGCGGCGATGAGGGGCTGCTCGCCTCTCAGCTGCCGCTGCAGCTCATCCCTTCGCTGGGTCGCGACCCGCAGGTCCGACTTGATCTTGTTGAGCTGGTCGATCTCCGCCTGCAGGCGCGTGAAGTAGTCGCCCTGCGTGCCCGGCATGAGCCCGACATGCTCCTTTTTGAAGGCAGCGAGCCGTTCCTCCGCCTGCCGCAGGCGGGTTTCGTATTCCGAGATCTGCTCGACGAGGAATCTCTGCGCCTGCTCGGAGCCCTCGCGTTTGCCGCGCAGGGTGCCTTCCATGAACGACGTGGTGAGGCGCTCCACCACTCTCAGGGCCGTTTCGCGATTCCGGTGCGTGTAGGAGATGACGAAAACGCCGGCACCCGGACTTTCCGGGGAGATGCCGCCACTGATGTCGATCTCCTTGCGCAGGCGCTCGACGATGTCCTGACGGTCCTTCGGGGTGACCGCCTCGGCGGTGAGCTTCGCCTCATCCGCCACCTTGACGAGCTGCGGGCCGCCCAGCAGCGCCTGGCGCACGCGCTGGATCTGCGAATCCACGTTCGCATCCAGGGAGAGGTCCCGCGTGGCCGCGCCGAGCGTCGTCTGCGTATCCACGAACACTCTCGCGGAAGCCTGATATCGATCCGGCACGAACAAGGTAGCGGTCCAGCCGAGAAGGCAGATGCCCCACGCGATGGCGATAGCGGTCCAGCGGAACCGCCAGACGCCTCGCAGCTGCTCCAGCACAAAGTCCAGTGTCTGTTTCATGTTGTTCTGAGACGGATGCGGCTGGGACGATAAAACTCAGAACCTCGACTGCGGGACGATGAGCACATCGCCCGGCCGCAGCTCGTGGTTCTGCTTCAGATCGCCTCCGTTGATGAGATCCTGCAGGCGCACGCGGATCTCCGTGCTCTTCCCGTTGACCTGACGCACGATGCGCGCGCGGTTGCCCGCCGCGAAATCGGTGAGCCCGTCGGCGGCCAGCACGACATCGAGAACCTTGAGCCCCTCGCGGTACGGGATGGCCTGGGGCTTCTTCACCTGGCCAACGACCTTCACCTGGCTGAAGGTACTCGCGGCCTGCTCCACTATCACGTTGACCTTTGGGTCCCGTACGTACTCGGCGAGCACGGCTTCGACGTCGCGGGCGAGCTGCGAGGGGGTCTTGCCGATCGCCACCATGTCCTCGACCAGCGGCGTGGAGATCTTGCCGTCCGGCCGCACCGGCACGCTCGTGGAGAGCTCCGGGTTGCGCCACACGTAGACCTGGATCTTGTCCCCGGGACCGATGATGTAGTCCACGGCGGAAGCTGCGGGGGGTGCGGGGTCGGCCGGTTCCTGCGCCGAGGCGCTCCAGGCCACCGCCATGAGCACGAGAGCGAACAGGCGCCTATGCCATGAACTCGACACGCTCGAGGACTCCTATGCGATTCGTCAACGCTCCGCACTTGGCGCCCGACTGCCCGCCTCGGACCCGCGACTGTACACGTGGTGAGGCTGCGATGCTTGCCGCGACGACAGGCGAAACTGTAAAGTTTTCCGTCAATCGACGTCGCAAATTTTATCAATCTCCATCGCTTCGAAGACCTCGGAGCGTTCAATTTGTGACGCAGATGACGTTTTGGGCTCCGGAGCGCGGCGATGCTACGAGTCCTGCCACGGCATAATGCCGCCCCACGAAATATTAGAAACGACAAGACCTCATGAGCGAACCCAGACGCCCCCGGAAAGTACTCGTCACGGGAGGTGCCGGCTTCATTGGCTCCGCCCTGGTCCGTCACCTCGTCGCGAACACGGACGCGCACGTCGTCAACGTGGACAAGCTGACTTACGCGGGCAATCTCGAGTCCCTGGCCGGCGTCGTGAGCTCCCCGCGCTACGCGTTCGAGCAGGTCGACATCTGCGACCGCAAGGCGCTGCAGCGAGTGTTCCATGAGCATTCGCCGGATGCCGTGATGCATCTCGCGGCTGAAAGCCACGTGGACCGCTCCATCGACGCGCCGGACGACTTTCTTCAGACGAACCTCATCGGCACGTCGCAGCTCCTGCAGGTCGCGCTCGCGCACTGGCGCGCGCTGCCCGCCGAGCGGGCGGCGGCCTTCCGCTTCCTTCATGTGTCGACGGACGAGGTGTACGGAGATCTTGAGGACTCCGGGGCCCTCTTCACCGAAACCACCCGGTACCAGCCGAGCTCGCCGTATGCGGCGACGAAGGCCGGCTCGGATCACCTGGCCCGCGCCTGGCAACGCACGTTCGGCCTTCCCGTCATCGTCACGAACTGCTCGAACAACTACGGTCCGTGCCAGTTTCCCGAGAAGCTGATTCCCCACATGGTCCTCAACGCGCTCGCCGGCAAGCCGCTGCCCGTATACGGGGACGGCCGGCAGGTCCGGGACTGGCTCTATGTGGACGATCACGCCCGTGCGCTGTGGACGGTTCTTTGCAACGGCAAGACGGGCGAGACGTACAACATCGGCGGGCACAACGAACAGCGGAACATCGACGTGGTGAAGACCATCTGCGCCACGCTCACGCGCCTTGCCCCTGATTCCGCGCCGGCGGGAGGCTACGAAAGCCTCATCACCTTCGTGACGGATCGGCCCGGACACGACACCCGCTACGCCATCGACGCTTCGAAGATCGAGCGCGAGCTCGGATGGAAGCCCGACGAAACGTTCGCGACGGGGCTCGAAAAGACCGTCCGCTGGTACCTCGACAACACCAGCTGGTGGCGTCGAGTGCTGGACGGCAGCTATCGGCTCGAACGCATCGGCACAGCCAGGCGCGCGTGATGAACCGGAAAGGCATCATTCTCGCTGGCGGCTCCGGCACGCGCCTTCATCCGCTCACGCTGGGCGTGTGCAAGCAGCTCCTCCCGGTGTACGACAAGCCGCTCATCTATTACCCGCTGTCGACGCTCATGCTGGCCGGCATGCGCGAGGTGCTCATCATCTCGACGCCCGCCGATACGCCGCGCTTCCAGCAGATCCTTGGCGATGGAAGCCGTTGGGGCATGGACATCCGGTACGCCGTGCAGCCCTCCCCTGACGGGCTCGCGCAGGCTTTCCTTATCGGTGAGTCGTTCATCGGGAATGCGCCCAGCTGTCTCATCCTCGGTGACAACCTCTTCTTCGGCAGCGGCCTGAGCGGCCAGCTTCAGGCGGCCGCAGCGAAGGAGAAAGGCGCGACCGTCTTCGCCTACCCGGTCTCGAACCCCGAAGCCTTCGGCGTGGTCGCGTTCGATGCGAACGGGCGCGCCATCTCGATCGAAGAGAAGCCGAAGGCGCCGAAGAGCCGCTATGCCGTCACCGGCCTCTACTTCTTCGACAACGACGTGGTCGACATCGCGAAAGCCGTGCGCCCCTCCGCGCGCGGGGAGCTTGAGATCACGGACGTGAATCGCGCCTACCTCGAGCGCGGGGACCTCGACGTGCAGCGGATGCAGCGAGGCATGGCCTGGCTCGACACGGGAACGCACGACTCGCTCCTCGAAGCCGCGCACTTCATCCAGACGCTGGAGAAGCGCCAGGGCTTCAAGGTGGGGTGTCCCGAAGAGGTGGCCTGGCGCATGGGCTGGATCTCGACGGAGGACCTCCAGCGCCTCGCATCGCCGCTCGTGAAGAGCGGTTACGGCTCCTATCTCCTCAGCATCATCGAGTCCTGACCGTGAAGGTCATCGAAACGCGTCTGCCGGGGGTGCGGATCATCGAGCCGAAGGCGTTCGGCGATTCGCGCGGCTTCTTCGTCGAAACCTTTCAGGTCGAGCGCTATCGCGAGCTGGCGGGCATCGAGTTGCCCTTCGTTCAGGACAATCACTCGCGCTCCACTCGCGGTGTCCTCCGCGGACTGCACGCACAGAACCCGCACCCGCAGGGCAAGCTCGTCCGCGTCTCCACGGGTTCCGTGTTCGACGTGGCGGTCGACATCAACCCCCATTCGCCGACGTTCGGCCAGTGGGTCGGCGTGGAGCTCTCGGACACGAACCATCGGCAGCTCTGGATTCCGCCAGGCTACGCGCACGGCTTCCAGGTGCTCTCCGACATCGCCGACTTCGAGTACAAGTGCACGGACTACTACCATCCCGAAGCCGAAGTCGGGGTGATCTGGAACGATCCGGAGGTGGGCATCGAGTGGCCGCTGCCGGACGAAGCCCGCCTGTCCCCGAAAGACACGAAACTCCCAACGCTTGCGCAGATCAGGGCGCGCACATGAGCGTGATCGTGCTCGGCTCCACTGGGCAGCTCGCAACCCATCTTCGCGAGCTCATGCCGCAGGCCCGGTTCATGGGCCGCGCGGACGCCGATCTTTCGGATGCCGCAGCCCTGTATCGCAAGCTGGTCGATGCCCGGCCTTCGTTCATCGTGAATGCGGCGGCATACACCGCCGTGGACCGCGCGGAGAGCGAGCCGGCGCTCGCGTGGGCCGTGAATGCGGACGCGCCCGCCGCGATGGCCCGTGCGGCCGCGAAGCTCGACGTCCCTCTCGTCCACGTTTCCACCGACTACGTTTTCGGCGGCCAGTCCGGCGAACCGTGGAAGGTCGGCGACCCGGTGGCGCCCATCAACCTCTACGGGCGCACGAAGCTCGCGGGCGAGCTCGCGGTCTCCACGTTGTGCGCGAAACACTGGATCCTGCGAACCAGCTGGGTGTTCAGCGAGCACGGCGCCAACTTCGTGAAAACGATGCTGCGCCTCGCGGCCCAGCGGCCGGAGCTGCGCGTGGTCAACGATCAGAAAGGCATCCCCACGTATGCGCGGGATCTCGCCCGGCTCATCGTGACGCTCGCGACCGCTCCTTCTGCGAACGAGACGATGGCGTACGGCCTGCATCACGCGACCGGCGGCCCTGCCGTCACGTGGCGGGATTTCGCCGAAGCCATCGTCGATGCCGGGTACCGCCACGGCCTGCTCGCGACTCGCGTGCCCGTGACCGGCATCCCGACATCGCAATTCCCCACCCCGGCGCGACGTCCGGCCAATTCGGTGCTCGCCTCCGGCGGGTTCCCGGCCGGACTTGAGTTCGACTGGAAGGGAGGGCTGGAACGAGTGATCGGAATTCTCAAAGAAACGTCCACGCGATCGGGGAGCGCCGGCAACTGACCGGCCGCGCAGGCCGGGATCGGCCTGCTCGCGTGGCCCTACATGAACCGAAACAGAGCGTCTCACATGTTCAACCGTGCTCGTGCAATCCACGTCGGTGTCACCACCACCCTGCTCGTCGCCTCCTTCGCATCGCCCGCCCAGGCCGAAACCGGCTGGGCCGTGCATGCCGGCGCGAGGCACACGGACAACGCGACGCTCACGGACCAGAACGCCGTGAGCGACACGATCACCCCCATCGGGGGCACCATCGCCTACGAACACGAAGGCCCCCGGGTGCAGGCCGCGCTGGACGGCCACGGCACCTACGTCAACTACCTCGACAGCACGTTCGACGACGACTTCATCAGCCAGGCGAGCGGGAGCCTCGTGTTCGGGATCCTGCCCGAGACCTTCCTCTGGACCTTCGAGGACACCTTCGGGCAGATCGCGACCGATCAGTTCAATCCCGTGACGCCCGACAACCGGCAGAACGTGAACACGTTCGAAACCGGTCCGGACTTCGTGATGCGCGTCGGCACGCAGTCGGACATCACGCTCTCCGGGCGGTACGTCGACACGACCTACGAGGAGACCGACCAGGTCGACTCGAACCGGGTCTACGGCTCGATCGCCTTCACCCGGCACGTTTCCGACAACACCTCATGGGGCATCGTGGCCGCCCACGAGCGCACGAAGTACGACGCTCCCGGCGACCCGGAATACAAGCAGCCCGCGGTTTACGCCACGTGGCAGGGCATGGGCGCGCGCCAGACCCTGACCATCGACGTCGGCGCCAACCGCGTCGAGATCGGCAACGACACCTCCACGAAGCCGCTCGCGCGGGTGGACTGGAAGCGCCAGGTGTCACCTTCCTGGACGCTGGGCGCACGCGCCGTGTCCGAGTACAGAAACACGTCCGACCAGTTCGTCAACAGCGTCGCGCTGAATCCGAACACGGCGGAGATCGGCATCAGCCAGGCGCCTGCCGCGGCATACGAAGCCGGCCTGTCGTTCGGTTTCAAGCGCGCGCGTACCGAGTTCACGCTCGAGGGGAGCTATTCGAAGCTCGACTACATCGTCGACAACGGGCTGAACGAGAAGATGTGGACCGCCGCGGTGGGCGTGAGCCGCCGGCACACGCCGAACCTCGAGAGCTTCCTGAACTATCGCTTCGAGAAGCGCAATTTCGAAGACAATCCGCTGCGCGACGACAAGCGCCAGGTGGCGAACATCGCGCTCGACTGGCGCGCCGGTCGCAACCTCTTCCTCACCGCCGGATACGAGTTCAACGATTCGGACAGCGATTCCCTGACGAACAAGTACACCGCCAACGTCGTCTTCCTGATGCTGTCCTTCCGGCAGGGCGTGCTGAACGACGGCCCGCGCACGTTCACGAACTAAAAGACGCGAAGCCCGTCGACCGGCCGGGCGCATCGCCCGGCCGCTCGCGCGCACGTCGTTACGTCAAACCCGATCGCATGTCACGCCGTCGGCGGACTGCGTCACAACACCCGAAAAAAAGTCGGTTTTGTCTGTAATTACAGACGCCAAACGGCATTGAGCTCGCTATTTAGGGACCGTAGTCTGCATTCAACTTCACCGCGCTGATCCGGTTGTATCGGAGAGCGCACCTAACGTCTCGTGCTTGGTCGCTTCGAGACGACGGGGTTGTAAATGACATCGATCTCGACGTGCCAGCTCGTGGGTACACGTTTCCGCAACGTGCTGCCCATCGTCCTTCTCAGTGCATTGCTGCATGCGTGCGGCGGTGGCGGTTCGGACACCGCGCAAACCGCGCCGGTGGACAACAGTCCGCCGCCTTCGAACCCAACGCCGCCTCCTTCAGGTAGCACGCCGCCGCCGACTACGCCCAGCAACACGGCGCCGACGATCAGCGGGGCTGCGCCCACGAGCGTTCAGGCCGGCACGCCCTACGTCTTCCGTCCGACGAGCGCGGATGCCGAAGGCGATGCGCTGACGTTCACCATCACCAACAAGCCTGCCTGGGCGAGCTTCGATGCAGCCACGGGTAGTCTCACTGGCACGCCGTCTGCGGCGGGCACGTTCTCTGGTGTCGTCATCACCGTGTCGGACGGCAAAGCGACTGCGTCGCTTGCTCCGTTCACTGTGACGGTGGATGCGGCAGCTGTCGTCACGGGCACCGCAATGATCAGCTGGTCGCCGCCAACGGAGCGGACAGACGGATCCGCGCTGGGCAATCTCGCGGGCTATCGCATTTACTACGGCACGCAGTCAGGCAACTACACGAAGTCCGTCACCGTCAACACGGCGGGAGTCACCAGCTACACGGTCGAGGGCCTCACCCCCGGCACGTACTACTTCGCAGTGACGGCGTTCGACTCGGGCGGCAGCGAGAGCGCGCAGTCGACTCCGGTCTCGAAGAAGATCGGCTAGGAAATTGGCACGCCACCGCCCCTGGGTCACCGGGGGCGGAGCACCACAGCCGCGCGGTTTTCCGCAACCCCGTTTTCTCCTTCCCAGGTTCTGTTATCCTTCGCGCCCCCGCGCGGGCCCGCGCTCGGGGGAGCCGGTCGCCCCAAAGGGAGCCGGGGTACGGTTTCGCTTTCAGATACAGTATCTTACGCGTACGGGGCCATAGCTCAGCTGGGAGAGCGCTTGCATGGCATGCAAGAGGTCGGCGGTTCGATCCCGCCTGGCTCCACCAAACCGCGTATCTCGACGTCCCCATCGTCTAGAGGCCTAGGACATCGCCCTTTCACGGCGGTAACAGGGGTTCGAATCCCCTTGGGGACGCCAGTCCTGTCGCACAGGCGTGCGCAGGACAAGACGTCGTGATTGCCTGCGGCGCGCCGCCGTCATCGGGCTCAGCACTCAGCTCTGCGTCTCTCCCGATTGCGCTCTTATCCTGACGGTCCAGTCGTCACCCTTTGCGACCACCGCCGCACTCCAGCCGGGTTCGCACGGGAGGGCGCGCAAGTACCAGCCCTCGTCGATGTGCTTCTTGTCGAGGCTGTGAACGGCCGTCAGCGCCAGGTCGTCGGCGAGATCTACCCTGAAGGAATCGAGCGGCGCACCGAGCCCGATGCCCTGCGCTTTCAGCACCGCTTCCTTCGCCGTCCAGAAGCGGAAGAACAGAGTCCGCTGCAATTCGGCCGGAGCACTGCGGATCGCTTCGAGCTCGGATGAGAAGAAGTAGCGGTCGGCGAGAGCGAGCACATCCGTTCGGCGATCGTGACTCTCGAGGTCGACTCCGACCTCACGCCCCACGCTCACCGCCATGAGCGCACGCCCCGCCGAGTGTGTGAAGTTGAATGAGATGACTCTCGCAAGCGCCTGATCGGCTGCGAGCCGCGGTTTGCCGGCGTCGCCTTTCTCCAGTCGCACCGCGCTCGCGTGCACACCGCAGTAGCGACCGAGGAGGACCCGCATCTGTCCTCTCGCGAACACGAACGCGTGCCGGTCCCGCTCGAAGTAGTAGCGCCCGGCGCGCTCCCGCTCTTCGGGCGAAAGAAGCGACGCAAGCTCCCTCCGGCACTCTTCCGTACCCACAAGTCCCAGCGGCCAGACGTCGATCGTTCCGGAAGGAATCGTCTCCTCGGCCCGCGACATCAGTGTTCGTTCGGGAGACTGAAAGCGCATCGGCTGATCCGTCATGTCGGGGCGATGATCGCTCGAGCCCGCCCGAAGCCACAAACGACCGCCCGCCGCAATGAGTGCATCTGCAGTCTGAGGAATCGCGCACGAATCGGTACATGCGTCACTTTGTGCACGCGAAATCTGTGAAATGACGAATCGGTTGAGGCTTCGTGAGAAGTTGTAGCCAAGCGCGTGCAATCAAAGAAATTTATCGTAAAAAACGCGTGATTCGCGCAGCACGACGCGCGCGATGCGCATGCATTGCGCGCCAGCATTTCTGTCGCCAAACACTAGCGTCTCAAGTTGCAGACAGGTTGCACATGACAACAACTGCCGATTAACTCGCTGCCACGTTTGGGCAAACCCGCCGCGAGGCGGGGACGCAAAGCCTCCGGTCTCGAGCTCGGGAGTAGTGCTCGATGAGCTTCAGATAGCGGGGTTGCCGGTGCGAATGTGCGAGCGGGAGTACGCACATCACCGTCATACCTGAAAAGACCGAACGCTGCGCCGCCCGGGCATGTGGGTGCTTGGAAACGGGGTGGATCGAATGACTGAAAACAGGTCCTGGGCCAGGGGGCCCGGTCGTCTTGCAATGTGCGCGCTCGTCGCAGTTTCGCTTGCTGCGTGCGGCGGCGGATCGACGCAACCGGATTCGTCCCCTTCGCTGGATTCGCCCGGCGCGACGCCGGTTCCCGCACCCACGCCGACCCCGACCCCCTCTCCCACCCCGACTCCGACGCCGACTCCTGAACCGACTCCGCCTCCCGCGAACACCGCACCCGTGCTGGAGGGAGAACCTCCGCTGCTCGCGAAAGCGGGAAGTGCGTACTCGTTCGCTCCCGCTGCATCGGATGTCGACAACGACGCGCTGACTTTCACGGTGACGGGCCTTCCCCAGTGGGCCACCTTCAACCAGGCGAACGGATCGATCTCCGGAACCCCGCAGGACGTGCACGTCGGCACGACGGACGAGATCGAAATCATCGTCAGCGACGGCACGGCGACCGACTCCATCGGTCCCTTCCGCATCCAGGTCGCGCCGCGCGATGTGCCGACTCCTCCCGCGAACCGTGCGCCCTCTCTCTCCGGCAACCCGGCGCAAGTCGTCATGGCGGGCACGCCGTACATCTTCGTGCCCACCGCGAGCGATCCGGACGGAGACACGCTCACCTTCGCCATCTCCGGCCGTCCGACCTGGGCGACCTTCAACACGGCGAACGGCCAGCTCTCCGGCACCCCGTCGCGCACCCAGACGGGCGCTACGTCCACCATCCGCATCAGCGTGACGGACGGCAAGACGACCGTCGCCCTCGCGCCCTTCTCGATCCAGGTCACGCCGCCCGCGAACACGGCACCTGCCGTGTCCGGCTCGCCTTCCACGACAGCCACCGTGGGCTCGGCGTACTCGTTCCTTCCGTCGGCAAGCGACGCGGAGAACGACCGCATCACCTGGTCCATCCAGAACCGCCCGTCGTGGGCCACGTTCAACACCACCACGGGCCGCCTGAGCGGCACTCCGACGACGGCCACCACGTACTCGAACATCCGCATCAGTGCGAGTGACGGGTTCGCGAGCACGGCACTGCCGACGTTCTCCATCACGGTGGCCCCGGCAGCCAACCGCGCGCCGACGATCACCGGCAACCCGCCGACGTCAGCCGTCGCAGGGACCGAGTACTCGTTCAAGCCCACCGCGAGCGACCCGGACGCGAATACGAGCCTGACGTACTCGATCGAGAACCAGCCGTCCTGGGCGAGCTTCAGCACCACCACCGGAACGCTGTCGGGCACCCCGTCGACGAGCCAGGTGGGCCCGTACCCGGACATCGTCATCCGTGTGAGCGATGGAACGGCCACCGCGTCCCTGCAGGCCTTCACGATCACGGTGACCGCGCCCGCGGCCCCGCCGGTGACCGGCTCCGCGCGGCTGGGCTGGACGCCTCCCACCACGAACACGGACGGCTCCGAGATCGACGA